>Ga0315273_10000730_pt1 | contig 35431 bp, 35 predicted proteins | sample YL17G02_0_MG_FD_205753 | JGI IMG/M metagenome (GOLD analysis project Ga0315273, IMG submission 205753) | Sediment microbial communities from Yellowstone Lake, YNP, Wyoming, USA - YL17G02_0 | ecosystem: Environmental > Aquatic > Freshwater > Lake > Sediment | place: USA: Wyoming | collected...
GCTCGCCGCAGTGTAGAAGCGTCTGCAACGGCACCGCGCCCCGGTACACAGGTTCGTGGGAGCGTTGCCCGTGCCCCGGTGACGCGCAGAAAAAGGAGACAGGAGTGCTCTGCCCCGCTTGCCGCCATCCCATGGTCGTGCTCGAGCTCCGAAGCGTGGAGATCGACCACTGCCTCTCGTGTAGAGGGGTGTGGCTCGACGGCGGCGAGCTTGAACTTCTATTGGACGACGCGTCGAACCGTGACGCGTTAATGGCCTCACTCACCGAGCACGTCGAGGGGAAGCAGAAGAAGATCCGCTGCCCGATGTGCTCGAAGAAACTCGAGAAGGTGCTCTACGGGGGCACGATCGTCCTCGACAAGTGCCCGCGGCACGACGGCCTGTGGTTCGACCGGGGCGAGCTGGGCGAGGCGTTGAAAATGGGACATTTCACACACGGCAAACCCATCTACGACGTTCTCAATGAGATCTTTGGCGGCAGCAGCAAGAGCGCGCCGCCGGAATAACCATAGTAGTCGGTCCCGCAAAATGGGACTGGAAGGCACGAATCGGCTCAAAGGAGGCCAGGAATGAGTTTCGGATTGATCCTTCTCATCATCATTGTGCTGATCGGGGCATTTCTCGTTTCGCTCTTCAACTCGCTCGTCGGGTTGCGCAACCGCGTGAAGAACGCCTGGGCGCAGATCGATGTGCAGCTCAAACGCCGGCACGACCTGATCCCGAACCTCGTGGAGACGGTCAAGGGATACGTGTCGCACGAGCGTGAAACGCTCGAGAGCGTCACGAATGCGAGGACCCGAGCGATGGGGGCCGGCACCGTCGGCGACAAGTCGAAAGCCGAGGCCGACCTGAGCGGCGCGTTGGGGCGTCTCATGGTCGTCGTCGAGAACTATCCCACCCTCAAGGCGAACGAGAACTTTCTCGCTCTCCAGGAGGAGCTCACGTCCACGGAGAACAAGATCGCGTTCGCCCGCCAGAGCTACAACGACGCGGTTCTGTTTTTCAACAATAAGATCCAGATGTTCCCGTCGAACCTGATCGCGACCATGTTCAACTTTGCGGCCTCCGAGTTCTTCCTCGTCGAAGACGCTTCGGAAAAAGCGGCGCCCCAGGTGAGCTTCAAGAAATGATGCCGCGCCGCGCGCAGCCGGAAGAAGCACGGGAAGGCTGACTCACATGTTGTGGGAACTGATTCACCAGAACCGGAGGAAGTCGCTCGCCCTCTTCGTGGGGATGGCGTTTCTTCTATCCGCTCTCGGGTACTTCGTGGGCCTCTATTTCGACCCGGACAATGGAGGCTACGTCGGTCTCGCGGCGGCGATCGGCCTCTGGATCATACTCACGCTCATTAGCGTCACCTCCGGCGACGAGATCCTGTTGAAGGTGAGCCGGGCCCAAGAGGTAACGAGGGACGTTCACCCGCGTCTTTTCAATGTCGTCGAGGAGATGAAGATCGCCGCGGGTGCCCCTGCGATGCCCAAGATCTACATCATCGACGACCCTTCGCCAAACGCGTTTGCCATCGGGCTCAAACCGGAGAAGAGCGCGATCGCGGTGACGGCGGGGCTCGCCTCGCAGCTCAACCGCGACGAGCTCCAGGGCGTCGTGGCACACGAGATGTCCCACATCGTCAACCGGGACACCCAGCTCATGACCACCGCGGGAATCATGCTGGGAAGCATTGTCCTCATCTCGCATTTCTTTCTGAGAAGCATGTGGCTCGGTCCGGGATCGTCCCGCCGGTATCGGAAAAGCGATTCGGGAGGCGGCGGCGGGCAGGTCCAGCTCGTGCTCATCGCGGTGGCGGTCGTCCTCGCGATACTCGCGCCGATCTTCGCACGCCTCCTCTATCTCGCCATCTCGAGAAAGAGGGAGTACCTCGCCGATGCGACAGCCGCTCAGCTCACGCGCTACCCCGACGGACTCGCCTCGGCGCTGGAGAAGATCGGATCCTCGGGCCTGCCTCTCGAATCGGCGAACAAAGTGACCGCGCCGATGTACATCGTCAATCCTTTCGCGGAGAAGGGCGCCGCGCTTGCCGCCCTCACCAGCACCCATCCGCCCATCGAAGAGCGCGTGCGGATCTTGAGAGGCATGGCGGGATTCGCGGATTACCGGAGCTACCAGCGGGCGTACGCGAAGGTCAAGGGGAAGTCCACGGCGATTATTCCGCCCTCGGGCATTCGCCAGGGCAAACAGCTCGAGGTGAGGGGGCCGTCGACAGAGCCCGAGCCGGCAAGAGACAAGACGACAACCACGCGTGACACGATGGACCTCATGCGCGCGGTGAACGGCTATGCATTTCTCGTGTGCGCGTGCGGGCTCAAGATGAAGCTCCCGCCCGAGCTTGCCACTCCCACGGTCACGTGTCCCAAGTGCGGGCGCGATAATCGCGTTCCCGCGGCCGAGCTCGCGGCGATCGGCATGGTGGTCGGAGCGGCGACCGGTGCCGGTGTGATCCCCGGCGCGGGCATCGTCCCTGGACAGGCGCAGGCCGCCTCACAAGCCCCGGCGACGGCCGCAACGCCCTACGAGTACACGCGGAAGGGGACCAGCTGGGAGTCGTTCTCGTGCGGATGTGGAAATCTTCTCCAACTCTCTCCCGCATTCCAGGGGAGCGCAATCACCTGCAAACTTTGCGGCAAGACCACCGTAATAAAACAGTAGACGAGCCTCGCCTCGGCGGTGTAAGTAACTGACTATAGTCCCCTCGCCCGCTGCCCAGACAACAGGAAGGAGCGCACGTGACTCGCTCTATCATAATAGGGTTGCTTGGAGTGATGATCCTTGCCGGAGTCGCCGCCGCGCAGGGAAACTTCGGTCTCGGTATCATTCTCGGCGAGCCCACAGGTGTGAGCGCAAAGCTTTGGCTCACCGAACGGACCGCCATCGATGCGGCCGCCGCGTGGTCTTTCAGTGATGAAGCGGCTCTTCATCTCCATGCGGATTATCTCTTTCACAACTTCGATCTGATTTCCGTGGAAAAGGGGAGGCTCCCCGTCCACTTCGGGATCGGCGGCCGCGTGAAGTTCGAAGACGACAGCAAGATCGGTGTCCGCATCCCTGTAGGGCTGACGTATATTTTCGACGGTGCGCCGATGGACATCTTCTTCGAGGTCGTTCCCATACTCGATCTTGCCCCCGACACCGACTTCTCGGCGAACGCCGCGATCGGTGTCCGCTACTTCTTCGGGCAAGTGAACACTCAGTGAGACCCCAGCCGGCTGGCGGCTTGCCGCCGGCTTCGGCTCCGTAGAATCCCGGCCGCTTGATCCGGCGCCACGACCTGCACTATGGCTTCGTGTTCGAAGGATCCCGTGCAAGAGGCCGGGATTCTTTTTTGCGCGGATTTGGTGTATGATGGACTCGCTTTCTGATCCCTCATCTGATCCTTTTTGAAGGAGTTTTTTCTGTAAGCGGAGGTTTCCTGGATGAGATTGGTCGAGTGCGTTCCGAATTTCAGCGAAGGGCGAAACCCAGTCGTGATCGATGCGATCGCCCAGGCGATACGCGACACCGAGGGCGCGTATCTCTTCGATGTCGATCCGGGCAAGGACACGAACCGGACCGTGGTCACGTTCGTCGCGGAGTACGACGCGGCGGTCCGTGCGGCTTTCAACGCCATCGAGACGGCGGCCCGTTTGATCGACATGCGAAAGCACGCGGGCGCCCATCCGCGGATGGGGGCGACCGACGTGTGCCCGTTCGTCCCGGTGCGAGGGGTCACGATGGAAGACTGCGCCGCGCTCGCGCGCGAACTGGGGAAGCGGGTCGGCGAGGAGCTGGGGATCCCCGTTTATCTCTACGAGAACGCCGCCGCGTCCGAAGAACGCCGGAATCTCGCCAACGTCCGCGCGGGGGAATACGAAGGGCTTGCGCAAAAGCTCTCTGACCCGAAGTGGAAACCGGACTTCGGTCCCGCGGAGTTCAATCCGAAGAGCGGGGCGACGGTCATCGGCGCGAGGGAATTCCTCATCGCGTACAACGTCAATCTCAACACGCGGGACAGGAAGCTCGCCCACGACATCGCGCTCTCCATACGAGAGGCGGGCCGGGCCAAGCGGGACGAGAACGGTAACTTCGTTCGCGAAACCGGCGGCGAGAAGGTCAACGTCCCCGGAACGCTCAAGGCGTGCAAGGCGGTCGGGTGGTACATCGAAGAGTACAAGCGGGCGCAAGTCTCGATCAACCTGGTGAACTTCCACGTCACGCCGCCTCATGTTGCCTTCGACGAGGCCAAGCGCCAGGCGGAGATGCGCGGTGTGCGCGTGACGGGGAGCGAGCTCGTCGGGCTCATACCGCTCGAAGCGGTGCTCGAGGCGGGGCGTCACTACCTCACGCTCCAGCAAAAGTCGACAGGTGTTCCGGAAAAAGACCTCATCGAGACGGCAATCCAATCGTTGGGGCTGAACGACATCTCCGCTTTCGACCCCAAGCAGAAGATTATCGAGTACCGCGTGGCGGAGCCCTCGGTCCTCGTGGACAAGACCGTTCGCGGTTTCGTCGATGAGACGTCGGTGGACTCGCCCGTTCCGGGCGGGGGAAGCGTGTCGGCACTCATGGCGTCGCTCGCCTGCGCGCTCGGGAGCATGGTGGCCAATCTCACGGCGGGAAAGAAAGGGTACGAGAAGGTCGACGATGAGATGAAGGACGTGGCGGCCAAGGCGCAGGTTCTCAAGGATCTTTTCTTGAGGGCGGTCGATGACGATTCCAAAGCCTTCGACGAGGTCATGGCGGCCATGAGGTTGCCGAAAAGTACCGATGAGGAAAAACGCGTCCGCCAGGAGAAGATCGAGGCGGCGACGAAGAAAGCGGTGGAAGTGCCACTCTTCGTATTGAACCGGTGCGTCGACGCGGTGGATCTCGTCGACGCGGTTGCGAAGAAGGGAAACGAGAACTCGATCAGCGACGCCGGTGTGGCTGCTCTCGCGCTGCGCGCGGCGGCCGCTGGAGCGGCGCTCAACGTGAGCATCAACCTGCCGGGTCTGTCAGACAAGAAGTACGCAGCCAGGACGCGCCGGGAGGCCGCCGATGTGTGCGCGCGCGTGGGCGAGCGCTGCACGGATATCTACGAGAGAGTATTGGGGGCTCTCGAAAAGCGCTTCAAGTAGTGCTTCACGAAAACGGAGCGCGGCTGCTCCGGCGCAGAAGGAGAGAAAATGGCCGGTCATGATTTCAGAAGCATACTCCAGTCGTGGGTCGGAAGCCAGGTGACGGTCATCAACCCGGAGAGCTTCAAGGCCACCGCCTTGGGGCAGGGCCTGGGTTTTCAATCGTACACCGCCCAGATCGTCGAGCTCGGCGAGGACTACGTCAAGCTCGCGTACACCGCGATCAAGAAGGACTCGCAGACCGACGTGGAACAGATCGTACCGATTTCTCTCGTCAAGAGAATCACGATTTGGGGCGACGAGAGGCTCCTCCATCTGTAAGCTGAGGACCGGCATTCCCGGAGGCGGGGCGGCCGCGGCGAGGTGGCGGCGCCCTGTGAGCCTCGAGCGTCTTTTCGAAGTACGAGATGTAGTTTCGCGTCCCCGTTTTTCTCATTTCGACCGCGCGCCGGGCTGTCGTCCATATGAGCCTGGCGTATTCGGGCCGGATCTTTCCTGCACTCGTTCGAAATCCCGCGGGCAGCCGCACGTAGTACGGCGTCGAGTCGTTGAGCGTCCAGTGTCTTGCGAGCGCGAAGACATCGCAGCTCTTCTCGCCGGTGGGGATATCGTGTTTTCCCTGGAGGAGATGGATGAACTCGTGCGCGAGCGAGTGATACGAGGTCTGCGACGGATTGATCCACACTTCGACTCCGCCCGGGACGGCGAGGCCCGACGCGGTCCGCGTGAGCCCCACGCGTATTGTTTGTCCGCCGAGCTCGGGGAAAAATCTTCGCACGTAGTGGAGCTTTCGCACGAGGTTGTCGCGGAGCCTGTGACGGGAGAGCGGCCGCGTGAGCACGAACTCGCGCTCCTCGGCGGCGAACTCAAAGGCAAGCTGGATCGACGGCTGCTTGGCCACGGTGCTATATCACAAGTTTGCCGTTCTTGATGATCGTGTGCCCGTCCAGCGTGATCGTGGGTTTGAACACGATCGTGTCGATGTGGAGGGTGCTGGAGTTCCTCCCGCCTGGATAGCTCATGTTGTTGCCAAAACCGACGTGGCAGGTCCCGAAAACCTTCTCGTCCTCGAGGACATTTCCCGTCACTTTCGCGCTCTTGTTCGTGCCGATGGCGAACTCCGCGATGAATGAAGCGTTGTTGTTCCCGTCCCTCTTCTTCGCTTCCTCGATGAGCCTTTTGAACCGGCGTCCCGATGGATTGCCCTCATAAGAGACGATGTGACCGTCCTTGATCTCGAGACGTGTTGGCTCGGTGATGTAGTCCCCGCATCGGTCGACCACAAGGATCCCTTTGGCGTTTTTCGGGGCGAGCTCCGTCTCTCCGGTGGGAAGGTTGGTGCACATCCCTTTTCTCTGCAGGTTCCCGTCGCTGACGACGGCGGGGTTGCGGATATCGATGACGAGATCGGTGCCCGACGGCGACGTGGCGTGGGCAACGCCCGCCTTGTCGAGGTATCCGTGGATCTTCTTGGTGACCCTCTGGATCTCCGCATAGTCGGCGCTCAATCCCCGAACGAAAAACTCCTCGGTAATTCCGGGCATGGTCGCCATTCGCGCTCCGGCCTTGCAGGCTCTCCGGCGCGCCGCCGTGTGCGTGACGCTCATGATAGTGGGAGCGACGATGACGTCGGATTTCGCCATGGCGTCGGCGACGAGCGGCGGCGGTTCCTCGCCGTTGATCGTCCCCTTAGGGTAGAGGAGAAGCGCGACCTGGGAGCAGAGCTTGGACCCCTCTCTGTACAACGCCTCGCCGAGCCTCTGGGTCTCGGGGTTGGCGACGATCAAGAGCTTCTCTGTTTCCTTGAGGGCCAGACACTGTGTGAGAGCGGTCCTGGCCGCGCGGGCGAGTTTTTTGTCATCGCTCATTTCGCATCTCCTTCTCGAATTGACTGGTTTGAAAAAGAGCGTGGCACTCGCGTAAGTGCCCGTCAATGTTTTTTTTGCGGGGTTTTACAGGGCGTGCGGGTGGAGAGTTCGCCTCGGTCCCTGCGCTCCGCTACATCCTTCCCAGTGAGAATCCGCGAGAATCCTGTTGCGGAACGGGCGCTGTTCCCGTTACCATCACGGAAAACGGTACCTTTTAATCTGGTCCGGGAGACCAGGAAAGGGAGAGAAGAAATGGCGAGCGCATGTACCCCCGACCTCGGACCTCGGGGGAATTTTTTTGCCCTCAGGTGACGCGTCGTGCGTTTGTTCTGAATCTCGCACACTGGAGGAATCGCGTTGGTATTCAAAGTCAGAGCCACAGTCATGGACGCCGATCAGATCCGCCGCGCGGTGAAGCGGATATCGCACGAAATCGTCGAGCGAAACCGAGGTACGAAAGGAATCGTCGTCGTCGGGATCCGCCGCAGGGGCGTGTACATCGCGAAGCGGATCGCCGAGTACATCGAGAAGATCGAAGGCGCGGTTCCCTTCGGTGCTCTGGACATCACGCTCTACCGCGACGACTTCCAGGTGACGAAGAACATACAAACGAGACCCGTGGTGGGGACCACGGAGATCAAGGAGGACATCACCGACAAGGTGATCGTTCTCGTCGACGATGTCCTCTTCACCGGACGAACCATACGCGCGGCGCTCGACGAGCTCATTGATTTCGGCCGACCCAAACAGATCCAGCTTGCTGTTCTCGTCGACCGCGGGCACAGGGAGTTTCCCATCAAGGCGGATTACGTCGGCCGCAATCTTCCGACGTCGGAAAACGAAATCGTCGAGGTCAGGCTCACCGAAATCGACGGCAGGGACGAGGTCCTGCTCGGGGAGATGGAAGAATGAACGGACTGAAGAGCAAGCACCTTCTAGGGCTCGAAGGCATGACGGCGGAGGAGATGGGTGTCATTCTCGACACGGCCGCCTCTTTCAGGGAGATCTCCGAAAGGCCTGTGAAAAAGGTCCCCGCGCTTCGCGGAAAGACGATCGTGAACCTCTTCTTCGAAGCGAGCACGAGGACGCGCGCGAGCTTCGAGCTCGCGGAGAAACGTCTGAGCGCGGACACGGTGAACATCTCGAAGTCAGGGAGCAGCGTGGCCAAGGGAGAGTCGCTCCGCGACACCGCGGAGAACCTCCAGGCGATGAAGATCGACGTGATCGTCATACGGCACGGTGCTGCGGGAGCGCCGCATTTTCTCGCGTCGCTGCTCGAAGCGTCCGTCGTGAACGCCGGAGACGGAGCGCACGAACACCCCACGCAGGGGCTTCTCGACATCTTCACGCTCAAAGGGAGGCTCGGCGACCTCAAGGGCAAGAAGGTGACGATCATCGGGGACATCGCGCATAGCCGCGTGGCGAGATCGAATATCTTCGGGCTCACGACTCTCGGCGCCGAGGTCACGGTCTGCGGACCGCCGACGATGATTCCACCTCGAATCGAGGAGCTCGGCGTGAAGGTCGAGATGGATCTGCGGCGCGCCATCGAGGACGCCGATGCGGTCAACGTGCTTCGCATCCAACTCGAGCGCCAGAAGGTGAACCTCTTCCCGAGTCTCGACGAGTACGCCGTGGTCTACGGGATCAACCGCAAGAGGGTCGCGATGATGAAGCCCGACTGCATCATCATGCACCCGGGTCCGATCAACCGCGGCGTGGAAATCACGCAGGATGTCGCCGACAGCGACAGAGCGGTGATCCTCGAGCAGGTTACGAACGGTGTCGCCGTCCGTATGGCGGTTCTGTACCTCCTGTGCGAGGGGGTCCAGAAGGAACCGCCGCCCGTCGATGCGGCGGTTGAAGAGGAGAAGACGGACTCGAAGGTCACTTGATCGCGAAGAAGCGGCGCGTTTCTGGCTGGAAGCGGGAGTCTTCGCAAACCCACAAAGGGGGATCGATGCCGGGTATATCGCAGTGGCAGGGAGAGAAAGAGTACGTGATTGCGAACGTCGTCGTCGTGGATCCCAAGAAGGATCGCGTCGGACCCGGGCACGTCGGCGTGAAGAAGGGAAAGATCGCGTACGTCGATTATGGGGCCCCGTACGGGGCGGATGTCCCCGTGTTCGATGGAGATGGGCTCCACCTCTCTCCGGGTTTCGTCGATATACACGTTCACTTGAGGGAGCCGGGCTTCGAGTACAAGGAGACGATTCGCACGGGATCGATGGCCGCTGTCTCGGGCGGGTTCACGTCGATCGCGTGCATGCCCAATACTGATCCTCCCATCGACGAGAAGAGCGTCGTCGAATTCATCCTGCGAAAAGCGAAAGCCGCCGGTTTTGCGAAAGTCTATCCCGTGGCCGCAGCGACGAAGGGAAGGAAGGGCGAGGCGCTCTCCGAGTACGGCGAGCTCGTCGAGGCGGGCGCCGTTGCAGTGAGCGACGACGGCGCTCCCGTGTCGACCGCGCAAATGGCCCGGCGCGTGATGGAATATATCTCGAAGTACGGCGTCCCGTTGATCGAGCACTGCGAGGATCTCTCCGTAACGGCGGACGGTGTGATGCACGAAGGGTTCTACTCGACGAAGCTGGGGCTTTCCGCGGTTCCCTCGTACGGCGAGGAGATTTGCCTCGCGCGGGATCTTCTCATTCTGAAGACGGTGCCGGCGAAATATCACGCAGCGCACCTTTCTTCGCGCGGATCGGTGGATATCGTCCGCGAAGCGAAGAGAAGGGGGCTTCCCGTGACGGCGGAAACGGCGCCGCACTACATAGGGTTCACGGATGCCGATCTCGAAACGTTCGACACGCACTTGAAAGTCAATCCTCCCATTTGCGGCGCGGAGGATCGCGACGCGCTCATCGAGGGCCTGAAGGACGGGACGATCGACTGCATCGCCTCGGATCACGCCCCCCACGCTCCGCAGGAGAAACAGGTCGAGTTCCAGGAGGCTCCGTCCGGGGCGGTCGGTCTCGAGACGACCTTCTCGATCCTCATCACCCATCTCGTGAAACCGGGTCATCTGAGCTTGCCGCGCGCTCTCTCGCTCATCACATATCGGCCCGCCGCGGTGATCGGGATTCCCGCGGGAACGCTCGATGCCGGCGCTGCGGCCGACCTCGTGTTGTTCGATCCCAGTGAGGAGTGGACCGTGACGGAGGGCGGACTTCATTCCAAGTCGAAAAACTCGCCATTCATCGGGCGGAATCTCGTGGGGAAGGTTAAGCACGCGATCGTAGACGGAGAAGTGGTCACGGCGCGTTTGGAGGAGGAGTAACGGTTTTTGCGTCTCCCAGGAGCGGCATTGAGGTATCCGTGTAAGAACAGATTTGCTCGCCGCGTCGGCGTTGCGGGTTGCGTTTTCGCGTTACTGGCGCTCGTTGGCGCGGGGTGCGCCTATTTCAACACGTTCTACAACGCCAAGAAGCTCTACGCGGACGCGTCGCAAACGCCAAAGGCACGTGACGGGGCGACGAGCTCTGGAGCGGCCGACCAGTACAAGAAGGCGATCGAGAAATGCCAGGCGCTCATCGCGATGTACCCGAAGAGTAAATACGTGGATGACGCGATGCTCCTCATCGGTAAATGTCTCTACGAACAGGGCGAGTACGGCGACGCCATCGCGCAGCTCGCAGAGCTCGACAGCGTTTCTCGCGATGAAGACATCAGGGCGGAGGGTCGGGTCTACGCGGCGAGGTCGTACATGGCCAAGGACGACATCGCGTCGGCCGTTCCGATCGCGAGGAGACTCGTCGACGGAGATCCGGACAACGCATCGGATGAGAGCCTGTTCCTGCTCGGTACGGCTCTCGTCAAACTCGGAGAAGAAGACCAGGCGGTCAAGTACCTCGAGCAGCTCGCGACGCGGTATCCCAAGAGCGCTTACCGCGTGGAGGCTGATCTCGAGACCGCCGAGGTGTACGCCGAGCGCGGGGAGAACGAGAAGAGCCTCGCCGTCTACGATCGGCTCAAAGCGGTCCGGCTGGTTGAGAAAGACAAGATCCGGTACCTCTCGAATCTCGGAAAGCTTCACGCCGATATGGGCGAGTACGCGAAGGCTGTCGCCGTTTTCCGCGAGCTCGACGGCTACGTTCTCGATCCGGTCGCGAAGGCGGCGAACCTGCTCGTCGCCGCCAGGGCTTACGCGGGGTTGGACTCGCTCCCCGTGGCGATAGACACCTACAAGACCGTCGCCGTTTCGTATCCGCGATCGCCCTTCAGCGCTGAAGCGCACTATCGTCTCGGCGAGATATATCAGGACAAGCTCGACAGCCTCCAGATCGCCGAACGGGAGTTCAACGAAGTGTCCGGACAGTCCGCGAGCTCTCCGTTTGCCGACGAGGCGATATCACGGAGCTCGGCCATCTCGAAACTGTTGAAGCTGCGAGACTCGCTCAAGTCGGGTGCCGCCGTGGACTCGGCGGGGGTCGAGTTCGACCTCGCGGAGCTCGAGCTTTTCCAGTTCAAGAACTACGTGAAGGCCCTCGGCGGGTACAAGAAAGTGCTCGACGAATACCCCGACAGCGAGCTCGCGCCCAAGGCGGCGTACGCGATCGCTTACATCTACGACGTGAACATGGGGGATGCGCAGAAGGCGAGGGAGGCGTACGAGCACGTCGTGAACCGCTATCCCGAAAGCCAGCAGGCGGAGTACGCCCGGCAGGCGTTGACGCGGTTCCAAACAGGACAACCGTTGCCGCCGCCGGATCAACAGCCGGGGCAACAGCCAACAGAGCAGCCGCCAGAGCAGCAACCCGCGCAACAACCGGAGAAGCAACCGTGAGCCGGCAGCTGCTCGTCAATACCGCCCGGCCGGGCCGCTTCACGGCGGCTGTCGTGAAGAACGTTGATCTGAGCCGTCGCTACTTTCTCCTCGTTCTCGAGAGACCGAGTGGGTTCGCCGAGCCGGAGCCGGGGATGTTCATCCACTTGCTTCCCCCAGCGCCGGGCCGGTTCTTCTTGAGACGCCCATTGAGCATCCTCGATTCCGACGATTCGACGATGTCTCTCATCGTCGTGGAGAAAGGCGCCGGCACTCAGTGTCTTAGACGCGTTGCCGCTGGCGACAAGCTCGATTTCATCGGCCCGCTGGGAAACTCGTTTCCCCATCTGCCGGGCGAGCGGATCCTTGCGGTGGGTGGAGGCGTGGGATTGGCTCCGCTCTTTTACTATCGCTCAAAGTGGAGTTCAAAGCCGGGGGGCACGGCGAGCGGCGAATACCGTCTCCTCTACGGGGCGAGGACACAAGATGATCTCTTTCTCGATCGGTTCGACTGGCGACCGGATGATGCGCTTTTCGCAACCGACGACGGCAGCCACGGCTTCGGAGGGAACGTCGTCGAGCTCGCCGCGAGGGAGATCGAGCGCGCCGGGGCCGATGTGCTATTCTCGTGCGGACCATCTCCGATGCTCGAAGCAGCGGCAAAGCTCGCGCGCGCGAAGGGAATTCCACACTATGTATCGCTCGAGAACCGGATGGGGTGTGGGATGGGAGCGTGCCGCTCGTGCGTCGTGCTCGTTCGCGACGGAGAGATAGAGATCTACAAAACCGTGTGCAACGACGGCCCCGTCTTCGACGCGGACGATCTGGTGTGGGACAAGCTCCCCAAGGGCTAGGGCGACGAAAGATGCGAATGGCGAAATCCGATATCAGCATTCGAATCGGCCCGGTAGTGTTCCAAACGCCGGTGTTTCTCGCCTCGGGGATCTGCGGCTACGGCGAGGAGTACTCACCGCTCATCGACGCCGGTAAGCTCGGCGGCATCGTGACGAAGACGATCACTCTTCGCCCCCGCATGGGCAATCCCCCGCCCCGCATACGCGAGCTGCCGACGGGAGCGTTGAACAGCATCGGGCTCGAAAACGTCGGTCTCGACGTGTATCTCGAGGACAAGCTCCCTCGTTTGGCGAAGAGAAACGTGGATGTGATCGTGAGCATCGCCGCTGAGCGCGCCGCTGAATTCGACGAGATCGCACGCGCTCTCGCGGGCGCGGGCGGCTTCAAGGGCGTCGAACTCAATCTGAGCTGTCCAAACATCGACGAGGAAGCGCTCGACCACGGCAGAGACCCCGCCTTCGTCGAGAAGATCACGCGGATCGTGAAAGACCGGTTGCCCGATCGCGCCGTTCTCGTCAAGATAACCCCCAACGTCACCGATATCGGGGAAGTGGCGAAGGCGGCTGAAGCGGGGGGCGCGGATGGCATCTCGGCGATCAACACTGTCGTGGGGATCGATTTCGATCTCGACACGGGGAAGCCCTTCTTCTACAAGGGCAGCGGAGGATACTCGGGGCCCGGGGTTCTCCCGATCGCGCTTCAGAAAGTCTGGGAAGTGGCCAAAGCCGTGTCGATCAGTGTGGTGGGTATCGGAGGGATCTCATCTGTCGATGACGCGAGGAAGTTTTTCATCGCCGGGGCATCGGCGGTACAGGTGGGCACCTCGCTCTGGCAGAACCCGGAGCTCCCCGGGGAAATCGTTTCGGCATTCACCGAACATCCCGAATGGATGAAGAAAGGACCGTACTGACGTGGCTGAAGATTTTCGCCAGAGACTCATCGTGGCTCTCGATGTCGAGACGTATGACGAAGCGGCGAAGCTCATCGAGAAGTTATCTCCTCACGCCGGCTTCTTCAAGGTGGGGAGCGTTCTCTTCACGAAGGAAGGTCCTCGGATCTGCCAGCTGGTGAAGGAGTCGGGGGTTCGTCTTTTTCTCGACCTGAAGTTTCATGACATTCCCAACACGGTTCATGGAGCAGTGCGCGCCGCGTGCAACCTGGAGGCGGACATGCTCACCGTCCACCTCTCGGGCGGGGAAGCGATGCTCGAAGCGGCGAAGAAAGCGAAGGAGGAAGCGGGCCGGAAGGATTTGAAGATCGTCGGAGTCACCGTGCTCACTCATCTGACCTTCGATGATTTCCACTCCCTATTCTTGAGCGACCGGTCCAAGAACGAAACGGTCCTCGCTCTCGCCAAGCTCGCGGGGCGGTGCGGACTCGATGGAGTCGTCGCATCGGCGCTCGAGCTTCCCATCATACGGCGGCACATGGGGCCGGATTTCGCGGTCGTGACTCCGGGGATTCGTATGGCCGACGCCGAACGGGACGATCAGGTGCGGGTGGCCACACCCAAGAAGGCGATGCAGGCGGGAGCGACCTACATCGTCGTTGGCCGTCCGATCACCGCGGCCCCTGATCCGGTGCGCTCGTGCGAGAAAATCCTCGAGGACATGGCGTCTTCGGCCAGGAGCATCCTCTAGCACGACGGAGGTCAGATCGTTGTGAAACTGTGGAGCGCTATGATTTCGACAAGCCGGCTGTGGGTTTTCCGAGTAGCGGTTGTTGTCACCGTTCTGCCCGTCGCGGCCTTCGCGCAGATGCAATCGATCGAGATCGAGACCGAAGATTTCACGGCATTCAATGATACGGGTGGAACGTTGGCGCAGAAGGTGGTCCTGTCGGGGTGCAGCGGAGGTTACATTCTCATCGGGCTCGACGCGCCGGGCGAGTGGGTCGAGTATAGTGTCACGCCGCCCGGGTTTGGTTACTTCTCATTCACGCTCACGGGCCGCGGCGACTACGGAGTGGAATACGGTTTCAGGCTCATCTTTACACCCACGGAATCGGGGGGCGGGAGCGTTCAGACCGTGGAGTTTTCGTTCATGGGACAAGGCTACGGTTGAGGCACATGGATGATGCCCACCGGGAGTGGCGCGTGCTATCTCACACAACCGTCGTATACGGCACGGTTGGAATACGTGAGCGGCGGAGCGATCCAGTTGGATTCCATCATGTCGTACGACTTTCTGGGCACGGCCCCTTCGACGTGGGGCGGGATCAAGAGCCTCTACGAGTAAGCGGCGGAGCAACGCCCCGGATCTCTCCCCGGTTTCCCAAAACACGTTGACCGCGCGTGCGGTTTCCCGTAACCTTAACCGATTCAAGCCATCAGAAAGGACGCTACATGAGAGTGCTCATCACCGGAATCACCGGATTTGCGGGGAGCCATCTGGCGGATCACTGTCTCGAACACCGAGGGGTCGACGTATACGGGATCATCCGGTGGCGGAGCCGCACGGAGAACATCGAACATCTCGAGGGCAAGATCAAGCTCCTCGAATGCGACCTCCGGGACGCCACTTCGACGCGGGACGTGATCGAGGAGATACATCCCGATCGCATATTTCATTTGGCCGCACAGAGTTTCGTGCCTACGAGCTGGCGGGCCCCGACTGAGAGTCTCGTGACCAATGTCATCGGTCAGCTCAACATCTTCGAGGCGATGCGCAAGATCAATCTCAAGGCTCGTATCCAGATCGCGTGCTCGAGCGAAGAGTACGGGATGGTCCACGATAACGAGCTTCCCGTTACGGAGGACCAACCGCTTCGTCCCTTGAGCCCCTATGGAGTGAGCAAAGTCGGACAGGACCTCTTGGCGTATCAGTATTTCATGAGCTACAAGATGGATGTCGTTCGAACCCGAGGTTTCAATCATACGGGCCCGAGGCGGGCTCCCGTCTTCGTCGTCTCCGACTTCGCCAAGCAGATCGCGGACATCGAGAAAGGCCGGAAGGAACCGGTCCTTCTCGTGGGGAACCTCGACGCGGAGCGGGATTTCACGGATGTGCGCGACATTGTGCGCGCGTACTACCTGTCGTTGGAGAAGGGCAAGAGTGGAGAGGCGTACAACCTCTGCTCCGAGAAATCATGGAAAATCCGCGACATGCTCGACCGGCTGCTGTCGCAGACGGACGCCAAGATCGAGGTCAGGCAGGATCCCGCCCGGCTCCGCCCCTCCGATGTGCCGCGCCTGCGCGGGGACTGTTCGAAATTCAGACGGGACACGGGATGGGCGCCTCGCATTCCTTTTGAACAAACGCTCGAAGACATGCTCGACTATTGGAGGAACCGGTAGGAGCGGCGATGAAACGTGTGTTGGTGACAGGTTGCGGGGGGTTCGTCGGTCCGTACGTTGCAGCCTCGTTTGCCGGAAAAGGGTACGAAGTGTGGGGGGCCGACGTGAAGGATGGTGTCGAGGATCCGGCAATCCGGCGTTACATCGTCTGCGACCTATGCGACAGGGCGGCGGCGGATTCGCTCCTGGAAACGGCATCCCCCGATGCGGTGGTGCATCTGGCCGCGCAGTCTAGCGCGGGGAAGTCGTTTGCCGAGCCCTTCGCTACCATAACGAGGAACATACTGCCCATCCTCCACATGCTCGAGTTCGCCAGAACCCGCGGGAGAGCGATGCGCATACTCGCCGTGGGATCCGCCGACGTGTACGGACCGGTCGGTGAGAGTGACCTTCCGCTCAAGGAGGACCGCGCGCCCAACCCGGCGAATCCGTACGCGCTGTCAAAAGCGATACAGGAGCGATGCTGCGTCCAGTATGCGTCGCTCTACGGCACCGATGTCGTCGTGACGCGAAGCTTCAACCACACGGGCGGGGGTCAGCGGGACACGTTCGTGCTGCCGAGCTTCGCCAGGCAAGTGAGCGAGATCCGTCTCGGTCTCAAGGAACCGGTGGTGCACGTGGGCGATCTGGATCTGAAGCGGGACTTCACGGACGTGAGTGACGTGGCCGAAGCGTACGCGGCCATCGCGGAGAGGGGCAAGAAGGGCGGGGTTTACAACGTGTGCTCGGGAACCTCGTACAGTCTCCGCGGTCTCCTCGATCGCCTGTGCGAGATGGCGAAGGTCGTGGTGGAGATTCGAGTCGCCCCCGAGAGGATGCGTCCGGGGGACGTACGTGACTTGAAGGGTGATCCGTCGAAGACGGAGCGCGATACCGGCTGGCGGGCCAGGACCGCCATGACGGGGACCCTCGAGCGGCTACTCGACTTCTGGTCCCGTGCACTTCAGGAATCGAAACAGCAGAGTGTGTGAAGGCAGTCATGGAGGGATGCGAGTGATACGAGTCTGCATGATCGGCACGGGGTATGTCGGACTGGTGTCCGGTTCGTGCCTCGGGGATTTCGGGAACGTCGTTCGGTGCGTCGACATCGATGCGGAGCGGGTCAGAGTGCTCAAGCAAGGGGACATTCCGATCTATGAACCGGGTCTCAAAGAGCTGGTGAGCCGGAACGTGGAGAGCGGCAGGTTGAGCTTCACCACCGACGTCGGGGAGGCGGTCGCCGAATCGGAGGTCGTCTTCATCGCCGTGGGTACGCCGTCGAACCCCGATGGATCCGCAGACCTCAAGTACGTGCACAGCGTCGCCGAGTCGGTGAGCCGGTACCTCAACGATTACAAGGTCATCGTTACCAAGAGCACCGTGCCCGTGGGAACCACGCGCAAGATTGCGGCCTTCATCAGGGAGCGCGCGGCGAGCGACGTGGATTTCGATGTTGTGGCCAACCCCGAGTTCCTCCGCGAGGGGTCCGCGGTGGAGGATTTCCTGAGGCCGAATCGGGTGATCATTGGTGTGGAGACCGAGCGAGCGAAAGACATCATGCGAAAAGTGTACCGGCCGCTCTATCTCATCGAGACGCCGATCGTGGTGACGGACCTCGAGACAGCCGAGCTCATCAAACACGCGAGCAACGCGTTCCTCGCGACGAAGATATCGTTCATCAACGAGATCGCGGCGATCAGCGAGCTCGTCGGCGCCAACATCGACGATGTGGCCAAGGGAATGGGGCTCGACGGACGGATCGGATCCAAGTTTCTCCACGCGGGGGTGGGCTTCGGGGGGTCGTGTCTTCCGAAGGACATCTCCTCGCTCGTCTACAGCGCTGTCTCGCGCGGGTACGAGCCCCGTATCGTTCAGGCGATATCCGACTTGAACCGGGAGCTTCCCGTCAGGGCGGTGGAGAAGCTCAAGGACGAAATCGGCAAACTCAAGGGTAAGGATGTCTGTGTTCTGGGCCTTGCGTTCAAGCCCAATACAGACGATCTCCGGGATGCCCCATCCATGCCGATCATAAAATATCTGCTGGAGGAAGGGGCGAAGGTTCGTGTGTTCGACCCCGTGGCGATGGACAATTTCAAGAGGACGATCCGCCTCGATGTCGAGTATTGCAAGAACGCCTACGCCGCGGCTGAGGGGTGTCACGGATTGATGTTGCTCACGGAGTGGAACGAGTTCAGGCAGCTCGATCTCGTCCGGCTCAAGGGCGTCATGCGCGAACCGGTCTTCATCGATTGCAGGAACGTGTACAGGCCAGAACGGATGTTCGAGCTCGGTTTCCGCTACAGATCTTTCGGGCGCGGGGTCGAGAGAACAAGGCAAAAGGAGCAGGAGAAATGATCGACGGTGTCATCGTAAAGAAACTCAAAGTCGTTGCCGACGAACGGGGCTACCTCATGGAAATGCTCCGGGCCGATGACCCGTTCTTCCGGAAGTTCGGCCAGGCCTATCTCACCGTGGCGTATCCGGGTGTCGTGAAAGGGTGGCACTACCACAAGATCCAGACGGATCACTTCGTCGCGGTGTCGGGGATGATCAAGGTCGTCCTGTACGACCAGCGAAAGGATTCGAAAACGAGCGGCGAAGTGAACGAGTTCTTCATGGGAGATCGCAATCCCACGCTCCTCGTCATTCCTCCTCTCGTCGCGCACGGGATGAAGGCGATCGGCCCGGCGCCGGGAATGCTCGTCAACTTCCCGACCGAGGTGTACGACTACGATAGTCCCGACGAGTGCCGGATCGATCCTCACAAGGGCGGCATTCCATACGACTGGTCGCGTAAGGACGGATAGAGAAGGGTTGTCCGGGCGGGTGGCTGAACAGGGCAACAAGGAGGGAATGCGTTGGCGTTCTATCGGTCGATACTCGTGAGCGGCGGGGCCGGTTTCATCGGCTCCAATTTCGTTCACTACATCCACAAGAAGCACGAGGAGTGCCGGATCGTCGTTCTCGACGCGCTCACCTACGCAGGGAACCTGGAGAACCTCGCGGGCCTTCTCGACGACGGACGCGTGCAGTTCGTCAAAGGCTCGGTCTCCGACGGGGGCGTGGTGAGACAAGCGATGACGGGATGCGACGCGGTTTTCAACTTCGCCGCTGAGACTCACGTGGACCGGTCGATCCAGGAAGCGGCGACCTTCATAGAGACAGACGTCCGGGGAACGTACACGATGCTCCGCGTCGCGCACGAGCTGGGGATCAAACGTTTCGTTCAGGTCTCGACGGACGAGGTGTACGGGAGCTCCGAGGGAGATCGTTTCACCGAGGCCTCGCCGCTCAAACCCGGCAATCCCTACTCGGCGAGCAAGTGCGGAGGGGATTTGATGTGCCACGCATTTTTCAAGACCTTCGGACTCCCCGTCGTTACCACGCGGAGCTCCAATAATTTCGGTCCCTATCAGCACATCGAGAAGTTCATCCCGCTCTTCATCACCAACACGCTCGAAGGCAAGCCGCTCCCGCTCTACGGCGACGGCAAACACGAAAGGGATTGGCTCTACGTCGAGGACAATTGCGCGGCCATAGAGCTCGTTGCTCTCGAAGGCGAGCTCGGCGAGGTCTACAACATCGCCGCGGGGAAGAGCCGCCCCAACATCGCCGTGGTCGAGCTGATACTCGAGTGTCTGGGCGCGCCAAAATCGCGAATCGTGTTCATCGAGGACCGGAAGGGTCACGACAGGGCGTACCTCATGGACAGCTCGAAGACCGAGAAACTCGGCTGGACACCGAAGCACGAATTCGAACCGGCGCTCAGGCAGACCGTCGAGTGGTACAAGACAAACGAGCAGTGGTGGCGGCGGGTCAAGTCAGGCGCATTCCGCGAGTACTACGACACGCACTATTCCGAGAGGCTGCGGAAGGGCAAGACGTATGACGTATAAAGTTGTTGCGGTGGTGGGGGCGCGTCCCAACTACATGAAAGTCGCTCCTATCTGGCGCGAGCTGGGCAAACAGAGCCGCGTTGTGAAGAGGCTGGTCCACACGGGTCAGCACTACGACCGCAACATGTCGAAGGTCTTCTTCGATGACCTGAAGCTTCCGAAGCCCGATGTGTACCTCGGCGTCGGATCGGGTCCGCACGGCGAACAGACAGGGAAGGTGATGCAGGAGATCGAGAAGGTATTCTCCAGCGACCGCCCCGATTTCGTCATCGTCGTCGGCGATGTCAACTCGACGATGGCGGTGGCTCTGGTCGCGGTGAAGATGGGGATCCGTGTCGGTCACGTCGAGGCGGGGCTGAGGAGCTTCGACCGTGCAATGCCCGAGGAGATCAACCGGATGGTGACGGACATCGTTGCGGATTTCCTTTTCACGACGGAACGCGGTGCGGAGGAGAACCTGTTGCGCGAGGGCGCCGACAAGAAGAAAATCCATTTCGTCGGAAACGTAATGATCGACAGTCTTCACTTCTACCGGCCGCTCGCCGAGCGCTCGACGATCCTCGACGATCTGTCTCTCGCCCCCGGGCGCTATGGTCTCGTTACGCTGCACCGTCCGTCCAACGTGGACGATCCCGCCACCCTCAGGGGGATCCTCGGCGCGCTCGAAGAACTGGGGGCCGACTGTCCCCTCGTTTTTCCCGCTCACCCCAGGACGCAGAAGATAATGGAGAGCAACAAGTTGAGCGTACCCGCGGGGCGGCTGAAGATTTTGGATCCCACGGGATACCTCGATTTTGTTAAATTGATGATGCATGCTCGTCTCGTTCTCACCGACTCAGGAGGTATACAAGAAGAGACCACTGTACTCGGCATCCCCTGTTTGACGATTCGGGAAAACACGGAGAGGCCCATCACGATCGAGATCGGTACCAACCGTCTCGTGGGTGTGTCGCCCGAGCGGATCCTTGGCGAAGGACGCAAAGCTCTCAAGGGTCTTGAGCGGCCGGGCCGGATCCCTGAACTCTGGGATGGGAAAGCCTCCGAACGAATTGTCCGGGTGATTGACGAGTACTTTCAATGAGCACACAGAGATCAGACTGGTCATATCAAGAATCGTCGCTCGGACAGAGCTTTCTTTGGAGCCTCGCTATCACCGCGTTGCCGGTGGCGGCGGGCTTTGTCATTTCTTGGGTGATCGCGCGGTGGTCGGGTCCCACGGTGATCGGCACGGTTTCCTGGGTGATGTCGTTTGCCACGATTCTCCTTATCCCCGCGAAGTTCGGATTGGACCTCTCCGCCTCACAGCTCGCGAGCGAGTACGGCGTGAGAGCGCCAGGTCAACTTCGCGCGATCCTGCGCACGAGCATGAATCTGCGGTTGGCCTTCACGCTGGTCGTTTCCATCCTCTCGCTCCTCTTCGCGGGTTCGACCGCGCGCTTCTTCAAGGATACGTCGCTCGTCGTCCCCATACGGGTCGGGGCGCTGATCGTTTTCTGCACGAGCCTCTATGAATTTCAGGAGAACTACCTCATCGGGCTCAACCGGTTCCAGACGGTCTACAAGATCCGCAGTGTTCACCTCTCGCTGAGGGTTCTCTTCACCTGTGTGCTGGTCGCGTTGGGGGGAGGCGCCGCCGTCATTCTCTCCGGGTACTGCGCGGCCTGGATCATAGGCATCGTGTTTTTCGGCGTGATGCTCTACCGCTTTCTCCCCGCATCCGATCCAGCGCCGATTCCAGGCGGCCACATGAAGACGCTCCTCCGTCTGAGCGTGGCCTTGGCCGTGAGCGGCGCGTCCGTGACCCTCTACTCCCACATGGATCGGCTCATACTCGGTTACTTTTCGGGCGTGGAGGAAGTCGGCCAGTACGTCGTGGCGCGGAATATAGCGGAAGTGTCGTTATTCCCGGTCTTTGCAGCGATGATGATGCTCCGCCCCGCGCTCGCTGCGCGATACTCGACCGGAGAGGTAGCGGAGTGCTCCCAGGTCATTCGCAAGACGCTCCGGTACACGTTCGTGTCGGGGGTGTGGTTCTGCTCGGTTTTCCTCGCGCTGGGCGTGCCTTTGGTGACGTTCGTTTTTTCGGAGACCTTCCGCTATTCGGGGGAGCTCCTCGGGCTTTTCGTGGGGGTGATCGCGTTTCGGTCCGTCGGGGCGGTCATCCTCCCCGCGCTGGTGGCAGCGGATCGGACTCGTTTATATGCTTATTTGACAATGACATCAGCGGCCATCTACTTCGGTCTATGCGTGCTCCTCATCCCCCGGTTCGAGTCGAGAGGGGCCGTCATCGCCACAATTCTCTCGTACGGCGTCTTGATGGTGATCGGACTCAAGGAAGTGTTCAGGATCTACCGGATGCACATCGATTGGCGGTCAGTGACGTACGCGATTCGCACGATTCTTGCTGGGATCGTCGCCAGCGGTATCACCTGGTGGTGTTACGAGCGTTCCCCCCTCAAACTCCATGTCGTTGGGGCGGCGGCGCTCGTGTCTGTTCTTTATCTTTCTATGATACTTGCACTTCGTGTTGGCACCTTCAGCGATCTCCGGAGCCTCCGGAGTAACTTGAGGAAAGCAAAGGGATAACATTGTTTTCCCCCTTGACATGGTCCGACCCCCCCGATATGGTCCAAAGTGAGCGGGGAGGGACCATGTGTCGTCGACACGTCTAGGAGGCGACTTGGCTGTGCTTCAGGCATTGGTGGCGTTCGCCCTCTCTTTCCTCGCCGTGGCGGTCGCTACACCCGCCATCCGGACTTACGCTCTTCAACGTAAGCTTGGGGACAAACCCAACGGGCGCAAGATTCACACGAGCATGATTCCGCACCTCGGGGGCATCGGAATGGTCCTCGGTGTGTGGGCGAGTCTCGCGGTGGTCGCCGCGGTTTTCGGGGGCATGCGCGAGGGTGTTCTGGGTGTTCTCGTCAAGACGTTTGTCCCCGTCGGCATGATCGTCATCCTGGGGCTCGCCGACGACACCAGGAATCTCAAGGCACACCAGAAGCTCTCGATTCAGACGCTTGCGTCGATCATCATCGCCGCGTCCGGGTTCCACCTTTTCGTCGGGATCCCATTCTTCGACGGCCATCTCCTGTTCATCGTGCTGCTGACCGCGTTCTATCTCGTCGGGGCATCGAGCTCCGTCAATCTGATCGACGGCCTCGACGGGCTGGCGGCGGGTGTGTCCTTTATTTCGGCGGCCGCGTTCGGCGTCGCAGCGGCCCTTCTCAACGCGCCCGCGCTGGTCTGCGTGTCTCTCGCTCTGGCCGGCGCGTGTCTGGGGTTCCTGCTCTACAACTTTCCGCCCGGGAAGATCTTCATGGGCGACACGGGAAGCCTGTTCCTGGGGATCATGCTGGGGGTTCTCGCCTGCTCGATCACGATGATGAAACCCGCGATAAGCACGTTCTTCGGAGTGTGCTTCGTGCTGGCGATCCCCATGCTCGACTCGTGGCTCGCCATCGCGAGGCGGCTGGCCCTTCGGCGGCCGGTTTTCGAGGCGGACCACATGCACATCCACCATGTGCTGACTTCTTTTGGACTCACCGCGAGACAGACACTGGCCATTCTCTATCCGATGCAGGCAGTGATGGCGGCGCTCGGGATCCTGGCCATCAAGGGGTTCGTGCTGCCCGTCGTTGCGGGAGTGGCGTTTCTGGTCATCGCTTTCCCGACGTTTTACCACATGATGGTGGCGACGAAACCGAAGGCCCCCGAGCGGGCGCCCGATTTCGTTCGCAGCACGATTCCTTCGCTCGAGAAATAGGGTTCTTCTCGGAGATCAATCCGAGCACGAGAGGCGGGGTGTGCCCCGCCTCTCTTTTTTTGCGGGGCGCACGCATCGTGCTCACTGTTTCACGGGATGACGGGTGATCGCGGGCCCTCGCTCCGCTTCGTTCGGCTTTCCGCCTTGCAGCGGGCGATCCTCGCTCGTTCCCGCGAAGGGCTCTCAACGACCCTTCCGGGCACTCAATGTCAGCCGCGGGTGGCGCCGATGGGGCCCCCGGGCCGCGCGCAGCTTGCGAGCACGGACGGGGAAATCGGCGACAGGACCCGCGGCGGGTTACCGAGCGAAGTGGAGCGTAGGGCCCGAACAACCCGGCCGCGCACCAGCGAACACGAGGACGCCCGCGCTCACCGAGGCATTACCGGGTTGACGATGTGCGTATCGGTGTGGTATTTATTAAAGCCACGCAAGTGGTGGACATCATCCTCCTCATACGTCGGGAGTTCGACCGTGACCACGCTGACCCGGTGCCGCATCGCGAGTGACGCTGACCATTTGTCCAAGCTGGAACTCGAGGAAGTATCTCGGCAGCTCAGGGAATTGTCACCGAGATTGGCGATTGAAGAGATCCTTGCCGACGAAGGGAAGCCGGGTGCGAACGGCGCGAGCGCTCCCAATTCGCCGGCGAGAATCGCGCGGTTGATGGCGGGATTGCTCGAGCAGGAATTCGACGCGCTCGTCGTCAACGCGGCGTATCTTCCTTCGAAGCTTCCGGCGGGCCTCACGATCGGGGCGATCACCGATCGTCTCACTCCGTTCGATGTGTTGATCTCGACGAATGACTCGCTCCTCGATGAGCTCCCGGAAAGCGCGACCGTTGCCGCAAACGACATTCGCCGCGAGGCGCAGCTTCTCTACTACCGCCCCGATCTGAAGATCGTCAAGACGAAGGGGAGCGTCGATTCGATGATTCAGAGGGTGAAGGGCGGAAAGCTCGATGCCGCCGTGCTCGCCGCGAGCGACGTTGAACGATTGCGCAAGCAGGATTGCGTCGTCGAGTTTCTCACCTGTTCGGTCTGCATCCCCGCCGCCGGCCAAGGATCGCTGGCTGTCCTCGTTCGTTCGGACGAGGAGCACGCCAAGAAAGCCATCCGCGGCATCAACCACCCCGCATCGTACAGCGAGATCATCGCCGAGTGGGCGTTTCTCGATCATCTCGGCGGAATCGAAGGCGCGCCCGTGGGAGTGCTGGGGAGCATCGAGGGAAAGTGCCTCGAGCTGGAAGGGATGGTCGCGTCGTCGGACGGCAGGGAACGGATCCACTCCATCATCAAGGGAAACGTCGGGCACGAGGTCGAACTGGGCCAGCAGCTCGCACAAGAAGTGCTGGAGGCGGGGGGACGGGAGCTCCTGCAAGAGATCGACCTCCGCTGATTCCTTTCGCGTCTCCGGGAGAAAAACTCAGGTGCTGGATCGACGTCTGATTCGAGATGACCCGGACGGAGTCATCAAGGGGATTAAGTCCAAGACCGCCGGCGTCGACATCGAGAAGGCCGTCGCGCTGGATCAGCAGCTCCTCGGCATCATGAAGGAGAGCGACGAACTCAAGCACGAGCGGAACGTGAAGACCGAGGAGGTCGCCGCCAGGAAACGCGGCGGTGAAAGCACAGACGAACTGCACGCCTACCTCAAGACCCTGTCGCAACGGATAAAAGAGTACGAAGTCAAGAGCAGAGAAATCAGCGCTGAGCTCGACGAGCTGCTCCTCACCATCCCCAACATTCCACACGAGAGCGTTCCCGTCGGGGGAGACGCGTCGCAGAATGTGGTACGCCGCGCGTGGGGAGAAGTCAAAGACCGTTTCTTCGAGATCAAACCGCACTGGGACATCGGGGAAGAGCTCGGCCTCATCGACTTCGAGGCGGGGCGGAAGGTGACGGGACGCGGGTACATCGTTTTCCGAAGGGATGGCGCGCTCCTCTGCCGTGCTCTCATCAATATGATGCTCGACATCCACACGAGGCAAGGGTACGAGGAAGTCCTCGTGCCGTACGTGGTCAACCGTGATTCGATGGTCGGCACGGGGCAGCTTCCCAAGATGGAAGAGGACATGTACCACTGTGAGGTGGACGATCTGTTTCTGATTCCGACGGCCGAGGTTCCCGTGACGAATCTCGACCGCGACAGGTTCATTCCGGCCGAGGATCTCCCCCTCAAGTACACGGCGTACAGCGCGTGCTTCCGGAGGGAGGCGGGAAGTCATGGCGCCGACACGCGCGGCCTGCTAAGGGTGCATCAATTCGACAAGGTCGAGATGGTCAAGATCGCCCACCCGGACCGTTCCTACGACGAGCTCGAGACACTGGTGAACGACGCGTGCGAGATCCTCGAAGCCCTGGAGCTCCCCTATCGCGTCCTCGAGCTCTGCACGGGGGATCTGAGTTTTGCCGCGGCGAAGTGCTATGACCTCGAGGTATTCGCTCCCGGCGTGGAGAAATGGCTCGAGGTATCGTCGTGCAGCAACTTTGGAGATTTCCAGGCGCGCCGGGCCAACATCAAGATCAAGAAAGCGTCCGGAGAAAAAAGCCGTTTCGCTCACACGCTCAACGGGTCCGGCGTGGCACTGCCTCGCACCGTCGCCGCGATACTCGAACACCATCAAACCCCCACCGGGCGGGTCCGCATCCCCGAGAAACTCGTGCCCTACATGCACGGGAAGGAATTCTTGGGCTGAGACGATCCGCGCCGCGGCAGGAGACATGGGTCTCTTTTCTGATTACCGGGGAAACTTGCGGTTCTGGCTGAAGAGCTACCTCTTTCTGGGCGTAGCCCTCCTCATCGTTCTCGTCTTTTTCTACACGAACCGTGTCATTGGACGCATGGAGGAACAGTCCCGCGCGACGACGCGCCTCTTCTCGCGATTCATAGCGGAAGTTGTTCTCCAGGTCGAAGACTCCGGGAAAAGAGGGATCCTTCAAGGGGTCCTCGCCGAGATCACGCTTCCCATCATTCTGACCGACGTCGATGGGCGCCCCTTCGTGTGGCACCGCGTCGGCATTCCGGAGGCGGCCGATTCCGAGTTCGCCACCCTCTTTTCAATCGATCCCAAGAACCCGCCCCCAGGCAAGATCGCGAGGCTCATCGCCCTCACCAAGAAGTTTGACGCCGCCAACCCCCCGATTCCGGTCCGTGCAGGGCCAGGGGGCGAGGTTCAGGCGTACGTTCACTTCGGTCGCTCCCGTCTCCAGGACGAGCTGAGCTTGATGCCGTTCATACAGCTTGCCCTCTTCCTCGTATTCATGGCGGTGGGGCTTCAGGGTTTTCGGTATCTCAAGCTGAGCGAACAGCGGTCGATCTGGGTGGGGATGGCCAAGGAGACGGCTCATCAGCTGGGGACGCCGCTCTCCGCGCTTCTCGGGTGGACGCAGCTTCTCAAGGACCAGGTGAAAGAGGGCAAGACCCAGGATGTCGCCTCATCGGTCAACGAGATGGAAGAGGACCTCAAACGGCTGAGCAAGGTGACCGAGCGATTCAGCAAGATCGGCTCCAAGCCCGAGCTCGAGAATGTGAGCATCGCCGACGTTCTCGACCGAACGGCGAGCTATTTCCACAGACGACTTCCAACGCTCAAGGCGGATTCGACGTTGAGCGTGACCTACGACGAGACACCTCTGGTGCGGGGAAATGCCGAGCTCCTCGAGTGGGTCTTCGAGAATCTCATCAAGAACGGACTCGACGCGCTCGGTGACAGGGGCGGGACCATCGAGATCCGCACGCATTTCGAACAGAGCCGGAACATGGTCGAGGTGTACGTCAAGGACACGGGACGCGGGGTCCCTCCATCGCTCAGGCAGCGGATCTTCGCACCTGGTTTCACGACCAAGAAGAGGGGGTGGGGGCTCGGGCTGGCGCTGACTCGGCGGATCGTCGAAGAGTACCACGGCGGCGAGATCAGGCTCGCTGAGTCGCAGCTCGGCAAGGGGAGCACATTTGTCGTCCGTTTTCCATCCGCGTAGATGTGACTGGCCAGAATCCGGTATCCTGTTTTCCCGAGACATCTTATATTTGGAGCACGCGCGGAGTTTCGTTTGTTGCGGAAAGAACGTGCGCTTGAGGGTCGTCGCTCACCCTGCGCTCCGCTTCCCTCGGCTTCCCTCCGCGGGTGGCGCCGATGGGGCCCCCGTGCCGCGCGCAGCTTGCGAGCACGGACGGGGAAATCGGCGACAGGACCCGCGGAGGGCGATCCTCGGTCGCTCCCGCGAAGGGTTCGCGACGACCCTCAAGCGCACATCGTCGCGAGCCGTGGGCGGCGGCAGATCGCGCACAGCGCATCCGAAAGAAGGAACAAGTGGCGAATCATATTCTCTGGGTTGATGACGAAATAGAGCTCCTCAAGTCCCACGTTCGTTTTCTCGAAGGCAAGGGCTACGAGGTCAGCGTCGCCACGAACGGCGAGGACGCGATCCGCATGGTGGGCAAGGAGAAATACGACATCCTCCTCCTCGACGAGTCCATGCCCGGCAAGGGCGGGCTGGAGACTCTCAACGAGATCAAGGAGATCGATCCCGGGCTTCAGGTCGTCATGATCACCAAGAACGAGGCGGAGCGCTTGATGGACGACGCCATCGGGATGAAGATCTCGGACTACCTGCTCAAGCCGGTCAACCCGATGCAGATCTACTCGGCGTGTAAACGGATCCTCGATTCACACCGTCTTCAGGAGGATCGGTTCTCGCAGGACTACGTCAAGGAGTTCACCAATATCCAGTCGCTCATCGACGAGGAGTCGTGGGAGAGCTGGGTGTCGATTCACGCGAAGCTCAGCCAGTGGGATCTGGAATTCGACCGGTTCCGCGGGAGCGGGCTGGAGGCCACCCACGACGAGCAGAGGCAAAACGCCAACATGCATTTCGGCCGCTTCGTCGAGAAGTACTACACCGAGTGGATGCATTCGGACAAGCGACCGCCCTTAAGCCCCGACGTTTTCAGCAAGTTCATCGCGCCCCATCTGCGCGAAAAAGAGGCCCTCTTTTTCATCGTCATCGACTGCGTCCGTTTGGACCAGTGGCTCATTATCGAGGAGATCCTGCGGGACGACTTCGACGTCAAAAAAGACTACTACCTTTCGATTCTCCCCACAGCGACGCCTTACTCGAGAAACGCCATTTTCAGCGGGCTCTATCCCGACGAGATCCTGAGAAGGTATCCCGACAAGTGGCTCGAGAGATCGAAAGACGAGATCAGCAAGAACCGCTACGAGGAGTTTTTTCTCGCCGAGCAGCTCCGGCGCGGCGGCTTCGAATCGAGCAAGCTCAAGTACTTGAAGGTGTACGCCGTCCAGGAGGCGAATGAACTGAAGAAGCGCATCGACGCGCTGGTCTCGCTGCCATTTGTGGCCATGGTGTTCAACGTCGTCGATATCCTCACACACGGCCGGAACCAGTCCGAGATCCTCCAGCAAATCGCGCCCGATGAGGCGGCGTTTCGATCGGTAGTGCGGTCCTGGTTCTCCCACTCGGTTCTTCTGGACATTCTGAGGGCGTGCGCGCGAAAGAAAATCAGAGTCGTCATGACCACGGATCACGGATCAGTGCTCGGCCGGCGCGCGAGTCTCGTTTACGGAAGACGCGATACCTCGACGAATTTGCGCTACAAGTTCGGAGACAACCTCAAGTGCGACGACAAACAGGCGATCATCGTGCGCAAGCCGGCTCAATTCCGTTTGCCGGCCGAGTCCGGGACCAAGAACTACATCTTTGCGAAGGAGTACTACTACTTCGTCTATCCCACGAATTTCCGTGACTACGAGAAACACTACCAGGGGAGCTTCCAGCACGGAGGCGCCTCGCTTGAAGAGATGGTTCTCCCCTGTCTGACCTTGATTCCGAAGTCCTGACATGATGGAACGCCGTACCGAGAGCAAGACGTTCGTCACGACGACCGAAGCGGCAACCGAGCAGCTGGGAATCTCAATGGGTCTCGGCGTCAGCGAGGGGATGTGCGTATCGCTCGTGGGATCTCTCGGATCGGGGAAGTCCGTGCTGGTCCGCGGGATCTGCAGGGGCCTTGCGGTCGGTGAGGACGTCTTGAGTCCCACGTTCATCCTTTTCGAGGAGTACCGCGGGCGTCTTCCCGTGGTCCATCTCGATCTCTACCGTCTGGAGCATGAGAGCGAGATCGAGGAGCTGGGTGTGTTCGACCGTCTGGGGAACGACACAGTCATCCTCGTCGAGTGGGGGGACCGGTCGAGCCGGATCCTCGAGGTGTCGGATGTCTTGATCCGCTTGGAAATGGCAGGGGACACAGAGCGAAAGATCGTGATGCAATATCCCGCGGCTCTCGCTCGCGTGTTCGAGAAACTGTGATCATGCGAATTCTCGCCATCGATACATCATCCCAAGGGGGGAGTGTGGCGGTCTGTGTGGACGGCGGCGCGAGCGAGGTCATACGGCTCGATACCCCGTCGTCGCATCTCCTCGAGCTCGGAAAAGCGGTGTCCGCGGCCCTCTCAGCGGCGAGTGTCGGCGTGGACCAGATCGATCGCGTCGCCATCGTTTCCGGTCCGGGGAGCTTCACCGGACTCCGCGTCGGAATGGCCTATGTCAAGGGGCTGTATGCCGCCCGGGGGCTCGAAGTTGTCGCGGTGACGAGCCTCGAGCTGCTGGCGCGTCAGGCGGCGGGAGAGGGGCTTCCTGTGTCGCCGATGATCGATGCGCGGAAGAACGAAGTCTACGCGGCCCTTTATGAGGCCCCCGCGCATCCAAGCCGGATCCGGTCCGCAGCCCCAAACCGGGGCCAGGCTGCGGCCCTACCCCCGGAGCCGGCTCTCGTCGAGAAGATCGCGCCGTGCGTCGTCCCGCCGGAGACGCACATCGCTTCTATCCCCGGGCGCCCGACGTTGTTCGTCGGATCCGGAGCGGTGAGGTACCGGGGGCAGATCGAGAAGCTCTTCGGGATGCAGGCCCGTTTCGCGGCGGAGAACGACCCCGACACGCGGTTTCTCTGCCGCCTCGCCGGCAGCCTCGAACCCCTCGGCCCCGAAGACGTCGTCACGCTCGAGCCGCTCTATGTACGGCCGAGTGATGTAAAGCTCAAACCGCTCAAGGGCGTGCGCGCGTATGATTGAAGTTAAGATCGAGCCTCTGAAGGCATCGCACATTTCCCAGATTCTGGAGATAGAGGAGACCCTCTTCCCGACGCCCTGGACACGCGGGATGTTCGAGCAAGAGCTGGCCGAGGACCCGGGGGGCGATGGTCCGGGCTCGCATGCCTTCGTGGCCATGCACCGCGGCCGCCTCGTCGGATACGCCCTCGCATGGTTCGTGGAAGATGGCGTGCACTTGATGAATATCGCTGTCTGCAAGGAGCTCCAGAGGAAAGGCGTGGGCCGGATTCTCCTCGAGGATCTCATCGAACGCGCCGTCGCGGCGAAAAAGCTCGTCATCATCCTCGAGGTTCGTGCGGGCAACAAGGCGGCGCATGAATTCTACACGAGGTTCATGTTCATCCGTTACGGCGTACGACGAGGCTACTACGCCGACACGCATGAGGACGCGATCCTCATGGCGCTCGATCTGACCGAGCTCACCGAAGGGAGGCGGCGTGGGAAAGAAGAGCCAAACGCCGAATAGGAGCGCCCTTTTCGAAAGCGCGGCGCTTGGAGTTCTTCTCGGGAGCGGGCTCGCTGCCGTGACCGAGGGATTTCCCGCGCGAGCAACCCTCAAGTTCGAGGAGATCGAAGGACTGACTCCCCCCTCTGTCGCGGGGCACAAAGGAGAGCTGAGGCAGTGCCTCGTCTCGAATCGTCCCTGTCTTTTCGTTTGCGGCCGAAAACACTACTACGAAGGGCACGCCGAAGAGATCCGCGCCCTCATGCGCTACCTGCACGGCGCCGGTCTCCGTGAGCTCATTCTGACGTCCGCAGCGGGAAGTCTTCTCAAATCCGTTGCCCCCGGGGAGCTTGTACTCATCACCGACGTGATGGACGCGCAGTTCCGCCCGCCCGTGGCGGACCGGACGGAGAAACGGGACAACGAGAAGGCGCCAGGCACGCAAAGGGTAGAGATGGATCGCCGCGAGCGAGCGCCCGCCGCGGATCGTCCTTCATCCCACCGGAAGCTCGTGATCGACGAGGCGATCTCGCGTGGTCTCTGGAAGGCGGCGTCAGACGCACGCGTGGGCATTGGGCGAGGCGCCGCCATCACGTGCGCGGGCCCGTCGTACGAGACCCCGGCTGAGATCCGTGCGCTCCAGGAGGCGGGTGCTTCCGTCGTCACGATGTCCGGAGCCCCGGAAATCGACGCGGCGAACTCGCTGGGCATACGTGTTGCCATGGTGGCGGTCGTGACAAACTGGGCGGCGGGAATCTCCAGCGCGCGCCTCCGTCATGAAGATGTGCTCGAGGTCGCCCGCTCCGCCGCAGCCAGACTCCGGCAACTTATTGTCAAGTTTGTCGAAGCGCATTAGGCCGCTTGCCCGCCGCACCTGTCTGTTTGCCGCCCGCGGCCCCGCCAATTATGTGTTGTGGGGGGGGATGGGGAACGGGTATAGTCTTCGCAGGTTTGCTCGAGGGGTGGTTTACTGCCACGGAGAGTCTCACGCATGTCGTGGTTCAAACGGGCCAAACAGGGGATCAAGACCGTTGAGAAAAAAGCGCTTCCGGACGGTCTGTGGCAGAAGTGCGACTACTGCGGCGAGATCCTCTATACAAAAGAGCTCGAAAAGCGGCTGTGGGTCTGTTCCAAGTGCAACAACCACTTCATCATCGACACGGACCGCTACATCGAGATCCTGTGCGATTCGGGGTCTTTCACCGAGACCCACCGGGGTCTGCGTTCGGGAGACCCGCTGGGGTTCAAGGACCTGAAGCGGTACGATCAACGGATCAGGGAGTCGATGAAGAAGACGGGCCGCGAGGAAGCGGTGGTCACCGGGTTCGCTCAGATCAACGGGCGCGACGTCGTGCTCGCGATCATGGACTTCGAGTTCATGGGGGGGAGCATGGGTTCGGTCGTGGGCGAGAAGATCGCGCGGGCCGCCGCCGACGCGACGGCGCACCTTCGTCCCTTGATCATCATCTCGCGCTCTGGCGGGGCGAGAATGCAGGAGTCCATCCTTTCCCTTATGCAGATGGCCAAGACGTGCGCCGCTTTGTCACGGCTGGCGGACGTCCGTGTTCCCTTTGTTTCCATAATGACAAACCCCACGACCGGCGGCGTAACGGCGAGTTTTGCCAGCCTCGGCGACGTTATAGTCGCGGAACCCAAGGCGCTGATCGGCTTTGCCGGGCCCAGGGTGATTCAGCAGACCATCCGCCAGGATCTCCCCGAGGGTTTTCAGCGGAGCGAATTTCTGCTCAAGCACGGGATGATTGACATCATCTGTCCTCGGGATAGGCTGCGGCAAACGCTCGAAGGCCTGCTGGAATTTTTGTGTGTCAACATGGCGGAGACATCACGCGAGGCGGAAAAGGATGAGGAGGACTCCTCCGCGGTATATTGAGCCGCCTTCCCCCCTGCCCCCCAACCTGTCATTCGTGCTCGGTCTTTCCCCTTCGGTCATGACGTTGGGGCTCGCGAACATGCGTCAGCTCATGACCTCGCTGGGGCATCCGGAAAGACGGTTCGAATCGGCTCTCATCGCCGGCACCAACGGCAAAGGGTCGGTGTCGGCGCTTCTCTCGTCGATCCTCAAGGCAAACGGCAAGCGTGTCGGGTGGTACACGTCCCCCCACATCTACTCGGCCCGAGAGCGGATCTGCGTGGACGGTGAACCGGTTTCTCTCGATGCGATGGAAGAAGCGGCCGCGAGAATCGTTCCTCTGCGCGAAACGATCGGCTACAGCTACTTCGAAGCGTTGACCGCGATCGCATTCCACGTGTTCGCCGAGCGGGGTGTCGAGTGGGCTGTCCTGGAGGTCGGTCTCGGGGGGCGCTTCGACGCGACCAATGTGGTTCAGCCCAAGGTTTCCATCCTGACCAGCATCTCGCTCGACCACAGGCGAATCCTCGGCGACAGCGAGGAAGAGATCCTGAGAGAGAAACTCGGAATCACGCGCCCGGGCGTCCCATTCGTGTGCGGAAAGCTCTCCCCCAACCTCCAGTCCATGGTGAACACCAAGGCCTCCGACGATCGAACCCCCCTCGAGGGGTTCGATTCACTGGGAAAGGTGTCGCTTGTTCGGATGTCGTTCGAGGGAATGCGCGCGCATCTCGAGACACGGGCCGCCGACTATGGAGAGATCACGCTCCCGTTCATCGGGGAGCACCAGATGGGGAATGCCCTCGTCGCCTTGAGGGCCGCCGAGATCATCCTCGGTCGCGTCGAACGGCTCGAGGAGGCAGCCGAGGCCGTCTCGCTCCCGGGCCGTTTCGAAGTCGTGGACATCCAGGGAAAGACCGTTATCCTCGATGTCGCGCACAACGACGAGGCGCTGACGGCGACCTTGAAAACGCTTACGTCGTTGTCACCCCGCGAAGAGAACTGTATCATTCTGGGTGTGATGAGGCGCAAGGAGCTCCTGGATTTCCCCAGGGAGCTGCCGGGGCGCGTCCGCCGCGCGTATCTCATCGAGCCGATCAAGGAGGAGGCGTTCACATCGCCGGAGCTCCTCGATGTGCTCGGAGTGAAAGCCTTGAGAGACACAGGCATCGACATCTGCATCGAGCGGTTTCATGCGGACGAGAACGATTGGGCCGGGTTCATACGAAGAGTGCTCTCGCCGTCGAACCCGTGCCGTATGCTGCTCGTCACGGGATCGCACCGCACGGTCGAGGTGATCGGCCGGCAGCTTCGCACGATGGGGCTCTACTAGTCCCGCTGGGTTTCGCGTCGTCTGGGCCAAGACGGCCAGCAGTAAAGGACACCGTATGTTTGTCGGAATCGACATCGGCGGAACGAACATCAAACTTATCGCGTTGAGCACCAGGGGCCGCGTGCTCGGCGGGCGATCGATACCATCGATCGTCGAGAGAGGACCCAAGGACGCGTTCTCGCGCATCGCGTCGGCTCTCTCCTCTCTCGTCGGGGACACGAGCGCCTTGAGAGCCGCGGGGGTGGCGTGTGCGGGGCTGGTGGATCCCGTCCGGGGACGCCTCCACTCGTCGCCGAATCTCCTCGCGTGGGAAAACGCGCCCCTTTCGAGGATTGCAAGGAACCACCTCGGCGTACATACAGTTATCGAGAACGACGCGAATGCTGCCGCGTACGGCGAGTACTTCCGGGGGTGCGGGCGCGGCTCGGGCACGTTCGTGTGCATCACGCTCGGGACGGGGGTGGGTGGAGGCATCGTCATCGACGGGCGGCTGCTCCACGGGAGCAAGAATTACGCGGGTGAGATCGGTCACACCACGATCTCGGAGAACGGGCCCCGCTGTCACTGCGGGGGTCGAGGGCACGTCGAGGCCTACCTCGGCGCGTACGCGCTCATACGAGAGACGCGCCAGAAACTGCGTGCCCGCAAGAGCCGATATCTGACACCGTGGATGGACGAGCGGCGCCCTTTGACGCCAAAACTCATCGCTGAGGCGGCGGCGAAAGGCGACAGCGTTGCTCGAGAAGTTTTCGAAGAGGCGGGAACCCATCTGGGGACCGCGATGGCGAACCTGATCAACATTTTCAATCCTGATGTGATCGCGGTGGCCGGCGGTGTCGCCAAAGGGTTCCACCTGATGAAACCGCGCATGGACGAAGAAATACGCAAGCAGGCGTTTCCAGAATCGAGCCGCGTGGCAAGGGTCGCGCGAGCCCGTTTGGGCACGGACGCCGCCGCTATAGGCGCAGCGCTCCTGGCGAGGGACTCGGTCCGCGCGCGGTAATCCGGGCCGGGCATCGGCGAAAGGATGAGTCGTTGCTTCGTCGCTCTCCACGCATTCGCACGTCCCTGCGTGTGTCTCTCTTTCTCATCATGGCGGCCTCCGTCTGTCTCCCGGCAGCG
>Ga0315273_10000731_pt1 | contig 35406 bp, 31 predicted proteins | sample YL17G02_0_MG_FD_205753 | JGI IMG/M metagenome (GOLD analysis project Ga0315273, IMG submission 205753) | Sediment microbial communities from Yellowstone Lake, YNP, Wyoming, USA - YL17G02_0 | ecosystem: Environmental > Aquatic > Freshwater > Lake > Sediment | place: USA: Wyoming | collected...
CCTCGCGGACCCCGGCGCATGGCCCGGGGCCGGTGTGGCTCGCTATGCCTTCACCGTACGACTCTTTCATTCGCTCCTCCTCGCCAGTCATCTGGCGCTTTCCCAGAATCCGCGGGCACACCCGCCGCCTTGGTCCCGACGGATACGGCTTGACAAGCTCAAGTCCGGCCGCCTATTCTACCGATGCCTATGGTAGGTCACCTTCACTACGGGAGAAGATCATGAAGAGAATCCTTCTGTGCGTTCTGGCGGCAGGGTGGGCCTTGGCCGCCATCGGGTGCAGTTCCTCGGGGCCCCAGCCGTCCAGTTCCTCCGCCAAGGAGTTCGGCAAACTCTACAAGCAGTTCGCCGACCGCTTTCACGACAAGATGGCCGAAGAAGGCGACGCGCTGAAAGCGGAACAGGCGACCACCGAAGCCGCGAGTCTCTGGCAGGAAACGCTCGGCGCGCACAAGGCCCTCCTCAAGCAACGGTGCGAGGAACTCCTGAACGACCTCGAGCCGGCCCCCGCCATCGTGGAGAGCGCGGAAAAGGTCGACGGGCAACTGGCCTGCACCGTGGCGGGCAAGGTTTACACCGAGGTCGCCTCCGTCGCCCAGGCGCCGAACTCCTCACAGCCGGCGGGCGCCGTGCCGAAGCACCTGATGTGGAACCCGATGGGCGCCGCCAACATGGCCCTCAACAACTGGCTGGTCGTCCTCCTCGACCAACGCGCCATGGCGGTGCGCTCGTTCACCTCGAGCCACGCCTCGCTCACGTGGGAAGCCCTCGACAAGAACGTCGACAAGCCGCGACTGGTCCTTCGCCAGGGCCCGGCGCTCTACCTGGTGGACCTCTCGCGCATCGACGACTACTACCGCGTGGACAAGATTCGCTGGCTGAAGGCAAAGACGGCCGCCAAGCCGGTGGAGAAAGCGGCCGAGAAGCCGGCGGAGAAGGCAACCGAGAAGCCGGCGGACAAACCGGCCGAGCCGGCCAAGTAGTTCGCCAGGACTTTCCATTCCGAGCGTTCCGCTTCGGCGGGACGCTCGTTTTTTTTGCGCGGCAACGCCCGAACCGGCGTCGCCTGCCCACCGGAAGACGCGGCCCCCGGAAATCGAGCGTTTTTTCCGGGCGTGGTTCACAAGCCCCCGGCACCGCCGGGGGAACGGCACCGCCAAGGGCTTGTCCCCACGCGGTGCGTGGGGCTTGTGAACCATGCCATTTTCCGGGCGGAATCCGCTTGACTCGCCTTCTTTCCTGGGGTAGGTTACTGGCGTCACATCGCAGGCTCCGAATCGCCGGAGGTCTCCGTGAAGACTCTCTCATGTCTCTTCGCGGTAGTTTGTGCGTCATGCGCCGTCGGCTGCGGCACACCCGCCGCCAACCGGGCGCCGACTCCCTCGACGGCCGCGCCGGTTCCGAACCACGAATTCTCGGTCCTCCACCGCCAGTACACGGACCGCTTCCATGCCGCCATGGTGCGAGACGCCGAGCAACTCTCGGAGAAAGAGATCCTCGCCGAGGCCGCCCGCCTGTGGGGCGAGGTCTTTGATCCGCACGAAGACGTGATGAGCCGCCGCGCCGCCGAGATCGTCGCGTCCCTCGCCCCCTCGCGCTCCATCCTGATGAGCGAGTACGCGGTCGTGGCCGAGACCCGCACCGGCGCCTGCGAAGCGCCGACCGGCGGCCCCCTCAAACAGTTTGCGTGGAACCCGGTCACGGTTGCCCAGCGAAGCCTCGACCAGTGGCTGGAGCGGATCCTCCACACACCCTCGCTCGCCAAGCGTTCGCTGCTCGTGACGAGCGCGCCGCCCGCGTGGGAAGTCACGGACCGCCACATGGACCACCCGGAACTCGTGCAGCGCATGGGCCCGCTGGTGTTCGTCGCGCAGCTTTCCAGGGCCGGCGCCTACTACCGGGTCGATCGGCTGATGTGGCTGAGGCCGAAGTCGATGGGCCCCATCGCCCTGCCGCCGGAGCCGTCGTCCTCGACCATCGGCCGCCCGGCCACCGCGTCGTCGGAGTAATCCTGTACAACAGCGCCCACTCGCCACTTGATGCGCGGCGGGTCTCCTGACCCGCCGCGACATTGGCACGCACCGCGCACGAGTTTCACGGGATGCAGACATCACAGGCGTCGCTCACCCCCCGGTCAGCTCCGCCAGGGCCGCTTCCGAGATAAACTTGTACTCGCCGCCGTTCTGCCGGGCGATGTCGCGCAGGACCTCGTCGTGGTGATAGAGGAAGCCGATGGTGTAGACCCGGACCTTGCCGTCGGCGTTCCGGCGCTTGACGAGGTCGACGATCGCGCGGTCGAACTCGCCGTCGGTCAGCAGGTAGATGAGGTCCGGCTTGACCGCGAAGGCCCGGTCGATGGCCTGCGACGGGTCGGTGCCGTTCCCCGCCACCACTTGGTCGATGAACTCAAAGGCCATCTCCTTGTTGCGCTCCGTGGCGTGGACGAGTCTGCGCGCAGGCATCTCCACGCCCGGGCCGGTCGAGTAGAAGATGACGTGGAACTCGGAGGCATCGTCCAACTCGCCGATGCTGCGCTTCAGCTCCATCTTCACGATGTCGAGCGAGTCGGTCATACTGCCCGAGCGGTCCACCAGGTAGACGACCTTGGCCGCCCCCTGCGTGCCGATTCTCCGCAACGGCGGAAAGAGGATGCTGCCGCCCCCGATGTCCTCCAGGCTGCCTCCTATGGGGCCGCCGGCGATTCCAATCTCCACAACCGTGTTCCGCTTGTCGAAGTCGGCGATCCCCGGGATTTCGCTCTCCACGGGCAGAAAAACGAAGGTGCCTTCGCGCGGCTTCATCTTGTTGTTGGTCTTCGAGCGGAGGTTCATTGTGTTCGTGTCGTAGCGCTTCTCCACCAGCCGCCTGGGCAGTGTCGGTTCAGGACCGATGCGGGGGATAGGAAGGAACTCGGGCGGCGGCACCTTCTCCCACGCAACAAACATCGCCAGGAGCACCACCGCCACGTGCAAGGCGATGCTCGTCCCCCATGTGGGAATGTACTCCGCCATCCAGGCCATCAACGCGTCGAAAGCGGTCTCGTTGGCGAGAGCGATGGAAGCCTCGGCCTGTACCACGGTGGAAGCGGGCGGAAACTGCGGAGAATTCGGCGGGCGGGTCATGCGGCACCTCCTCCCCAGGATCGCATCGACCCTGGTGTCGTGGTTTCCAGGAACCCCGACAACCGCCGCAGGCGCCCGCGCGGATGTCCACATCTTGCTTGCACCTACCTGAACGGCCCCCGCCGCCGCGCGTTCCAGATAAAATCGGCCCGCAGCATCTTACCGCTCCGATCCCGCCGACTTTCTCTTTACAACGGCCCCTTCCTGTGGCACAAATGGCCTGTCCCGCAGCAACGAGGAGAACGCCATGGCCAAGCGCCGCACGGAAGGCAGATTCACTCTCGGCATCGACTACGGAACCGAGTCCGCCCGGGCCCTCCTGGTGGACGTGGCCGACGGTCGCGAGGTTGCCACCGCCGTCTACCTGTACTCCAACGGCGTCATCAGCGACCGCCTGCCCGACGCGGGCGCCCAACTGCCCGCCCACGACTGGGCCCTCCAGGACCCGGAAGACTACCTCCGCGCCCTCGACAAGACCGTCCCGGCGGTCCTCAAGCAGGCCGGCGTCACGGGCGACCAGGTCATCGGCATTGCCACCGACTTCACCGCGTGCACCATGATGCCGACGAAGAAGGACGGCACGCCCCTGTGCACGCTCAAGGCCTTCCGCGCCAACCCGCACGCGTGGGTGAAGCTATGGAAACATCACGCCGCCCAGCCCGAGGCCGACCGCGTCAACGAGACCGCCCGGCACCTCAAGGAGCCGTGGCTCCAGCGGTACGGCGGCAGGATTTCGAGCGAGTGGTTCTTCCCGAAGGCCCTCCAGATTCTCGACGAGGCGCCGGGCATCTACAAGGCCGCCGACCGCCTCATCGAGGCCGCCGACTGGATCATCTGGCAGCTCTGCGGCCACGAGACCCGCAACCTCTGCACCGCCGGGTACAAGGCCGTCTGGTCGAAGCGCGACGGCTTCCCGCGGCGCGAGTTCTTTGCCGCCCTCCACCCCGACTTCGCCGACGTGGTCGACGCCAAGATGCTGCGCGACGTCCTCCCGCTCGGCGCCCGCGCGGGCGGCCTCACGCCCGGGATGGCCGAGCGCCTGGGCCTCGCGCCCGGCACGGCCGTGGCCGCCGGCAACGTCGACGCCCACGTGGCCGTCCCCGCCTGCACCGTCACCGCGAGCGGCAAGATGGTCATGATCATGGGCACCAGCATCTGCCACATGGTCTGCGGCGCCGCCGACAAGCACGTGCCCGGCCAGTGCGGCGTGGTCGAGGACGGCATCCTGCCGGGCCTGTACGGCTTCGAGGCGGGCCAGTCGGCCGTCGGCGACATCTTCGCGTGGTTCGTCCGCACCTCGGTCCCTGCCGCGTACGAGGCCCAGGCGAAGAAACGGAAGAAGAGCGTCCACGACCTCCTGGCCGAGAAGGCCGCCGCCTACCGCCCCGGCCAGACGGGCCTCCTGGCCCTGGACTGGTGGAACGGCAACCGCAGCGTCCTGGTGGACGCCGACCTCACCGGCCTCGTGCTCGGCATGCACCTCGGCACCCGGCCCGAGGAGGTGTACCGGGCGCTGATCGAGGCCACGGCGTTCGGCACGTACAAGATCATCCGCACCTTCGAGCAGCACGGCGTGGCGGTCGATGAGATCTACTGCTGCGGCGGGCTGCCGGAGCGAAATGATCTGCTCATGCAGATTTATTCAGACGTGACCGGCCGCGAGTTCAAGATCGCCCGCAGCGCCCAGACGTGCGCCCTCGGCAGCGCCATGCACGCCGCCGTGGCCGCCGGCCGCGCCGCCGGCGGATACGACACCATCCAGGCGGCCGCCGCCCGCATGGCGGGCGTCCGCGACAAGACCTACAAGCCCGACCCTCAGGCCCACGCGACCTACGATAAGCTCTTCGCCGAGTACGACACGCTCCACGATTACTTCGGCCGCGGCGCCAACGACGCCATGAAACGCCTCAAGGCGCTCAAAGGCGTGGAGTAGCGCGAAGCCCGTGAAGCGCGGCGGGCAGTCTTGCCCGCCGTGGAGGACGACACCCGAACCATAGCGCGGCGGGCAGTCTTGCCCGCCGCGCGGAGACAGGGCACATGCCCCGAGTCAAGCACTACTTCGAGGAAGGTCAGTACGTCCACATCACAACCCGTACCGAGAGAGCCGCATTCCTGCTCGCGCCAGACGCGGCAAAGTCAATTATCCTCAGCAGCCTGCGTGCATACGAACAGAAGGGCTTCTTCCGCCTCCTGGCTTACGTCGTCATGGACAACCACTTGCACTTCGTAATCAGCGTGCTCAACGCAGACGGGCTCGCCGCTGCCTTGGGCCGCATGAAAGGCTGGACATCGGCCCAGGTTCAAGCCACAACCGGATGTCGCGGACCGGTCTGGGAACGCCGGTTCGATGACAATGTGATCCAAAGCGAACAGGAATTGCGTCAGGTGATCGACTACCTTCACCACAACCCTGTGCGTGTTGGTTTGGTCAAACAGGCGACGGACTACCCCTGGTCGAGCGCACGCAAGTGGGCCGCTGAAGGCCCGCCCCTCCGAGCGTAAGCCGCAGCCAGTTGTTGCGCGGCGGGCAAGACTGCCCGCCGCGCACCCGGCGTCCACGACCTTCGTTTTGCCCTCGCCGCCCCATTGGACAAACCCGACTTCATCGGTATAATTGTTTATGGCCGCGCCGCGGTGCGCCCGCCTCCGGAGAGCTGGACATGGACGCGAAGAAACTGAAGACCCTGTGCGTGCAGTGGTGGCGGGACTGGATCAGGCCCTTCCTGATCATCGCCATCGTGCTGTGTGCGGTGCGCTCGGCCGTGGCCGACTGGAACGACGTGCCCACCGGCTCGATGAAGCCCTCGATCGTCGAGGGCGACCGCATCTTCGTCAACAAGCTGGCGTACGACCTCAAGGCGCCGTTCACTGCCTGGCGCCTGGCCCGCTGGGCCGAGCCCGCACGCGGCGACATCGTCGTCTTCAACGAGCCGATCAAGGAGCAGCGCTACGTCAAGCGCGTCATCGGCCTGCCGGGCGACGTCATCGCGCTGCGCGAGAACCGCCTGTTCGTGAACGGCCAGGCCGCCGCCTACGCCCCCCTTGCCGCCGTCGAGGGGATGGATCACCGCACGATTGTCCAGGAGACGCTGTCCGGCCGCCCCCACCCCATCGCCCTGCTGTCCGGTGCGGCGTCGCGGTCCTCGTTCGGACCGATCAAAGTGCCGGAAGGCCACTACTTCGTGATGGGCGACAACCGCGATGAGAGCTTCGACTCGCGATACTTCGGCTTCGTCGAACGCGACCGCATCCAGGGTCGCGCCACCCGCATCGTCCTCTCGCTCGACCCCGACCACTACTACACCCCCCGATGGGAACGCTTCTTCCAGGCGCTGCCGTAACGGGGGCGCTCCGTCGCTGGGCGTCCGCACCGCCAGGAAGGAATGCCTGAATAGGGTGCGGGACGGAGCCTTTTTCCGAGCCGCCACCGTAAGGGAGCGGTGCTGTGACGCGCCAAGGCCAACACCACCGCTCCTTTACGGTCGCGGCTCTGTTTCGTCCCCCTGTGACTGACCGATTGCCAGGGCGCAACGGATTGCGTTGACCCGCCGCTCGGGGGAGTCTACAATCGCCCGCCATCGTCAGCAAGCGGCGCGGCAGGTCGCGAGGCCCCAGCGCCAAGCGCGGAAACCCCACGCGGCGAGTCTCCTGACCCGCCGCGCGCCAGTGAAGAGACATGACTCGGCCCAAGGACACGTGGCGTCAACGGCTCATCTGGTATCTCCAGTACGTCGCGCTGCGGCTGGTGGAGATGGGCCTCCAGTGTTTCCCGATCGAGACGAACCTGCGGACCGCGCGGCTGGCCGGCGACCTGCTGTACTGGCTCGACAAGCGTCACCGCGACCGGGCCCTGGAGAACCTGCGGGCCAGTTTCCCGGGGGCGGGCGACGAGGCGCTGCGGCGCATCGCCCGGAAATCCTGCGAGCACCTCATCATGGTCGGCGCCGAGGTGCTGTGCCTGCCGCGCCTCATGCAGTTCAACCGCTTCCTGGACTACGTCGACATTTCCGGGTGCCTCGAGCAGTTCCGCTACGTCTCCAGCGGCAAGCCGTTCATCGTCCTGGGCGGCCATTTCGGCAACTGGGAGATGATGGGCTATGCGATGGCGGCGATGGGGTTCCCCCTGACGGCCGTGGCCCGGCCGCTCGACAACCCGTATCTGAATGATTACATTATTCGACTGCGCGAGCGCACGGGGCAGAAGATCGTCTTCAAGGAAGGGATGACCGAGGAGGTGCTGGCCGCCTTGCGGTCGGGCCGGCCCGTGGGGTTCATCGCCGATCAGGACGCCGGCCGTCGCGGCTTCTTCGTCGACTTCTTCGGGCGCAAAGCCTCGGCCTACAAGAGCATCGCGTACCTGGCGATGGAGCAGAACGTCCCCATCTTCGTCGGCGGCGTGTACCGGACGGGCCGCAAGTTCCACTATCGCATCGCGCCCACCGACGTGATCTTCCCGAGCGAGTACCCGAAGAGCCTCGACGGCGCGATGGCCATCACCGCCCGCTACACCCGGGGGATCGAGCGGGCCGTCCGCCTCGCGCCGGATCAGTACCTGTGGGTCCACCGGCGCTGGAAAACCCGGCCGCCGGAAGAGCATAAGAAGCAAGGTCAAACGCCTGGTTAGCCGTCGCGCTTGCGCGGCGCGCCGCGCGGCGGGTCGGAAGACCCGCCGCGCTCAGGCTGAGGCAATAGCCCCTTGAGCCGCCCAGCTTGTCGAAGACCCGCCGCGGCGGGCGGGGCACGTGTTGTGCGGTGGCGGCGCTTCACGACAGCCTCGTCGCCGTGCCGGCGACGGCTAAACAAGGCAACGGCCCATTTAGCCGCCCAGCTTGTCGAAGACCCGCCGCGGCGGGCTGGGCGCGTGCTGTTCTCGGCACGTGCGCCACCAGCCAACCAGCCCCAGCACCATGCCCACCGCCGGCCACAGCGCCACGGCGGCTATCCAGGGCCACGCGCCTTCGGGCCAGCCGCCGAGGGCCAGGCCGATGCCCGACACGATCGGGCTGGCCTCGACCAGGCGCGGAAAACCCACGCCCAGCGTCTCGCCTGCCGCATAGCCGAGGATCAGCGGCCCGACCGAGACGAGCACGGCGGCCAGCATCAGCCACCGCGCCGCCCCCTGCCCCGCCTGGGCGGCCACGCGCAGGCCCAGCCCGAAGACGGCCCACGCGCCCACGGTCGCCGCCAGCGGGCCGGCGAGAATGGCCTTCCCACCGACCGACCACGCGACCAGGACAAACGGCGCCGCCAGGGCGACGAGCATCACCAGTTCGAGGACCGAAAGGGCGAGCCACTTGGCGGATACGGCCGCCCTTGGCGCCTCGCGCCGGGCCAAGGCGAGCCAGAACGGCCAGACGGCCACAAGGAAGAACGCGGCAGCCGCCAGGATCGCCTGCGGGGCCGCCTCGCGCACGAGCCACACCCGCTCGACCGCCAGGTGCGGGACCACGAGGAACGAGGGAACCAGCCATGCCAGAAGCCACGCGCACCACGCCACCGGCAGGAGCACCCACGCGGCGCCGGGCGCGGGGGACGCTGCCGGACCGCCGGGGCCTGCTGCGGTGCTCATCTTGAGTGCTCCGCTGCTCGCCGATGGGAGGGTGGCATGCCCACGGCGCCTTCACTGTGGGCATGATCGCTGCGTGCGCGACACGCATGCCCGCGCCAAGAGCGGCGCGGGCACGCCAGCCGGCGGTCCTTCATCTCCTTGTCGAGAGGGCGCTGGTAGTCCGTCACACCTGTTCGTGTGAGTTCAACTGGCTAGCGCGGTGGGCAGTCCTGCCCACCGCGCGGCGGGCAAGACTGCCCGCCGCGCTTACCTTATCGACAGTTTCAAATGTGACGGACTACTAGCTCCGCACCCGCGTGACGGTGGCCGGCGGCAGGCGGCGGACAACCATGTTGGGAATGTCGATATACGACAATACGCCGTCCACCTGGCCGTTCATGCGCTTGTAGACGAAGTCGAGGTAGGCCACCTTCTCCTCGGGGGTTTTCTCGTCGAGCTTCTCCGCCTCGGGGCTCGGGGCCTTGCCCCACTTGATGCAGGTCTTCTTCGAGACCGTGACGAGGGCGATCTCGGTGTCGCCCCGGACTTTCTTGCCGCCGTAGTTCGACACGTCGACGGCCACGAGGCGGAAGGCCTCGCGCTTCGCCTCCACGGCCTCGACCACGCGGATGCCGGCCCGGACCGCGGGGTCGGCCCAGACCTGCCCCGGCGCGGGCGGCGAGGAGCTCACACCCGAGATCTCCAGGAAGTGCATCGCCCCGAGGCGCGGCTCGCTGTACATGCCCGGCAGTCGGACGCCCTTGTCGTCCACGAGGACGAGGCCGTCGCGGTAGCGGACCATGGCGGTCGGGCGGCGGAACTTGAGGTAGACCTCCAGCGGCGCCCGGTCGGGGTCCGCCCGCGGGTCGTGCTTCACGATCCGCTCGACGCGCTCCACCCACACGCACTTCTCGTAGGCGGCGGCGATGCGCGACGACATGGCCTCGTCCAGCAGGCTGAACTCGCCAGGAAAACCGGGCGGCAACAGGCCCGCCGCCACTTCGGCGCGGATCGTCAGCGTCATCCAGTCGGGGCCCTTGACCAAGCGGAGGCTGTCGGACGACATGCGGTACACCGGCGACTCGCGCATCTCGTCGCGCAGGATCGAGAGCCCGTAGCAGATGCCGCACCCGATGGCGATCGTCACGAGGGCGATGCACGCGCCTTTGAGCGCGCGGAAGGCGAACGAGCGCTTTTTCTTCTCGCCCGCCTCGCCGTCTTTGGTTTGTCTTGGCATTTGGCGCCTCCTGCCCTCTCAAACAACGGCCGCGGTCGCTCGCCACGGCGAGTCTTCGACCTGCGGCTCCCCGCCAAACGCGGCACGCCGTTGCTGTTGGCCGTTCAATCTGCAGTCTGCAATCTGCAGTTGAAACACGCGGTCGCCTTCGGCTCCCCGCTAAACATAACATACCGCTAAACATGACATACCGCTAAACGCCCGTCGCCGTAGGCGGGCGACGACTAAACGAGTCGCGCCGTGGCCTTTCGTTTTTCACTCCGCATTCCGCATTTGACCGGCCTCACCGGCGCGGCGAGCGCTCCAGGGCCAGCGTCGCAATCTTCTCGCACAACTCGCCGAACTCCAGGCCGATCCGGGCCGCCGCCTTCGGCACAAGGCTGTGGCTCGTGAACCCGGGGATCGTGTTGACCTCGAGGACCTGCGGCTCGCCCTCCTCGGGCAGCATGAGGTCCACGCGCGAGAGGTCGCGGCACCCGAGGGCGTGGTGCGCCCCCAGGGCCACCTCGATCACGCGGGCCTCGACCTTGCGCGGCAGGCCGTGGTCGAAGATGTACTGCGTGCGGTTCGAGCGGTACTTGGCGTTGTAGTGGTACCATCCGCCGGGCGTGCGGATCTCAATGATCGGCAGGGCCTCGGCGCCAAGGATGCCGACGGTGAGCTCGCGGCCGGCGATGCAACGCTCGACGAGGGCCGGCTCGCCGCGATTCCACACCGTGCGGGCGGCGCGCCGGAGCGTAGCCCACGACGTCGCGATGCCGACGCCGATGCTCGACCCGTCGGCCACCGGCTTGACCACGAGCTTCGGCCCCAGCAGGTCCATCGCCTGGCGGAGCATCGCCAGGTCGTCCTGCCGGACCACGCGGAAGGCGGGCGTCGGGATGCCGGCGTCGGAGAACCGCATCTTGGCGGCCACCTTGTCCATGGCGAGGCGGCTGGCCTCCGGGCCGCTGCCGGTGTAGCAGGCGCCGAGGGCCTCGAGCTCGGTCTGGATGCCGCCGTCCTCGCCCCACTGGCCGTGGAGCGCCAGGAAGGCGACGTCGGTCCCGGCCAGGAGCTCGGCGGTGACCTCGCCCGGCCGCACGTCGCACGGGCGGACGTCGTGGCCCCGGCCGCCGAGGGCCTTGGCCACCGCACGGCCGCTGGCCAGGCTGACCTTGCGTTCGCGGGAGCCCCCGCCCATCAGGACGCCGATCGAGAGCGTGCGGCGGGTAAAGGGTTTCGCCATATCAATCAACTTTAGCTGAGCGGGCATGGCCAGATCTCGATCTCCAGTTCCAGGTACACGTCGAACCGTTCCTTGACGACCTTGCGCACGTGGTCGATGACCGCCTCGACGTCGGCGGCCTTCGTGTGCCCGGGGTCCTTGGCGATAACGTAGTTGGCGTGCTTGCGCGAGACGGCGGCCCCGCCGATGCTGAAACCTTTCAGGCCCGCCTGGTCGATCAGGAGGCCGGCGGCTAGGCCGCGCGGGTTCTTGAACGTGCAGCCCGCGCTGGCGGCCGCCATCGGCTGCGTGTTCTTCTTGATGATCCAGACCTTCTTGATCCGGTCCTTGATCGCCTTGGCGCTGTCGGGCATGAGCCGCAGTTCAACGCTCAGGATGAACCGCGCCGAGACGTTGCTCGTGCGGTAGCCGAACGCCATGTCCTCGCGCTCGCGGTAGAACGTCTGGCCGTCAGCCGACATGACCTTGACGCGCTCGACGGTCTGTCCGATGTCTCCGAACGTGCCGCCGGCGTTCATGCGAACGGCCCCGCCCACTGTGCCGGGGATGCCGACCAGGCACTCAACGCCCGACAGGCCCTGCCGGGCGGCCGCCGCCACGATCCGGCCGAGCGTCGCCGCCGCGCCGGCGCGCAGAAGGTCCTCCTCGATCGCGATCCGACCGAACGCCTCTTCGTCGAGCTGGATGACGGCGCCCTTGACGCCCTCGTCCTTGACGAGGATGTTCGAACCGCGCCCGAAGACCCGGACCTCCAGGCCCTCCTTGGCGCACCGGGCGAGGACGTCGCGCACCTCGTCCTCGGTCCGCGGGCGAATGAGATACTCCGCCGGGCCGCCCACGCGGAAGGTGGTCATCTGGCCCAGCGGGCAATTGCGCTGGACGATTGACTCGAGTCCCTTGAAGATGGTCATTGTGATTCCCGCTTCGCGTCGGCCGGCGCCCGTCGCCCGCCCAGGTCGGCCAGGATCGGCGCGGCCAGGCGCCACACGTCGCCGGCGCCCATCGTCATGAGCACGTCGCCGGGCCCCAGGCTCTCCACCAGGTGCCGGCGGATGGAGTCGAACTCTTCAATGTGCAGAGCGTCCGCGCCCAGGGCCTGGATTTCGGCGACCAGGTCCTGGCTGCGGACGGCCTGACGCTCTTTTTCGCTGTCGCGGACGAAGTAGATGTCCGGGACCACTATCTTATCGGCCACCTTGAGGGCCCGCGCAAAATCTTTCAGGAAGAACCGGGTGCGGCTGTGCTGGTGCGGCTGAAACACGACCCACAGGCGTTTCGGCTCGAAACGCTCGCGGACGGCCTTGAGCGTGGCGGAGATCTCGGTCGGATGGTGGGCGTAATCGTCGACCACCGTGACGCCGCCGGCCTGGCCGAGGATCTCCATCCGCCGCAGGGCCCCGGTGAAGGCGCCGAGCGCGTCGGCGACCGTCTCGCGCGGGGCGCCCGCCCACGTGCAAAGGGCCATCGCGGCCAGGGCGTTCAGGACGTTGTGGCGGCCGGCGAGGGCCAGCTTCACCGAGACGTAGAACTCGCCGTCGCGGTACACGTCGAACGCGAACCGGCCGTGGTCCGACTCCAGGTTCTCGGCGTGCCAGTCCCACCTCTCGCCGATGCCGAACTTCTGGATGGCGCACGCGGCCCTCCGTTCGATGCCGCGCCGCCCCAGGTCGCGGGCGTTGATCACCAGGAGGCCGTCGGGCGCAAGGCGGGCGGCAAAGTCGCCGAACGCGCGGCGGATTTCGCGCAGGTCGCGGTAGTAGTCCAGGTGGTCCTCCTCGACATTCAGCACCGCGGCGGCGCAGGGCGAGTAGTTGAGGAACGAGCGGTCGTACTCGCAGGCCTCGACCACGAGGTGCGGCCCGCGGCCAACGTGCGACCCGCCACCGAGCTGCGGCACCTCGGCGCCGATGACGAAGCTGGGGTCCAGCCCCGCCTGCGTGAGGACGTAGCTGACCATGCTCGTGGTGGTGCTCTTGCCGTGCGTGCCGCTGACGGCGATGCCCTGGCGCAGGGTCATCAGGCGTCCGAGGAACTGGGCGTACTTGAGCGCCGGGATGCCGCGGCGCTCGGCCTCGATTCGCTCGGGGTTCTCGGGCTTGACGGCGGCGCTATAGACCACGAGGCTCGCCCCCGCCGGGATGCTCTCGGGGGCGTGGCCGATAGAGATGGTCGCGCCGAGGCCGACGAGGCGGTCGGTGGCCGAGCTCGACTTCATGTCGGAGCCGGAGACCTGGCCGCCCTCCATGAGGACGAACTCGGCCAGGCCGGACATGCCGCAGCCGCCGGCGCCGATGAAGTGGATATTCTGGCCCGCGTACGGTTTCGCGGGGCGATCGGGATTCGGTTGAATCATTGTTTCGCGTCTCCGGCCTGAGTGTAAGCTCGTTGCTCCTGCGTGTCAATTACGCGCCGAAACACTTTGCGAGCCGAAGGATACTTCACGTTGCGCGGCGGGTCTCCTGACCCGCCGCGTGCGTGCCTTTCCTTGGGCAACCAGCAGCATCTTCCTTCATGAGTAGCCCGGCCCGCCGTATGCCGCACGCCGGCCGCACTGGATACACCGGGACGCGGCGGGTCAGGAGACCCGCCGCGCACGATGTTCAGGTCACTTCGCGCAAGCCGCGGCCAGCGCCGCGTGGCGGCGGTCGGCGACGGCGGCGGCAAGGTTGAGAATCTCGCGCGCGATCGCCTCGGCGGCGTGGGGGCGGCCCACGGCATGGGCGCGCTCGCGCATCGCGTCCAGGCGCGTCTTGTCTTCCATCAGGGACCCAAGGACCTCGGCCAAGCGGCGCCACGTGCCCTCGGGGTCCGCCGGACGATCCTCGATCACCGCGGCGGCGCCGAGGCGTTCGACGGCCCGGGCCTGCTGCGCCTGGTGCTGGTCGCGGTGGAACGGGTACGGCATGAAGACGGTCGGGACGCCGGCCGCCAGGAGTTCGGCGACGGTCGACGCCCCCGCCCGCGCGACGGCCAGGTCGGCCGCCGCATAGGCGAGGCCCATCTTCTCGGCATACGGCCGCACGACGGCGGGGACCGAGATTCCGCGGTACGCCGCCGCGACTTCGTTATAGTCCGTGTGGCCGGTCAGGTGGAGGACCTGCCAGCCATCGGGCAGGCCGCGATCCTTGAGCATCGCGATAACGGCCCGGTTGACCGTGCGGGCGCCGCTGCTCGCGCCGGTGATGAGGAGCGTCTGCCGCGCGGGGTCGAGGCCGAAGACCGCGACCCCCTCCTGGCGCGTGTGCACAAAGAGGCTCGGCCGGATGGGGCAGCCGGTCAGCGTGGCTGTGCCACCGAGCGCCGCCACGGTTTCCTCGAACTGGCAGAACACGCGGTCGGCGCGGCGGGCGAGGCGCCGGTTCGCGCGGCCGGGCACGATGTCGGGGTTCAACACGGCGGTGGCGGCCCCGTACTTCTGGCCCACGCGCACCGGGGCGTAGCTGCCGAAGCCGCCCAGGCCGACGACCACGTCGGGGCAGAACTCGCGGAACCGACGGCGCGACTGGTTGCCGCTCCGGACGAGGCTCAGCAGAAAGGCCGGCCAGGTCCACGGCGCCAGGCGGAACGGACGGGCATCGATGGGCGTCACGGGGCACCCGCACCCGGCGAGGACCTTGCGGTCGATCTCGCGGCGCGTGGACGAGAAGGCGATGGCGGCATCGGGCACGAGGCGGCGAACCGCCTCGGCAATCGCCAGGCCGGGGTAGAGGTGGCCCCCCGTGCCCCCGCCCGCCAGGAAGATCCGACACCCCGTCTCACGCATCGCCCTGCGGCTCCTTGGCCGGTGTATGGACCGGCTTGTATACGATGGGGTCGGGCCGAGGCGCCTGGACCGGCGCATCGCCTTCGCCCCCGCACTTGGACTGGCGGGCCACGGAGCACAGCAGGCCCGCCGCAAAACTCATGATCACCAGCCCCGTCCCGCCGTAGCTGATGAACGGCAGGCTGATGCCCTTGGCCGGCAGCGCCCCGGTCACCACGCCCATGTTCATGATCGCCTGGAGGCTGATGACGATCGCGATGCCCGACGCCAGGAGGAAGCCGAACCGGTCGGCCGCGCCGCGGATGACCTTCGACGCCCGCCACACGAGCACCGCAAAGAGGCCGATCACCAGCAGGCCGCCCAACAGGCCCATCTCTTCGCAGATGACGGCGAAGACGAAGTCCGTGGTGTTCTCGGGGATGTACATCTTCTGGATGCCGTTGCCGAGGCCCAGGCCCATCAGGCCGCCGCTGCCGAGGGCCATCAGGCTCTGGCAGATGTGCCAGCCGGGGCCGTCAATGTATTTCCATGGGTCCCACCAGACCTTCACCCGGTTGAGCCGCCAGGGCTGAAGCACGACGACCAGGTACACCGCGGCGGCCGCCGGCCCGACCATCAGCAGCGGCCACCACCACCGCCACCCGGCGATCAGGCAAAGGACCACCGCCACCAACCCCACGAACGCCCCCGTGCCGAAGTCCTCCTTGAGGATCAGGGCGCAAAGGACGCCCACGACGGCCATCGCCGGCACGAAGCTCCACCAGAAGCGGCGGGCGCCGCCGAGGGCGCGGCGGCCAAACCAGCCGAGCCAGCGCCACATCGACCGCCCGGCCTCGCCCGGCGGCCGGCTGTAGAACCACGCGAAGAAAAGGACCACGGCGAACTTCGCGAACTCCGAAGGCTGGATGCTGATCTTCATGAACCCCAGCGGAATCGAGATCCACCGCCGGGCCCCGTTGATCTTCTCGCCAATCAGGAGCACCAGGACCAGCAGCGCCGCCGTCGCCAGGAGCCCCCCAACGGCGACCCACCGGCGGTTCAGCCACTGGTACGGGAAGATCGTCCCGAGCACCAGCGCCCCCAGCGCCACGGGCACGAAGAGGATGTGGCGGGTGAAGTAGTAGCTGTCGCCCGCCTGGTGGGCGGTGCGGGTGGCGCTGTAGACCATCAGCACGCCCAGGGTCATCAGCGCCAGGACGATCAGGAAGATGATGCACGGCTCGCTCATCGGCCGGTCCATGAAACGGACTCGCGGGGCGGCCGGTCGGCCGGTGACGAGCGGTGAGGCGATTGTGGTCATGGTGAACCTCCAACACGCGCCCGCCGCGGCGGACGGCTAACCAAACACGTTTGCGCTAATCGTTCAGCGGCGGCCGCTGTCGTTTAGCCGCAGCCGGTACGGCCGCGATAATCGTTCGTCGCCGTACCGGCGACGGCTAAACGACGCGGCGGCCAAACTACCGAAGCTTCAATGTCGCCAGAGCCAACGCAGCGAACATCGCCCCCAGCAGCCAGAAGCGAACCACCGTCTGCGTCTCCTCCCATCCGCTCAGGTGAAAATGGTGATGGATGGGCGACATCTTGAAGATCCGCTTGCCGTGCGACAGCTTGAAGTACGAGACCTGGAGGATGACGCTGGCGGCCTCGATGACGAACAGGCCGCCGGCAATCAGCAGCATCAACTCCTGGCGCGTCGCGATGGCCACGTAGCCGATGGCCCCGCCCAGGGCCAGGCTGCCCGTGTCGCCCATGAACACCTGGGCGGGCGAACAGTTGTACCACAGGAACCCCAGGCACGCCCCCAGGATCGCCCCGCAGAAGATCGAAAGCTCGCCCACCCCCGGCACGTAGGGCAGGTACAGGTACGACGAGTAGTCCACGCGACCGGCAATGTAGCTGACGACCAGGAACACGATCGTCGGCGGCACCATGCTGCCGATCGCCAGGCCGTCCATGCCGTCGGTCAGGTTGACGGCGTTCGAGGTCCCCGCCACCACCAGGAAGCACACGCCGACGAACGCCCAGAGCGTCAGGTGAATCGGGAACTTGTAGAACGGCAGGTTGAGGGCGATGCCCGTGCCGTCCTCGGGCAGGCGGATCTCGCCGCGCATCCGGTACATGAAGAACGCCAGCATGGCCGCCAGGGCGATCTGAAAGATCAGCTTCTCCCACATCCTCAGGCCCGCGTCGCGCTTGCTGTCGGCCTTTTTCTTCGCCATCTTCATGTAGTCGTCGACGGCGCCGAGCGCGCCGAGCCAGACCACCGTCAGCAAGGCCAGGAAGACGTGGAAGTTGGAGATGTCGGCCCAGAAGAGCGTGGCGACCACGATGGCGGGCACGATCAGGATGCCGCCCATCGTGGGCGTCGAGGCGCGGGAGGCGTAGATCTGGTCGATCGTCTTGTTGCCGAAGTCGGTGCCCCCACGGACCTTCATGTCCTTGAGGAGCCGGATGACCCACGGGGCGAAGGCCATCACCAGGAAGAAGCTCGTGACGATGGCGAACGTCATGCGGAACGTCTGGTAACGGAAAACGTTGGCAAACCGCCAGAGGTCGATTTGCTGAAGGAAGTCTTGAAAATAAAATAGGAGCCGGTAAAACATTAGACGTCTCCGAGAAATCCCACGGGGCCCTCGGGGTGGAGAGCGCGGTGACCCAGGTATGTCGGCGCCTCACCCGAGGGCCCATTTTATCCCGTTCGCGCCCGAGACGGGACCGGAAGACCACCTTCCGACAGTGGGATGTCTCCTAAGAATTTCATCGCACACCCTGTTCGACGCGCCCAGCAAGCTGGGCGGCTAACCAAGAAGGCTGTCGCTTGTTGCCTTGCCGTTTGCCTTGGCTGTTCACTCCGCACTCCGCATTCCGCACTCCGCACTCTTGAGCAGCGCTTCAACCACGCGCTCCATGTGAATCGCGTGCGAGCCCTTGACGAGAACGACGTCGCCGTCGCGGACGACAGACGGGGCCATCGCCGCGGCCGCGGCGGCATCCTCGACGGTGCTCACGTTCTCCTCGCGCATCCCCGCCGCCCGCGCCGCCGCCGCCGTGACCCGCGACTCGGGGCCGACGCAGATGAGCCGCGAGACGCCCGCCTCGGCGATCGCGCGGCCCAGGGCCTCGTGCTCGGCCGGGCTGTCGGCGCCGAGTTCCCGCATGTCACCCGCAAAGAAGACCTTGCGCCGCTCCGGCCAGAGCCCGAGCTGCGCCAGGGCCACCCGCACGCTTAGCGGATTGGCGTTGAACGCGTCATCGACAACGGTCACGCCGCCCCGGTGCTCCACGTGCAGCCGCGCCGGCGGCGGCTGAAACTCCCGCAGGGCCGCCGCCGATTCCTCCAGCGGCACGCCCACTTCCCGCGCCGCGGCCGCCGCCGCCAAGGCGAGGAGCACGTGGTGCTCGCCGAGCACGGGCACTTCGAAACCGATCTCGCCGACGGTGAACGAGATGGCCCGCTCGGTCTGGACCACGTCAGCGGCCTGAAGGTCCGCCTTGGCATAGAGGCCCACCGTGACCACACGTCCGCGGCAGCGCCCGGCCATCCCCGCGACGCGCGGATCGTCGGCGTTCAGAATCGCCACGCCCTCCGGGCCGAGGGCCTCGACCAGGGCGGCCTTCTCGCGGGCCACGCCCTCGATCGAGCCCAGCCCCTCGACGTGCACCTTCCCGACAACGGTCACGATGCCGATGGTCGGCCGCGCCACCCACGCATGATGCGCGATCTCGCCCGGCGCGTTAGTGCCGAGCTCACAGAGGACGAACTGGTCGTCCTCCTCGGCCGCCAGGAGCGTCAGCGGCACGCCGATCTGGTTGTTGAAGCTCGCGGGCGGCTTGCGGCCCCGCAGGCGCCGCATGAGAATCTGGCCCACCATCTCCTTGACGGTCGTCTTGCCGCACGAGCCGGTGACGGCAATGACGGGGCACGTGAGCCGCCCCCGTGCCGCGCGGCCGAGGTCGGCCAGGGCCGCCAGCGTGTCCTTGACCACGACGACCGCGGCGCCGCTCGCCGATGCGGCGGCGGGCACCTTGTCCTCGCGGTCGACGACCAGGCACGCGGCGCCGCGCGCCACGGCGCCCTCGAGGAAATCGTGGCCGTCGAACCGCTCGCCGCGAATCGCCAGGAACGTCTGACCGGCAGCCAGCGCGCGCGAATCGGTGGAAACGGCGCCGGCGCTGGCTTGCCGCCGACCCGCCGCCAACCTGCCGCGAGTCGCCCCCACCACTTCATCAACGCGGAACTTCATGAGCCCCACTCACATTCCAGAAAAACGCGCCCAGCAAGCTGGGCGGCTAAATGGCGCATGTCGCCGTCGTGCGCTTTTCGAGGTCGCGCAGGACTTCGGCGGCCACTTCGCTGTCGTCGAAATGACGTCTGACTTCGCCGATGATCTGGTACGTCTCGTGCCCCTTGCCCGCGATAATGACCACGTCGCCCTCGCGCGCCTCGCGCAGCGCCAGGCCGATGGCCGCGCGCCGGTCCGGCTCCACCGTCACCTTCTTCATCAAGGTGAACCCGGCGACGATCTGCCGGATGATCTCCTCCGGCCGCTCCAAGCGCGGGTTGTCGGAGGTCACGTACACGCGGTCGGCCAGCCGCTGGGCCACCTTGGCCATGGCGGGCCGCTTCTGCGTGTCGCGGTTGCCGCCGCAGCCGAAGACGACGGCCAGCCGCCCCGGCTTCTTCACGAGCTTCCGCACGGTCGCGAGGACCTGCTTGAGGGCCTCGGTCTTGTGCGCGTAGTCGATGAGGACCGACAGCGGGAGCGTCGTCGGCACCGGCTCGAGCCGGCCGCGGATCGTCTTGAGGGCCGCGAGGCCCTCGGCGACGGCGTCGAGCGGAATCTCGAGCGCCTCGGCCACCGCCGCCGCCGTCAGGCAGTTATATATGTTGTAGGTGCCCAGGAGCTCCGTGCGGACCTCGACCCGCCCCCGCGGCGTGACCAGCGTAAAGCGGCTGCCGCGGACGTCGGACACCACGTTCTCGGGCCACACGTCGGCGGGGTTCCTGATGCCGTACCAGAGGACGCGGGCCGGCGTGCCCTTGACGATCGTGCGGCTCCACCGGGCGTCGGCGTTGGCGACCGCCACGGCGTCGGGCGAGAGGCCCTCGAAGAGGATCCGCTTGGCCCTGGCGTACTGGCGCATCGTCTTGTGGTAATCGAGGTGCTCGGGCGTCAGGTTCGTCAGCGCCGCCACCTTGAAGCGCATGCCGGCGGTGCGGCGCTGGTGCAGGGCGTGGCTCGAGACCTCCATGATGGCGGTCGTCAGGCCGCTCTCAACCATCTCGGCGAAGTAGCCGGCCAGCACGTCGGCGTCGGGCGTGGTCATTCCGCTCTCAAGCTGCCGGCGGCCGAGAAGGTAGCCGATGGTGCCGAGGATGCCGCTCGGCCGCCCCGCCCGCTCCAGGATGCTGCGGATGAGGTACGTGGTGGTGGTCTTGCCGTTCGTGCCGGTGACGCCGCAGAGCGTCAGCCGCTGCGTGGGGTTGCCGAGGAGGGCGTGGGCACAGACGGCCAGCGCCGCGCGGGCGTCGGGCACGAGGAGTTGCGGCACGTCGCCGGGCAGTTCCAACTCTCGCTCGACCACGGCGGCGCAGGCCCCCGCCGCCAAGGCCATCGGCACGAACTGGTGGCCGTCGGTCTTGGCGCCGGACATGGCAACGAAGAGGTCGCCCGGCCGGACGCGCCGCGAGTCCTGGACGGCCCGCACAACTTCAACTTCGCCCGATCCGATGACGCGCGAGCCCGCGATACGCTCGGCGATTTCACTGAGTCTCATGGGCCATCCCCACACGTGGTCGCCTGCGGCTGCCCGCTTAACGCTACGCGCCCAGCAAGCTGGGCGGCTAAATGGCGACTGATGTTGCTGCTCAATCCGCAATTCGCAATCCGCAATCCGCAATTCAACGTGGTCGCCTGCGGCTCCCCGCTAAACTCTACGCGCCCAGCAAGCTGGGCGGCTAAATAGCGACTGCCGCCGCTGTTCAATTCGCAATTCGCAATCCGCAATTGCTAGTCCGTCACTTTATGCTGAACCAGATGTGCCGGCGTCTTCTCGGTCACGGTCTCGGTAGGTGGAATGCCCAGGTAGGGAAGCGTCTGCTCGAGGATCTTCTTGACCGCCGGCGCTGCCACCGTCCCGCCATAGTACCCGATCGACCTGTCCGGTTCATTCACCATCACCAGCGCAACCACCTGCGGGTTGTCGGCCGGAGCGCCCGCCAGGAATGACCCCATGAACCGCGTGTGGCTCACCGCCTTCGTCTCGGGGTCGATCTTCTGGGCGGTGCCCGTCTTGCCGAAGACCCGGTAGCCGGGGATCTTGCAGGCGGTGCCCGTTCCCTCCTCGATCACGCCCACGAGGGCCCGGTCGATCATCTGCCGGGCGGTCTTGGCGGCAATCGCCTGGCCGACAGGTTCCACATCAGGGAGGTCCACGGCCGACTGGCCGCGCCTGTCGAGAACGCCTCGCAGGATCTTGGGGCGCACGAGTTTACCATTGTTGGCAATCGCCGCAAAGGCGGAAATCAGTTGGAGCGGCGTGACCGTGAATTCCTGCCCGAAGGCCACGCGCGTCGTGCTCAGCTTCGACCACTTGCGCACCGGCCACACCAGGCCCGGGCTCTCGCCCGGCAACCAGATGCCCGTGCGGCTGCCGAACCCGAAGCTGAGGAGCGTGTCGTGCAGCCGCTGGTTGCCCAGGCGAATGCCGAGCTTGGCCATCATGATGTTCGAGGACTTCTCGAGGCCCTGCTCGAACGTCAGGTTGCCGTAGGAGTGGCCGGCGTCGTGAAGCTTCGCCTCGGCCCAGTAGCCGTTCTCACAATAGATGACTTCGCCGAAGTGGACGACGCCCGCCTCCAGCGCCCCCGACGCCACAAAGGGCTTACAGCTCGAGCCCGGCGGGAAGGTGTCGGTCAGCGCCCGGTTCCGCCGCGCGTCGACCAGGAATTCGTTGTAGCGGCCGGGATCGTAGGTCGGCACGTTGGCCATCGCCAGGATCGCCCCGGTCTTCGGGTCCATGACGATGCCCGTGACGCTGGCGGCGTGGAACTTCTTCTGGACCTCGGCGATCGCCTCCTCGGTGACGGCCTGGAGGGTGGCGTCGAGGGTCAGCACGAGGTGCTGCCCGTCCTCGGCGGGCTTGTACTCGTCGCTCTCGATCCAGATGGGCCGCCGGCAGCGGTCGACAAGGATTTTGGCCTCGCCCTGCCGCCCGGCCAGCCGGTCGTTGTACATCCGCTCGACGCCTTCGAGGCCCTGGTCCTCGCCGCCGACGAAGCCGAGGACGTGGGCCGCCAGTGGCCCGTTGGGGTAGTGGCGGATGCTCTCGTTCGTGAGGCCGACGCCCGGAAGCTGGAGCCGCCGGATGGCGTCGGCCTTGTCGGGCGTCAGGCGCCGCTGGAGCCACACGAAGCGCGGGCCGGCGGCGTCGATGAGCTTCTTGCGCGTCTCGTCCTTCTTGAGGCCGAGGATGGGCTCGAGGAGCTCGGCCACGGCCTCGGCGTTGCGGATGACCTTGGCGTCGGCGAGGACGCTGGCCGTGCCGCCCTCTTCGCGGACCTTGATGCCCTTGATGTCAAGGTCGCGGACGGCGTCGGCCTTCTCGGCCGAGACGCCGTGGATGAGCCAGACGTGACGGGTGCTCTCGGCCGCGGTGAGCTGGCGGTAGACCTCCTCGCGCGCGAGGCCCAGGACCCGCGAGAGCTCCGAGGCCGCGATCTCGGGCTTCTCGATGACCTTGGGGTCGGCGAAGGCGCTCTTGGCCTCGAGGCTGCCGGCCAGGACGCGCATCCGCACGTCGAGGATGTTCCCCCGCAGCGGCATGATGGGCACGAGGACGTGCTGCTGCTCGGCGGCGCGGGTTTTATAGCCTTCTGAACGGAATATCTGAATAAATCCAAGATATGCCGCCAGCCCCGCCAGCATGGCCCCGAGCCCCACGGTCAGGACCCGGGCGACCCGGCGTTGGCCAATCTCAGGCGTCACGGCGCCATCCTTTCCCGACATGCGAGGCTCGCACCACGTGGCGTGCGCGGTGGGTCTCCGTACGTGTTTAGCGTGGCCCTTCTTTGCTGTCACCCCGAGCGAGCGCAGCGAGTCGAGGGGGCTCGCCTTGCATCCGTCCGAACAGCAACGGCCACAGCGAGATTCCTCGACTCGCTGCGTTCGCTCGGAATGACAACGCTAAACACACACGGGTCCCCTTACCCACCGCGCCGGAGGTCCGTACCTCGCCGGGAACCGCGTTGCCGCGGCGGGTCAGGTCGAAGACTCGCCGTGGCGAGAGACCCGCCGCGCACCCTCGCGCTGCGCCACTCAAGGCGGCGGCCGCTTGCCGCGGTCTGCCACAACCGGCCGCGGCCGGGCGCTCTTCTCCGGCGGCAAGGGCAGGCTCATATCCCCCGGGTTGTCGGCCTCCGGCTTGAAGTCGATCGCCTGCTGGCGCAGGCGGGCCAGGTTCTTCAGGCCGGCGATGGACATCTCCAGCCGGCAGCACTCGCGCTCCAGGTCGCGCTTCTGGCGGAACAGCAGGTGCAGGCGGTTGCCCGCCTGGGCCGTGTCGGTCCGCAGATATGTCAGCCCGAGGGCCACCACCACCAGCAGCCCCGCCATCACCGCCAACCGGACGCAGAGCCTCATCGCTTGGCCACCGCCAGCTCGGAGGAGCTCGGAGCATCGCCGTCCAGCAGCAGAATCTTCTGGCCGACCTTCATCCGCTTCTCATCCGGCGCCAGGTGCTGGTTCTTGAGGTAGAGCAGGCGCGCGGCCTTGGCGTCGCCGGGGTACATCTTCGACGCGATCTTCAGGAACGTGTCGCCCGGCTGGATCGCGTAGGTCGCGGGCGCCTTCGGCGGCAACTCCACGAAGTCCGACTGGTTGCCCGCGATCCGCCCCACGTCGCGGGAATCGACGTCGCGCGACACGTCGCGCCGCACGGCGTCGCGCGGCAGGTCGATCCGCAGGCGGGCGGCGTCGGCCGGAACAGTCATCTTCCGCAACTCGGCCATCAGGCCAGCCTTGTCGCGCGGCGCCGCCGGGACGACCTTGGCGCCATCGGCATAGTAGGTGTCGGAGACCGGCTCGCGCAGCGGGTCCTTGCGCGGTGAATCGGCCGGGGCCGGCGACTCTTTGCGCGGCTCGGTCGCCAGCGCCGGAATGACCAGCTTCTGGCCGGCACAGAGGCGGTTGGCGTCTTTCAGGGACGTCTTGTTGGCTTCCCAGATCTTCCGCCACATCTTCTCGCCGCCCGAGCCGTAGTACTGCTTGGCGATGCTCGTCAGCGACTCGCCGGCGCGGACCACGTGGACGGCCTTGCCCGACTCCGTCGCGACCGTCGGAGGCGGCGGGAGCGCCGGAAGCGTCGCCTTGGCGATTACTTCCTCGCGGAGGCCACGGAGGTCGGACGAGTCGCCGGTCACCGGCGTTTCAATGATGACGGGCGCCCGGGAGAACGTCGCCGTGCCAACGTTGTCGCGCTTCGGCGGCGGCGCCACGCCGGTCGCCAGGTTGCTCGGCGCCGGCAGAGACTCTTCCGCCGGCGGGGCGACCTTCTCGGCCACCGGCGTCGGGACGGGCCCCGGAACGACCAGCGTGGCATCCCCCGACACCGGCTCGACCACCCGTCCGTCCGTCCGTGCCAACGTGCGGTGGCCGTCGACGCCCCCGGTCGGCAGAATCGCATGCCCGGCCGCCGGAGAACTGGCCCGATCGCTCAGAATCACACCGAAAAGGACGATGAACGCCAACCCCACCAACAGCCCCAACTTCGTTTCTCTCGCCACGGCGACACCCCCGCATCTGAAATGACTTCGACCGGCCCCTCCCCCACTGCCCTCGACGCCGCGAGCCTTCGGCCATCCTTGCGACGGCCGCTTCGCGGCATCCCTGGTACCCTCTCCGAGTATCTTCAACCGGTGGTCGGCAGGCGTTCGGCAACCCGAAGGCGAGCACTACGGCTGCGCGGGTTCCTGGCGACCTCCTCCGGCGTGGCGGTTATCGACTTCGCGACAGGCAGGCGGGCCAGGCCGCTCGACGCCGCCTCTCGAAGGCGGGTCTTCACGATCCGATCCTCGCCGCTGTGGAACGCGATAACCACCACGCGACCACCGGGGTTTAGGTAACGGAAGATCTTGTCAAAGAACGCGTTAAGACTGTTGAGCTCGCTGTTGACGAAAATCCGGAGCGACTGAAACACCTGCGTCGCCGGATGAATCCGCTGCGTTCGCCGCCACGAGGCCGGCACCGCCTCGGCGACGATGCGGGCCAGTTCGTCGGTCCGCCGGATGGGCCGCTGCCCCCTCGCCTCCACGATGGCCCGGGCAATCCGGCGCGAGAACGGCTGGTCGCCATAGTCGCGAAAGAGCGACGCCAGGCGCTCGGCCGGCCATCGGTTCACCATCTCTTCGGCCGTCAGGCCCTCGCTGCGGTCGAACCTCATGTCGAGGGGACCGGGATGCTCGAAGCTGAAGCCGCGATTGGGATCCGACAGTTGGAGGCTCGAGAGGCCCAGGTCCAGCAGGATTCCGTCGATCCGGTCGAGACCGGCGGCGGCCAGAACCTGGTCGATGTCGGCGAGATTGGTGTGAAAGTACCGTACGTCACCCACGCGTCCGAATCGGGCGATCAGACGCTCTAAGGCTTCACGGTCTCTGTCGAGCAACAAGAGCCGCCCGCCAGGCCGGATTCGCACAAGGATTTCCGCCGCGTGTCCCCCGCCTCCGGCCGTCCCATCGACAACGGTCAGCCCGGGCCGGAGCTTCAACTGCTCGAGGGCTTCCGCGAGCATCACCGGGACATGCCCGGCATCCGTATCCACGCGGCCCCCGCTCTCAAGTTTAGTGCACGTAAGCCGACAGCGTGGCCCCCGCCTCCAGTCGCGCCAGGAGCCCCCGCACGTCGTCCGAGAACTCCACGTCGCGGTACGCCCGGCCGCGGGACTGGAGCCGCTCCAGGCGAGCCTGAAGCCGCCGCACTTCCCGTTGTAGCGGCTCCGGCGACATGCCGGCTTCACCGCCGGGCGCCTGGATCGCTTTGCGGACCATGTTCAATCCCTGGGTATCCGTGCTTCGGTTCACAGCGACCTCCCCCGCCCCACCGGGCGTCCGTCGGTTGGACCTCGCGCCGCCCCGGGCGGGTTCCCCACGGCCTCCCCGCCCCGAACGGCACGCTCGATTCCTGCGCCTGACGTGTGCCCCGCTTCCGCGCACCTGACTTTTTTGCGTGCCCCAGCCCGCTCTGGCGGGCCGCGGTGAACAAGCGTTCCCTCTCCGCAAAAAGGGCCGCCCGGGCGGGCCAGGCCCGCCCGGACGACCCCCAAGGGGGTCTAAGCCGAACCGGCCGGCGGCCCCGCGGTCACCGGCGCCACGGCCGGCGCCTGGGCGAACACGATCGCCTTGGCGGCCGTCTCGTCACGCTTCACCAACTGCTCCTGGACGAACGCGTTCCACCGCTCGCGAGGCCAGAGCTCGATGTGGTCGCCGGAGCCGACGATGACCGCGCTTGCCTCCCGCGCCAGGCCGAACTGCTTCAGCATGCCTTCGGGGATGAGGACGCGGCCGAGCCGGTCCACTTCGAGGTCCTCGCGGAGGCCGTGCGTCAGCCGCATGTAGTTCCGCACGTCGGCGCTGGTCTGGGCCTTGGTGTCGAAGCGCGGGGTGTTCTGTTCGTAGGCCAGAGGGGTATATAAATATAGCAAGCCATCGAAACCGACGCAGGCCACGAATCCGTAGCCTTCGACCTCGCGATCGATGCCCTCGCGCAGCCGCTGCGGAATGGTCAGCCGGCACTTCTTGTCAATCGAGTAGAAGTACTGGCCCGTGAATGATCGCACGTTGCGCCCCACTGGGCAGCCCACCCACTTTCCGATCTTCTCCTGGGCTGCAATAGGTGAATATTTACACTCGCATCCACCGATGTGTCAACCCAAATTCGGCGTGTTTTTTTCAAAATTTCTTGTCACAGCCTCACACCACAATAGACGGTAGACAACGCCGCCGTTCCCCCAATAAGTAGACCGCAGCAACACCCCGGCTCACGGCCATTCTTCGGGTTCTGTTGGCGCAGCGCTGCCCCACCCTACACGACACGAGCGCACTGCGGCACAAGTGGTTCTCAGTGGGAGTTGGAAGCAGACATGTGGAGATGCACCCGCCGCGCTTGCGCTACGCCGCGGCGGACAAGTCGGCCACAACAATCGTGTGGGCCGCCCGGTCGCCCAGGCGCTGCGACCGCGGCCCCATCACGATGAACAGCATGCCCAGCACGTACAGGGTGGGAAAGAAGTCGACGATCCGCAGGAGGTTCCTGACGAGCGCCTGCCAGAACGAGATCCGCGTGCCGGATTCGCCGCGCACGTGGATCCGCATCAGCCGCTTGCCCAACGTTCGCCCGAACGCTCCCTCGGCCACGACGAAGTACACCAGGGAGACGACGAGATAAGGCCCCTCGGCAACGACCATCTCGTCCAACGTCAGGGGCACGCCGGCGGCCAGGTGATTGAGCAGCTCCGGCGAGAGAATCGCCAGGAAGGGGACCACCAGGATAAACAGCAGGAAGTGGTCGATCGCGATCGCCACGCCGCGCCTGAGCATCGGCGCCGGGACGTAGCCCGACGCGCCGGTCCGGTTCGCGCCCGCGCCGCCCCCCCCCTCCCCTGGCACAACCTGAAGGCCGGCGGCTCGCCGAGACCTGTGCCAGGTGATCAGGAGCGCCACGAGGGAGAGCGCCGCCATGCCGAAGACCATCAGCGAGCTGTAATCGACTTGCGGCCTCGCGGGCTGCTCCTCGGCTGCCAGGGCGAGGAACGGCCCCGCGCAGCCGGCGGAAACGTCGATCGTGGCGACCGACGGACGGCCGCCCTCGAGCGCGGCGGCGTAGAACGCCTGGTCCGACCGCACCAGCACGAGCGGCCCGGCCGCAACGACGCCCCCGAGCGGGCCGACCTCATGCCAGTCCTCGTCGGCGGTCGCATACGTGGCCAGGGTCCACTGGTCGGGCTTGCCGTCGCCCTGCGCTTTCTGGAATAGGCACGCCAGGGTGCCCGCCGCGACCGCCACGGTCGGCGCCGAGGTCACGTACAGGCGAGATGGGGTGGGGACGTGCCAGCCGTCCTTGTCCTGCCAGGCGAACCAGAGCCGGAAGCTCGGCGACGGGCCGGTGAGGCTCGGCTGCTCTTCGCGCCACACGAGGAACAGCCGACCGGCGAAACGCGCCAGGATGGGGTCGAGGACTTTGCCTCGCTTCAGGTCGGCGTCGACCCGCCGCCACGACCACTTCCCGTCTTCGAACCGGGCGGCGATGGGCTCGCCGGCGGCGTTCCATCCGAAGGCGTCGATCGCCAGGCCGTCCTCGCCCACGGCGGCCGGCGTCCACGAGGGAACCGGCGACGGCTGGATCAACGGTGGCCCGAGGCCGAACAGGCCGTACCGGCCGCTCGGGAAGAAGACCAGGAGGTTTTCGCGCCAGGCGGCCGCCGCCGCGATGGCGCCCTGCCCGGGTCCGGCCTCGTGCCACGTGCCCCGCGCGTCGCGCTGCCAGAACCGGAAGGCGGCGCCGTCGCCCTCGCCCTGCGCCTGGACGACGTAGAGGTTGTTCAGGTCGCCGGCGGCCAGAAGGCGCGGCTTGGCGGCCGACGCGTCGGGCGCCCGGGGGTCGCACCCCGTGAAGAGCCGCGCCACCGCCACGAGACCCAGCATGCAGATCAAGCAACGCATTATGCTATACCCAGTCTTCCGTACTCTATGCGGGGGCAGCGATGCTGAAAACGGCAACGGCTTTCACCACAGAGAGCACAGAGAACACGGAGAAGAACAAAGTCTTCTTTTTCTCAAAGAAACATCTTTTGTCGTTCTCTGTGTTCTCCGTGCTCTCTGTGGTGCAATCCGTTTCTTCTTTCGGAATCAACCCATGACCGCCGCCCGCCCGGCCCCGAGACGGAAACGGCTCGCCCGCGCGAGCCGTGACCCGCCTTCAGATGAACCCGCGTCCGGGCATCAGGAATCCGAGAAACTGCGCCGCAGCCCGCCGGAGGACTCACCACTGTTTCATGAACATCAGTCCCCCGAACTCCTCGCTACGGTAGGGCAGGACGCAGAAACCGGCGAGCTTGGGCAGCTCGCCCTTCACGACGCTGTGGCCGATGACCCAGCCCAAGGCCCCGCCGAACACCAGGTCCGACAGGTCGTGCTCGCGGTCCTCAAGGCGCGAGGCGCCCACGTAGCCCGCGAGCAGGTAGCACGGCAGCCCCGCCTGCCAGCCGTAATACTCGTGGATGACCGAGGCCACGACCATGCTCGACGACATGTGGCCCGACGGCCAGCCGTACCGCTCGCCATTGGGCGACCGGTCGCCCATCGAGACCTTCAGGAGGCCCGTGGCCGCCCCATTGAGGACGAGGGCCTCGAGCATCGTCTTCGAGAGTTCGTGCTGCCGGGCATCGCGATAGTTCACCGAGTAGACGTACCATCCGCCGGCCAGGCCGACGTGCAGGAGGGGATTGCCGATGACGCTGCCGAAGTCCCCCGTCGCGTGCAGGCTGGTGTTCTCGCGGCGGAAATCGTCGCGGATCTTGCTGTCAAGCGTTTCCCGCACCAGGCGGTCGGCCCCGAACGCCAGGCTCAGGACCACGACGTTCTGCGTGTTGAAGAAGGAGTACTTCGTGCCGCGCCACAGGGCCGACGGGGCGGCCTTGACGTCGCTCTTGAGAATCTCGCCGAAGGACTGGCCCTGAATCGGCTTGAAGGGCGTCTCGGCCGGCTCGGCCTTCTTCTCCTCTGCCGCGGCCGGCTCGCCGGCCTTGGCGGGCGTCTCGGCGGCCGCCACCTCGAGGTTGTCTTCGCCGCGCGGTGCCAGGTAGAGGGTCAACGTCGACTTGTCCGGCGCCTGCGTGGAGGCCGCCGGCGAGGAGGAACTTGCCTGCGGCGCGGGGCTGAGATCGCCGGACGCCATCAGCCGGTCGCACACGCCGTCGGCCCGGCGGCGCACCGTGCGGCTGTCCGCACAGCCCGCCAGCACAACCGCCGCCGCCAACACCACGGCCCACAGCCCTTCTCTCAGCAGAACTCCAACGCCACTTCGCGCGGCGGGTCTCCCGACCCGCCGCGCACCTGCGTGACTTTGCCGCTGGGGAGCAATTGCCGCGCGGTGGGTCAGGAGACCCACCGCGCACAAGGCTAAGTGGTGTTGTAGTAGCCTCACGTGGATCCCCCGTTCAGCGCCTTGGCTGCCGGCACAGGTGGTGCAATCTTCAGTCGGTCCAGCACCTCTCTCGCATACTCTTCTCGGCCGACCCGACCTCCGCGGTCCACATATTTGCGGGCAATCATCCGGCGGATGACGTCGGCCCGGCCGGCGAGGGCCGGCAGCGGCGCCGCGCCAGGCGGGGCGCTCGCGGGCCCCGCCGTGATCTCCAGCAACTCAGCCATCGAGGCGGGATTGTACCCGGCCGCCACCAGGTAATCCAGCCCCAACCGGTCTGCCTCGCCCTCCGTTTCCGAATCGTAGCGGAGCTGCCGTAGAACGCCCGCGAGGCGGGCCAGCTTCGCCTGATGAGCGGCAGCCTCGGCCCGAGTGTCCGTGGCGGCGTTCGGAATCGCCGCGACCAGGGCCGGCACGCCGAATCTCGTCGTGGCCTCGCGGCCGACGTGCCGCGCGTTGATGTGGGCCAGCTCGCGGGCCAGCGCCGCCGCCAGCTCGCCCTCCGAGTCGAGTTTCTCCAGCAGGCCCCGCGCAATGCAGACGGGTCCGCCCGGCAAGGCCAAGGCCTCCGGCGAGGCGCTCGCCACCACCGAGAAGTGATACGGGAGCCCGTGAGAAGGCGTCGAGCGGGCGACCCGCTCGCCAACGGTCCGCACGTAAGCCTGGATGGCCGGAGCGTCGAGGCGTCCGCCGAGACCGGCCTCGAGGTGCGGGGCGAGCGCGCGGCCGAGTTCGATCTCTTCATCGACCGACAGCACGAGCGCCGCCGGATCCGTGGCGCTGCGCGTCCAGCCGCACCCGGCCGCGCCCGTCGCCAGGAAGAGCATCGCCAGTACCGCCGTATGCGTGCGCATGCGTTTCACGTAGGGCCAGACACGAGGCCGCGGCCGACAGCCTTCCTGTGCCACGGGTCGTTCGCCAACCCGTGGTCATCATGGCCTCTCTTCCTTACTGCGTAACACCGTAAGGTAAGAGGACCATTGTCACCACGGGCTAACAAGCAACCGTACGTGTTTAGCGAGGATGGCACGGTCACGCGCCGTTGCGTGACCGTGCTTGCTCGCCCACGTGACCATGCACGGCCACGCAACAGCGCGTGGCCGTGCCACCCGGCAATCTGGTATGGCGCTAAACAGGTACAAGCAACCCGTGGCACGTCAAAGGCATCGCCTTACGACGCCGCCGAGATGTACGCCATGCGCAGCTCGTAGAGGAGCGAATCCAGGACCCGCATCTCCTCGGGCGTCAGGTTGCCCTTGGTCTTCTCCTCCAGGACGCTCAGCATGTCGATGTTGTGCTTGGCGAGCTCGAGATGCCGGAGCGACTCCCCGGTCTCTGGATCGACCTGGTCGGAGAGGAAAATGGCCGCCTGGGTCGCGAGCGTCTGGAGCAGCGTCTCGAAACTGGCGGGCGGAACCCCCTGCGGCTGGCGCTCGGCGGGAATCGTCGGGCCCGGCCCGACGGCGGTGCGCGGCGGAGGCGCCGGGGCGGCCGGCCGCTCGGCTTCGCGCGCCAGGCGCTCCTTCTCGGCCTGGGCCTGTTTCTTCCAGTCCGAGTCCACGTGGATGCGCGGCGGATCGGCCGGCGGCGGGCCGCCAGACTTGGTGTCTTCGGGAGCCATAGCACTTCACCTCTTGCTTTCTTGGGGGGTGACGGGCCCAACGGCGCTGCGTCCCAGCGCGGCCGCCACCAGGCCGAGGTAGAACGGAGACGGCCTCAGCGGCCGGCTGGTGAACTCGGGATGCGACTGCGTGCCCACGAAGAACGGATGGTCGGGCAGCTCCAGGATCTGCATGATCGGCTGGCCGGGGGCCTTGCCCGAGAAGACCAGGCCGCCGGCGCGCAGCCGCTCGATGTACTCGGGGTTGACCTCGTAGCGGTGGCGGAAACGCAGGCGCACGCTGGCCGCGCCGTCGAACATCCGCGAGGCCAGCGTGCCGGGAATCACCTCGACGTCCCTGCCGCCCAGGCGCATGCTGCCGCCGAGGTCCTTCACGCCGCGCTGCTCCGGCAGGAGGTCGATGACCGGGTGCGGCGTGTTGCGGCCGATCTCCGTGGAGTTGGCGCCCGCCAGGCCGCAAACGTTCCGGGCGAACTCGACCACGGCCATCTGGAAGCCGAAGCACAGGCCGAGGTACGGAATGAAGTTCTCCCGCGCGTAGCGGACGCTGGCGATCTTCCCCTCCGTGCCGCGCACCCCGAACCCGCCGGGGACGATGATGCCGTCGGCGTCCTTCAGGGCCTCGGCCGCATTGGCCTCGGTGATCGAGGTCGTGTCGACCCACTGGACGGCCACCTTGGCGTCGAGGGCCGCCCCGGCGTGCTCGATGGCCTTCAAGAGGCTCGCGTAGCTGTCGCGGACGGCCGTGTACTTGCCGGTGATGGCGATGCGGACCTCGTGCTTGGGGTAGCGGATGCGGTCGCAGTACTTTTCCCAGGTGTCGATGGCCTTGCGCTCGGCCCGCGGGTTCACGCGGTCCACGAGGTTCAGCAGGTGCGCGACCTGGCGGTCCACCTGGTCGTGCCGCATGCGCGTCGGGATAAGGTAGATCGAGGCCTCGTCGTGCATCGAGAAGACCCGGGCCATCGGGACGCTGGTATAGATGGAGATTTTTTCGCGCACCTTGTCGGTCACCGGGTTGGCCGCGCGGCAGGCGATGAGGTGCGGCTGGATGCCCATCTCCAGGAGTCGCTTGATGCCGAGCTGGGCGGCCTTGGACTTCTGCTCGCCCAGGATGCTCGGCTCGGCGATGAACGTGAGGGCGACGAAACAGACGTTCTCCGGCCCCTCTTCGTACGCCAGTTGCCGCATCGTCTCGATGTAGTAGGCGTTCTCGAAGTCGCCCGCGGTGCCGCCGATCTCGACGAAGACCACGTCGGCGCGGGTCTTGACGGCCAGTTGCCGCAGCTTCGCCTTCACCTCGCCCGTGACGTGGGGCATCATCTGGACGTCGCGGCCCTGGTACTCGCCGTGGCGCTCGCGTTGGAGGACCTCCCAGAAGAACTGGCCGCTGGTGGCGAAGCTGTCGCGCGTCAGGTCCTGGTCGAGCATCCGCTCGTACGTGCCCAGGTCCATGTCGGTCTCCATGCCGTCGTCGAGCACGAAGACCTCGCCGTGCCGGTACGGGTTGAGCGTGCCGGAGTCGATATTGAGATATCCCTCCAGCTTTATCGGCGCGACCCGCAGGCCCTTGTCCTGGAGCAGCTTCGCGAGGCTCGAGGCGAAGATGCCCTTGCCCAGGCCGCTCATCACCGTGCCGAAGACGACGATGTACTTCGTCTGGCCGCGGCGGTAGCCCTCGGGCATGGGCGTGTAGAACTCCGTCTCCTCGCTCTGGCTGCCCACGTCCTGGAGGATATCGTCGCCGGGCATCGGGTCACCTTTCCGTGTGTGCGGCCGTGCGGCGGGCCACGAAGGCGGCGTAGGACTCGGGCGTGTCGATGCCGGCCGGCCGCTGGTCCGTCACCAGCACCCGCATCCGCCGCCCGTGTTCCAGCCACCGCAGTTGTTCGAGTTTCTCAGTCATCTCCAAAGGCGTCTGGGGCATGGCGGCGTACTGCCGGAGGGCCGCCGCCCGATACGCGTAGATTCCAAAATGTTTGAGCATCGGCGCGCGGCGCGTGGCCTCGCCGTCGCGGGCCCACGAGATGGGGGCCCGGGAGAAGTACAGGGCGTCGCCGCCGGCCGCCATCGCCACCTTCACCGCGTTGGGGTCGTTGACCTCTTCGGGCGCCAGGGGCCCCGCCACGGTGGCCGCCTCGATCGAGCGGTCGGCCTGCATCGCGTCGACCAGCCGGTCGAGGAGCGCGGCGTCGAGCTCCGGCTCGTCGCCCTGGAGGTTGATGACGATCTCGGCCTCGGGAAACGCCTGCGCCGCCTCGGCCACGCGGTTGGTGCCGCAGGGATGCTCGGGCCGGGTCATGACGACGCGGCCGCCGAACCCTTCGACGGCGGCGCGGATGCGCGGGTCGTCGGTCGCCACGAGAACGGCGTCGACCTTTCGCGCGCGGGCGGCGGCTTCGTAGACGTGCCGGATGAGCGGTTGGCCGGTTTCAGAGGCGAGAGGTTTCCCGGGGAATCGCTTCGACCCATAACGGGCAGGGATGACACAAATAACCTTCATTCGCCTCACGCCAATGGTTGTGCCGAAGGTGCGCCGCGCTTCGCTTGTTCACTCCAGACAGGGTAGAAAGCGCGCGGGGCGAAGTCAAGCGCAAAGGAAGGAAACGGAAAGCCCCCGAGCCACGGGCCGCGAGCTTCGAGCCACGGCGCACCTTTGCACTATCCTTTTCCGCGTGTGGCGTTTACACTTCGGAGGCGGAATACATGCGGAGAATCTGAAAATGGCCCTCGGCACGATCGAGATCGGCAAGCTCACCGTCTCGAAGCTGATCATCGGCGGGAACCCGTTCAGCGGGTTCTCGCACCAGACGCCCGCGAAGGACGGCGAGATGCGGCACTGGTACACGGCGGCCCGCCTCAAGGAGACGCTGGCGCGGGCCGAGCGGGCGGGGATCAACACGCACCTGGCGCGGGCCGATCATCATGTCATGCGGTACCTCATGGAGTACTGGGACGAGGGCGGCCGCATCCAGTGGTTCGCCCAGACGTGCCCGGAGGTCGGCACGATCATGCGCGGCGTCGAGAACGCCCTCGCGGGCGGGGCGAAGGCGTGCTACGTCCACGGCGGCGTGATGGACAACCTCCTGGCGAATAACAAGCTCGACGAGGTGCCGCCGGCCCTGGCGAAGATCCGCGAGGCGGGCCTGCCGGCGGGCGTCGCCGGCCACGACCCGCGGGTCTTCGCGTGGGCCGAGAAGAACGTCGACGTGGATTTCTATATGTGTTCCTACTACAACTCCGCCCACCGCGACGCCGGCGCCGAGCTGCGCTCCGGCATGTCGGAATGGTTCAACCCCGAGGACCGGCGGATCATGGCCGAAACGATCCGGCGGCTCTCGAAGCCCGTCATCCACTACAAGGTCATGGCGGCCGGGCGGAACGACCCGCGCGAGGCCCTGGAGTTCGTCGCCCGGCACCTGCGGCCCCAGGACGCCGTCTGCGTCGGCATCTTCCTCGAGGACTTCCCGGACTCGATCGAGGAAGACGTGCGCCTGCTGGACGAGGCATTGGCGAGGCCGCATTGACAGACCCTCGGGGGGAGCGTACCATCCCGCGGCAACGAAACGGCATGCAATACGATCGAAAGTATTTCCAGGGCCGGCGATCCTTCTTTTACAGCATGGGCGGCTATCGCGACGTCGGGCTCTATTTCAATCGGCTCGCCCGATGGTTCCGGCCGCACGCCGG
>Ga0315273_10000732_pt1 | contig 35344 bp, 35 predicted proteins | sample YL17G02_0_MG_FD_205753 | JGI IMG/M metagenome (GOLD analysis project Ga0315273, IMG submission 205753) | Sediment microbial communities from Yellowstone Lake, YNP, Wyoming, USA - YL17G02_0 | ecosystem: Environmental > Aquatic > Freshwater > Lake > Sediment | place: USA: Wyoming | collected...
CGACGGTACCGCGCGGGGGCGAACGCCGGGGGCGCCTAACCCACGCGTATCGATGCCGGCTGCGACCACCCTGAGGCGGCCACGCCGGTCTCGCGGAGTCGGGCCCTGAATCGATACGCGCCCTTGCCGGCGTCGGCTGGGAACGAGGTTGCGGAGAAGGCCGTCCCCTTCCTCAGGTAGGCCCAGCCCTTCCCGGGGCGCCGGACCTGCACGTCGTAGACGAACCCGGCGGGTGCGAGCCCCGTCGTTGCCCACGTGATCGTCCGGACCTTCCCGAGCGGTCCGATCGCCGGCACCGCGCGGACCGGCACGCGGGCGCGCCCACCCATCGAGGGGTGCAACACACAGGTGAACGGGTACACGCCGGCCGCTTCGAACGTGTACCAGGTGGGTGGGCTCGTCTCGTCGACGACGCCCGAGTCGTAAAGCAGCATCCCGGTCGCATCGGTCGCGCTGTGATGCGAGGGCCCGAGGTGGTCGAACACCAAGGTTCCGCCGCGGGGGATGTCCACGGTCGCGGGCGTGAAGAGGTCGTCGGTCACCGCGACGTGGATCCCATCGGGCGGAGGGGGCGGAGGAGTCGCGGACGCGCTCACGGAGACACTCGCTGACGCGCTGGGGCTAGCGCTCGGACTCGCTGAGGCGCTCGCTGACACCGACGGGCTCGACGTGGGCGAGGGTGCCGTCGTCGGCTGCCAGCTCGGGTTCTGCTCGGTCGAGGTACTCGAGGCGAGCACGGACGCCGCGCCGGTCGACGCGACCACGACGTAGACCTGCATGTTCGGGCTCACGCCGCTCCCCGTGTTCACCGTGACGACCAGCTCGTTCCCGTTCGGCGCCCACGACGGCGGGTAGACCTCCCCCGTCGGGTCGTACAGCGTCGCGGTCTGCGACCCATCCGCGTTGGCGAGCAGCAGCCGCGGCACGTCGAGCGTCGCGCTGTTCGCCCCGTGGAACGCGAGCATCGTCCCGTCGGGCGACCAGGACGGGCCACCGAGCAGGAACGCCGGCGGGGCCGAGGCGCCCGAGAAGGTCACCCTCGTCTGTGCGCTGCCGTTCGCGTTCATCGTGAAGATCGCGGCGTCGCCCTCGCGGGTCGAAGTGAACACGATCTTCGTGCCGTCGGGCGACCAGTCGGGCGACCAGCTTGCGAAGGCGGCCGACGTCAGCTGGGTGGGAGCGCCACTCGCGGCCGGCACGGTCCAGATCTGCTTGTAGTACTGGCCGGCGTTGTTCGTAGGATGTGCGAACGCGATCGTGCTCCCGTCGGGCGACCACGCCGGGTCGGCGTCGGCGACGTTCGCCGGCTCGTTCGTGAGCCGGAGCTCGCCCGTCCCGTCGGCGTTCATCACCCAGACGTTCCGGCAGGTGCCCGACGCGCCGCCCGCGCATTGGGCCGCCGGGGCATCCCGCGTGAAGACGATCTCCGTGCCGTCGGGCGACCATGCCGGGTTCCGGTCGGCGACCGCGTTCTGCGTGAGCTTCGTGAGCGCCGTGCCGTCGAGCTGGATCGTGAAGATCTCGAGGTCGCCGTCGCGATCGGATTCGAACGCGATCAGTCCGTTGGATCCGGGCGCCACCGCGTAGGAGGGTACGCCGCGAGCGGCCACCACGAGGGAGGCCGTGAGCATCACGGCGGGGATCAGGTAGAGCGCGCGTCGCACGCTCCCCGTATCGGCATCTGGGGCCCCGTTTCCGTAGTCCCCGCGGGTACGCTCGACCCATGGCCGGGAAGATGGGGAGCGTCCGCGATGCGCTGCGCCACGCGGATTTCCGGCGGCTCCTGGGCATCAGACTCGTGAGCCAGACCGCCGACGGCTTCATCCAGGCGGCGCTGGTCGCCTCACTCGCCTTCTCACCCGATCGGGCCACAACGGCGGCCGGATTCGCGCTCGCTTCGGCGATCGTGATCGTGCCGTTCTCGATCCTCGGGCCGTTCGCGGGCGTGTTCATCGATCGCTGGTCGCGACGGAAGATCATGATCGTCGCTCCGCTGCTCCGCGCCGCGCCGGCATTCCTCGTGTTGCTGAACCCCGACCGGCGCGCCGTGCTGTTCTACGCGGGGGCGCTGTGGGTCACCTCGGTGAACCGGTTCTTCCTCGCCACGGCGCAGGCGGTCGTGCCGCGGCTCGTCCCCACAGAGGACCTCCTCGCGGCGAACTCGGTCGCCACGGTCGGCGGCACCGTGGCGTTGCTCGTCGGCGTGTTCGCGGGCGGGCTCGTCTCCGAGGCCTTCGGCAACGGCGCGATCGTCACCGTCGCCGCCGTCGCATGGCTCGTGGCGTCAACGATCGCGGTCACGATCCGGAGCGACCTGCGTCCCCACCTGCTTCCGGAGGCCCCGGAACTGCTCCGCCACCAGATCCGGCGGGTGGGAGTCGAGTTCTCCGGCGGGATCCGTCACATCGTGCGAACCCCTCGGGCGATCGGGCCCATCGCCTCGATCTCGGTCGACCAGATGGGCCAGGGCCTCGTGCTCGTCCTCGCGCTCGTCGTCTTCAAGGAACGATTCGGCGAGGGCGTGGGCTCGTTCTCGTGGTTGATCGGTGCGGGTGGCATGGGTGTGTTCATCGGGCTCGCCACCATCGGCCGGCTCGATCGCCGGTTCGCTCGCGAGCGGATCATCGCGTGGTCGTTCGTGTTCGGGGGGGTGTCCCTCCTGGCCGTGAGCCTGTTCCTCAACCGGTGGACCGTGCTGATCGCGAGCTTCGGGATCGGGCTCTCGTTCGCCTGGAAGAAGATCCCAGTCGACACGATGGTGCAGGAGGCCGTGCCGGATGGGCTGCGCGGCAGGGTGTTCGCTGTATACGACGTGGCCTACAACCTGTCGCGACTCCTCGCGGCACTGCTCGCGATCGTGCTGCTCCCCACGATCGGCGAGAACGGCTCGGCCGCGCTGATCGGGATCGTGTTCCTGTTGTGGGCCCCGGTGCTGCCGCGTTGGATCCGGGACGAGCCCGAGATCCGGCTTCGGTTCCACGAGGGCGTCCGCGCCGAGGAGTGGCCCCGCGCCGTGCTCTGGGGCGGGGTCGAGGAGCCCGTCGAGGTCGTGCGCTCGGCGCTCGTCGAGCGCGACGGCGAGCGCTTCCGCACGTTCCGGCTCGCCATGACCGACGGCACCACGATCGACGTGAGCAGCCGCGAGCCCGAAGGCGAGTGGGCTATCGACCGCGAACTGATCGAGTGAGGGGCGTCAGCGGGCTCGCGCTCGCGACCCCCTCTCATGGGGGTACCTACGGCATCGTACGTAGTCCTACTTACTTAGTGCGAGGTAGCTAAGTACCCCAAGTCACGGGTATTCAATTCGAGGGCGTCCTGGCGCACCATCGTGCGTGTCAGCACGGCACTCGGAGGAGCCGATGGGCGATCACTCGACACATCGAACGGGCGACGTGAACACCTGCCTGGACTGCAGGCAGGCGGCGTACGAACCAAGTTGGTACGCGGCGATGCTCGCCTTCTCCAAGGAGGAACGCGACGGGATCGTCCTCTCGGCCCAGGAGGCGATCGACTCGGCGGCCGGCTAAGAGTCGGACCGACCGGGACGCCGCGAGAGCCTCCCGGTCGAACCCCGACGGCGCGCACCTGCGCCATGCACCATCGCAGCACCCGATATCCCGGACGGTGGAAGCGGTACCCCCTCCCCGTACGCAGGTGACGACCCCCTCGGTCACGTCACCGGCCACCGTCCGGGATCGTCGGTCCTCTCCGGACCGACCGCGGGGAGATCACCTCAGGCCGAGACGGCCTCCGCGGGCGCCTCGGCGGCGACCCGCCTCCTCGCCCAGAGCAGCCCGATCCCCAGCCCTCCAGCGACGAGGCCGCTCAGCACGAATCCCACCTGCGGACCCAGCCGCTGCCCGATCACGCCGGCGATCGGCGCCCCGATCGGCGTGGACCCCAAGAACACGATCCCGTAGAGCGCCATCACGCGCCCACGCGCCTGGGGGAGGGCACGGAGCTGCAGCATCGTGTTGCCGGTGATCATGAACGCCATGATCGCGAAGCCCATCGGCACCATCGCCGCTGCCGCCAGGGGGAGCGTGGGAGCCAGTCCCGCCAGCGCGAGCGCCACCCCCGCGGCGACCGACCAGAGCGCGAGTCCCCGCATCTGCGGCTCGGCCACACGGCCCGCCATCGTCATCGCGCCGAAGAAGGATCCGACCCCCGCGAGCGCCGAGAGCATGCCGAAGGTGCCGGCATCCCCGTGGAAGGTGCGCTCGGCGAGCAGCGGCACGAACACCGCGAAGTTGAAAGCGAACGTGAACACCACCGCCATCGCGAGCAAGGGCCGGCGGAGCTCGTCGGTTCGCCACACATACTTGAGGCCGGCGACGAGGTGGCCCTTCTCGCGCGTGCTGCGCGTCTGCGCGTGCAGCTCGGCGGGGCGCATCAGCAGCAGCGCCGTCAGGACCGCGACGTATGAGAGGCCGTCGATCAGGAAGCACGTCGCGATCCCGACCGTAGCGATCAACAGGCCGGCGACGGCCGGGCCGATCACCCGCGAGCCGGTGAACGCCGCACTGTTCAGGCTCACGGCGTTCCGCACGTGCTCCTCACCCACCATCTCGATGTAGAAGCTCTGCCGCGAGGGGTTGTCGATCGCCGTCACGAACCCCGACGCGAGCGACAGGAGGAACACGATCCAGACATGGCCCTTCACCAGGTCGGTCGCCACGAAGCCCCACATCGTGAGCGCGACGACCGCGTACGCCGACTGGGTCCAGATCAGGATCCGTCGCTTGTCGAAGCGGTCGGCGAGCACCCCGCCGTACGCCCCGAAGAGCAGGACGGGGAGGAAGTACAAGGCGACGTTGGCCCCCAGGGCGGTGCCGCTGTCGGTGAGCTGCAGGACGAGCCAGGCCGAGGCCGTGAAGTTCATCCAGGTGCCGATCGCCGAGATCAGCTGACCGAAGAGGTACAGGCGGAAGTTGCGCGAGGTTCGCAGAGACGAGAACGTTCGGTCGATCGCCGCGCCGATGCGGGGGCTCATCGGTCGGACTCCGTGAGCCGATCGAGGATGTCGGCGGCCCGCTCGAGCGTCTCGAGCTCCTCGGGGGTCAGGCGCTTCAGCCGGGTCGACAGATACGCGTCGTGCCGGTGCCGCACGCGCTGGAGGAGCTTGCGGCCCTCCGCCGTGATCTGGATCCAGGCCACGCGCCCGTCCAGGGGGTCGGGGGTGCGCTCGATCAGCCCGAGCTCGGAGAGCGAACCGATGATGCGCGTGGTCGTGGGCTTGCGGATCTGTTCATGGGTCGCGAGGGCTCCCGGGGTCATGGGGCCATGCATCTCGACGGTGGCGAGCGCGGCCAGGAGGGTCGGCGAGACGCCGGCATCGCCCTGGTAGCGCAGCCTTCGTGCCGTGCGGAACACGGAGATCCTCAGGTGGGCGGCGAGCGCCGGCAGGTCAACGATGCGGGAGGGAACGGCGGCAGTCATGCTTCCATAGTAGTTCGCAACGCTAACTAGCGTCACGAACGATCCCAGGGGATGCACGGGGTCCCGCATCGCCGGGGCTATCGTGGCGGGGTGCGCCGGGACGCGCCGGCGGAACGGAGACGAGGACGGGATGGCGGCACGCAACAACGGGCACGGGCGTCCGAGCGCCGCGCGTCAGGTCCGGCGCAACCGCACGATCGCGATCGTCGTGGTGCTCGCCCTCGTGCTCGGGGCGTTCGGGTTCGGGTACGTCCTCGCGAGTGGCGGGAACGACATCGTCCCCACGCCGGCATCCATCCCCGCCTCGTCCTCGGACAGCCCGACCGCCTCGCCCGAGCCGAGCGAGAGCCCGTCAGAGGAGGCGAGTGAGAGCGTCTCGCCCGCACCTTCGGGCGACCTCCTCCCCGACGGCCGTTACTTCGTCTACGCGAAGGCCGTCTCCGAGGGCGCCGTGGGACCCGAGCTGACCTTCGATCTCGCGTACTTCCTGACGGACGAGGCCGCACAGGAGGCTGCCACCGCGGCCGGCGACGAGTTCGTCAACGGGTACTACATCGTGAACGACAACCCGAAGCTCCGGACGATGCCGCTGTCGCCCGACGCGATCGTCCGCTACGTCCCCGAAGGCACCTGCTGCAACCTGAAGGCGGGGGATCTCGACGCGTGGAGCGCGGCCGTGAACGGCACCGCCCAGACGGACTATCCCAACATGGACCCCACAGGGTGGTGGATCCGGGTCGAGGGCGGTGAGATCGTCCGCATCGCCCAGCAGTGGGTCCCTTGAGCAATGCCGCGGGACTGGGACGCAGCCGCCTACGACCGACTCCCGACCCCGATGACGCGCTGGGGCGAGGCGGTCGTCGGGTGGCTGGACCTCGCGGGTGACGAGTGGGTGCTCGACGCCGGCTGCGGGACCGGGAAGGTCACCGCGGCGCTGCGCGATCGCCTGCCGCGCGGCAGGGTGATCGCGCTCGACGGTTCTCCATCGATGATCGAGCAGGCGCGCGTGCGGCTCGGCACCGACCGCGTCGAGTTCCTCGTGGCGGACCTGCAACGGCCACTGCCGATCGAGGGGCCCGTGGACGCGATCTTGTCGACCGCGACCTTCCATTGGATCGCCGATCACGAGACGCTGTTCGCCAGCCTGGCGGCGGTGTTGAGGGCGGGGGGTCAGCTCGCGGCGCAGTGCGGTGGTGCCGGCAACATCGTCTCGATCGAGGCTGCCCTCCGCGACATGGGGGCCGACCCCGGACACAAGCACTTCGCCACGCCCGAGGCCACGACGGCCCTGCTCGAGGCCGCAGGGTTCGTCGCCGTCGAATGCTGGCTCCACGAGGAGCCCACCCCGCTCGCGGAGGAAGATCTCGAGCCCTACCTCGAGGCGATCTGCCTCGGCGACCACGTCGAGCACATGGCAGACGTCGAGCGCCTCGCGTTCGTGCACGACGTGGCGCGTCGGCTCCCGGCGTCGGCGATCGACTACGTCAGGCTGAACATCCGCGCGCAGCGGAGGTCCTGAGATTGCCGGTCGAGGCGACGCGGCTGCGGCGCGTGGCCGTCGTCGGGCCGCGATCCTCCTCCATCCGGACGGGCGGGTGTTCGGCGTCTTGGCTGCCTCGAACGAACGCCACCCATGCCGGCCTCGTCGTTCGACGTGGCTGAGCGGCACACGCGGCCCGTCGTGGTCGTGATCCAGATATGGCACGGGCCGCCGTGCTCGACGAACAAGGCGCTACGCTGCGTCTCGTGCTTCAGGGGAGTGCATTCCCGGCGGACTATCGCATGCCCGCGGACGTCGCCGAGGCCGCGACGATGAAGGCTGCTGGGGCCACCGTGCTCGCGGGGGGGACCGACGTGTACCCCGCTCATGTCGGCCGGGCGTTCACGGGGCCGGTCGTCGACATCTCCGGGATCGACGAGCTCCGGCGTGTTGAGTTCACAGACGACGCGTACCGGCTCGGCGCGCTGACACGATGGAGCGACGTCGCGGCAGCCGATCTCCCCGCGCGTTTCGATGGACTGCGCGCTGCGGCGCGCGACATCGGCGGGATCCAGGTGCAGCACGCGGGCACGATCGGCGGCAACCTCTGCACCGCGTCGCCCGCCGCCGACGGCGTCCCGAACCTTCTCGCGCTGGACGCCTCGGTGGAGCTGGCCTCGCCGTCTGGGCGGCGGGTGCTGCCGCTCGGAGACTTCCTCACGGGATACCGCGAGACGGCGCTCGCGCCCGACGAGCTCCTCACGGCAGTGCTGGTGCCGCGCGGGGACGAGGACGCGCGCGCAGTGTTCCTCAAGCTCGGGCTCCGACGCTACCTCGTGATCTCGGTCGTCATGGTCGCGGCGATCGTGGTCGTCGAAGGAGGCGAGGTGCGAGAAGCACGGGTCGCCGTCGGCGCGTGTTCTCCCGTCGCGTTACGTCTCCCCGCGCTGGAGGGTGAGCTCGGCGGACGGCCCGCCGGCGACTTGGCCGGCGTCGCCACGCCCGAGCACCTGTCCGGCTTGACGCCGATCGACGACATCCGTGCCACCGCCGAGTACCGCCGGCACGCCGCCCTGACGCTCGTCCGACGTGCGCTCGAACGCTGCGGAGGCGTCGCGTGAGGGTCGTGCGGTTCGACGTGAACGGGACGGCCGTCGAGACCGAGGCCTCCGCACGGCGGCTGAGCGAGTACCTGCGGGAGACCATGGGCCTCACGGCCACGAAGGTGGGCTGCGACGCCGGCGACTGCGGCGCGTGCACGGTCCTGATCGACGGCGAGGCGTCCGCAGCGTGCATGACGGCCGTGGGGCGTCTCGGTGGGCGCCGCGTGGAAACGCTCGAGGGACTGGACGCGTCGGGGGAAGCCGACCTGCTGCAGCGGGCGTTCGTACATCACGGCGCCGCGCAGTGCGGGATCTGCACGCCCGGGATGCTGGTGGCGGCGTGCGCGCTGCTCCGCACCGACCCCATGCCCGCCGAACCCCGGGTGCAGGACGCGCTCGGCGGCGTGCTCTGCCGCTGCACCGGCTATCGGAAGATCATCGACGCGGTGGTGGCCGCGCCCACCTTCGAATACGTCGACGCGCCTCCGGCGGCCGGAAAGGCGGTCGGGCACCGGCTTCCCCGCGTCGACGCGGATCTCAAGGTGCGCGGGCTCGACGTCTTCGGCGCCGACGAAGCTCCCGACGGCGCGCTGCTCGTACGCGTCGTGCGTTCGCCCTTCCACCGGGCTCGGTTCAGGCTCGGCGACATGGACGTATTCGTCGCGGCCCGGCCGGGGATCGAGGCGGTCTTCGGTGCCGAGGACGTGCCGGGCCGCAACCGGTTCGGCGTGATCCCGAGCACCGCCGACCAGCCCGTCTTCGCGGAGGGCGAGACGCGGTTCCGCGGCGAGGCGGTCGCGATGGTCGTCGGCGAGGCCGAGGCCGTAGCCCTGCTCGACCTCGTCGAAGTCCCGATCGAGTGGAGGGAACTGCCGTCACTGCAGAGCACGGATGCGGCGCGGGCCGATGGCGCCCCTCGGGTCCACGCGGAGCGCGAGGGCAACGTGCTGATCCGAGGCAACGTGCGGCGAGGCGACCTCGAGGCGGCGTTCGCGACGGCCGACGTCACCGTGCAGGGCTACTACGAGACGCCGTTCGTTGAGCACGCGTACATCGAGCCGGAGGCCGGGTTCGCCGAACGCCTCGGCGACCGTGTAGAGGTCCAAGTGACGACGCAGTCGCCCCACATGGACCGCGAGGAGCTGGAGGCGATCCTCGGGCTGCCCGTCGGTGGCGTGCGGATCCGCCCCACCGCCGTGGGCGGCGGCTTCGGCAGCAAGCTCGACCTGTCGGTGCAGCCCTACGTCGCGATCGCCGCCTGGCATCTCCGCCGGCCCGCACGGATCACCTACACGCGCCCCGAATCGATGATGTCGACCACGAAGCGGCACCCCGCGCAGATGACCGTCCGGATAGCGGCCACGCGCGACGGCCGCCTCACCGCGATGGACTTCTTCGGGAGGTTCGACACGGGCGCGTACGCCTCGTGGGGCCCCACGGTGGCGAACCGCGTCCCGGTGCACGCAGGCGGCCCCTACGTCTACGACGCGTACCGGGCGCGTTCCGAGGCCGTGCACACGAACGGCCCGCCGGCGGGCGCCTTCCGGGGCTTCGGCGTGCCGCAGGCCGCGATCGCCACGGAGGGCCTCCTGGACGAACTCGCCGACGCCGTCGGCATCGACCGGCTCGAGTTCCGCATCCGCAACGCGTTGACGGCCGGGCAGCCCACCGTGACGGGTCAAGTGTTCGCCTCGGGGGTCGGCTACGTCGAATGCCTCGAGGCTCTGACGCCGCACTGGGACCGAGCCCGGGAGGACGCTCGTGCCGCGAACGGCGAAGCATCCCCGCGCCTGCGTCGCGGCATCGGCGTCGCGGGCATGTGGTACGGCTGCGGGAACACCTCGCTGCCGAACCCCTCCACGATCAAGGTCGGCCTGCGCGCCGACGGCTGCGTCGTGCTGTTCCAGGGGGCGGTCGACATGGGCCAGGGCGCGAACACGGTGATGTCACAGATCTGCGCGGATGCCCTCGGCGTTCCCGTGGGCGACGTCGTGACGCGCGGCGCCGACACCGACACCACGCCCGACGCCGGGAAGAGCAGCGCCTCCCGGCAGACCTTCGTCTCGGGCAAGGCGACCCTGCTTGCAGCGACGCAGCTCCGCGCCGACCTGCTCGCGATGGCGGATGCATCCGACGACGCCGACCTGGAACCAGCAGAGGGAACCCTGACAGTTCGCGACCGCGGCGCCGTGACGACGCTCGATCTGGCGGCGCTGCCCGCCGATGCCGACGGGCTGGTGGCGGTGGCGCAGGCCACGTTCGATCCGCCGACGACGCCGCTGGACGAGGACGGACAGGGCGAGCCGTACGCGATGTTCGGGTACGGGGCGCACCTCGCCGAGGTCGAGGTCGACACCGAGCTCGGCACCGTGCGCATCCTGCGCATCACGACGGCCCACGACGTCGGGCGTGCGGTGAACCCCACGCTCGTGGAGGGGCAGATCGAGGGGGGCGTGGCGCAAGGCATCGGGATGGCGCTGATGGAGGAGTACGTGCCGGGGCGCACCGAGAACCTCCACGATTACCTGATCCCCACGATCGGCGACGTTCCCGAGGTGGTCACGATCCTCGTCGAGTCGAACGACCCGCTCGGGCCGTTCGGCGCGAAGGGCGTCGGCGAACACGCACTGGTCCCCACGGCGCCCTCGATCCTCAACGCGATCCGCGACGCCGTCGGCGCCCCGGTGCGGCGTGTGCCGGCGACCCCCGACCGCGTCCTCGCGGCGATCGCGGCAGGCGCGCGATGAGCGCGACGCCGGCCGACACCGTCCAGTGCGACGCCTGTCCGATCAAGTGCCAGATCAAGCCGGGGCGCACCGGTTCATGTGACCGCTACGGCAACGTCGACGGCGTGCTCACGCGGCTCGATCCGCTGCTGATCCTGGAGCGGACGCGGGAGCAGGGTGGTGCACTCGTCCCGTTCGTGGCGCGCGAAGGCGATTGGGAGGGCGGGATCGTCCCCGCGGAGGACCTGTTCGTGACGGGGATGGGCTCGACCACGACCTACCCCGACTACAAGCCGGCGCCGTTCATCGTGTCCACCGCGGTGGCGGGCGTGGACATGATCACCGTCGTGACCGAGGGGATCTTCTCGTACTGCGGCGCGCTGGTGAAGATCGACACCGACCGGCACGTGGGCGCCGAGCGGCAGCTCGTTCGCGCGGAGGGCGAGCCGATCGGGCATGTGGACACCGGCCAGTACGGCTCGCAGATGCTCTCGCTCGGCGGCGTGAACCACCTCACCGGCGGGACCAAGGCCGAGGGGCTCGCGACGATGCGCGCGCTGCTCGGGCTCTGCTCGGGCGAGGAGGTCGAGCTCACGGTCGACGAAGGCGCATCCCTGGTCCTGCAGGCCGGGAAGCCGCCGGTCATCAACGGCGTCGCCGAGGAGCGGATGCGGGTGGGTTGCGGCTCCGCCACGATCGGCATGTTCGCGCAGCAGTGGTTCGGGCTGGTGGACGAGGTCGTGGTCGTGGACGACCACATCACGGGGGTGCTTTCGGAACACCAGGCCGGGCGCTACCTCGGCGTCGAGCCGACCGGCATCAAGGTCAAGGGGCGCCGCTCCACGCCGGGCCGGTACTTCAACGTCGCCGAGCCCGGCACCGGCTGGGGCGGCACGAACCTCGACGACCCGCTCGCGATCCTCGGCCCCTTCGATCCGAAGACGGCCAGGCCCGGCCTCACGATCCTGATGGTAGGCACGACCGGCGAGCACCACGCCTTCTTCGTCCTCGACGACGACCTCCTGGCGGTCCAGCATGACCTCCCGCCGAAGCTGGAGCTCTCCGTGGAGCGGATCCGGGAGAACTGCGAGCCCGCGTTGACCTCCGTGGTGTTCATGGCGGGGGCGGGCGGGTCGCTGCGAGCGGGGGCCACGGAGAACCCGGTGGCGCTCACGCGCTCGGTGAAGCAGCGCCTCACGAAGGTCACCTCCGGCGGGGCGCCTACGTTCATCTGGCCGGGTGGTGGCATCACCTTTATGGTCGACGTCACACGGATGCCGCCGGGGGCGTTCGGGTACGTCCCCACGCCCGCGCTGGTCGCCCCGATCGAGTTCACGATGCGCCGCGACGACTACGAGGCGCTGGGTGGACACACCGCCGCGATCGTCAGCGTCGAGGAGGTCGTGGCGCGCCCCGAGGCAACGCCGATCTCGGACCTGACCGACAACCCGTGGCCCACCGACGCATGACGGAGGCCGCCGAGGCGCCCCGGTGAGCGGCGCCGTCGCGGCCACCACGCCGGACGGTAGCCGCCTCCACCTCAACCACGGGCCGATCGACCTCATCATCGAGGCCACGGGCACGACGGAGGTGGTCGCCGCGGCCTACGACCGCGCCTGGGTCCGGTTCCAGCCCCTGCTCGACGAGCTCGTGGAGGAACTGCCGCTCCTGCGACGACCGTTCGGCGACGAGCACGCGGCGCTGCGCGGAACGGTCGCGCTGCGCATGGCGGCGGCCGTCGCCCGGTTCCCGGATCGGTTCGTGACGCCGATGGCCGCGGTAGCCGGTGCGGTGGCCGACGAGATCGCAGACGCGATGTGGATGGGCGAGGACCGCGGCCTCCGGCGGTGCGCCGTGAACGACGGCGGCGACATCGCGGTACGCCTCGGGGCCGGCGAGACGTTCGTCGTGGGGCTCGTGCCGCTGCCCGACCGTCCGGCGCTGATCGGCACCGCGACGGTCCTGTCCGAGGACCCGGTGCGGGGGATCGCGACCAGCGGCCGCCACGGGCGCTCCTTCTCGCGGGGGATGGCGGACGCGGTCACGGTGCTCGCCGCGGACGCCGCCACCGCGGACGCGGCCGCCACGCTGATCGCGAACGCCGTCGATCTGCCGGGCCATCCCGCGATCGCGCGGACCCCGGCGCGGGAACTCGACCCGGACACGGACCTGGGGGATCGCCTCGTGACGGTGGAGGTGGGCGAGCTCACGCCGCAAGAGATCGACGACGCCCTCGCGGCCGGGCTCGCGGAGGCCGACCGGATGCGCGCCGCGGAGGCGATCCACGCCGCCGTGCTGTGCCTCGGCACGCTCGTCCTCACCGTGGGCCCGCTGCGTGCTGCGCCCGTCCCCTGACGCCTCCACCCGGATCCACTGCCGGTGCTACCCTCCTGCGCACGCGCCGGTTCGGCCTTCAGCATCCCAGGAGGTGGTCACCGTGGACATCCGGAAGATCGTCACCATGATCGACGAGACCCGCCTGGAGGCCGGTCGATCGGTCGACCCGCCGATCCGCCGCGTGATCGTCGCGGCCGTCTGTGCGAACCCGTTCGCCGGGCGCTATGTCGAGGATCTCACGCCCCTGATCGAGGAGAGCGTGCCGCTGGGCGAGCGCCTCACGGCGGCCGCCGTCGACCAGCTGGAGGGCAAGCCCGTCCACTCCTACGGCAAGGGCGGGATCGTCGGGATGAGGGGCGAGCTCGAACACGTCGCCGCGATGCTGCACCCGAAGCTGGGCACCCCGGTCCGCGAAGGGGTCGGGGGGGGCAAGGCCATCATCCCCTCGGCGAAGAAGCGGGGCGGTCCCGGCACGTCTCTGGATATCCCGCTCCACTACAAGGACGCCGCGTTCGTGCGGACGCACTTCGACGCGGTGGAGCTGCGGATCGTCGACGCGCCCGGCGACGACGAACTCGTGATCGCCGTGGCCGTCACGGACGGCGGGCGGCCGCTGCCGCGCGTGGGCGGCCTCACCGTGGACGAAGCCGTCGGCGAGAACGGACTGCGCTAGCGCGAGGAGGCGGCCATGGCCGACCTGGTGATCCGCAACATCGGCACGGTCGTTACCGGCGACGTCACCGCGCCGGTCGCCGATGAGACCTCCGACACGATCGTGATCCGCGACGGGTTGATCGCGTCGGTGGGCCCGGCGGTCGAGGCCGACTCCAGCGACATCGGGGCCTCGATCGATGCGGCCGGCGCCACGGTGATCCCGGGGCTCTGCGACAACCACGTCCACCCGGTGATCGGCGACTACACCCCGCGCCAGCTCCAGTCGAACTGGATCGAGTCCTGCCTGCACGGCGGCGTCACGACGATGATCTCCGCCGGCGAGCCCCATACGCCGGGCCGTCCCACCGACCCCGCGGGCGTGAAGGCGCTCACGATCCTCGCCCACCGATCGTTCGAGAGGCTCCGCCCTGCGGGGGTGAAGGTGCACGCAGGGGCGGTCCTGCTGGAGCCGGGGCTCACCGAGAGGGACTTCCAGGAGATGGCCGCGGCGGGCGTGCGCCTGGTCGGCGAGATCGGCATCTCCGGCGTGAAGGACGCCGACGTGGCGGCCGAGATGACCCGATGGGCGCAGTCGGTCGGCATGAAGGTGATGGTGCACACCGGCGGCGCCTCGATCCCCGGTAGCGGTGTGATCGGCGCGGACTTCGTGATCGCGGTCCGTCCCGACGTGGCCGGTCACACGAACGGCGGCCCCACGGCGCTCCCGCTCGACGACGTCCGGCGGATCCTCGACGAGACCGACGCGCGGGTCGAGATCGTGCACAACGGCAACGTGAAGGCCGCCGCCGAGGTCGCGGCCCTGATCCGGGAGCGCGGTGACGCGCGCCGGCTGGTCCTGGGCACGGACGCACCTGCGGGCTCCGGCGTACAGCCCCTAGGGATCCTCCGCGCGATGTCGTGGGTCGCCGCGCTCGGTGGGATGGATCCGGCACTCGCGGTCGCCGCGGGCACCGGCAACGTCGCTTCGATCCACGGCCTCAACACGGGCGTGATCGCTGCGGGGCGCGAGGCGGATCTCGCCGTCGTGGACGCGCCGTTGGGCTCCCAGGCGTCGCACGCGCTCGAGGCGCTCGCCATCGGCGACACCTTGGCGGTCGCGATCGCGGTGATCGACGGGTCCGTGCGGTTCGCGAAGAGCCGCAACACGCCGCCGGCGCAGCGACCGATCGCGGTGCAGGGCTGAGCCCGAGGACTAGAAGCCCTCGTCGTACTCCTCGTCGGTGACTCCCTCGGCCCATTCCGGCGCGCCACCCACGTTGACGGCGTAGTGCGCCATGGGCGCGTCCGGGGATCCGCCGTGGTAGTGCCATTCATCGGCGCCCACGTGGATCACGTCCCCGGGGAGCAGCTCGTGCCCACGCTCACCCCGCGTTCGGACACGTCCCCGTCCCGAGATCCCGATCAGGAACTGACCGCCAGGGTGCCGGTGCCAGCGCGTGCGCGCCCCGGCCGCGAAATGGACGACGCCGACGTTGGTGGCGTCGGGATCGGCGACCGTCGAGCCGAGCGATACCTCGCCCGAGAACCTGCCCTCGTCGCCTTCGGTGAACGGACGTTCCGACGCTCGCGAGATCTCCATGACGGAGAGGATACGGCGGGACAGGCCGCCCAGACCGGGCGGGTCCGGTGGCGGATCGGCCCCTAGATGAACAGCGAGACGGCCGCGTCGCGCATCTCCGCGATCGCGGTGGCGGCGCCGATCGGCTCCTCGAGCCCGTCGATCAGGTCCTCACGCTTGAGACCCAATAGGTCCATCGTCATCTGACACGGGATCAGGCGCACACCGAGGTCCTGGGCCGTCGTGATGAGCTCCTCGGGCCTGGCGACCTGCTGGTCGCTCGCCAGCTTCTTGAACATCGCGGGGCCGGCTCCCATGAACTGGTAGTGCGAGAGCTTCGCCTTCTGGGCCGAACCCGGGTTCATCGCCGACATCATCTTCTGCATCCAGTTGTCGCCGGTGATGCGCACGCCGGGCTTCACGATCGCGAAGAGCCCCCAGAACGTGAAGAAGACGCTCGACTCCATGCCACTCGCCGCGGCGGTCGTGGCGAGGATCGTCGTCGGCCAGATCCGGTCCAGGTCGCCGCCCCACGCGATGATCGTGAGCTTGTTCTTCTTCTTGATCGGGCTCTGGGCGGCCTCGAGCGCCTCGATCCGCGAGAGGAGCTCCGCGTACGTCGGGGCGTCGATCCGGTCTTCGGTGGTGGCCATGCTCAGACCTTCCTGACCAGGTAGCGGTAGGCGCCGTCGCCGGTCTCGGCCGAATCCAGCAGCTCGTTGCCGCTGATCTCGGCCCAGCTGGGGACGTCGGACTTCGAGCCGGGGTCTGTGGCGAGCAGCTCGAGCAGGTCCCCCGACCGCGCGTCCTTCAGGGCCTTGGCGAGCGAGACGAGCGGGCCGGGGCACGACTGCCCACGGGCGTCGACGGTAGTGGTGACGGTCGTAGACATGCGGAAGACCTCCGGAAACGTGAGGAGTAGGGATGGAGCGGAGCGGGGGTGCGCGAAACGTCCTCTGTGTCAGGACGGACAGCAGAGGCGATCGGGGATCATGGCCCCCACGATGCCGGCTTCGCGTGTGCAGATCATTTGCAGGTGCAACACCATAACCCAGACTGGCCCGAACGGGCAAGGTCGCGGTATCTTCTTCGGCACATGAGGCGCTGACCTGCACGCCCGGACCATTCCACGCGCGACCACGCTCGCGCCGCCCCGGCAGGAACTCGAGAACTACGCAGGAATCTCCGAGGTCGCGATGCACGACCGGCGACTGCCGGCCACGATCGGCGTCACCCGCACGATCGACGTCCACGAGCTCTCCTGACGCGCCTCGGGGACCGGCGTCCCGCAGGAGCTCACGAAGATGCCGGGGGGGTTACGAGGCAGCCCGCGTCGCGACCCAGTTGCCCGAGTCCCGCAAGATCGCCGGGTCCGAACGACGTGACGCCGCCGCCCGAGGGTTCCATCAGGTTGCCGTTCGACTCGGCGTGGCCGAGGCCGAGCACATGCGCGAGCTCATGCAACACCACGGGCCCCTGCATCCCCGGGAGGCTGAAGCCCGAGGGGTTCGGGTCCTCGACGTTCATCGCGACCCACCCGCTGACGTACAGGCGCTCAGAGCGATCGTCGGGCGTCTGCGGCGACGCCACCGCGGCGGCCTCATGGCCCTTCTCTTCGAACGGGATATCCGACTCGGCCGGGTCCACCCAGGCGATCAGCACCGGAGCCCACCGGTCCCCGTACCGGTCGGGCTGGTACGCGTCTCGATCTCGGCTGGGCTCCTCGTCGGTGAGGCCGTCATACGTGAACCCGACACCTGTGACCTGAGTGATGCGGTCGATCGCCCCATGGACGTCCTGGATCCCGCCTTCCGTGAGCCCGGCGCGACCCAGAACGTAGTGGATCGGCTCGCACGGGTTCCAGCGGACCGGGTCACCCCCGCTCGTGAGGATGAACGTGTAGTCGCCTCTGCCTCCGAAGGCCTTCGGCTCGAGGGTGGTCGAGCGCAGGAGCGGCGCAACCGCAGCCGCGACGAGCGCCACCACCACCAAGAGCGCCACCGCCGCCGGCAGGACGGGGCGGCGGCGATGCGGCAGGGACGCGATGACGGGCGGCGCCCAGAAGACGGGCGGGGGCGGGAACCGATCGCCCCCGAGGTCGGGGCGGGGCGGGACACCGGTCGGCGAGGGAAGGTTCACTGGTGATAGGTCGGGTCCGTGGCGATGCTTCTTGAAGGCACCGTAGCGTTCCTCGCGGCGAACGTCTGCCCCCCGCCCAACGCCTCCCAGACTTTCGACGGATGACGGAGCACCTTCCGCTGTGGTTCATTGCTCGCGCCGACATCCCCCGATCGGAAGGACCTCCTCGTCTCATGAAGCTCCGCACGCTGCCCGCCGCCACGGCCGGGCTCCTGGTCGTGCTGCTGACCCCCATCTCCGCCTCCGCCGCCGTGAACTGCTCGTACATCGCCGGCACCCAGGAGGTCACGATCACCCTCGGAGTCTCGGACTCGACGACCGTCGGACGTGAGTCGGGTACCGATGGGATCACCGTGGGCGGCGCCCTGTGCGGCGCGGCCACCGTGAAGAACACCGACACGATCACGATCACCGGGAACAACGGGTTCGGCATCGTGACGATCTCGCTCGCGAACGGTCCCCTCGCGCCGGGCGCGACCACGGAGTCGAAAGGGAAGTCCGAGATCGAGCTCGTCGTGGACGCCGGCGGCACCGGCGGCGACGTGTTCATCCAGGGCAGCAACCGCATCGACCGGGTCTCCTTCGGGGCCAAGAAGGTGAACCTGAACGCGCGCGAGAAGCCGAAGGACTTCGACCTCCTCGTGAGCGGTGGCGCGGTCCTCGTGGGCGCGGGCACGTCGTTCGGCCGCGACCAGATCTCACTGATCGGCGGGACGGGCGCGATCGGTGGCACCTACGACGGCGGCCCCGACAACGACCGCTTCATCGGCAACCAGAACGGCGGGATCACGATGATCGGCGGCGTCGACAAGGACACCGTCGACTACTTCGGGAACACCACCAAGCTCGTCTACAACGACGGTGTGGCGAACACCGGGCCCGGGCCCAACGATCAGCTGAGCGAGATCGAGCACATCATCGGGACTCCCCAGGCAGACCTGTTCCTGGGCGGGATCGGGGACGACGTGCTCGAGGGCCGTGGCGGTGCCGACACGTTCCGGCCCGGCGGCGGCAACGACCTGCTCCGTGGTGGCGCCGGCAAGCGCGACTATCTCGACTTCACCGGTGCGGGCGACCTCGTGGTGAACATGGGGACCCGCACGATCACCGGCCAGGGCACCGACAGCTACGAGTCGGTCGAGCGGATCGCCACCGGCGCTGGCGACGACCGGTTCATCGACGGCAACCGCCCGAACAAGCTCAACGGCCGCCAGGGCACCGACACGATCACCTACAAGAACTCGACCACCAAGGTCGTCGCGATCTTGAACGTGAAGGCGACCGGGAAGGGCAACGACGTGTTGCTCGCGATCGAGAACGCGATCGGCTCGCGGTTCAACGACGTCCTCACCGGCGACGGCCATGCGAACTCGTTGATCGGCCAGGGGGGCGCCGACGTAATCAAGGGCATGGGCGGGGACGACACCTTGAACGGCAAGGGCGGCAAGGACGACCTCGACGGCGGCACCGGGTTCGATACCTGCCTCGTGGGCCCCGGGGACATCGCCAAGCGCTGCGAGGCGTAGCTCACAGTACGTAGAGCCCGAACGCTCGAGTCCCGTCCGTTCGAGGAGAGGGCAGCACCCGGGAGGGGGCCGCCGTCTTCGAGGATCACCGGACGAGGCGGCGCCGGTCTCCGGGTCCGTAGACGAAGAGCACCTTCCCCCTGAGGGCCTCCGCCCGCACCGGACCGAAGTGACGGCTGTCGGTCGACGCCGGTTCGTGGTCGCCTTCCACCCAGTATCCGTCGGGACCCAACGTACGCGCCCCGACGGTGTCGCCCGGCACGCCCGTCAACCGCTTCACCATCTCGTAGCCGGGGCGGCCCGGGTGCTCCACCACGACGACGTCCCCCCGGTGGAACGCACGCGGCACGGCCGCCAGGGCCCAGTCGCCCGGTGCGAGGGTTGGCGCCATCGAGCCTCCCTCGATCTCGACGCGCTGCGGACGGAACCGCAGGCAGGCCCACGAGATGCCCACGGCGACGGCGACGCCCGCGGTGAGGCCCGCGACCCTATTCCGACCTCGGTGATAGGTTTCGGTCGAGCGTTCGTCAGAAGGAGGCGGTTCCATGCTGGAAGCATTCCTCAAGCCGCACCGCATCGTCCACGCGCACTGCGACCTGCCGTGCGGCGTGTACGACCCGGCGCAGGCCCGCATCGAGGCCGAGTCGGTCAAGGCCTGCCAGGAGAAGTACCAGGGCAACGAGGACCCGGTGTTCCGCGGTCGCGCCGTCGCGATCAAGGAGGAGCGGGCGACGATGGTCAAGGAGCACCTCTGGGTGCTGTGGACCGACTACTTCAAGCCCGAGCACCTGGAGAAGTTCCCGGACCTCCACGACAAGTTCTGGAAGGCCACCAAGCTCGCCGGCGACTCGAAGAAGTCGTTGGATCCGGCGCAGGGCCAGCAGTTGCTCGACGCGATCGACGACCTCGCGAAGATCTTCTGGGAGACCAAGAGCTAGGTCATCCGCGTCGTCGGGACGTCGAAGAGGCCCGGGCCGCATGGCCCGGGCCTCTTCTCGTTCGCGCCGGCCGTCCACCGGAACGAGACGCCGGGCGGGCGAGGCCGTCGGATTCCCCACCCGCCCGGACGATGCGCCCCCTCGGCGCTACCTTGGTCACCCTCCTCGAGAACTCCCAAACGCCGCACGACCCACGCCCGCGGCATAGAGCCTGGCGGAGTGGGGCGGGTCTGGCGGCGCCCCACTCCGCCCGGTCTCGTTGAACCACATCGGCATCGGGCGGTTCCGCGGCGCAGTGCCCGAAGGGCGGTTCCTGTGGGTCGAACGGATGATTGGGTGCTGGACCAACGGCCGGACCATCGGCGGGCCGACATGCCGGAGGTCGCGGGTCGGTGCGCCCATCGGCCCTGCTAGGCTCGCCGACCGTGAAGGATGTGGGGCTCGTCGGGGTGTCGTTCAGCGGGAAGTCGACGCTGTTCACGGCGCTGACGCGCGCCGGTTCGCACGGCGGGCAGGCCAACGTCGCGGTGGTGTCCGTGCCCGATCCGCGCCTCGACGTCTTGACCCAGATGGAGTCCTCGAAGAAGACCGTGGCCTCGCAGGTCGGCTTCGTCGATGTGCCGGGGGGCGTCTCGAGCGCCCAGGGGATCGCGAAGCTCCGGGAGGTCGACGCGCTCGCCGTGGTGCTGCGGTGCTTCGGCCCCGACGCGACCCCGAAGGCCGAGCTCGCGAACGTGCGCGCGGAGCTGCTGCTCGCGGACTTCGCCGTGATCGAGAGCGCGCTCGAGAAGGCGATCAAGCGCGCGAAGGGGAAGGCGAACGACGAGACGACGTCACTGCAAGCCGCGAAGGACGCCCTCGACGCCGAGACGCCGATCCGAGAGGCGAAGCTCGATCCGCAGCAGGTCGAGTTCCTGCGGGGGATCGCGCCGCTCACGCTGAAGCCCCAGGTCGTGATCGCGAACCTGGAGGAGGGCATCCAGGTCTCCAACGAGCTGGCTGGCGAGGACGCGGTCGGTGTCTACGCCTCGATCGAGGCCGAAACCGCCGAGATGGATCCCGAGGAGGCGCGCGCCCTGCTCGAGGAGTTCGGCGTCGAGGAACCCGGACTCGACACGGTGATCCACGCGTCGTACCGCGCACTCGACCTGATCACGTTCCTGACCACGGGCGAGGACGAGACGCGCGCGTGGGAGGTGCGCCGCGGCGCGAAGGCGCCCGAGGCCGCGGGCGTGATCCACACGGACCTCGAGCGCGGGTTCATCCGCGCCGAGGTGATCGGCTACGACGAGCTCGTCGCGCAGGGGTCGATGGAGGCCGCGAAGCACCACGGCAAGATCCGCGTGGAGGGCAAGGACTACGAGGTCGCCGAGGGCGACATCCTGCACGTCCGGTTCTCGGTCTAGGGCGACCTACACTGCCGCTATCGGCACGAAGGAGGCCTCCCATGTTCCGGCAGACCGGCCCGAAGACCCGGTATCAGATGCGCGAGAAGCTCGCCTCGATCGGCGACGACTCATGGATCGAGGACGACGACGGCAACGAGGTCTTCAAGGTGAACGGGAAGGCGATGCGGATCCGCGACACCTTCCTGTTGGAAGACGCGCAGGGCAACGAGGTCGCGAAGATACAGGAGCGCAAGCTCCACGTGCGCAACACGATGGCGATCGAGCGCGGCGGTGACAAGATCGCGACCGTCCACCGCCGGCTCGTCGGTCTGCGCGACCACCTGAAGGTCGAGATCGAGAACGGCCACGACATGAAGGTGCACGGCAACCTCGTGGACCACGAGTACGAGATCGAGGGCGAGCACGGCAAGGTCGCCGAGATCTCGAAGAAGTGGTTCCGCGTGCGCGACACCTACGGCGTCGAGATCGAAGCCGACCAGGACGTGCCGCTGCTCCTCGCGATCACCGTGGCGGTCGAGGACCTCACGCACGACCGGACCTGACCCCGGAACGCGAGAAGGGGCCGCCACCTCACGGTGACGACCCCTCGCGTGGAACGGTGTGACTAGCTGAGGGCCTTCGCCTTCAGCGAGTCGAACTCCTGCTGCGAGATCGTGCCCGCGTCGAGGAGCTCCTTGGCCTTCGCGATCTGCTCGGTCGGGCTGCCCTGGGCGCCCACCGACTTCACGTAGTCGTTGAAGGCCGCCTGCTGCTGCTGCTGCGCCTCGAGGGCGCGCTTCTGCATCCCCGGTCCGCGTGCGATCAGGTAGATCAGCAGCGAGATGAACGGGGCGACGAAGAAGAAGAAGACCCAGATAGCCTTCACGAACCCCGAGGTCTCGTGGTCGCGGAACAGGTCGCCGATGACACTGAACAGGACCATCAGGTACGCGGTGAACAGGAAGATCACCACGATGGCCTCGAGGATGTTGCCGAACGAGATCTCTGCGATCACGACGTCACTCCTTCTCGGATGCGCGGCTGATGCCGCGGAGGTCCGGTTGAACCCCCGCGGAACCCTATACCGGACGAGTGGTGCACGGCGACCCGTCGGGCGATCCGCACTAAGCTCGCGCCGATGAGCGATGCGTACAGGATCGGCGAGGCGGCCAAGATGCTCGGCGTCCGCGTCGAGACCCTCCGGCGGTGGGAACGCGACGGCACGCTGCACGTCGAGCGTACCGAGGGGGGCCAGCGGCTCGTCCCCGCCGGCGAAGTGGCGCGGATCCTCGCCGAGCACCACGGGCAGACGCCGATCGCGGCCGGCAGCGCGCGAAACCGGTTCCCAGGCGTGATCACCGAGGTGAAGCGCGACGGGCTCGCGGCGACCGTCGAGATCCAGGCGGGCCCCCATCGCGTGCTCGCGTTCATCACGCGCGAGGCCGCCGACCAGATGGGGCTCGAACCCGGGATGGAGGCGGTCGCAACGGTGAAGGCGACGAGCGTCATGGTGAACCTGCCGGAGGACTGAAGACACGTTATCTGGGCTTCGGTAGCCAGCTTTCCCTTGAGGTGATACGGCATAACCCTGTAGGCTCTGACATTCCGTCGAGTCGAAGGGGGTTGCCCGTGCGTCGATGCCTCGCCCTCGCCTCCTCAGTCATGCTCGCTCTCGCCCTGGCGGCGTGCGATCCCTCGGGCGACTCGAGCACCACCGCCGACACCGCCGAGCTCACCGTGTTCGCCGCGTCGTCCCTCACCGCGGTCTTCACCGACGAGATCGGCCCTGCCTTCGAGGGCGCCCACCCCGGCGTGAAGGTCGTCTTCAACTTCGCCGGCTCCGACGCGCTCGCCGCGCAGATCCAGAGCGAAGGCTCCGCCGACGTATTCGCCTCGGCGAGCGGCACGTGGATGGACGCGGTCGCCGGCAGCCCCGGCGTCTCAGGGCGGGCCGACTTCGCGCAGAACGGGCTCGTGATCGTGACGCCGACCGACGACCCCGCCGGCATCTCCTCGATCGACGATCTCGCCGACCCCGGCGTGCAGCTGGTACTCGCCGCGGAGGGAGTCCCCGTCGGCGACTACGCACGCGAGGCGCTCGACAACGCCGGCATCCTGGCCGCCACCGAGGCGAACGTCGTCTCGAACGAGGAAGACAACGCCAGCGTCGTCGCGAAGGTTGCTGCGGGTGAGGCCGACGCAGGGATCGTGTACGTCTCCGACGTCTCGGGGCCGGCAGGGAACGACCTTCGCTCCGTCGCGATCCCCGACGACACGAACGTCGTCGCGACCTACCCGATCGGGGTGGTCGCAGGCGCGCCCGAGCAGGAGCTCGCCGTCGAGTTCGTCGACTACGTCACGAGCACCGAAGGCCACGCGTCCCTCGAGTCCTACGGATTCCGGCCGGTGACCTGACGTGCGCGGCCGCACCCCGCTTCCCCTGGCGATCCTGGCCGCGCTCGGCGCGGCGTTCGTGGTGCTCCCGCTCGTCGCGCTCGTGATCCGGGCGCCATGGGGTGACCTGGGCTCCGCGCTCTCGGGCGCGGGGGCCAGCACCGCCTTCCGCCTCTCCGTAGAGGTCTCGCTCGCCGCCACCGCGTTCTCGCTGATCCTCGGCGTGCCCCTGGCCTGGGTGCTGGCCCGCTCGTCGATCCCCGGTCGCTCGGTGCTGCGCGCGGTCGTGATCGTGCCGATCGTGCTGCCGCCGGTCGTGGGCGGGATCGGCCTCCTGGCCGCGCTGGGGCGCGGCGGGGTCGTCGGCCGCTGGCTCTACGAAGCGTTCGGGCTGCAGCTCACGTTCACGATGTGGGGGGCGATCGCCGCGACGACGTTCGTGTCGATGCCGCTCGTTGTGCTCGCCACCGAGGCCGGCCTGCGGTCGATCGACCCACGGTACGAGCGCGCCGCGGCGGCGATGGGCGCGCGGCCCGGGTACACGATCCGCAGGGTGGTCCTCCCGATGCTCGCGCCACAGCTCGCCGCCGGCGCGGTGCTGGCCTGGGCCCGGGCGCTCGGCGAGTTCGGCGCGACGATCACCTTCGCGGGGAACCTCGAAGGGCGCACGCAGACGCTGCCGCTCGCGGTCTACCAGGCGCGCCTCACCGACCCGGGCGGGGCGATCCTGCTGTCCCTGCTGCTCGTCGCGCTCTCGATCGCGGTGCTCGTGGCGATGCGCGACCGGATCACACAGGCACGATGAGCCTGCACGCCGGGTTCACGGCCCGTCGAGGAGCCTTCGAGGTCTCCGCGACGCTCGACGTCGCCGATGGTGAGACCCTCGCGCTGCTCGGCCCGAACGGCGCCGGGAAGTCCACGATCGTCGACGTGCTCGCCGGCACCATGGACCCGAGCGACGGCTCGATCGAGATCGACGGCGTGTGCGTCGACACCCTCCCGGCGGAGCGACGCCCGATAGGGGTGTGTTTCCAGGACGACCTGCTGTTCCCGCACCTCTCCGCGCTCGAGAACGTGGCCTTCCCTCTGCGAGCCCGCGGCATGGGCCGCGCCGAGGCGCACGGCCGCGCGGTCGAGCTTCTCGCCCGGCTCGCGGACTCGGTCGATCCGCACGCGAAGCCCGCGGTGCTCTCCGGCGGCGAGCGGCAGCGCGTCGCCCTCGCCCGCGCGCTCGCCCCCGAGCCACGGCTGCTCCTCCTTGACGAGCCGTTCTCGAACGTCGACGTCTCTGCGCGGGCCGGGCTTCGCGCGCTCGTGCGCGAGGTGACGGCCGGCTTCGACGGCGCCACCGTGCTCGTCGCACACGACCCGATCGATGCCCTCACGCTCGCCGATCGCGTCACGTTGCTCGAAGCCGGGCGGCAGACCCAGACCGGCACGCCCGACGAGATCCGCGCGGCGCCCCGGTCCGCCTACGCAGCCGACCTCGTGGGCGTGAACCTCTTCCGTGGCCTGCTCGAACCGCTCCCCGACGGCGCCGCCCGGCTCGTGACCGCCCACGGCGTGATCACGGTAGCGCCTGAGACCAGGCTCGACCGCGCGGTGTCCGCGATCGCCACGCTGAAGCCGATCGACGTCGCGCTGCACTCCGCTGAGCCCGAGGGCTCCCCGCGCAACGTCGTTCACGGCCGAGTCGGCGAGATCGCGATCGACGGCGAGCGGGCGCGCATCCGGGTCGACGGTGAGCCTCCCCTGACGGCCGAGATCACCGCCGGCTCCGTCGCCCGGCTCGGGCTGCGCCCCGGCGCCGACGTCTGGGCGAGCTTCAAGGCGGTCGAGGTGTCGGTGTTTCCCACGGAGGAGGGGGCCGCGCCCGGTACCCTTTCCGGGTGACGACGACCGCCAAGCGGGATTCCCTCGAGGCTCCAGAGCCCGAAACCCCCCAGAAGCACCGCAATCCCGTCCTCCAGTTCCTCGGAGAGCTGCCGGGGCTGATCCTGATGGCGTTCGTCCTGGCGCTGCTGATCAAGACCCTCCTGGTCCAGGCTTTCTTCATCCCGTCGGGATCGATGGAGCCGACCCTGATGCCGGGCGATCGTGTGATCGTGGTGAAGGTCCCGTACTACTTGCATGACCCACAGCGCGGCGACGTGATCGTGTTCGAGGACCCGGACCCCTCGAAGCAGCCCGATCGCGGCGTGGTCGGCGGACTCATCCACTGGCTCGTGCAGGGCCTGGGCGCCGCGCCGCCCGACAACGAGGACTTCATCAAACGCGTGATCGGGCTTCCGGGAGAGACCGTGTGGGCCAAGGGCGGCGACGTCTACGTCGACGGCGTGAAGCTCGACGAGCCCTACCTCATCCAGGAGACCGATGACTTCCCGAAGACGAAGGTGCCCGAGGGCACGCTCTTCGTGATGGGTGACAACCGTGGGAATTCGCTCGACTCCCGGTTCGGTCTCGGGTACGTCCCGCTCGGCCAGGTGATCGGGAAGGCCGACCTGGTGATCTGGCCGCCCTCACGGGCCGGCGGCATCACCTAGTCCGTCACGGACTAGTCAGGGCGTCTCGTGGCACGGGGACCGATCGGCGCCTCCCCGGGCACGAAGAGCCGCGCGAACGACCACGTGATCGCCGCGATCCCGAAGGCCGCGAGCCACACGATCGCCGATGGCGGCTCCAGCGCGAAGAAGGTCTTCGTCACCTCGAGGTTCAGCGTGAGCAGGAACAACCCGGCCATCGTCCAGATCAACGCGAGCCGCGCGCGCGTCAGCGGGGCCGCCAGGATCGAGAGCACGAGGAGCCCGATCCAGGTGAGCACCATCACCGCCGTGGTCTGCGCCTCCTCGAGCGAGACGCCCGGTTCCTGGCGGGCGAGCGCGTACGCCAAGAAGGTCGCGATCGCCGCCAGCGTCCCGGCCGGGATCGCGAAGCGCAGCACCCGCGGCACGAACCCGGGGCGGAACAGGTCCGTGTTCGGCGCCAACGCCAGGAAGAACGAAGGGATGCCGATCGTGAGCGCGCCGATCAGGGTTAGGTGCCGCGGGAGGAAGGGGAACACGAACCCGGCGACCCCGGTCGCGAGCGAGAGCAGCATCGCGTAGACGGTCTTCGTGAGATAGAGCCCCGAGGTGCGTTCGATGTTGCCGAGCACGCGGCGGCCCTCGGCCACCACCGGCGGCAACGCGTCGAAGTTCGAGTCCAACAGCACCAGCTGTGCGACCGCGCGGGTGGCCTCCGAGCCCGAACCCATCGCGATGCCGACGTCTGCATCCTTCAGCGCGAGGGCGTCGTTCACGCCGTCGCCGGTCATCGCGACGGTGTGGCCGTGTGCCTGGAGCGCCTTCACCATCGCACGTTTCTGCTGAGGCGTGACGCGGCCGAACACCGAGTGCTGCTCGACGATCCCAGCAAGCTCGTCTCCGTCGTCCCGGAGGGATCGCGCGTCCACCGGGGAATCGGCGCCGGGGAGTCCGAGCCTCGCGGCGATCGCGCCCACCGTGCGCGGGTCGTCGCCCGAGATCACTTTCACGGTCACGTCCTGCTCGGCGAAGTACCTGAGGGTGTCCGCGGCGTCGGGCCTGGGCACGTCGCCCAACACGAGCGTCGCGACTGGCGTGAGCGCGGCCGGAAGGCGCTCCTCGTCGAGCGCGTCGGCGTGCGCGAGAAGTACCACGCGGTGGCCCTGGTCCGCCTCGGCATCGACCGCGGCCAGCACCTCGTCGTTGCCGCCCCGACCCTCGAGCAGCACGTCGGGCGCCCCCAGGAGCCAGGCGCCCTCCCCGTCGAACGCGATGCCGCTCCACTTGCGTGACGACGAGAAGGGCACGGCATCGGCCACGCGCCAGCCCGCGGGGGCGTCCGGGTACCGCTCGCCGATCGCGCGCATCGTGGCGTTCGGGGAGGCGTCGTGCGCCGCGAGCGCGGCGAGGGCGCCCTCCGCAAGAGCCGGGTCGTCGCCTTCGATCGGATCGAGCCGCTCCACCGACAGCTTCCCCTCGGTGAGCGTGCCGGTCTTGTCCACGCACAGGACGTCTACGCGCGCGAGCCCTTCGACGGCCTGCAGCTCCTGCACCAGCACCCGCTGCTGGGCGAGGCGCACGACCGCCGCCGCGAACGCCAAGGAGGTGAGCAGCACGAGCCCCTCGGGCACCATCGCGACGGTGCCGGCCACCGCCCCGGACACGGCCTCACGCCACGAGTCGTGCGCCCGGAGCTGGCTGAAGAACAACAGCGCGGCCGTCGGCACGATCGCGAACGTGACGTACGTGAGGATCGTGTCGATCCCCGAACGCAGCTCTGAACGCGTCACCGTGAACCGGCGGGCATCCTCGGCGATCTTCACCGCGTACGCATCGCGCCCCACGCGCGTCGCCCGGTACCGGCCGATCCCTGCGGCCACGAAGGACCCCGATCGCACCTCTTCACCGGGCTGTTTGATCACCGGGTCGGCCTCGCCGGTCAGGAGCGATTCGTCGATCTCGAGCCCCTCGGTGGTGAGCACCTCGCCATCGACCACGATCTGCGCCCCGGCGGGCGCCTCGATCACGTCGTCCAGCACGACCTCGCCGACCGCCAGCTCCCGGACCTCGCCGTCGCGAACGACCCGCGCCTTGGGCGCGGTGAGGAGCGTCAGCCGGTCGAGGGTCTGCTTCGCGCGGAGTTCCTGCACGATCCCGATCAGGGCGTTCGCCACCAGCACGAACCCGAACAGGGCGTCCTGCACCGGCCCCACCACGATGATGATCGCGAGCATCGCGCCCAGGATCGCGTTGAACCGCGTGACGATGTTCGCACGGACGATCTGCGCGACCGTGCGCGTGGGCGCGGCGGGGACGTCGTTCACGCGGCCGTCGGCGACACGGGCGGCCACCTCGGCGGCGGAGAGGCCCCCGACCGGGTCGACCTGAGCGAGGGCGGCTCCCGGGGGCGGCATACGAGCAGCCTATCGGGGCTTACCCTGGTCGGGTGCGCACGTTCCTGATCGTCGCCGGCATCACGCTCGCCGTCTGGGCGGTGGCGATCGTCGTGCTCTACGTCGCGGGTCGGCGGATGACCGCCGCGAAGCTCGCGCGCGCGATCCCCGACGTGCTGGCGCTCTTCCGTGGGCTCCTCGCCGACCCCCGGATCCCGTTCGTGTCGAAGGTCGTCGTCGGCCTGGGGTTCCTCTACCTCGTGAACCCGCTCGACCTGATCCCGGAGTTCGTCCCGGTGATCGGACCGTTCGACGACGTGATCGTGGGCGCGCTGGTGCTGCGCCACCTCGTGAAGCGCGCGGGGCGAGAGACCGTGACCTCGCATTGGCGCGGTGACCCGGCGACCCTCGCAACGGTGTTCCGCATGGCCGGGATCCATACCGGTTGAGGCTAGGTCAGGCCGCGTTCCTTGGCCCAACCGTCGAGCAGGGCGAACGCCTCCGCCTCGTCGATCGGGCCGCGCTCCATCCTGTGTTCCATCAGGAAGGCCAGGGCCTCGCCGACCTCGGGACCGGGCGACAGCTCGAGGTGCTCCATCACCTGGCGACCGTCGAGCGGCGGTCGCATCGCGTCGAGGTTCTCCTGCTCGGCGAGCCTGGCGATCCGCTCCTCCAGGTCGTCCTGTAGCCGAGCGAAGGCGTTCGCGCGGCCCTCGTTCCGCGTGGTGACGTCGGCGCGCGTCAGCTGGTTCAGCTTGTCGAGCAGCGAGCCCGCGTCACGCACGTAGCGCCGCACCGCAGAGTCGCTCCAGCCCTCGCCGTACCCGTGGAAGCGCAGATGCATCTCAACGAGCATGCGCACGTCGTCGATCACCGCGTTCGGGAATCGCAGCTCACGCAGGCGCGCCTCCGCCATGCGCGCGCCGACGACCTCGTGGTGGTGGAACTGCACGCCCTCGGGGGTGATCTCACGGGTCTTGGGCTTGCCGATGTCGTGCAACAGCGCGGCGAGCCGGAGCGTCCCTGTCGGCTCGGGCTCGCATCGCTCGACCACCGCGTACGTATGGCGGAGCACGTCCTTGTGCCGATGCACCGGGTCCTGTTCGAGCCGGAGAGCCGAGAGCTCCGGGAGGAACTCGTCGGACAGTCCCGAGGAGACGAGTAGCTCGAGGCCGGCCGAGGGACGCGCGCCGTTCAGGAGCTTCACTAGCTCGTCGGCGATCCGCTCCGCGCTCACGATCGCGAGACGCTCGCGCATCCTGGCGATCGCCTCCACGACGCGCGGCGAGGGCGTGACCTCCAACTGCGACACGAAGCGGGCCGCGCGCAGCATCCGCAGCGGATCGTCGGTGAACGAGAGCTCGGGCTCGAGCGGGGTGTCGAGCACCTTGGTCGCGAGCTGCCGCACCCCGCCGAAGGGGTCGACGAACGCGCCGCCAGGCAGGCGCACCGCCATCGCGTTGATCGTGAAGTCACGCCGCGACAGGTCGGTCTCGATGTCCTTCGCGAACGTCACGGAGGGCTTGCGGTGCGCCTCGTCGTAGGCTTCCTCCCGGAACGTGGTGACCTCGAGCGTGCGGCCGCCCTTGCGCGCGCCCACCGTGCCGAACTTCACCCCCACGAGGTAGATCCGGTCGGCCCACCGGCGCATCACCCGCGTGGTCTCGTGCGGCGCCGCGTCGGTGCAGAAGTCCAGATCGGCCTCGTCGAACCGGATCCGGCCCATCACGAGGTCGCGAACGGATCCTCCGACGAGGTAGAGCTGGTGGCCGGCGGCCTCGAACAGGGCGCCCAGCTCGTCCGCGAGCGGGTCGACCTCGATCGTGGCGCCCCCGGGCGGCGACGTGGGCTCGGTCATGACCGCACGAGGATACCCTCGGTCCTTCGGGCGGCCGGTCACGCGCGTACGAGCAGGCGTCGAGGTACCGTCCACACGTGCCCACCTGGCTCGGGTTCATCTGGACGCTGCCGAACACGCTGCTCGGTCTCGGGGTCGGGGCGCTCACCTTCCAGCGGCCGCGCCCGGCCGAGGGCGCGCTCATCTTCGACCGGACCCCCCGGGGCGTCACGGCCCTCTTGCCGCGTGCGAACCGCGCCGCGATGACGATCGGCTTCGTGATCGTGTCGGCGCGACCCGTGAAGGGAACGCTGCTCGCGCACGAGCGGCACCATATCCGTCAATACTGCGCGTGGGGGCCGCTCTTCATCCCGGTCTACCTGGTGCTCGCGATCCCGTACGGGTACCGGCGACATCCGATGGAGCTCCGGGCCCAGCGCGCAGCAGGCGAGCTGCCCCCGGGAACCGAGCGCGCCTAGAAGGGGAGGCCGGCGATCTCGTCGGCCGGGAGCGCCGAACCGCGGTCGAGCACACCGCGGAGCTGCAGGTCGAAGTCGTGCGGGTTCGTTGCCGTCCGGCGCGCCTCCGCTTCCTCGACGAGCCCCTCCTTCACGAGCTGAACCAGCGACTGGTCGAACGTCTGCATCCCGTAGAAGTCTCCGTCCGAGATCACCTCGATGATCGAATCGGTCTTGTCGGCGTCCACGATCCGGTCGAAGACGCGACCCGTATTCACCAGCACCTCGACGGCCGGGACGCGGCCCTTCCCGTCGGCCCGCGTCACAAGTCGCTGTGACACGATGCCTCGCAGCGACCCCGCGAACGAGGTGCGCACCTCCTTCTGCTGCTGCGGCGGGAACAGGTCCAGCACCCGGTTGATCGTCTCGACGCAGTCGATCGTGTGCAAGGTCGAGATGACGAGGTGGCCCGTCTCGGCGGCCTGGATCGCCGAGAGCGCGGACTCGGCATCGCGGATCTCGCCGATGAAGATCACGTCGGGGTCCTGGCGGATCACGTGGCGGAGCGCCGCCGCATAGGAATCGGTGTCTATGCCGATCTCACGTTGCTGGACGATCGAGCGGAGGTCGTCGTGCATCACCTCGATCGGATCCTCGATCGTGACGATGTGGGCCCGCCGGGTCCGATTGATGTGCCCGATCATCGACGCGATCGTCGTGGTCTTGCCGGTGCCGGTGGGACCCGTGATCAGGACGAGCCCGCGCGGCGACTCCGCGAGCGACTGCATAACGTTCGGGAGCCGCAGCTCCTCGAAGGTCGGCACCTCGGAGCGCACCCGGCGCACGGCGAGCCCGATCACGGCCCGCTGTCGGAAGATGTTGACGCGGAACCTGCCGACCCCGGCGAGGGTGTAGCCAAGGTCGGCCTCGCTCGACGCGGCGAACTCCCGCTTCTTGTGCTCGGACATGAGTGCCTCCGCGAAGGTTTCGGTGTCGTTGGCGGTCAACGCGTCGAAAGGAGCGGGATCGAGCGCTCCGTCGACCCGGATGAACGGGACGTTCCCGACCTTCAGATGGAGGTCGCTGGCACCTCGCTCGACCGTGTACCTGAGCAGCTCGTTGATGTCCATGCCGACGTCGTCGCTCCTGTTCGCACGCGTATCGGCGCCCCTCATCGTCGGGCGCACATCCAAGACATCGGCCGTCGTCCCGGCGCACCTGAGCGCGCGGCCTAGAATCGCCCGCGATGGGTGAGCAAGGCGGCGGCGACACGGGGGCGGGCGGATCGGGTCGACGCCGTCGACGTCGTCGACGGCGCGGCGGAACAGCCGGTGGCGTCGCAGGGACCCCGGCCCCGGCGACAGGGTCCGGAGGGGCACACAAGCCCGCCTCCCAGGACCAGGCCAACGCGGTGCCGGTGCCCAAGAAGACCGCCGCCAAGAAGCGCACCGGAGGACGAGGCCGCCCGTTGGCGGCGGCTCAGCCCGCCGCCACGACCCAGCCTGCGCGTCGGAAGAAGAGGAAGCCTCCGGCGAAGACCCCGGGCAAGGGTCCCGTCCACAAGGAGGTCTCCGCCGGCGGCGTCGTCTACCGCCGGGTCGACGGCGGCATCGAAGTGGTGCTCGCATCGAGACGGACCCGGCGGGGCGACCTCGCCTGGGGACTTGCGAAGGGCGGGATCGAGGAAGGCGAGAGCCATGAGGAAGCGGCCGTGCGCGAGGTTCTGGAGGAGACCGGACTCACCGCCGAGATCGAGGCCTCCCTGGGCGAGACGAAGTACTTCTACGTCTGGGAGGACACGCGCATCCGCAAGACCGTCCATTTCTTCCTGATGCGGCATACGGGAGGCGACCCGGCCGACCACGACGACGAGATGGAGGAGATCCGCTGGTTCCCGCTGGCGCGGGCGATGAAGCGGGCCGCCTATCGCGGCGAGCGAGAGGTCCTCGGGCGCGCCGCCGAGCTTCTGGGATGACCGACCTCGTCGTGGCGGTGCTGCTCGGGTTCGTCTCGGGCATCCTCTCGGGACTGTTCGGGGTGGGCGGCGGCATCGTGATGACGCCGGGGATCCAGGTCTTTCTCGGCGCCGCGCCCATCGTCGCGCTCGCGACGCCGCTCCCCGTGATCCTCCCGACCGCCATCACCGGGGCGCTGACCTACCGCAAGGCCGGCGAGATCGACGAGCGCGCCGCGATGTGGATGGCCGTGCCCGGCATCGCCGCGGCCGTGGTGGGCGCGGCACTCACGAAGCTGATCGATACCGACCTGCTCCTGGTCGTGACGGCGATCCTGCTCGCATATCAGGCGATCGGGATCCTCCGGGGACGGCGTGCCGGCCACAAGGAGCCCGCACGAGAGGCCACGCCCCGAACCTACGCGGGGATCGGGGTCGCGGCGGGGCTGATCAGCGGCCTCCTCGGGATCGGCGGCGGGCTGATCATGATGCCCCTCCTCGTTGGCTGGCTGGGCATGCCGCTCAAGCGCGCGCTCGGGACGTCGCTACTCGCGATCGTGGTACTCGTGATCCCCGGGACGATCGTGCACGCGGCGCTCGGCCACATCGACTGGGCCATCTTCTTGGCCGTGACGGTCGGTGCGGTGCCCGGCGCCATGATCGGGGCGCGGCTCGCGCTCGGGAGCCAGGAGCGCACCCTCCGCCTCGCGGTAGGGTCGTTCCTGCTGATCGTGGCGGCCGCGTACGGGGTCTCGGAGACGCTCACGTTCCTTCAGAGCTGAGAGGCGCCCGCTACGATGAGCCGGGCATGACCACCCGACGCGTCTCGCGCGCCCTCATCTCGTGTTTCCTCGCGGCCGTGCCGTGCCTGACCGGCGCGCCGCTGGCGCGGGCGCAGGACCAGACCGACATCTCCCTCCGACTGGTCGCACAGACCGCCTGGACCACGATGAAGGAGCCCGTGCTGTCCGTGACCGTCGAGGCTCGCAACGACGGACTCGCCCCGATCGATGAGCTCTCGTTCGGGGTCACGATCGGCCAGCCGATCCGCTCGAGGGATCTCTACGCAGCCTCCCTCACCGACGGGCCGGGCGACTCTCCGATCTTCAGCCTCACCTTCCCCAAGAAGGACGAGCTCACGCCCGATGAGCCGCGGCTGTTCTCCGAGGACATCGACCTTTCGACGATCGGGGGGGTGACCACGATCGAATCGCTCGTGTATCCCCTGCAGCTCGACCTGCGGAGCGGGGGCGTTCCCGTCGCCTCGCTGAACTCCGCGGCGATCCATCTGGTCCGGCGGCCAGAGGAACCCCTGCGGCTCTCGTGGTGGGCCGAGGTGACCGCGCCGAACGCCTTCGACCCAGACGGGCGACTCGCCGACACCGGGTTCGAGGCCTCGATCGCGCAGAGTGGCGCGCTCGCCACCCAGGTCGACGCGCTCCTCCGGATCGCCGACGACCCCGAGCGGGAGGCGCCCTTCGACCTGGTGCTCCAGCCCTCGACGCTCGAGCAGCTCTCGCGGATGCGGGATGGATACGTACGGACCGACGGCGCCACGGTCGGCCCCGACGGGCCGGGGGCTCGCGACGCCTCCCGGCTCCTCGACGGCCTCGCCCGGCTAGCGCGCAGCCCGGGCGTCGAGCCGTCGGCGATGCCCTTCTCCGCGCCGTTGCTGCCCTCGCTGCTTGCGACCGCGCTCGCGCTCGATCTGACCACGCAGCTCGCGCTCGGCCGTCGCACGGTGACCGCGACGATGGGCACGCCGCCCGTGCGAGAGGTGATCAGGCCGCCCCGGGGGGCCTTAGACGACCCGACGATCGCCTCCCTGTCGGATCGTGGGATCCACACCGTCCTCGCGGACGCCGACACGGTCGAGCGCCCGGAGCAGGCGAGCTGCCCCTCGCCCCTCCCCGCCTCCAGGCTCGCCGGCACCGGGGGCGAGGAGGTCTCGGTCGTGCTCCCCGACCCCGGCGTCATGGGCCTCCTCGGCAACCCCTCGCTGCAGGAGGATCCGATCCTCGCGGCCCAGGTCACGCTCGGCGCGCTCGCCACGATCTGGCGGGAGTGCCCCGTTCCGGTTCCCCCCACCGTACGCGGGGTGGCGGTCGGACTGCCCGCCGAGCTCCCGGCGGGCCTATGGGGACCGCTCACCCGACGCCTCGCCGACGCGCCCTTCCTGCAGGCGCTCACCGCGAGGCAACTCGTGCAGCAAGTCTTCCCCGTGGGCGACTCGACGGCGCTCGCCGCGCCGTCGGACGACGCGTTCCCTCGCTCCTACGCTGACGACATCCGGGATGCGCGGCGCCGAGTCGATGCCTACGGGTCGATGCTCAACGAAGGCTCGCCCATCCCCGATCGCCTGCGGCGCAACCTGTTGATGGCCGAGTCCGGGGAGTACGTCGAGGACCTCCCCGCAGGCGCCCGGTGGATCGCGCAGGTGGACGCGGTCACGGGCGCGCTCTTCGAGCGGGCCGCTC
>Ga0315273_10000733_pt1 | contig 35344 bp, 30 predicted proteins | sample YL17G02_0_MG_FD_205753 | JGI IMG/M metagenome (GOLD analysis project Ga0315273, IMG submission 205753) | Sediment microbial communities from Yellowstone Lake, YNP, Wyoming, USA - YL17G02_0 | ecosystem: Environmental > Aquatic > Freshwater > Lake > Sediment | place: USA: Wyoming | collected...
AGTCACCGTTCGCGGTCCACATTTCAATAGAACAGAAACGGAGAGAGAAGCGATAGAAAAGTCAATGAGAGATTGCAGCCCCACGGAAAATAAACGACGTGGTGTGGAAAAATAGAGCCAACAAAGGAGGGGAGTGATCATGCCGACAACCATCGAAAATTTCAAGAAGAAAAGGACGAACAGGCATAGCGCATATTTGACCGCGAGGAGGAGATGAGGAAGCTCTGTTAGGAAAAGGATGATGAAGAGGCGATGCCGCGCGTTGCAATGGAGGGACTGGACCTACAGCCCCGGCATACTCCCCGGCAAGGGGTAGAAATATGGCGAAAACGGCGGGAAAGTTGACGGACGGGTTCGCTGTTGAATGTAGAGGGGAGTTTCAGTATGTTTATATGACAAAAGGCATATGCGACTCACAATCCCGACACATCCATGAAAGACCTCGGCAAAGCTTTCTCCTTCCCTTTCAAGGACCCGGCATGGGTTTCCAAGTTCGTCATCGCAGGCATCTTTCTCATCCTCTGCCTTTTCGGCATCGGCATCCCGGTGATCGTCGGATACCTCCTCCAGGTCACACAGCGCGTCATGCGGCGCGAGGAGACCCTGCTGCCGGCGTGGACCGATATCGGTGTCAAGTTTGTATTGGGGTTCAAGTATTGTGTTGTGTACATGCTGTACCTCCTCCCCGTGTTTCTTTTGATCCTCCCGCTCATCGGCATCGCGGCTGCGAGCGAGCTGTCGGACTCCCCCGAGATCGTGGGGATCATCGCGACGGTCTACATGTTCGCCTTCACGCTGCTCGTGATTCCCTACAGCCTGGTTCTCACGGCAATCGCTCCGATCATCGCCTACCGGTACGCAGAGCGCGAACGGATGGGGGATGCGCTGGACCTCGGGAGGATTTTCAGGGACTTCCGGTTGAACTGGCAAAACACGCTCATCGTCGCGTTGATTGTCGTCGGCGTCGAGTCCTTCGCATTCATCGGCATCATCTTCTTTCTTATCGGCATCATCTTCACCGTCTTCTACGCGTACCTGGTGTCCGCCACCATGCACGGTCTTCTGTATCTCGAACTTCCCCCGGAACAGCAGGGGATCCCGGCCTGATGCGGTTCTGGGTAGCAGTGGCTGCGGGGACGGTTCTCCTTGCCGGGTGGGGCTGCAAAGACACTGTCCAACCGGGCGATAGTCCCTCCAACATCGTGTTTCCCGCCACGAGCGTGAGCTATCAGTACCATGTCCAGCCTCTCTTCAACCAGGCCTGCAACTTCAGCGGGTGCCATGACAGCGGGGTGCACACGAGTCCGCTCAATCTCACGCAATACGGCGAGGTTGTCCTGACGATTCCGGGAATGGTTGTCCCGGGAAAGCCGGACCAGAGCGTTCTGGTATTCTGGATCGAAGGGAGAGTCGGGACCCAACGGATGCCCCCGGGGAATCAGCCGTTGAATACGAACCAGATCAACGGAATCCGGACATGGATCGCCGAAGGGGCGAAGAACAATTAGAAGCGGACGTCCCTTCCCCAGTGCAGTTTTGCGCGCAGGACGTCGAAGTATGATTTGCCAGGCCTCTTGACCAGCCGCACCGGATAGTCCGCCTTTCGCACCGTGATCTCCGAGGGGGGTTTCAGAAACGCTTCTTCCTGACCGTCCGCCGAGAGGAGTATCTCCTCGCTGTCGGCATGGGCGATGACGCGGACAAGGCTCGTTGCGGGAACGATGAGAGGCCGTCCGCTCAGTGTGTGCGGCGAGATCGGAGTGATGCCGAAGACAGCGCTCGCGGGTGTGACGATCGGTCCTCCATTGGAGAGCGCATAGGCGGTGGAACCCGTGGGGGTCGAGATGATGATGCCGTCACCCCGGTAGGTCACGGCGTACGCTCCGTCGATGTATGTCTCCACGTCGATCACGCGCGACGAACGGGACTTGTCGACGACGATGTCGTTCACCGCATAGGTCATCTTCCCCGGCAACGCGGTGCAGCGGGCCTCCAGCACGAGGCGCTCCTCGACGAGGAATTTGCCGTCGAGGATTTCCGTGAGCGCTCGGTCCAGCTCTTCCGGTGCCACTTCGGCGAGAAATCCAAGTTTCCCCAGATTCACCCCCAGGATTGGCGTGCCGCGGTCTCCCACGGTGCGTGCGGCCGCCAGGATCGTTCCGTCACCGCCAAGCGCGATGAGCATCGTGGCACCGTCGAGACACGCCTCCCGGCTCCGGAGGCGGACCGACGCGGCCACGTCGGAGAGAAGTGGCGCCAGGGCGTCGTCGACGGCATACTCCATTCCCGAGGATTCCAGCCGTTCCAGCAGGAGTCTGAGAGCATCCCCCAGTCCCGGTTTCTCGACGTTACCGACAATGGCGAATCTCATGATCCTCCCTCCTGCTTCGGTGGCACCGGGGGCTCGGTGGATGCCGGGGGCGCCGGGGGTGTCGCAGGCTTGTTCGACTCGTCGACGTAGTTCAGCCGCAATTCCTGCAGAACCTGGTCCAGCATCTTCCCCTCCTCCGGCTGGAGATTCCCCACCGTCCGTGCCCGCAGCATCTCCAGCAGATCGATCATTCCCTGCGCGGCATGCAGATCGCGTTCGATGGCGCCGGTGACCGGGTTTTTGATCTTTCCCATATGCTGCATCGCCGCGGCGTGCAACATCAGGACGAGTTGAGCGAACATGACCGTATGTTTGTCAGGTGTGCTCATGAGCATGGTCCTCACGTGGTGTCTGGTCGGTCAATTCCCACAGCTTCGCGTACTTGGCGAACACGTAGGCCGAGGAGGACACGCAGAGAACGAAGCCGTGAACCCCGTCAAGGACGCCGAGCCGCAGGACGTACATTTTGAAGAACTGGAACGCCGGCCGCACGAGGATGTCCGTCAGGTGAAATTTCTTCCCGGCAGCGCGCATATCCTGTGCCGCAAGCGAGGTGTAGATGTTGAATTTCGTGAAATAGTGGTGGAGGTCGGGATCCGTGAAATGCAGCAGATCGTGACGCGTCGCGGCCACCCTCCCCTCGAGCATTAACTGTTCGTGGACATTCGTTTCGCTGAAGCGCCCATTCGATTTCCGGAAGAGCCGGGTGACGCGTGACGGGTACCAGCCGCCGTGCCTGATCCACTTCCCGCAAAAATAGGCACGGCGCGCCACCGCATATCCCGCGATGGAGGGATCGTCTTTCACGAGGAGTTCCCGGATCTCCTCCGCCAGCTCCGGTGTGAGACGCTCATCGGCATCCAGCCAGAGGATCCAGTCCCCCCTAGCACGATCCAGCCCCTGGTTGCGCGCAGCCCCGTACCCTTTCCACGGGAGCACGAAGACGCCGGGGGTGAAGCGCCGCGCGATCTCGAGGGTCCGGTCCGAGCTCCCCGAATCGATCACGATGATCTCATTCGCCCACGCAACGCTCGCCAGGCAGTCGGCGATGTTCCGCTCCTCGTTCATAGTCAACGTTATGACGGTGAGAGATCCCATCACCGGTCCCCCCGCGCCTTGGGAGAGGGGAAAAGGTTTCCGATCGCCAGCGACAGCCCGACGGAAATCCAGAGGAGGATCACCACCTCCTGATCGCCGAAGCTCCACTCCGTCAGGCCGTTGACAAGGAAACCGACGAAGACCGCGAGCGCGCCGAGGACGAACGAGCCGGTGAACCAGTCGTCCCGGACCGCCCTGTAGATCCGCCACTCCGTGATCGCAATCCGGACGAAGAGGGCCACGAACGCCGCGGCTCCCACGACCCCCAGGGTCACAAGAATTTGTAAGCCGACATTGTGGAGATGTCCCCACCCCCCCGGATACCCCGGTTCCGCGTACCGGTGGAGCAGGTCGCCAAGATCGATGTCCCCCACGCCGACGACCGGGTGGTCGGCAAAGATCCTGAGCCCCGCTTTCCACATCATCAGGCGTGAGACATTCTCGGGATGGTTCAGATCGATGATGCTCTGCAGACGGCTCTCCACATACGGCGGCGCAAAGAGGAACAGAGCGACGACCAGTACCACCAACGGAATGAGAAGCTTCCTGTTGCGCACCAGGGCGATAAAAATGATGCCGGCCGCAGCCGCGAGGTACGCTCCCCGTGTCACCGTCGCGTAGAGCGCGATCGCCACCGGCACCAGGACGGCCGCAGCAGCAAGCCGGACGCGGAGGGGGGTCCCCCGGTGAAGGACGAACGGCAGCGTCAGGAGCAGGGCGATCATCATGATCTCCGACGTGGTCATATAGAACTGGAAGATACCGAGGCGAGTATTCTCCTCCGGATTTCCCAGCACAAGCTTGGCGACGCCCAGAGCCCCCACCACACCTGCCGAACCCAGCAGCACGGCGACCGCCCGTTTGGCCGCCGCCACGCTTTCGATCCTGCTCGCCAGGAAATAGACGATCCCGATAAGAAGAAGCCGTTTGGAGAAAAGCAGCGACTGAGCCCGCTCGGTCGAAAAAGCCGTCGCCAGAAGCTCGGCTGCAACGTAAGCGAGGAAGAAACCGTCGAGGGGCGTTGCACGCACCGACCAGCGGCGCTCCGTCACCATGAGCAGGGCCCACGAGACGGCCATCAGTCCGAGTGCGAGTGAGTTCACCGCAATGGAGAAGTATGTCGACGACAGGAAGACGTACGCCGCCCCCACCATCACGGCGTCGATCGTCTTCCCCCTTCCCGGGCTGTCCGCGACGTCAGTCATCCTATGCCCTGAACTGAAGCTGATAGAGTTTCCGGTAAAGGCCCCGGGATTTCCTGATCAGGACGGCATGTTTGCCGGTTTCAACGATCTTCCCCGCTTCGATCACGACAATCCTGTCGGCGTGCTGGATCGTCGAGAGACGGTGCGCGATGACGATAGAGGTCCTCCCCGCCATCAGCCGTTCGATCGCCTCCTGGACGAGGATCTCCGACTCGGTGTCGAGCGCGGAGGTCGCTTCATCGAGGATCAGGATGGGAGGATTCTTGAGGATGGCGCGGGCGAGGGCAAGGCGCTGCCGTTCACCCCCTGAAATCTTCACCCCCCGTTCGCCGATGACCGAGTCATACCCGTGGGGCATTTCCATGATGAAGTCGTGCGCGTTCGCCGCCTTGGCCGCATCGACGACCCTCTCGGGGGGACAGTCGTCGAGCCCGTACGCGATATTGTTGCGGACCGTATCATTGAAGAGGATCGTTTCCTGCGTCACGATGCCGATCATGTCGCGCAGTGACTTCAGCTGCACCTCCCGCAGGTCGGTCCCGTCGATGAGAATTCCCCCGCCGGTCGGGTCATAGAAGCGCGGGATGAGATCGATCAGCGTCGACTTCCCGGCCCCGCTCGGGCCCACGATGGCGACCACCTCCCCTTTCCGTATCGTCAGATCGATGCCGCTGAGGACAACCTCACCGTCGCTGTAGCGGAAGGAGACGTCCCTGAAGCGAATGTCCTTCGTGAACGCCGGCAGGATCCGGGCGTCCGGGGCGTCTTTGATATTCGGCTCGGTGTCGAGGATCTCGAACACCCGCCTCCCGGCGGCCGAGGCCTCCTGAATCCGGTTGTTGACATTGCTGAGCTCCTTGATCGGAGGCATCAGTTGAAACATCGCGAACAGAAATCCAAGAAACTCGCTTGCCGACATGCTGCCGTGGCCCAGGACCTGAAGGCCGCCGTACCATATGATCACCCCCCCCGCCGCCGCGCTCAGGAATTCGGTTGTCGGCGACGCGAGGTTGCGGACGTTCGTCACGCGGAGGATCGTCCGGAAGTATCCGTTGCTTTCCCGGGCGAATTTCTTGTTTTCGAACTCCTCCATCCCGAACGCCTTCACCACCTTCACGCCCGATATCGTTTCATGCAACACCGACGTCAGGTCGGCGATCCGCTCCTGGGCCAGGCCGCTCTCGTTGTGCACCCGCCGCCCCACCCCGGCGATGACAAGCAGGACCAGGGGAAACACGACGAACGCGATCAGGGTCAGCTGCCAGCTTATCACGAGCGTGATGGTGATGTACACGACGAGCAGGAGCGGTTCGCGGATCATCGTCTGAAAGGTCGCCGAGATGCCCGTGTTGATGATCGGGACGTCGTTCATGATCCGGGAGATCAGGTTCCCTGTCCGTTCGTTGGTGAAATACGCCAGCGGCAATTCGTGGATGTGGCGGTAGAGCGCGTCACGGAGATCGCGCGTCAGTCCCTGCTCGACATAGATCATCAGGTTCGACTGCAGGTAACCGAAGAGGTTCTTGATCAGAAAGGCGACGACGATCACGATGCATATGTTCAGCAGCGAATCGGCGGGATCTGCCCGGAAGACCATCTGCTGGAAGGAGGCGGTGACGGCGTCCTTCGCCGCGATGAGCCACGAGGGGAGCAGCGACGGCCCCGGGGTAACCGCGGCGGCCGTCGCATGGCCCGAAAACAGCGTCTGGAGGAGCGGGATGATCAGGTAGATCGAAATACCGCTGAAGATCGAGAAGAAGATGGAGCACAGGATGGAGAGCGCCAGCACAAGGCGGTACGGACGTATGTACTTGAGGATGCGCGCGTAGGTGCTCATTGTTTGCGTTTCAGGAGGTTGAGGTCGGCGTTGGTCACAGGCGGGCGAAATCCTTTCCCTTCTTTCTGTCTCATCCGGTACTCCCACAGCTTGGCGTACATGAGCATCGCGTAGTTCGCGTCGAGGAGTGCGAGGACGAACCCGTGGAACCCGTCTTTGTACCCCTTCTTGGAGATGAACATGCGGAGAAAATGAGAGAGGGGATTGAGTATCAGGTTCGTCCACCCTGCTCCGGCATCCGGATCGTCCTTGAGCTTGTTCGAGACGTGGAGCGATGTATAGTCGTTCATCTTCTCCACGTACGAATAGATCGTCGCGTAGGTATGGTGAAAGAGGTACCCCTTCAGTCGCCCCCTTTTCCCCTTCGTCGTGAATCCGCCATGAATCTCCTGATGTTCCGCCTCGTAGCTGTCCTTGCGGAAGAACCGGAACTGATGATCCGGAAACCAGCCTCCGTGCTCGATCCATTTCCCGAACGCCGACGGCTTCCTGATGAATTCAAACCCCGCGCAGGGGGTGGTCGTCGCGAGGATTTCTCTGACCTCCACCGCGAGTTCCGGCGAGACCTCCTCGTCGGCGTCGATGACGAAAATCCAGTCTCCCGTCGCGTAGGCGATCCCCCGCTCGACCTGCCTGCTCGTCCCGGGGTATTCATGCTGATAGACCCTGTCCGTGTATCGGCGTGCGAGCTCGACCGTCCGGTCGGTGCTGAAGGAATCAACGACCACGATTTCGTCGGCCCAGCGGCAGCTGTCGAGACACCTCTCGATGTTTCGGGCTTCGTTGAGCGTCACCAGAACGACGGTCACTTTCTCCATTTCTTATCTCACCACCAGGTTGACAAGCTTGTTCCTGATCACGACCACTTTGACGATCGTCTTCCCCTCCACATGCCTCCGGACCCCGTCGTCGGCCAGGGCCAGGCGTTCGAGCTCCGCCTCCTCCAGGTCGGCCGGAGCCTCGATCCTGCCCCGGACCTTCCCGTTCACCTGGAGAACGACCTCCATCGTTCGCTGCTGGAGCCTTGCCGGGTCATAGACGGGCCACGGCTCATGGGAGAGCGATTTTCTATGCCCCAGCTTCTCCCAGATCTCCTCCGCCAAATGGGGCGCGAAGGGGGCCAGAACGAGGAGGAAAGGTTCCAGAATCTGTCGCGGGCGGGTCTCCGACTTCATCACTTCATTGACGAATATCATCATCTGCGAAATTGCCGTGTTGAAGCGGAGCCCCTCAATATCATCTCCAACTTTCTTTATCGTAAAGTGGTAAAGTCTTTCTATGTCAGCAGTTATCGATGTCACTTGCATAGCAGGATCGAGGTCTCCTTCCTCCGTGACAAAGAGACGCCAGACCCTTTTGAGGAACCGGTAGACCCCTTCCACCCCCCGGGTGCTCCAGGGCTTCATCTCCTCGAGCGGGCCCATGAACATCTCGAAGAGGCGCATGGCGTCGGCGCCATACTGACCGACCACCTCATCGGGATTGATGACGTTCCCCCGGGATTTGGACATCTTGCGCGAGTCTTCCCCGAGGATGATCCCCTGGTGGCGCAGCTTGACGAATGGCTCTCTGGTACTCACATGGCCAAGGTCGAAGAGGACCTTGTGCCAGAACCTGGCATACATCAGATGAAGCACGGCGTGCTCCGCCCCTCCCACATAGAGGTCGACAGGCATCCAGCCCTTCTCGATCTCCGGGGCGCAGAGCGCCCGGTCATTCCCGGGGTCCAGATACCGGAGGTAGTACCAGCAGGAGCCCGCCCACTGGGGCATCGTATTGGTCTCCCGTCTCCCCTTCCTCCCCGAGGCCGGATCGACCACGGTGACCCACTCCTCGGCGAGAGCCAGTGGGGATTCCGTCGTGCCGCTCGGCTGGAATTTCTTGAGATCAGGGAGCAGAAGGGGGAGTTCCTCTTCCGGGAGCGGCTCCATGGTGCCGTCGTCGTAGTGGACGATAGGAATAGGTTCACCCCAGTACCGCTGACGGGAGAAGAGCCAGTCCCGCAGCTTGTACTGAACGGTCGGCGTCCCGACCCCCTGTTTCCGCAGCCAGCCTGTGATGACCTCCTTCGCATCGGCTGTGGAGAGGCCGTCAAGGGAAACATCGGCGTTGGAGGAATTCACCCCCCTCCCATCGTCCGTGAAGGCGCCGGCGGAGATATCCCCGCCGCTGACGACTTCCACAATGGGGAGACCGAATTTTCTCGCGAACGCGTAGTCCCGTTCGTCATGACCCGGTACGGCCATGATCGCCCCCGTCCCGTATCCCATGAGGACGTAGTCCGCGATCCAGACCGGGATCCTCTGAAGGGAGGCGGGGTTGACGACGTATCCTCCTGTGAAAACGCCGGTCTTTTCCGTCTCGATTCCCCGTTCCAGATCGCTCTTCATGAGAGCCTGCGCCTGGTACGATTCCACGGCTTCTCTCTGTGCGGGAGAGGTCAGCGCACCGACCATAGGGTGTTCCGGTGCGAGCACCATATAGGTCGCCCCGAAGATCGTGTCGGAACGGGTGGTGAACACCCGGATCTTTCCGGGCACCCCTGTGCAGGCAAAGTCGATCTCGGCCCCTTCCGACCGTCCGATCCAGTTCCGTTGTTGTTCGACCGTCGAGGCTGGCCAGTCGAGTTCCTTCGCATCCTCCAGAAGTCTTTCGGCGTACGCGGTGATCCGCATCATCCACTGTTTCATCGGCCGCCGTTCGACCGTGTATCCTTTCTCCGTCCACTCCCCGACCTCCTCATTGGCCAGGACCGTTCCGAGCGCCTCGCACCAGTTCACCGGGATCTCCGCGACGTAGGCCAGGCGGAATTCCGCCAGGATCTGTTGCTGTTCCCATCGCGATTTCGTTGCCCATTGGCCGGCGGTGAACGGCGGGCTCACCGGCAGATCCGCGGATCCGCGCGAGGCCAGCTCGCCGATCAAATCATCGATCGGTCGGGCTTTCCGGATGCGCCGGTCGTACCAGGAGCCGTACATCTTCAGGAATATCCATTGCGTCCATCGGTAGTAGCCCGGATCCGTCGTATCGATCTCGCGTGACCAGTCGTAGCTGAGCCCGAGGGCCTTAATCTGCCGCCGGAAGGTGGCGATATTCTGTCCGGTCGTGATCCTGGGGTGGATGTTCGTCTGCATCGCATAGCGTTCGGCCGGAAGTCCGAACGCATCCCATCCGATCGGGTGGAGGACACTGTACCCCCTCATCCGCCGGTAGCGGCAGAGGATGTCGGTCGCCGTATAGCCTTCGGGGTGGCCGACATGGAGGCCGGCTCCCGAGGGATACGGGTACATGTCGAGGATATACGCCTTGGGCTTCCCCGGCTCAAGCTCGGCACGGAACGTCCTGTGGTCGTCCCAGAATTTCTGCCATTTCGGTTCTATGATGGAAAACGGATATGCCATGGTCTGCGTGGTGTTGGGATTCGTGGGGGCCTATTCCCCGGACGGCCCGGCGTCGCTTTTCATGTATAGTTGTGCGGTGGTCACGCTGCCAAGCCGCATCCGGACCCGGATCTCGTCGGCGGTGGCTCCACTGCCGGCCATCATCCGTGCCGCGGTGTGGCGCAGCGAATAGGGGGTCACCCGGCGGTCCTTCCCCTTTTTGACCCCGGACTGTTCAAGGTAGAGAGTCACCCGGTCACGGACGCCCCGGGTCGTCATGCGTTTTCCCCGGGTGCGGTTTCCGGCGCTGGTGAAGAGGGGATCGCGCGCGGAGAGGTTCCCCCGCAGGGCGAGGTAGTTCTCGACCGAACGGCGCACATCATCCGGGAAGCGCACCGACTGGTCCTTGCGGAGGCGTCCCTTCCCCTGGACCCGCAGGTACATCGCTCCCTCGATCGACGCGAGGTCCGCCACGTCCGCACGCACGATCTCGATTTCCGACAGGGCACATCCCAGCATGAGCTTGACGAACGCGAAGTCGCGCTTCCCCCGTTCGTCCGGTGCGACGATCGCGGCCAGCAGTGCATCGACATCCGCCGGCAGGAGCGCTTCCCGGGAGTGCGAGCGCGGGCGGCTGTTCCCCCCCACCCCGCGCGCGGGGTTGTCGGCGATCAGTCCGCAGCGGACGAGGTATTCGCAGAGCCGACGCAGAGCCGTGAGATAGGTGGACACGGAGACCGGAGAGAGTCTTCGGGTCAGATGCCGTTTGTATCGCTCCACCTCACGGGGCGTGAAGGCAAACTTCCCGCGCCGTCGTGTCCACCGCAGGAACTCCCTGAGCGCGCGTTCGTACGTGCCGCGTGTTTCGGGCCTTTTCCGCCGGAGACTTCGCAGGAATCCCTGGTTGTGGTGTACGAGAGCGGAAGGAGAGATCGTGCGCCGTATGCGGGGATCGGGTGGCATGGATGCAATAACAGAATTTACCCAATTCCGGAGAGTAATGCAAACGGCCGGCCGTGGTCACCCCCCGGCGACCTTGACGACCATCAGCGTGATATCGTCGGACTGGGGAGCTCCCTGCGTGTGGGCGAGGACGTCCTCGTGGACCGCCTCCAGGATCGCTTCCGAGGACCGGTCGCGAACCCCGCGGAGAAGGCGCTCGAGACGTTCTTCTCCGTATTCCTCCTGCGTCCTGTTCATGGCTTCGCTGACCCCGTCGGTGAAGAGGACGAGTGCATCGTCCGGGAGCAGCGGGACGACTCCTTCGTCATACGGCGATGAGGTCTTTATGATCCCGAGGATCATCCCCCCCTTGTCGAGCCGGTCGCACGATCCGTCGCGGTGCACCACGTACGGGTAGTTGTGTCCCGCGTTGACATAGGTGAGGGTCCCCGCCTCATGGTCGATGGTGCCCCAGAAGAACGTGACAAATTTGTTCCCCCCGGTGTTTTCACACATCAGATCATTCACGCGGCCTGTCAGTTCACTCAGCGGAAGATTCAGAGGGACGAGCGCCCGGATCGTAGCCTGGAGATTCGCCATGAGAAGCGCGGCCGGGGTCCCCTTGCCGGAGACGTCGCCGATCGCGATGAGGTGATGCCCGTCTGCGAGCCGGAGCACGTCGTAGTAGTCGCCTCCCACCTGTTTGGACGATATGTTCGCCGCGCTGATCTGCAGTCCGGGTATGTCCGGGAGGACGTTGGGGAGCAGTCCTTTCTGAATCTCCCGCGCGATCAGCAGTTCATCCTCGAGCTTCTGTTTCTCGATCGCTTCCATGAACAGGCGGGCATTCTCCAGGGAGATGATGGCCAGGTTGCCGAGTGAGGAGAGGAACTCAAGGTCGGCGGCGCTGAACGGTTCTTTACTCAGCTTTTCTCCCAGCAGGAGGAGACCGCGCGTTTCGCCCTGCAGTTGAATCGGGACGACGACCGAGAGCATCAGCGCGCGGAGCGTGTCGCGCGGGTCTACCGGGCCGCGGACAATCAGATCCTCGACATGCGCGGGTCCTTTCGTCTTCGCGAGAAGTGAGAGCAGCTCCCTCTGGGGGGGCGGGCCGGGAATCTTCGACGCCACCACCGTCATATCCGCCCCCTCTTTCAGGCAGACGAGGTATTTGTTGACGCCGATCTGACCGAGCAGCGAGAAGACCAGGAGCCGGACGAGCTTCTCGGGATCGAGCAGCGCGCTGAACTCCTTTCCGATGTCGAAAAGCGTGTTGAGCTCCTGGATCTTTCGGTCGAGCTTCCGGTTGACCAGCTGCAGCTCGTGGATCGTGTGTGACCTCTCGATCGCCGTCGCGGAAATGTTGGCCAGTGAGCTAAGGTGGGTGATCTCGCGGTCCCGGAGCTTTTTCCGGGCCAAACGACCGCCGAACCCGAGAAAGCCGATCGGTTTCCCGGCGATCACCAATGGAAGGATGAAGCTGACGCCCGCTTCCCGGAAGAATTTCACCCAGGGATGCCGGCGCGCGTTGATCGCGCCGGCATCGAAGGCGGAGCGGGGCACGGAGGGGATATCGAGCGTCGTCCCCCGGACAGCCGCGGGGAACCCCTTCACCATGGCGACCGTGTACGTTCCCTTCGCGGAGCCGAGGAGGGCCATGCCCCGGGAGGAGAGGATTTTCCCCATGATCGTCAGGAGGATGTGGCTCAGGATGAAATCCAGCTCCAGCGACGAGTTGATCACGGCGCTGAATTCAAACAACGCAGCGTCTTCAAAATGGCTTGTGTACGACGACGCCTTCGGCGCGGTGAGGGGGGGGGTGCTCCTGCGTGGTCGGGGCATGCGGGCGATAGGAAACCTAGTGGGGCAAGTACTTGATCAGGCGGACCTCGTTCATCTTTCCCGGGGCTATTTCGTATTCCACCTTATCCATGAGCGACTTCATGAGAAACACGCCGAGCCCCCCCTTGCGGTAGTGGGAGAGATACTCCTTCATGTCCGGCCGGCGCACCTGCGCCGGATTGAACTGCGTTCCCGTATCGCGGATCGCGATTTCGAAGACTCCGTTGTCAGTCCGTACGACGACCTGGATCGTCTTGGTCGGGTCGAACTTATAGGCGTGCTTGATCACGTTCGTACAGGCCTCATCGACCGCCAGGGCGATCTTGCTGACGTCCTCGTCCGTGAAACCGAACTCGTGCGCCGCTTCCGACACGAATTCCCTGACCGCGATCAGACGTTCGGTCCGGCTTTCAATTTGTATGCTTCCGGTCTTCACGCCTGCTTCGACTTTTCAAAGAAGCGGGAAATGGCCTCCTGTTCATCCTTGAAAATCTCATAGAGCAGAGGGAAACCGAGCAGATCGAAGACGTTGTACACTTTCGGAGACATGTTCGTCAACTTGATGTCCCCCTTGTTGTTCCGGACGTCCTCGATGAACGCCATGAAGACCCCCAGGCCGGCGCTGCTAATATACGAAAGTTCCTTGCAGTTGACCACGATCCTGAAGCGCTGGCTTGTCAGCAGATGCTGGAATGCTTCCTCGAGCTTCGGCGCGGTATGAGCGTCGAGGTAGCCTTTCAACTCCAGAACGTTGATGTTCTGCTGCTCGCGATGTGCGATCTTGAAATCAATCATTGATCATCCTCCGGTGTCGAATCGCGCGTTAGCCGCGCCGGTCGGGTCCCTTCCATTTCACGACGACCAGCGTGAGGTCGTCGTCGTTTGCCCGCTGTTCGGTAAAGGTGCTGACGGTGGACAGGATCTCGTCCTTGATCCCGGACGCGCTCCCGGCGCGTGCGCGTCCGACCGTCGCCATGAGGCGTTCGTAGCCGAATTCGTCGTCGCCGCTGCGCGCCTCGGTCACGCCGTCGGTGTAGAGCACACAGACGTCCCCGGCGCGCAAATCAATCGATTCCTCTTCGATCGCCCCTTCAAAAACTGCTCCGCGCCCAAGACCCAGGCCGAGTCCGCCGGGGCGGATGTAGGTCCCCTTTTCCCCGCTGATGTGCAGGAGCGGGCAGTGACCCGCGCGGGCCATGGTGAGCCGTCCCGATCGGGCATCGATGATCACATAAATTAAGCTAACAAAGGAGTGTTTGTCAATAGAAGCCGAAAGGGCCTCGTTGGCATGCGTCAGGAATTCCTTCGGGGATCCGTACATCCGGCCGAGCGCCTGGAAGATCCCCTTCATCTCCGACATGTAAAACGCCGCGGACACGCCTTTTCCCGACACGTCCCCGACGATCACGCCGATGCGTCCGTCGTCGAACTCCATAAAATCGTAGTAGTCTCCCCCTACCTCGAAAGCGGGTGTTGATATCGCATCGATATCAAGTGCGGGGTGAGACGGGAGGGTCTGCGGCAGAAGTTTCTTCTGCATCTCCTGCGCGACCAGCATTTCACGGTAAAGGCGTTCACGTTCGATCGATTCGCGGATGAGCCGGGAATTTTCGATGGCGACCGTTGCCTGGTCGGCGAACGCCGCAATCACATCGACGTCGTCCTTGACGAACCCGAAGGCATCCTTCTTCGCGGCATACAGGATCCCGACCATGCCCGTGTGGGAGACGAGCGGCACCACGACGAGCGAGCCGGCAAGATGCTTGTGTTTCTTCAGCTCCGGGAAGCGTCCATCCCGTTCCAGGTTATCCACCAGGACAGCCTTCTGGTCGTCGATGACGGCGTCGCGGATGCTGCGCCTGTCGGGGGGGGCAATCAAATCGATTTCTTCGCGGGTGATGTTCCTCATCCCCGCCACCTGTACACGGTATCCCGGGCCGTCTTCCGTCCGGGCCGGGATGCCCGGTTCGCCCGGCATATGGATGATCTCCAGCCAGCAGCGTGACGCCTCCACCACCTGCAGGGTCATCGAGGTCACGGTGTCCACCAGCTCGTTGAAGTCGAAAACCTGTGTGATGAGTTTGCTCAGCGTGTGGAGCGACGACACCTCCGACTGCTTTCGGTCGAAGGCCTCGGCGGTGGGGAGATGGAACAGCGTGCTGACGAACGCCATGCCCGCATAGATCGTCGCGAACAGAGAGACCAGCACGACGAATCCCTGGAGCGGATGCGAGTAGTAGAGGAGCGAACGGTTGAGGGACGAGTTCCCCGCGAGCATCACATCGAGGACCGTGAACCCGATAAACAGGAAGAATCCGTAGAGAAGGCTGAATATTTTCTCCCTTTTGCTGAGGTAAATGATCCAGGGGAGACGGAACGAATTGACGATCGCAAAAATGATCGAAAGGACAAACAGGATCGTCGGTATGAGGCCCGTGTCGAGCGGCCGGAGCATAATCGTCGATGCGGCGGAGGCAAGCACCAGACCCGCAAAGATCAGGTAATTCCGCCGCGTGGCCGGTTTCCGGTTAATCAGAATCAGATCGCGCAGCAGGCGGAAGACGATCACGCTGAACACGCCGATGCCGATCGAGATCAGTGAGCCGAGAAAGATCGTGGGATAATCGAGCGGGACGAGACTGAGGTTTTTCGCGTCGAAACCCGCCACACCCAGGGCGCTGAAGCCCGCCCCCGCGACGACCGTCACCATCAGCGCGATGAGGACGAACCCGAGTTTCTTGACGGGCGTGCTTTCGCGCCGGGACGCCGCGGCATCGACGATGATGGCGAGGAGGACGAACGTCCCGATCACGGTCAGTTCCCGGAGGATGCTCAGGCCACCGATTTCAAGCTCGACGTTCTTCCCGATCACATCGATCGTGAACTTCACGAGGACGAGGAAGAACGCTCCGCCGAGGTAGAGTATCCTGCGCAGTTTCATCGGCGCATCAACATATGAGGCTCAGACGGTTATGGTCAGCCACGTATCGCTCCTGTACTTCCGGTAGATCAACAGTGAATAGGCAATGATGTAGACGGGGAGAGCACTCCAGGCTCCGGCCACGCCCCATCCCATCTTGACCCCGAGGAGATAACTGAGGGGTAGAAAGACGATCCAGTGCGTGAACACTTCCACCATCATGACATAGACGGTCGCTCCCGTGGCCTGAAGGGAATAGGCCAGGACGATGCCCGAAGCGTAGAAAATCTGTGCCGCACCGGCGATGCGGAGAATCGGCCGGGCGATCGCCATCACCTCGTGGTTCGTCGTGATCAGAATGATGACCAGGTCGGGACACGCGAGAAATATCACGCCGAGTGCGATCGTGAAGTATGTCGCCAGGCGCGCGGCTTCGAGTCCGTACCGCCTTGCAAGGGGTCTGTTCCCCGTGCCGAGGCTCTGCCCCACGAGGGTCTGTGCGCCGAGCCCGAAGCCGAAGCACGGAAGGAATGACATGTACAGAGCGGTGATCACCACCTGGCTTGCCGCCTGCTGCGCCGTCCCGATCATTCCGGTGATCGCGACAAAAACCAGAAATCCGAGCAGAATGAGGATGTTCTGGAATGACACGGGAGTTGAGATCCTGACGATCTGACGCAAAACGTCCCTGAGGACGCGCACGCGGGCGTAGTACTTATACCTTCTTCGGTAGCGGGGGAAAAAAGTTGCACCCAGGAAGAAGAGGAAGCCGATGACGTTGCTCAGGGCCGAAGCCGCCCCCGCCCCGGTCAACCCCATCGCGGGTGCTCCGAAGGCGCCGAAGATCAGTATGTAGTTAAGGATGATATTCGACAGGTTGATGAGGATCGCCGAATACATGAACACCTTCGTGTGCCCGATCCCGTTGAAGAAACCCCGGTACGCGACCACCAGCAGGAAGAAGAGGAGGCCGAAAAACCGCCACTGCATGTAACCGGTGCCGGCGACGGCCACCGCCGGGTCGCTGGAGAAGAAACTGATGATCGCGTACGAGGAGAGGTATCCCGCCGCACCGAACACAAGGCCGAGAGCCAGGGCGAGGAGCAACGAAGTATTCAACGTATCGCCGGCACCGCGGTAATCGCGTTCGCCGTAGCGGCGGGAGACCAGTACCTGGGTGCCGGTCGCCAGACTGGAGAAGACGCTGGTGATCGCCCACGTCGCCAGGAGGCCGAGCCCCATGGCGGCCAGCGCCACGGTTGTGTTGTCAAGACGCCCCACCATCGCCGTGTCGACGACCGACACCACCATCTGGCTCGAGAGGCCCGCCACCGCCGGGGCCGAGATCGTGAGGACACCGCGTGTCAGTGGTTTGTCCGGAAGGAAGCCCATGCGCTCCTGCAGACAGTGGAGGCCGATCGATCGCCGGGTCAGCCGGCTCCCGCCGGCCCGGGCCTAGACCGAAAGCTGCGAGATGAACCTGTCAGCCTCGCGCGCGAAGGTCGTCGTCGGATAGTTCTTCTTGATGCGCCGGTAGAGCTCGATGGCCTTCGCCTTCTCCCCTGCCGCCCCGTAGTTCCGTGCCGCGTTGTTCAGGTTCTCCGCGGAACTCATGTCCCCGCTGAAGCGAGTCGCCGCTCTCTCAAAGTAGTCCGCCGCCTCCTTGGGGTTTCCCTTTGCTTCATAGCACGCGGCAATCCCTGCAAGGCGGGACACAACCAGCAGCTCGTCGCTCGGACCGAAATCCTCGAAACACTTCAGGGCCTCGTCGTACTTCCCGGTGCTGTACAAGGCGCTGGCGAGATAGAAACGGGCGAGATCCCCGGTCGGGGAGTTGCCGTAGTTGTCGACGATCGACCTCAGCCCCGGGATATTGCGTTCCGGCACGCCGTCGATCGCCGATTGAAACTGTCCCGCGTCGAACGCCTGAAAGATCTGGCCGAGCTGGCTCACAGCCTTCTCGTTGTTGTCGGCCCGGTTCTTGAAGTAGACCACGACGGCAAAGACGATGATCACCAGCGCCGTAATGCCAATGCTGATGTTCTTCTTATGCTCCTGATAGAAGGAGGTGACCTTGACGTACGAGGTGATGAGGGCGTCTTCTTTCATTTCCCTCTTGGAGATCTTTTTCTTTGGACGGAGCATGGAAGGAGTGGTCCCGCTGTGAAGGTGAGAGTGATAATATCGATTTTGTGTGCGCCCGTCGGGAGTCGAACCCGAAACCTTTGGCTCCGGAGGCCAACGCTCTATCCAATTGAGCTACGGACGCGGGTTCTCTGATCAGCTGCGACGCGACCTTTTCGAGGTGACCCAAAGCGGCTTTAAGCACATTGCTATGAAAGGTACGAAAACCCGCGATCTGATGCAAGAGGAGAGGAAATCCTCTCGGCAACCCGGAGGAGCGCGAGGATGATCACCATCAGCAGCACCGCATAGGCCGCCGCCGCGCCGATATTGAAGAGGCGGAGCTGGGCCAGGATCTCGACGGAGACCGGACGGCTGGCGTAGGTATAGAGCAGGACGGAGGAGACAAATTCACCCAGGGCCGCGATCACGACCAGGACACCCCCGGCGACGACCCCCGGCAACACCGCCGGGAACGTCACAGTCCGGAATTTTCTCCACGCCGACGCACCCAGCCCGTCGGCCGCCTCAAGCAGGGAGTCATCCAGCAATTCCAGCGATGCCGCCGTCGAGCGGAGCACCAGCGGATATTCGCGCACGACATAGGCAAGGGGAAGTATCCAGAATGTTCCCACGAGCACGGACCCCCCGGTTGTCCACAGCGGACTGTTGAACGCGAGGATGAGCGCGACGGCGATCGCCGTTCCAGGGACCGCATAGGGAAGTGTCAGGACCATCTGAATGACCCTCCGACCCTTTCCTCTTCTCCCCTTCGTGGCGAAAAAGGCGGCGGGAATCCCGAAGGCCAGCGCGGCAGCCAGCGTCAGCCCGGCCAGGAGAAGACTGTTCATCACGGGCTCAAACATTTTCGGATCGCGCAGGAGCGCAATATAGTTGTCGGCCACGTAAGCCGACGGAACGAGCTGCGTCGTCCACGACCCTTCGCGGGCGAACGACAGGAGCAGGATCACCGCGACCGGGAGTATCTCCAGCGACAGGACGAATATGGCGATGGCGAGAAGAATGCGGCGCGTCCCTCCGGACACGCGGAGAAGGCCGGGGCGGGCTGTTCCTTTCCGGCCGGCCCGCGCCGCCCCCGAAGGAAAAGCGGACGTCAACAATCCGTAGAAGAAGACCGACACAAGAGTCAACAGGATCGATTGCGCCGCCGCCAGGTCGAGATCACCGTTGAGCTTGGTCTGGTAGATCTGAAGGGTGATGAAGCGCTTGTCGCCGGCGAATAACAACGGTGCGGTGAATGAAGCCATGCTCGCCATGAACGTCAACGCCGAGGCGCCGATGAGGGCAGGGCGGAGCTCCGGAAGGACGATCCGCCCGAACGTCCGCCACGGTCCGCTTCCCAATCCCGCGGCCGCCTCGAGCTGCGCGCTGTCGATATTTCGCAGCGCGGCGGAGCAGAACAGGAAGGAATAGACATGGAACGAGTAGACATGGACCAGAACCACCCCGGAGATGCCGTTGACCGACAGCGGAGCTCCGGAGGTGCCGAGAATCATCTGGAGCCCGCGGGGGATGATCCCCGTCTCGCCGAAGACGAAGAGGAAGGCGATGACGCCTACCAGCGGGGGAAGTGCGACGGGGAGAACCGCAAGCCGTGAGAGAGGTGACTTCCACGGAAAATCGAACTGCGTGAAGACAAAGGCAAGGAGCAGACCCAGCAGTCCGGAGAGAACGACGGACCACAGGGAGACGACCACCGAATTGACGACGGCTTCCAGGTTCCCCGCGTTGCCCGTATCAAAAAGAAAGCGGTAATGTGCGAAGGAGAATTCGCCCCCCGAACGGAGACTCGCCGCCATCATCATCCCCAGCGGGAAGAGAACGTAGGCGGCAAAGGCGGCAGCCAGTCCCACCGTAAGCCCATGCGCGGCAAGCCTTTTCATGCGCCTCCCGGGAAGATCGTCGCACGGGTCCAGTCGATCGCACACCCCACGGTATGCCCCGGTTCCAGGCCCGCGGTGAAGGACGAGCTCAATGCCACGCTCCTGAGTTCCGTCTCACCCACGCGTAAGCGGAATGCTGTTGTGAAGCCGAGGTATTCCCTCATCACGACACGCGACGGGACGGAACCCTCCCCCCCCTCCTCGGACAGGAGCACCCCCTCCGGTTTGACCGCGAGCGTCGCGGGCCCCGGTGCGGGCCCACGATGAGAGGGGGGAAGGGGGATCCGGAGCTCGCCGGCAACAAAGGTGATCCCGTCGGTCGTCCCTTCGACAAGGTTCGCACCACCGAGAAAACCCGCCACGAAGGGACTCGCCGGGAGATCATACAGCTCCCGCGGCGGACCGACCTGCTCGATGCTCCCCGAGCGCATCACGGCGATGCGATCCGCCAGCGTCATGGCCTCGGACTGGTCATGTGTCACGTAGAGCGTCGTGACCCCCTCCTCGCGCTGCAGGATCCGAATTTCCTCCCGGGTGCTCAGGCGCAACGCCGCATCGAGATTGCTGAGCGGTTCATCAAAAAGAAGCAGCCGCGGGCGGAGCACCAGCGCGCGGGCAACCGCCACTCGTTGCTGTTCGCCGCCGCTCAGAGAGGTGACGGCGACGGCGGCTTTCCCGGAAAGTCTCACCTTCCCCAGCATCCGGTCCACCCTCTCCCTGGTCTCCTCTGCCGGGATCCCGCGCGTCTGAAGACCGAACGCGACGTTCTCATGCACCGTCAGGTGTGGAAACAGAGCGTAATTCTGAAACACCATCCCGATCCCCCGCTCCTGCGGTCGCATGGACGTGACATCCTGCCCGTCGATGACGATGGACCCGGCGTCGGGCCTTTCATATCCGGCGACCAACCGGAGAAGGGTCGTCTTTCCGCAGCCGCTTGGTCCGAGAATGGCGAAGAATTCGCCCGGCGTGACATCGAGAGAGACCCCGCGGACCGCACCGGTCCCCTGGAAGGTCTTCGAGAGAGTGCGCAGGGAGAGAGATGACATTTGTCAGTGTCCCTCTTTTCCCCGCCCGCGGACCTGTTCGTCCCAGAGAGTCATCCACTCCTTTTCATGCGCAGCGAGTGTGTCATAGTCGACCGGAAGCGGTTTCAGGTGCAGGTCAGCGATCCAGGCGGGGAGCTCGGCGGCGGGAATATCGTCCCTGGCAGGGATCCGGGCGAACTCACGCGCCTGGCGGATCAGGCTTTCGCGCGACGTGACGAATTCATAGAACCTGCGCCCCCCCGCGGAATGTTTCGCTCCTCTGACAAGGGCAATGCCGTCAGTGATGAGCGGTGTCCCCGAGGCGGGGATCACGAAGCCGAAGGGATAGCCGTTGGTCTTGACCTGAATCATGACGTCAGGGAGATCCCAGAGCGTCACGAGTCCTTCCTCCCTCGCGATTTTGAGATAGAGCTGCGTGGGGTCGGAGGCATAGGATTTGGTGTTGGCATCGAGCCGCCGGAGCCATGCCAGGCCGGCGTCCGCGTTCCCGCCGCGCCGGATCTGCCGGAAGATCATGGCGGCGTAGATGATGCGCATCGTCCCCGAGGCAAGGGGAGATCGTATGATGATCTTGTCCTTCCAGGCGGGCTCGAGCAGATCGTCCCAATCCTTCGGGGCTGCCCCGGGTGCGATGCGGGTGGAATTGTACATGATCACTTCCGGCGTCACAAACGTCCCGTACCAGAATGCTTCCCGGCTCTTGAAGTCGGGCGCGACCGCGGAATCCCATGACGGGACGTACCGTTCCAGCAGTCCCTCCTGTTCCGCCTTCATGAATGCGGTCATCGGCGCCCCCCACCACACATCCGCCTGGGGGTTCTCCTTCTCCGTCCGGATCCGGTCGAGCACATCCTGCGAGCCCATATCCAGCCACTGAACGTCTTCATCAGGATACAAGCTCTCATAGTCCCGCTCGAAAGCCGTCAGCATTTCCTTCCCGTGGGGAGAATAGACAACGACCGGGGTCTTCTGCGGCCCCGAGCATCCAACGAGAAGCGTCATCCCCGCAGCGAGGAATTGTTTGGTCACGGGGTCGACAGCCGGAAGGCGGGATAGGAAATCATGTTGGCAAAACAGCGGAAGGATCCCGGGTTTCCCTCTTTCATCTGCCGGTACCAGACAAACGACGTGTACATATAGGACCCTTTGCCGAATGGGGCGGCAAGGTATCCCGTCGTCAGGGGGGGTTCATCGGGGTCCCCCGAGGAGAGCAGACGGGTGTATTTTTCTGAGACATCCGAAGGGACGTAGACCGCCCGTTCCTGCTTCCAGGCCTTCCAGTCGGGCTCTCCGATCAGATTGGGAGATGTCATCAGCGGGTGAGATTTCTCAATGATCGTGACCGGGGCCTCCTCGTCGCAGACCCTTTTCCGCGAGACCTGGAAGGGATAGGGGGCGTACTCCGGCTTCCATTCCTGCTCGCGTTGATACATCACCACAACATTCCCCCCTTCCCGGACGTAGCTCAGGAGGCGGGCGTTATTCAGCCGTAGGGCTTCGCGCACAAGGTACGCACGGATGTCGATCACGATCGTTGTGAACCTCGAGAGGTCTCCCGAGGCGAGGTCAGCATCGGAGAGCAGGGCATAGTTAACGCCGAGGGTCGTTGCGACGGACTCCAGCGTCGTATCATAACTTTTGACGATCCCGACACGTATGCCCGGCGCAAGAGCGGGTTCGATCACGCTGATAGTCACCGGCTCCGACGCTGTTTCCGTCCGCACGTGAACAATGTACTCCCCCGGGGCCACATCCGCGGGGGGACGGACCACCAGTCGCCCGCGGGCTACACTGTCCTCATGGTCGATGACGAACGACGCATTGTCGCCCGACCATCCCGCCGGCGCCCGGATGCCGATCCGACCCGCGGATTTGTGCGGAAGAAAATTGCGTATGACATACTCCAGGGCCACCCCCTCCTTCACACGCGACCGCAGGAGAGCGGACGCCCGTGGCGCAATCTCAATCTCCTGTTTGGGGGCGATATCAAAAAGGGGCTTCACCGTCAGCGTGAGGCGTCGGCGCTCTGCCATAAAAGAGACATGTCCGACGAGCTCCTGCCTCCCTTCAAGCGGACTGTACTGGGTCGCCGTTCGCGGTAGCGTCAGCCGGGCGTTCTCTCCGACGGTCAGCATGTACGCACGTTCATCGCTTCCTCCGCTCAATCGGGGGGCGGTCTCCGTCTCTTCCTGCATCACCCAGCCGTCCGGAACGGTGAAGCTCCACCGCACTCCGCTCAGGGAGCAAACCGTGGAGCGGACCGTAAGGTCGCACGGCACCCGTTGGCCCGGTACGACGGTCGCATCGCGGAGGCGACAGTCGGCCGTCAGGCCGCATGCCGCCGCGACGAGATTTCCCCCCTCTGCTTCCCAGTGCGCCAGCATCCTGCGCGCCAGCACGGAGAGCCCGCCCGAGGCCCGAAGCGAATCGCAGCGGGCCAGAACGGAAGAGACAAGCCCGGCGATCGAGTCCCGTGGCATGATCGGGTCCAGGCGGTTGAGGTCATCCCTCAACGGAGCGAGCAGCGCGACCGACGGGTCGTGGAACAGATTGATGCCGGAAAAGAAACTCGTGCTGTCCATGTCGTACAGGCTGTTCGTCCTGACCAGTTTGTAGAGGTTCTTTCCCCGGGTGAACGCCCGGAGATCAGCCCGCTCCAGCCCCTGTGTCCTGTGCATCCGCATCGCGCCGGAGGCGATATCAAGGTAGGTGAGCTCCGCACCGGGAGCGCGCTCATTGATGGCGTTTGACACGTCGGCGGTCGGTTCCGACTTCCCGAAGGCTCTGAAGAACAGTTTTCGGGGCTGCCACCGGGTGATCCCCGGCTCCCGGAGTTGTTCGGGGAAGTAGGTCGAGTCGCCGGCCGCATCGAACGCGGCGATCGCGGCGATCGCGACGGCCTGATGGTGACCGTGTCCGTCGATCGTGTTATGGTTGGTGAACAGTACGTCGGGTTTGTACTTCCTGATGACGTAGACGAGCCTCCGCAGGACCTCCTTCTGTCCTCCCCACATGCGAAAGGCTTCCGAGGCGGTCTTCGAATATCCGAAATCCAGGAAGTTGAGGAAGTAGACGTCGGTCCCGAGGATGCGTCCGGCCTGTTCCGTTTCGACCGAACGGAGCGCGCCGAGCTGCTCGTAGAGTTCCGGACCCTTTTCGTTCTGCCCCCCCTCTCCCCGTGTGAAGAGGATGGAATATGTTTTGACGCCATATTTCATCCGGTAGAAGGCGAGGGATGCACCGTCTTCATCGTCCGGGTGGGCCGAAAGGTCCATCAGAACGCAATCGTTGGAGAGGTCGAGGATCCCCTGTCGCAGGACGGCCCCGGGGCTGTCCTGAGCGGGGGCGGCGGAGAATGAGACGAAGACAAAGAGCAGGAAAGCGGATGAGCGCATCAGGGTCATTCCAGCAGTTCGGGCACAATCATGGCGATACGCTCCTTCGGCACCGCCCCCTGGCGCAGCAGCCTCGGGATGGGACCCGAGACATCAACGACCGTGGATGGGGGACGTGCAGGAAGGACTCCCGCATCGAGAAAGAGATCGACCCCGGGAGCAAGCGCGGATTCAATCTCCGCAACGGTCGGCGGAACCGGAGCGCCGGCGGCGTTCGCGCTGGTCGACGTGATCGGAAGACCGCACAGCTCCGCGAGTCTGAGACAGAGCGGGAGCGACGGTATCCTGATGCCGATCGTTCCCGTTCCCAGGGTGAGTTCCTCCGGCACGTCCCGTGCGGCGCGGAACACCAGGGTGAGCGGTCCCGGCCAGAACGCACTCATCAGCGCTTCTGCCGCCCCGCTGATCGCGACCGTCAGTCGCCGTACCGACTCATCCGAGTGAACGATCACGAGGACCGGTTTGTTCTCCGGTCGGCGTTTGATGGCCTGGATTCTTTTCACGGCGTCCCGGTTCCATGCGTTGGCGCCGAGGCCGTAGACCGTCTCGGTGGGATAGACGACAACTCCCCCCGCCTGGATGACCTCTGCGGCCAGCACGAGCGAACGGTCCTCGGGAACGTGCGGATCGACCTTCATATGGAGTGCCATGGTTTCTCCGCAGACCTTGCACAGGGAGTGGAACGGGGGAGGCGTCTCGTTAGCGGATCATCCCGGTGATCGACAGGACTTCATTCCTCACCCTCACCGAGGAGATCGCCTGCATGCATTCGAACGTCCCGACGGGACAGCGTTTCCCGCCGTGTTTGCCGCACGGGCGGCATCTCAATCCGTTGGTCTCCACGATGCGGTCGAGGCGTCCCATAGGGGCAAAGCCAAAGGAGGGAACGGTAGCTCCGAAGATCGCCACCACCGGTGTCCTCATGGCAACCGCCAGGTGCATGGGGGCGCTGTCATTGGACACGAGCGCCGCACACCGGCCAAGAAGCTCCGCTGATTGCAGAAGGGAGAGCTTCCCCGTGGCGTCGATGACCGATGAAATCCCCGGCGCGGAGACGATGCGCCCGGAGAGCTCGCGGTCAGCCTCCCCCCCTACCAGAATAATGGCACATCCCTCCTTCGTCAGCAACCGCACAAGCTCAATGTAGTTTTCTTCCGGCCATCGCTTTGTGTTCCAGACCGAACCGGGGGCGATGGCGATCACCTTCCGCCCCTTCTTCTCCCCCCCCTTTTCCTTCCCCAGTACGTCGTTGACGGCCTGACGGTCGGTTTCAGATGGATACAGGCGCGGAAGAGGGCGGTTGTCGGGATGGACCCCGAGGGGTTTTGCCAGGGAGAGGTTGCGCACAATTTCGTGGTCCGCGGCAATGTACGGGACCGTCTTGGTCATCAATCGTCGGCCAAGGGCCGTTTTGAAGCCGATTCTGACCGGGATGTCCGCCGCGCGGCAGACGAGGGCGCTCCGCAGCGAACGATGCGGGATCAGGGCCGTGTCGAACTTCTCTTTGCGCAGCATCGTGATCATCGTGGCCATGCCGCCGGGACCGCGGAGCTTCCCCCGTTTGTCGTATTCGATCGACCTGGTCACCGCAGGGTGGCCGCCGAGAAGTCCCGCCGCGGTGGGGGTGGTCAACGCGGTGATCGACGCATCCGGGAACTGCTCGCGGAGCACCTGGAGCAGCGGAAGGGTCAGTACAACATCGCCGATGAACGCTGTCTGGAACACGAGGATATTTCGCGGTGGTGTCATGGAGCGACCCCGGTCACGTTTTTCGCCCTGTTCTTCCTGGAGGTCTCGTAGAACTCGGTGTGCTTCCATCGTTTGTGCATCCATGACCAATGGTCTGGATACTGGCGGATGTAGCGTTCGAGCACGGCGGTATGCCTCCGGGTCAATTCGACGATGTTCTCTTCCGACGGACTCTCAAGCCCCGATCGATCCACCTCTTCGTACTCCGCCCTGTAGGTCCCGTCCGGCTGGCGGAGGAAGAAGAACATGACAATCGGAGCGTCGTTTCTCAGACTGAAGGCGGCCGCGCCACGGTGCGTCGCGGCCGGCCTGCCGAAGAAATCGATGAAGACGGACTCCCTGGGACCGCTCTGATCCCCGAGCATCGCAACGATCCGCCCCTGGCGAAGGAGTCGTGTCGCCTCGCGGACCGCGTGTTGCATCGGGATCGTGCCGCTACCGAAGCGGTTCCGGTTGGCGGTGATGACTGCATCGATATAATTGTTCCGCTGCGGCTGGGCGATGGCAACCACCGGTTGCCCCAGCTGCAGGCTCATCGACGTGACGATGAATTCCCATGCCCCGAAATGACCGGAGAGGAGAATGAGTCCCTTTCCCCGTCCGAGGGCGTCAAGGGGGACTTCCCTGTTCGCCAGAACCATCGTTCCCCTCAGCTCATCGACGCTCGCGCCGCCGGACCAGAGCATCTCCACAAGGGCGCGGCCGTAGCCGCGATAGGCGCCGACGGCGATCCGGCGGATCTCGGAGGGAGATTTCTCCGGAAACGCTCTGGCGAGGTTCTCGACACTGATCCCCGCGCGGTGCCTGGTCATGTGAAAGGCGGCGGCGCCGAGAGCGGATCCGAGCTTCCCCGCACCGTGAAAGGTCAGGCGGCGCGACAGCCAGTTGACCGGGAGGAAGAACGCGTATTCGATGATGTTCTTGACAGCGCGGAAACGCATCATGTCAATTTACGAAAAGCGGCGGGAACACGCAAGGACGCGGAGCCCCGCGGCGACCGCCCGCAGGGCTCCGGAAACGATGGAATTGGGCTGCTTTACTGGCTCCGGGCGTACCGCTGCCAGTTCTCGTCGTGAAGTTCATTCCTGTGAGTGGAGTGGACGAGTTCGAAATCGCCTCCCTGGTTTCTCTGGACGAACACGAAGATGACCCCCCCCTGAATGTTGTTGAACGACCAGATTTCGTATGGTTTCATATCTGACTCGTTCGGATGACGTTCGTAGTCATCCGGCTGTCCGTAGACGATGAAGACGCGCCCGCGATCGGTCCTGTACCCTTCGCGGGCGAGCACGCCAAAGTTCGCGTTCACGTGGGCAACCCGGGACATGTACTCATCGCGTGCCCCCGGCGGCCGACGGCGCCACAGGTCGCTGAGAAATTTCCGCTTGACGTCAGTCCCCTTCAGCTGTCCGTACTGGCCCTTTTCCGCATCAGTCAATTCAAAACGGGCATATCTGAAGTCACGGTCGAGTTCGGCTTCCTCCATAGATGAATAGACCGCTAGAGGGAGCGCCGACCCTGACGCGAGAAGAGAGGAATCGATCCCGAGCGTGGGGTTATAGACAAAGAACTTCCGCCCGGACTGGCTGAGAGCCGTGCCCGCGGTATCCAGCAGCGAGACCACCAGCGTGTACGTCCCGCTCTTCAGTTTGTCAACATCAAACTGATCCACAAGGACTGCAGATTCTCCGGATCGCTTTTTCGACCGGTCCCGGGAGAGCAGCTCCTTGCCGACAGCGTCATAGACGGTGGACCGGAGCGTATAGTCGCTCTTCTCCCCCCCCAGCAGAAGGTTATATGCTTCCATATAGACGAATGCCTTCTGACTTTCGCCATACAGGGCGCCGACGTTGGGAATGACATCCAGGGTGTTCTTATGGAAGGGGCTCTGTTTCGACCCCTGCCGGATGACGGAGGCGAATTCAATGTCGCTCAGCATGACTCTATCGGTGATGACCGGCTTCACCGGGATTTTTATCACGGCGCTGTCCAACCGCCCGGGTCCATACCGGTCGCGCGCGATGATGGTCAGGACATACTCGCCGCGATTGAGCTGGAAGGGATAGACGCCGACAAGGTTCATGCCGGTCTTGATAGCGGCGGTGTCGCTGACGGCATGCGGGACGAGCCAACGATCGCCGTACATGAGTGAATCCTTCTTGCGCGCGAGAATGGTGATGTCCGCCGCGCCGCGCCATCCGGAAGAATCCCGCGTGTAGTTGAGACCCGCCTGGGCAATGGCGTAGTGCACCTCGATGGTCGACGTGCTGTCATCGGCCCCACGAAACCGTGCGACGTCCGCGCTCAGCCGGAACGGTTCCTTGGCGGGGATCTCCTGTGCGTGTAGACCGCCGACGGTGAGAATCACCAGGACGGCATAAAGAGGTGACGCGGAGTGCTTCATAGCGTTTCCAAACGTAAGTATGACATAGTCCTACTCCCCCATCACTTTGACAATGACCCGCTTGCGCCGGCGTCCGTCGAATTCCGCATAGTAGATCTGCTGCCAGGGGCCGAAATCGAGGTCACCCTTGGTCACCGGCACGATGACCTCGTGGTGGATCACCAGGCTTTTCAAATGAGCGTCGCCGTTGGATTCACCGGTCCGGTGGTGGCGGTACTGTGGATCGTGGGGTGCGATTCTTTCCAACCATTCATCGATGTCCTGGATCAGCCCGTCTTCCGCATCGTTCACGTACACGCCGGCCGTGATATGCATGGCGGAGACAAGGGCCATTCCTTCCTGCACGCCGCTCCGGCGGACGATCTCCCGCACGGTGGAGGTGATGTTGATGTATTCGCGGGCCTTCCGGGTTTCAAACCAGAGGTATTCCGTCGCACATTTCATGGAAGGAGGCTCTTCACCTTGCCGACCATTTCAGGCATGGAGAATGGTTTCGGAATGAAGTCGTTGGCGCCGGCGGCAAGGACCATTTCCCGGACGTCTTTGGCGCCGAATCCGCTGGTCCCTATGATCTTCAGATCAGGGCTCGCTTTTCGCACGCGGGCGATGAGTTCGACGCCGCCGAGACCCGGGAGGCCCAGGTCGGTGATCAGGAGGTGAATCTCGGGGGCGTGTGCGGAGAGCATGTCCAGTCCCCGTTCACCGTCACCCGCCTGATACACCCTGAATCCTTCTGCCTCGAACACCTGGCCGAAGAGGCTGCGTAGTTCATCGTCATCCTCGACGATCAGCACGCCCCGCGTCCCGTGCGACTCTGTCATCAGGCAATCCCCCGGAGCCGTTCACGTATCCTCGCCGGCATGAATCCACGTCCTGCGCCGGAAGCCACGAAGCAATGTATCAATTGCCGGAGAGAACTGCAATCCCATGAGGGCTTACCTTTCGGGCAGAGAATTCGTATATTTTCTCATGGCAAAACTCGATCTCATGCTCCTTATCGTGTTCGGCTGCCTCTGCCTGTCCGGTCTCGCGATAGCCGTCCTTTCATTCCGGCAGGCCCTCCGCGTCTCGGGAGAAAAGGACGGCGACCTCAAGATGTTTCTGTGGGCATCCGTTTCGATGATCGCACTCATTGTGGCCGGCATGAGCGCCGCGTACATCGTGTTGCCCATCCTGTTTCACTGACCCGGCGGTGACAATCATGGACCTCCGCACCACCCTTCGGGCCATTGCCATCCTTTCGATCCTGACGGCCCCGACGGTTGCACATCCCCTGCAGGACCAGCTCCACTCCCGGCCGCCTGCATTCGGTGAGCTCTTCATCGATTTCATTGCGCGGACGGAGGCCATGCCCGACACGGCGTCGCGGCGCATCGCCGTCGACGACTTTGCCGCCCGGGCGGCGGCGTACGGCCGTCCGATCATCAACGACTCGACCGTCTCCTTCTTCCATCTCGGGAGGGCGTCCCGCGTAAGCGTCCCCGGGGACCTGAACGGATGGAACCCTGCCGCGGACACTATGCACCGCATCGAGGGGACGGATTTCTTCTACCTCTCGATGACGGTGGACACCGCCGCACGCTTCGAGTACAAACTCGCCGTTGATTCCACCTGGGTGCTTGATCCGTACAACCCTCAGCAGTCGATGGGGGGGTTCGGACCGAATTCCGAGGTCCGGATGCCCGGCTACACCCCTCCGCGCGACATCGCCCCGCGCGAGGGGATCTCCCACGGATCGGTCGACACGCTCTCCTTCCGCAGTCGGATTCTCCATTCTACCCATCCCGTCCTTGTCTATACGCCGGCGGGCTACCGGCACTCCCGACGATCGTTGCCCGTGATCTACGTGGCCAACGGGGGTGAGTATCTGAGCCTTGCTCTGATGAAAAACGTCCTGGACAATCTGATCGCAGAGGGGCGTATCATGCCTGTCGTCGGCGTCTTTCTCGTTCCCCGCACGGACATCAACGACCCGCGTACCAGCACGGCCATGAAAGACTACGCCATGAGCGACGACTTCGTCCGCTCCCTGGTCACCGAGCTCCGTCCGCGGCTCATGAGAGAATATCGCCTCCGGAAGGATCCGGCCCAGACCGCGATCATGGGGTCATCACTGGGGGGACTGATTGCGACCTACGCCGCGTTCACCCGTCCCGACGTGTTCGGTCTCTGCGCGGCACAATCTCCGGCGTACTGGCTGGAGGGGGCCCGCATGATCACCACCGTGGAACATTCCCCCCGGAAGGACTTCAGGATGTATCTGGACACCGGCACGTTCCACGACGCGGAGCAACACGCCCGGCCGATGCGGGACGCGATGCGGTCGAAGGGATATCTTCTGCACTATGAAGAGCATCCCGAAGGGCACAGCTGGGCCAACTGGCGCGCCCGGTTAGGGACAATTCTGGCATTCTTCTGGGGTATCCCGTGAGGTCACTGCTTTTCCTGACGCTTTTCACGGCGTTGCCCGCCCCCGCCGCACCGGAAGGAGAACCGTCGCTCGACACGCTCGGCATCGTCGTCAGGAGTCCGTCGCGCGAGTTCGCATTCACGAACAAGGAATCCGCGTTCCTCTACGGACAGACCAACAGCGGCAACAGCACGAGCTGGCAGGGATTCAACGTCTTCGGGCACGAATTCCTGGACGACTACCGGATCAGCATTGACGGGAAGGTCCTGGACCGATCGAGGGCGACCACGACGGTGTACCCGGACTATCTCCGGCGGGAGTACCCGGGGGGGATCATCGAGGAGGTGAGACCCGCGGACAGCCTGGCGCTCTTCTTCGTGACGATCACGGCCCCGCGTCCCGTCAGCGCCGTCTGCACTCCCCTCCTGTCGGATGGGCACAGTGCTGCTGACTTCGAGACGGCCCTCTCCCCCGGTGCGCTTCTCATCGCCAGGAGAAATCATCTCGCCCGTTCCGCATCGGAGAATTATCCCGTCTGGTTGGTTCTCTACTCGCCCGGATTCACCCCGGTGTCCGCATCCGATTCATCGGGGGCCGGTTTCTCACCCGGAATACTCGCTGCCGCGCGCGCGAAGCGGCACACCGTCGCCTTTGCCGTCGGCGACCGGAGAGAAGAAACGGAGTCGATGGCGCGGAGGGGCGTCGGGGACTTTGCCCGGCTCTGCGGGGCCCGGCGCGCACGGATGGAAGCGCTCCTCGCTGAAACAGAGGTGACCACGTCCGACCGGAACTTCAACAGGGCGCTCGCGTGGGCCAAACTCTCGCTGGACGCCCTCATCATGAATCAGGTGGCCCGGGGGATCTTCGCGGGGCTCCCCTGGTTCAACAACTACTGGGGGCGGGACACATTCATCTCCCTTCCCGGCGCCGCGCTGGTGACAGGACATTTCGCCGAGGCCCGGCGCATCCTCCGATCGTTCGCGGACTACCAGCAGCGGGATTCCCTCTCAAGCGATTTCGGACGAATCCCGAACATCGTCACGACGACGGATAAGGCGTACAACACGGCGGACGGGACCCCGCGGTTCGTGATGATGGTGCGTGAGGAGGTCGAACGATCCGGGGACTCCCTTTTCGCGATCGAAATGTACCCGGTCATCCTCCGCTCCATCGATGGAACGCTCCGTTACCACACCGACTCCCTCGGATTCCTCGTTCATGGCGATGCGGAGACCTGGATGGACGCTGTCGGGCCGGACGGTCCCTGGAGCCCCCGCGGCAACCGCGCCAATGATATCCAGGCGCTCTGGGCGCAACAACTGGAAGCGGGCATCGCGCTGGCGACACAATTCGGTGATGTAAGGTCGGCGCGGGAATGGGACGGGCGTTTGAAATTGCTCCGGGGGAACTTCCCCCGGTTTTTTATTACTCCGGAGGGGATCGTCGACCATCTCACGGCAGAGGGGAAGCAGGACGGGCGCCTGCGACCTAACCAGATCTTCACCTGTCCGCTCCTCTCCGACTCGCTGCGCGCACGGGTTGTCGGGACGGTCACCTCCCGACTGACCTATGAGTACGGGGTCGCCTCCCTCTCACAGGACGATCCCGGGTTTCACCCCTTCCACCAGCATCCTCCGTACTACCCTAAGGATGCGGCCTACCATAACGGTACGGTCTGGACCTGGCTGCAGGGTCCGCTGATTTCCGAACTTTGCCGGCTTCAGGAGCAGGACATCGCCTATAAGCTCACGACCAACAGCGTCCACCAGATTCTTGAGCGGGGCGCCGTGGGGACGCAGTCCGAGCTCCTTGACGCCATCGCGCATCCGGGAGAGACCGCACCCCGGCTCTCGGGTACATTTTCCCAGGCCTGGAACCTTGCCGAATTCGTGCGCAATTTCTATGACGACTATCTGGGGGTCCGGTTCGACCGCAGAAGGAAGATTCTTACGCTGGCACCTCACCTCCCGCAGGGGATGACCTCGGCCAGGGCACGCATCAACCTGGACGGGGCCGGTTTCACGCTTCTGGCAGGCCGTTCGACGGACGAACTCCGGCTATCGTATCACGGCGTGAATGACACCGTCAGTGCCACGGCAGTTCTCCCCGCAGACGACGGAGGATCGATGGAGGTCCGGTTCATGCTGCTTCCCGGTTCGGAGATCAGGATCATGCAGCGCGATAGGAAGGTGTCGGCATCAAGAAACGGCACGGTTCTTCGCTTTACAATGATAAAGAGACCGGCGGGAACCCGGCTGCGACCATCCCCGGTTCTCGCGCGTCCGTTTCTGCGGCCGGGACTCGCCTCGCTCAAGGGACCCGGCTATCCGCTCCTCCCGCACGAAACCGTGACCCGCTCCAATCCCGACGCCCGGGTGATACTCGAGGCCTCCGACCCCGCATCCGATGACACGGGGACAGGCCGGTACACCTATCCGCGAAATCCCAACTTCGTCCCCGGGTCCTTCGACATCCGGAGTTTGACGGTCTCGCTCGACTCCGCCTGTGCGTACTTCAGGCTTGTGTTCGCACGGTTATCGAACCCGGGCTGGCATCCCGAATACGGATTCCAGCTTACGTTCACAGGGATAGCCATCGACACGGGTGGCCCGGCCTCTGGTGGGATGAGACGGATCGGCCGCAATGCGTCATTCGCTTCGGAAGGGGGATATCAGAAGATCATATTCGTGGGGGGAGGGCTCAGCCTGGAGGACGCGCGCGGCACCGTCCTGGCCGCCTATGTACCCGTGGAGCGGGACGCCGTGAAACCTCTGGGAGACTCAAAGACGGGAACGATCCGGTTCGCTCTTCCCCTCTCGCTCCTGGGGCTCCCCCGGCCTTCCTGGACATTCACGGTGATTGCCGGAGCACAGGACGACCATGGAGGATCGGGGCTCGGGGAATTCCGTTCGGTCAAGGGCGAGCAGGAGGAGTGGAACGGAGGCGGAAAGGAACGCCCCGATGATCCCAACGTGTACGACGTGCTGACGGCACATCCGGCCCCCTGAAATTCCGGATTCACGATCTTGGTTGTTCCTCCGCATGGCGGAGAGCGGCTGCGGCTGCCTCCACTCCCCCCGGCGATTCCGGGGCCTTCACCAGCGTCGTGGCCACGCCCGCAACGAGCAGGGATGTCCCACCGAGCAGGATCGCGTTCATGGGGTTGTTGCCCAGAACATGTTTCATCATGAGGCCCAGGCCGGCGGAGGCCAGAATCTGCGGCAGGACGATGAAGAAGTTGAAGACCCCCATGTAGAACCCCATCTTCTCCGGCGGGATCGCGTTCGAAAGCATGGCATACGGCATCGAGAGGATGCTCGCCCAGGCGAACCCGACCAGCACCATGGCGCCCAGCAGAAAATATTGCTGCGGAAAAAGCACCACCAGGAGCAGCCCCGTCCCCCCCGCGCCAAGGCAGGCGCGGTGGATAGCCCGGGCCGAGAATCTCTTCACCAGCGCCAGCAGGGCGAACGAGAAGACAAAGGCGGTGCCGTTGTAGACGGAGAAACAGACCCCTCCCCACTCATTTCCTTCCAGAAATTCGCGCGAACCGGGAGCGCCTCCGAAGACCCTGGTGGCAACCGCGGGCACAAAGTAGATCCACATGCAGAAGAAGGCGAACCAGGTGAAAAACTGCACGACCGCCAGCTGACGCATCGTTGTCGGCATCGACCTTATGCCACCGACGATCTCCCTGAAGGCGCGGCCTACCCCGGCGGAGGCGGACTTCATCGCCCGGAAGACCTCGAGATTATCGGGAGGATACTCCCGCGTCGTCGAGATCGTGTACAGAACCGCGGCGAGGAAGACCACGGATCCGGTATAGAAGGCGAGCTGGACAGTCCGGGGGATCGCTCCCGCGGCGACCCCGTCGGTGACGCCGAACCAGGTCGTGAGGACATACGGCAGAGATGACGAGAGAACCGCGCCGAGTCCGATCAGAAGACTCTGCATTGCGAAGCCGGTCTTGCGTTGTTCCTCCGGCAGCATGTCCCCTACGAAGGCACGGAATGGCTCCATGGTGATGTTGATGCTGGCATCGAGGATCCAGAGAAGTCCGGCGGCCATCCACACCGTGGGGGAGTTCGGCATCGCGATGAGGGCCAGTGTGGCGAGGAGTGCGCCGACGAGGAAATAGGGCCTCCTCCTCCCCAGTCTGTTCCAGGTGCGGTCGCTGTAGTAGCCCACGATGGGCTGGACGATCAGCCCGGTCAGGGGCGCTGCGATCCATAGCCAGGCGATGTCTTCCGCCTTTGCCCCCAGGTACTGGTAGATCGCGCTCATGTTCGCCATCTGCAGTCCCCAGCCAAACTGGATACCGAAGAAGCCGAAGTTCATGTTCCAGATCTGACCGGTGGAAAGTCTCTGTCTCATCGCGAGGATTCCTCTTTTATGATTGGCTCATCGCAGCGGCGTCCCCCCCCCCCGCCGTCGCATCCCGGGTGTCATCCCTTGACGCTTCCCAGGGTGAGACCCGACACGAGCCATCTGCTGAGCGACAGGAAGAGGACGACGACGGGGATGGTGACGATGACCGACGCGGCACCGTACAATCCCCATTCGGAGCCCATATTGGATTCGAACGACTTGAGGCCGAGCGGCAGGGTCCACATTTCCGTATCCTGCAGGATCTGTGCCGCGACGACGTACTCGGTCCACGCCGACATGAACGAGAAGAGCGCTGTGATGACGAGGGCCGGTGACGCGATCGGCA
>Ga0315273_10000734_pt1 | contig 35322 bp, 34 predicted proteins | sample YL17G02_0_MG_FD_205753 | JGI IMG/M metagenome (GOLD analysis project Ga0315273, IMG submission 205753) | Sediment microbial communities from Yellowstone Lake, YNP, Wyoming, USA - YL17G02_0 | ecosystem: Environmental > Aquatic > Freshwater > Lake > Sediment | place: USA: Wyoming | collected...
CGCTAGGTTCAGGGTCTAGTAGTCGCAAGGCTGTGCGGGTTCAAATCCCGCCTTCGGCACCAAAGAATTAAGGAGAGATTATGAATAATGGGCCGACACAAAAATTGGCTGTTTTAATTGATGCAGATAATGCTCAGCCATCAATCATAGAGGGATTGCTTGCTGAGATAGCTAAGTACGGTACTGCAAACGTAAAGAGAATCTATGGAGACTGGACAGGTACACATTTAAAGGGCTGGAAAGACGTTTTGCTTAAGCATTCTATCCAGCCGATTCAGCAATTTAGCTATACAATAGGAAAAAATGCAACTGATTCCGCCATGATCATTGATGCAATGGATCTGTTATTCACAAATAAATTTGATGGTTTTTGTATTGTTTCAAGCGACAGTGATTTTACAAAGATAGCCTCAAGACTAAGGGAATCTGGTCTTGTTGTTTATGGATTTGGTGAGAAAAAGACACCGGAGCCCTTTGTATCAGCCTGTGACAAATTTATATATACCGAGGTTTTGATATCCAAAGAAGATGATAATCTATCGATAAAACGAAAATCTGCCAATGAGTTAAAACAGGATACAAAGCTGGTGAATCTCTTAAGGAACGCTGTTGAGGCATCGTCAGACGAGAGTGGATGGTCTCATCTCGCACCGGTAGGAAACAACATCGCCAAACAGGTTCCGGATTTTGACCCTCGAAACTATGGATATAAGAAACTCGGAGAACTGGTTGCCGCAACAAAGCTTTTTGAAATAGAAGAGCGTCTGGTAGGCGATGGTCAGTCTAAAGCAACTTATATAAAAGATAAGCGTAAACAGATATATTAAGCCGTCTTCTTGGAATTTCTCCTAAAATCATTTATTAGCTATAAAGGTGACGATTTTGAAAAAACTTACTCATATAGATAAACAGGGCAGGGTGAAGATGGTTGATGTTACTGAAAAGCCATCAACTCAAAGAGAGGCTATTGCAATAGGATCTGTTCATATGAAACCTGCAACCCTCAAGCTTATAAAGGACAAAAAGATGCCAAAGGGAGATGTGCTCTGCGTTGCCCGCATTGCCGGCATATCTGCTGCAAAGAAAACATGTGATCTTATCCCGATGTGTCATCCATTGAATATCACTGCTGTAAACATTAATATTAATCCTGACAGCACGAAGAACAAAATAGATATTGAAGCAGAGGTAAAGGTTACAGGCCAGACAGGGGTTGAGATGGAGGCGCTGACTGCGGTATCCGTTGCTGCCCTGACCATTTATGATATGTGCAAGGCAGTTGATAAAGAGATGGTTGTTTCTGATATCATGCTTATTGAGAAACGGGGGGGACGCAGCGGAATATACAAAAGAAAACGATGATTTAGCCCTTTATCTTATCAAGACCCTTTCTTGCCTTAATATTTCCAGGATCGAGTTTTAATGCCTTTCTAAATTGCTCCAAAGCCATTGTTTTTATTCCTTGCATGGTATAAATCAAACCAAGATTGGCAAGACTGTCTGCATTATCCGGTTCCAGTCGTACAGCCTCAAGTATAGCCTGTTCTGCATCACTGAGACTGTCCGGGATCTTTGTAAGAGACAGGGAAAGATAACTCCAGTACCTTGCATTCTTTGGCGCTAATCCGGCTGCGAGTCTGAATGCTTCAACAGCGCCCTGGAAGTTGCTTTTCTTGAATGCCTCAACCCCACGTTTAAACTGTTCATCCGCACTCAATGTTGTTGGTTCATCTTTCTGTTCTTTATGCAATATGGAAATTTTATCTTTTGATTTTAAAGAGTTTTTAAGGATTGTGTAAGCGTTTGTCAATGCATCAAAGATTGCTGTAAGCTTATCTTTTAATAGAGGATCTGCAGAACTAAAGTATCTGTCAGGATGAAATTCCCTGGTCAGCCTGTAGTAATTCTTCTTTAGAGTAGCTTCATTTGCAGTCCCGTCTGCCTCAAGTAGTTCATATGGATTGATGCTGTCGAGATTGAGGTACAGATCATCAACCTTTCTTATATAAGCATATTCATCCTCAGAAACAGGCTGAAGTATTTCTTCAAGAGAAACGGTTTCCACTTCCTGAGGCTTTTCCAAAATTAATTTCTTTTCTTCGAGAACACCTATTGACCACAACACATATAAAATTTTCATGCCCTCAAAAGAACCAATCCATGCGCTGTCAATAAGCTCTTTGATTGTCTTTGTCCCATCGATTATTGAGAGCATTTTTCTGTCCTGAGGGGTTAATTCCACATCCTGGAACAGGATTACAGGGTCGTTGCTTAGTTTCAGGACAGTATCTGTGCCTGGCATTTCGTTCCTTATTCTGGTCCAGTTGTCTATCCTTTTTATTCCTTCATAAATAAGATTGCCCATGCTCATCTTTAAGGTTATTACTTCGTCAGCAGGTATCTCTCCTTCAATGAATTCATACTCTGCATCCTCAAGCAAAAAAAGGCTGCAAATTATCTCCCTGACCTGAAACTTTACACCCCAGAAAAGATCTTTTGGCGTGAGATATCCGAGTTCGACAAGGATGGCGCCTTGCCTTTTTCCGGTCTTCTTGAGCAGTTTTACAGATTCATCATACTGTTCCATATTGATTTTGCCTGCTTTAATAAGCATCTCACCTAACCTGTCATCCTCAAATGTTGAAGAAGCAAAAACAGCATCTCCTTTAAGAAGGAATATTTTTTTCGTGAATGTCATTGTCTTTATATGGAGAGTCCCGGTCTTTCTGTTTCTGTTCAGATAGACAAGAAGTTTTGAAAGGCTGATGTTTTTGATCTTCTCTTTCAGCGGTATATCTGTCATTTGTACCTGATTACCTTGAATCTGTGTATTTCAACATCCTCATGAGGGAGAATGCCTGCTTTCATTTTTGTTATCCTTATTTGTTCTTCCACTGTGTCGACTCCATCCAGGTCAGGAAGCAGTAAGCCTCTCCTGAGTCCGCTGATAACAATTATGCCATATTTTTTAGGATCAAGCTCGTCTGTGGTCTGGATTTTTTCAGGACAAGTCAGAACATCGACAGAATATGTGAGGTCTTTTAGTTCATCTTCCTGAACAGGATGAAATCTGGGGTCCTTTGTTGCTGCGGATATGGCGTTTTCTATAATCTCAGCTCCTATAGATTCACAGCAGGGCATATAGGTTCCGATACATCCTCTCAGCTCACCGTGCTTTTTGAGACTAACGAAAACACCTGCCTTGTCTGACATTTCCTGAGGTAAAGGGTCAGGTGGCTTCGAAATTATACCTTCCCTGACAAATGCTTCTATTGACTTCCTGGCAAGTTCAACAAGAGGATGCATCTATTTTCTTCTCTGCAATGTATAATCGGCTATTACGTGCAGTGCTTCTTTTGCGGGTGAATCCGGAAATACTGCGAGTTCATTCTTTGCGTCAGCGATCAGATCATGGGCTTTTTCCAGAGACAGTTCTATAGTATTGTATTTCTTGAAAAGTTTTAACATTTTATTCAGTCCGCTTTTCTTAAAACCATTTTTTATAATGTCCTTCACTTCTGTTTTTTCTTTCTCTGATGCGTCCTTCAGTAAATAGATAAGGGGAAGAGTTATCTTGCCTTCTTTGAGATCCTTGCCGAGACCCTTACCGAGTTCTACCTCATCTGCCATATAATCAAGCACATCATCTGCCATCTGAAAAGCAATCCCTGTTTTCGTGCCAAAACTGGCAAGCGCATTTTCTCTGTCTTCAGATAACGAACCGAGAAGGGCGCCTATTCTGCATGAGGCAGAAATTAAGGCCGCAGTTTTTGCTGAGATAATATCAAGATATTCTGCTTCTGTTATCTCAGGATCCCCTGTTTTGGCAAGCTGTAGTATTTCACCTTCTGTCATTCTTGTAGTAGACTCTGAGAGCGCCTCCATGATCTTCTGGTTTTTCTGAAGAACAGCAAGCCTCAGGGCATTGGAATAAAGAAAGTCACCGACCAGTATTACAATCTGATTGCCCCATATAACATGAGACGGAACTTTACCTCTGCGTGTTTCAGCCCCATCAACAACATCATCATGGAGAAGTGAGGCGGTATGTATTGATTCAATAATTCCTGCAAGGGTCAAACGGGAATCTCCGTTATATCCTGAGAGTTCAGAGCTCAGCAAAAGAATTAAAGGTCTGAGTCTTTTGCCGCCACCGTCCATGATATGCTTTCCAATAAGGGGAATGGTAAAAACAGGGCTTTTAAAAAGGTCTTTGATCCGTACTTCAATAATACTTAATTCTGCTTCATATTTTTTGAAAAGTTCTTCAAGATTCATCATTAATGGTAGGATAGCTTCTGATTCAAAGTCAAGTCTGATGAGTTATATTCTATCGCCTTTTATTTTGGTCTGAAACGAAACTCCTCAATGCTGGTATTCTTCTTCATCAGTTTCTTTAAATTCTTTGGGCTGAAAGCGCCTTTTTCAGTGATAATAGCAGTGACATATTTATGCGGGGTTACATCAAATGCGATATTTTTTACCTTAACACCATCAGGAGCAATCTGGTATTTACCGAAAATATGGGTTACCTCTTCAGGGCCTCTTTCCTCAATAGGAATATCTTCTCCTGATCTGATAGAGAAATCAATGCTGCTTAAAGGAGCAGCTACATAAAACGGAATTTTATGTTCCTTGCATAATATTGCAACAGTATAGGTTCCTATCTTGTTTGCCACATCGCCGTTACGGACAGTCCTGTCTGTGCCAACGATGGCGAGATTAATTTCACCTCTCTTCATCAAAGCGCCAGCAGTATTATCAGTAATAAGAGTAACCGGTATCCCCTCCTGCATGAGTTCCCAGGCTGTCAGCCTTGCGCCCTGGAGCACAGGTCTTGTTTCATCGGCAATAACCTGGAATTTCTTACCCTGTTCTTTAGCAACAAGCATCGGCGCTGTCGCTGTCCCGTATCCACCGGTTGCGAGCGCACCTGCATTACAGTGGGTGAGAATGGTATCACCATCCTTAATGAACTCTGCCCCCCAAATGCCTATTGCCTTATTAACCTCAATATCTTCTTCAAGGATTTTCTTTGCCTCATCTATAAGGATTTCCTTTAATCTGCTGACAGATTCTTCTCTGTATTTATTCAGGATACCTTTAATTCTCTGAACAGACCAGTGAATATTCACTGCAGTTGGCCTCGTGGAAAGCAAGGTCTGAAAGACAGGTTCAAGGAGCTTTGTAAAATCACCAGAATTATCTGCCTTTATATCCTGTGCTCCAAGTGCTATGCCCATTGCTGCCGCAATCCCTATGGCTGGAGCTCCCCGTATCCAAAGTCTTCTAATCCCCTCTGCAACCGTTCTGTAATCAGGGCACTCAATAAAAGTGACTTCCAGAGGCAGCTTTGTCTGATCAAGCATGATGACCTTGCCATTAACCCATTCTATCGATTTAACCATGCAGTTTTTCTCTAATCCATTTATTCTAAAATACTGATAACTACCCATGAAATAGTGAGGAAGGTTACTGAGATAATTGTTCCCCATGATATATAATTCTGCATTCTGGAATTAGTGAACTCTCCCATAAGCTTCTTGTTGTTTATCAGTAATATGGCAAACACAAGGACAAACGGCAACAAAAGGCCGTTAATAACTGCTGAGAGCACCATCAGGAAAACAAGCGGAGCGCCTGGGATTAAGACAAGCAAGGAAGCCAGTGCTATTGTTAATGTGTAGATCCACATAAACTGGGGCGCATCCTTAAATGTCTTGTTAACTCCTGCTTCCCAGCCCAATGCCTCGCATATATAATATGCTGTTGCAAGGGGCACTATTATTGCACCAAGCAATGAAGCATTCGCAAGGGAAATAGCGAATATCAGAGAAGCGTAATCTCCGGCCAATGGCCTGAGAGCCAGTGCAGCTTCTGAAGCTTCATTGATTCTGATACCATAAGGGAAGAGAAGCGTGCCGCACGTTATTATAATAAAAAAACTTATGATGTCGGTTATGGAACATCCTATAATTACATCAAGCCGGGAGGCTTTGTAATGTTCCTTTGAGATGCCTTTTTCTGCTATGGACGACTGGAGGTAAAACTGCATCCAGGGTGTAATGGTTGTTCCGATGATTGCTATGCTCATCATTATGTATTCTGATTTCCATTGTATTTTTGGAACAAACGTTTGCTTTATTACTGCGTTCCAGTCCGGATTTGCCATGACCCCGGATATGATATACCCCACGAATATAATACAGGCATAAAGCAGTATGATCTCCACAACCCTGTAACTCCCTTTTGTGACTAATAGCCATATGGTGACAGCCCCAAATGGCACCATCATATATTTTGACAATCCAAGGATTTCCATACTCGCAGCCCATCCCGCGAAATTAGCCACAGTATTTCCGAAGTTTGCGATGAGAAGACCTAACATCATAAAAAATGTTGCCTTTACTCCATAGTTTTCGCGGATGAGATCAGATAGCCCCTTTCCGGTAACAACGCCCATGCGGCCTACCATTTCCTGTATTACTACGAGAGCTATCGTTGTGGGTATTAATGTCCAGAGCAAAGAGTATCCGAATCTTGCGCCTGCAACTGAATAGGTGGTTATGCCGCTCGCGTCATTGTCAATGTTGGCAGTTATTATCCCCGGACCCATGACGGATATGAATACTGCAACTTTTTTCCAGAGACTCATACCTTCCTCCTCTTGCGTTTCGCTGACGGCGGGAGGATTACATCTATAACATCATCAACGGTAACGATACCGAGCATGAATCCTTCTGAATCAACGACCGGAATTGCAACAAGGTTGTACTTTGCTACAATCTCAGCAACTTCTATTTCATCTGTATCCGGTGTAACGGTTTTTAATTTTGTTTCCAGGATATCAGAGAGCTTTGCATCCAGAGGTGCAAGAAGCAGCTCTCTCAGGGAGACAACACCAAGCAGTTTTTCATCAGGATCAGTAATGTAAAGATAATAGACAGTCTCGACATCCTCAGCATCTTTCCTGAATTTCTCTATAGCGTCCTTTACGCTGATTTCCGGAGGATATGTTATGAAATCATTTGTCATCAGTCCGCCTGCAGTATCCTCTTCATGCCCGAGCAGTTCCTGTATATCTTCTGCCTCTTCCTTCTCTATACTCTCAAGTATCTCTTTTGCCTTGTCCACAGGAAGATCACTGAGCACATCAGCAGCCTCATCAGGAGGCATTTCTTCGATGATATCTGCTGCCTTATCTGTATCCATTCCGGTTATAATCGCTGCCTGAACTTCCGGTTCCAATTCTGATAGCGCTTCAGCGGCTGTTTCAACATCAAGGCCCTTGAAAAATGATGCCCCTTCTTTATGAGATACCTGGCTTATAATCTCTGCAATATCAGCGGGGTGAAGTTCAGATACCATCTGTCGCGGGACCGTAAGGGAGATTTTTGTAAGTTTCGGCTCCAAAGGCTGGATGTATGTCCAGCTGATAAGGTTATATGAGAGATGTTTTTTAAATATTCTCATAACATCTTCTCCGCCCCTTTCAAAACCGAGCCTGCGCATGATACCTCTCATCCCCACGTCAACTGCAATAAGTAAAGCCTCTGAATCATACCCCTCAAGCTTGACATCATTCACCCTGACAACCTTAGCGCCATTTGCATCAACTATCTGTTTATCAAATATATCCCTGACTATAAGGAGGTCTTTCTCATTGAATTCATAAGTCTGGAGGCTTTCTGTATAAATATTTGAAGAGATTATTCTCTTGTTGAATATATTCAGGCCGGTCCAGGGGAGATTCAGAAGACTTTTCTTTTTCTCAAGTATCAAAGCGGTTACTTTTGGAAATGCTTCACCCCTAACAACAACAATATCCCTGACTTTACCTAATTCCTCGCCTTTTGGGTCAAGTACAGGTTTCCTGAGTATTTCACTTACAAATAATTCACCAAAAAAAGGCATTACTGCTCCAATAACGGCATATGTAATTTGATTTAAAGGATTCGAGGGGCTGAGTAATCAAGGTTTCTCTTCATGAACTCCGGAATCTTGAACCCTGAAATGCCTGAATCTTTGAACCCTCTGTTAAGAGTATAGCTTACCGATTTTTATTTCAGCAATATGAAAATGAAAGGGATTTGCTTTATAATTTATCAATAAAAATATCAGAGGTATCGTTTTGGATAAACTAATAATTCATGGCGGAAAAAGACTTAAAGGAGAAGTTGCAATAAGCGGTGCAAAGAATGCAGCTCTCCCGATAATGGCTGCTTCGCTTTTATCATCCGGCTATTCTACTATCAGCAGGGTTCCGGATCTGAGAGATATCATGACCATGGGGCGGCTTTTTGCAAATCTTGGCGCCGGATTTCACTATGAAGACAGTAAGGCTGTTATTAATACAGAAAAAATAAAGGTATACGAAGCTCCGTATGATCTTGTGAGAAAAATGCGGGCATCCATACTTGTGCTCGGACCATTACTTTCGAGATATGGAAGGGCAAAGGTTTCATTGCCGGGAGGCTGCGCTATTGGTGCAAGGCCAATAAATTTCCATCTGAACGGACTTGAAAAGATGGGAGCGGACATTAAACTGGAATCCGGGTATGTTATTGCAAAGGCAAAAAGACTCAGGGGTGCTTCTCTGTACTTTGATATACCGACTGTTACCGGGACTGAAAACCTTATGATGGCTGCTTCATTGGCAAAGGGCATTACATTGCTGGAAAATGCTGCAAGGGAACCTGAAGTGACTGATCTTGCAAATGCCCTTATCTCTATGGGCGCTAAGATAAAAGGAGCTGGTGAGAGCGTTATTGAGATAGAGGGGGTAGATGAATTAAAACCCGCAGACTATACAATAATCCCTGACAGGATCGAGGCAGGTACATTTATGACGATTGCTGGAATCACAGGTGGTGATATTATTCTGAAGGGATGCAGACAGAAACATCTTGATGCATCGATAATGAAACTGAAAGAAGCCGGTCTTTCTTTTGAGAATGTTCCTGACGGCTTACGCGTAACCGGTCCCGGCAGGCCGGCTGCTTCTGATATAAAAACGCAGCCATATCCTGGTTTTCCTACTGACATGCAGGCACAATTCATGTCACTTATGTGCATAGCTGATGGCACGAGCATCATAAAAGAGACGATATTTGAGAACAGATTTATGCATGTCGCAGAGCTTAAAAGGATGGGCGCTGATATTACTGTAGAGGGAGGAGTTTCGACTGTTAGGGGGATTTCGAAACTGAAAGGCGCACCTCTGATGGCAACTGATCTGCGGGCCAGTGCATCCCTTATAGTTGCGGCGCTTGCGGCAAAAGGAGAGACTGTTATACACCGTATATATCATCTTGACAGGGGATATGAAAATATGGAGGGAAAACTCAGCAAGATAGGGGCTGATGTGAAGAGAGCAAAAGAGGACCAGTAAACTGTATTTAGTAGGTAGTAGACTGTAGGTAGTAGGTAGGGAAGTGTCATTAGAGAACAAGGATTAAGCGATGCTGTTTGCAGTCTACTACATGCAGCCTACTACCTACTATCTTATGTATGCTTCTGTTACGTAACGGCGCATCATGCGGTGGCAGTTGAAATAGTAAGCATTCTTGCCTATGGCATTCTGCATCATTCGAATCCATGTATGCCTGTCGTTGTAAAACATGGGGATAATGATGTTTTCGAGTTTATTGTAAAGATCATCGGCATCTCTTGTATCTATGTTATCTGTCAGGGTTGTCTCTGTCGGACTAGGGCCTATCGACCAGCCGGTGAATCCCTCAATATGACCTTCTATCCACCATCCGTCAAGCACGCTGAAATTCATTACTCCATTATGTGTTGCTTTCATACCGCTTGTGCCTGATGCTTCTCTGGGCCTCAGGGGTGTGTTCAGCCATATATCGACACCTGATATCATCTTGAGCGCAATATCCATATCATAATTTTTCAGATAAGCCATGGCAATTTTATCTTTGACTCTCTCTTTTATAGAAAAAATTTTCTCTATGAGCTTTTTCCCTAAATCATCCTTCGGATGAGCTTTCCCGGCATATATAATCTGGAGTTTACCTTCAGAAATCCTTTCAAGTCTCTCAATATCCGAAAATATCAGATCAGCCCTCTTGTAAGCTGTTGCCCTTCGTGCAAATCCTATGGTGAGAATATCCGGGTTCATATCAATCTGAGTTGTTTTTTTAACATAATCGAAAAGAACCTTTTTGGCCTCCATATGCGCATTCCAGATTTCATAATCAGGAATACGTCCAACCCTTACAAAAAGTTCAGGTTCATTCGCCCACCCGGGAAGATGTTTATCAAACAGGGTTTTGAAGCTGTCGCAAGTCCATGTGAACGTATGCACGCCGTTTGTAATAGCATTGATCTCATATCCGGGGAACATACTTCGTGATACTTCACCGTGTTTTTTTGCAACCCCGTTTATAAATTCGCTCAGGTTAAGTCCAAGGCGGGTCATGTTCAGATCTTCCTTTCCACCGAGTTCTTTTAAAACATTCAGGGGTATTTGTTCACCCATAATCTTTATGACAAGGTCATAGGGGAATCTGTCATGTCCTGCATCAATAGGGGTATGTGTTGTAAAGACACAGAGGGCTTTTACTTTCTCCACATCCCATACAAGTTTTTCATCCCAGACATCTTCAATCGGCCGTTTGAATCTATTGAGAAGTTCGAGGGTAAGAAGACTCGAATGCCCTTCATTCATATGGTACTTCTTGATCTCAAAACCAATCTCATGAAGCATTCTCACACCGGCGATGCCGAGGACTATCTCCTGCTTCAGCCTGTATGCAAGGTCTCCTCCGTAAAGATAATGGGTAATCTCTCTGTCCTGAGGGGCATTCCCTTCGATATCCGTATCAAGGAAGAAGATAGGGATGCAGCCTCCTGTCAGACTTTCAACATTATATTCCCATGCCTGTACCAGTACATCCCTGCCTTCAATCTGTAGCGTGATCCTTGCAGGAAGCAGGGTCATAGAACGGGACGGATCCCAGGATACAGGGTATTCAGTCTGTTTCCCATGTTCATCCAGTTCCTGTATGAAATACCCTTTTTTAGTAAGAATGGTAACGGCAACCATCGGGAGTTTCAGGTCAGCGCTTGTCCTGATGGTATCGCCTGCGAGCACACCGAGTCCACCGCTGTATGTAGGAATATCATTCCGGATTCCTATCTCCATCGAAAAATATGCAATCTTGGGTTCTTTTGTAAGTTCTATCGGACAGGCGTTATTCATATCCGAATATATTAAGATATTTTAATAGAGATAAACAATAATGAAAAACCATTACTGGAAAAGAAAGGATAGGGGAGATAAATATTAGACAGGGCAGATGAGTCTGCCGAGCTTTTCAGTCAGCCTGAGATTTTCTGAGTAGTCAACCGGACAATCAACAATAGCAGGCACTTTCTGATTAAGGGCATCTTTTAAAACCGGCAGCAATTCATCGTCTGAGGAAATCCATATTCTCTTCGCCAGGGAGACCGAAGATATATTCGACTCCCTCAGCTTCGAGGCATTTAACGAATAATTCAGAAGATCTCATAACAACTCATCGAAATCAACAATATGCAAAAAACTATCTGAAACCTTGGGTGTTGTTTTCGAATTAGACCTGGCTTTATAGAGAATATATTTGATTCCGTATTTATTAGCTGTATGAAGAATTTCCTCTGTATCATCAATAAATAGTGATTTATCTTTGTCAAATCCGAGACGTTTTTCAGCTTTTTCCCAGAAAATCAGGCTTTCCTTTGGATATCCGACATCAAAAGAAGAAAGCACCGAGTCGAAATACTTCCCAATCTGTGTTTTGTTGAATTTCAGCTCGATAGATTTGTAATGTGCGTTTGTCAGAAGAAATATTTTCTTCTTGTGGATTTTCATCATCTTCAGAAAATCAATAACATGAGGATGAACTTCAATCAGGTGCCTGATCTGTTCTTTTAGTGCCGGGATATCGAGATGGAGTTCTTTTGACCAAAAATCAAGGTCTGTCCAGTTTAACGTTCCCTCATGTGCTTTGTATTTTCCCATGAGTTCTTCCTTTGCCTTGCCTAATGTAATATTATGCTTCTCTGCATACTTTTCAGGCACAAGATGTTCCCAAAAGAAATCATCGAAATATTTATCAAGGAGAGTCCCGTCCATATCGAGCAAAACGAATTTTATGTCTTTTAAAGGAAACAACATTTCTTTTTATATATTTGAGGTTATCTTGAAAATCATTATATCGTAGCCGCAAACTTTAGTTTGCGTTTTATTGTTCTCTATTCGATCTGTTATGAAAACGCAGGCTGAAGCCTGCGGCTACCGAACAAATTTCAGAACGGCAGGACTTTTGGTAATTTGAAACCTTTCTTGCCTTTGAACATCTTGAGCATTTTCTTTATTTCAATATATTGTTTTATAACCCTGTTTACATCCGGCACAGTAGTGCCGCTACCCAATGCAATCCTTCTCCTTCTGTTTCCGTTGATTACGTTGTGGTCTCTTTTCTCTTTTTTCGTCATGGAGCTTATGATTGCTTCAACCTTAATCAATTCCCTCCCATCAATATCCAGATTTTTGATCTTATTCATGCCGGGTATCATATTAATAAGGTTTTCCAGGGGACCCATGTTGCGCATCTTCTGAAGCTGTTCTCTCAGGTCATCAAATGTAAACGAATCATCCATTATGGTCTTCTGGAGTTTCTCAGCCTCTTTATGATCAAAAGTCTTCTGTGCCTGTTCAATCAAACTGAGGACATCGCCCATACCGAGTATCCTCGACGCAATCCTCTCAGGATAAAAAGGCTCAAGCATCTCGATCTTCTCACCGGTGCCGATGAACTTAATCGGTTTCCCGGTCACTGATATTATGGAAAGTGCAGCTCCACCCCTTGCATCACCATCCATTTTTGTTAGGATTATGCCGTCAATGCCGATCTGCTCTCCAAAATTCCGTGCTATATTGACTGCATCCTGTCCTGTCATTGCATCTGCAACAAAGATGATCTCTTTTGGTGAAACGCTCTCTTTTATATTTTTTAACTCTGCCATGAGAGATTCATCGATGTGCAATCTGCCGGCAGTATCGAGGATGACTATGTCTCTGGCATCAAGCTTTGCCTTTTTCACAGAGTCATAACAGAGGGTCACGGGATCTTTTGTGTCTTTTGAAAAATAGACAGGGACATCGATCTGGCTGCCGAGAGCGATGAGCTGGTCTATTGCTGCAGGTCTCTGGAGGTCGGCTGCCACAAGCATAGGTCTTCTGCCTTCCTTCTTGAAAAGTCTCGCAAGTTTCGCTGATGTTGTAGTTTTACCTGAGCCATGCAGACCTACCATCATTATGATGGTTGGAGGATTGGGTGACAGGGGGATCCTGCTGTTTGTCTTTCCGAGCAGCTGGCAGAGCTCTTCATTGACTATCTTGATAACCTGTTGTCCCGGGCTCAGGCTTTCAAGAACTTCCTTGCCAATAGCCTTTTCCTTTATCTTTTGAACAAAATCCTTTACAACCTTGAAGTTGACATCAGCCTCCAGAAGGGCAAGCCGAATCTCTTTCAGGGCGACCTCTATGTCCTCTTCTTTCAGGAGGCCTTTCCCTTTTAATTTTTTGAATATGGATTCTAATTTTTCTGTGAGGGATTCAAACATATAAAGATACTACTGTCTCCTTGCAGTTTTCCGGCAAAAGCGCTGCAGGCAATAACTTAAATCCATTACAGGAGAGAATCTAATTTTGCTTTTAGCTGTTGTTTTGGAACCACTCCAACTATCTGATCGACCTTAACACCGTCCTTAAAGAACATTATAGTAGGTATGCCCATAATTTTGTATTTGCTGGCGATTTCAGAATTCTCATCAGTATTAAGTTTCATAACTTTTACTTTACCGATATATTCTTTAGATAATTCTTCAACTGTTGGTGATATCATTCTGCATGGACCGCACCATGCAGCCCAGAAATCAATCATAACAACACCCTGAGCTTTAATAACTTCATTTTCCCAGTTAGATGTTGTAGCTTCAAGTATACCTTCTGCCATTCAACCCTCCTCTTATCCCCGTCCAATACAACGGACAATTTATTTGTTTAATTATATTTTCAGGCTATAATCTTTGTCAATGTTTTTAGGAATATGAAATTATCGTCTCATTGACACTCTTTGGTTCTTTCTGCTATTTTTAACAATGAAAAAGTGTTTCCTTTTTTCTGTTATTTTTCTTTTCATCCTCTCTGCAAATTCATATGGCTTTGACATAAAAGGTTTTCAACCCCTTGATCCTTATGGCATATTTTCGACATTCAGCGCTGAGAGCTTAACGAAAGGCAAAACTGCAATTGCTACCGGCGCTGAACTGTCAGTAGATCCGGATTTTTACCGGTTTGTTTTAAAAACTGCTTATGGAGTTACTGATAACTTCGAAATAGGCATGACTCTTCCTTATGTGTTCGGTTCTGATGCTACGGAGGGGTTTGAAGATGCTTCTGTAGGTTTTAAGTACAGGTTCTTTGATGAGGGCAAGTATGGTCCCTCTTTAGCATATATCCTGAGTGCGTCTGTGCCTTCAGGTCGTGATCAGTTAAGCACAGACGGACGTTACAGTGTTGGACTTATTATAAGCAAGAGGGTAGGCCCTGTTAATGGACATTTGAATCTCTTTTACGCAAAACCCGGCAAAGAAAGTTTGGAGAATGAGGTTTCTTTTCTGACCGGACTGGACTTTGCCGCTTCACATAATTTTAAGCTTCTTGCAGAATTACAGGTTAAGAAAAGTAGTTTTTCAGATAAAATCGACTCTATAGAAGGAAGGATCGGCTACAGGATAAAAACTACCGATTATATATATACTACATTTGGGGTCGGATATGATTTTAAGAACAGAAGCCCTGAATCAAGGGTATTATTCACGGTAACATTTATATATCCAAAGGAGACGAAAAAAATTAAGAAGATTTATGAGGAGGAATAGATAAAAAATGTTTGATATCGGCATGCCGGAGCTTATGGTGATATTTGTTGTCGCCCTCCTCGTGATTGGTCCGGATAAACTTCCTGAATTAGCGAAAACACTCGGAAAGGGGCTGGCGGAACTGAAAAAATCATTTCAGGATGTGAAAGACTCGGTTGAGGAGGAATTCAAGGAAACCACCTCAGATATCCGCGAAGCAGTAACAGACGTTAAGAAACAGATAGAGAGTGAGGTCAGGGATACAACTGCAACCTTGCAGGAAGTTAAGACCCAGGTGGAGACTGCATCAGAAGAGATACATAAGACATTTGAAAGCACTGCGAAAGATATAGAGGATCAGGGAGAGCAAGAATCTGAACAGACAGGTAAGACATCAGATGGTGAGGTTAAAAAACAATCGTAGATGGTCGGCATGATGCCTGCAACAGCAATCCTTTTGAAAATCAGATAGAAAAAATTAGCATGAGTCAACAGGTGGGGGTTTAATATGGCAGAAACCAAAATGATGTCTTTTCTCGGACATCTCGGTGAACTCAGGAAAAAGATTACTGTATCTCTGATTGCTACGTGTGTAACTTTTATGGTTTCATTCAATTACTCCGAGCAGCTTCTTGAATCACTCATGTTTCCGCTCAGATATACTCTGGACTTTTCAGTAACAAAGATGTACATGTATTTTATCCCGCAGGATAAACTGCATAATACAAAACTTGTGTTTTTGGCGCCTGCTGAGGGGTTCTGGATGAATATGAAGATCGCAATGGTTGCTGCTCTGATACTTGCACTGCCTGTAATATTTCAGCAATTATGGAGCTTCATATCTCCCGGTCTCCATGGCAAAGAAAAAAAGTATGTAGTCCCGTTTGTTTTAACAGCGACCGGTCTTTTCCTTGTTGGAGGAGCGTTCTGTTTTTTTATTGTCCTGCCGTTTGCAATGGGCTTTCTTCTTACCTATAAAGTTGGTGATTTCATGATGCCCTTACTTTCTGTCGGACAGTATGTTGATTTCTGCCTTAAGTTTATCCTTGCCTTTGGCGCTGTCTTTGAACTCCCCATTATAATCCTATTTGCCACTCGTATGGGTTTAATAACTACACAGACATTAGCAAAAAACCGGAGATATGCTGTATTAATAGCATTTATCGTAGCTGCCATTCTTACTCCAACTCCTGATGTCTTTAATCAGACCCTTATGGCAGTTCCGATGATAATTTTGTATGAAGTCGGAATTCTTGCGGCAAGAATATTTGTAAGACGAAAGGATGCATAGTGCCTACTATAAGGGGGAAGAGTCTCAAGGCGATTGCATTTGATATATCTGAAGGGTACGTGGTTGTTAATCCTATTTTTTTGAAGCCGCTCGACCAGGAATCCCTTAAGGGCATATATCAGGAGATCATGAGGGCCCAGATAGAGATCAGGGGTGAGAAATTTCCACAGGGAGATATGAAGGCAATCAGATGGCGAAATACACGGCTCCAGAGACTCAATTCTGCCGTGATGATACTGAAAAATTTTGCAAGAGAAAGAAAAATCATCATCATATGAAATTTGACTGCTTGTGAAATTTATGTTAATTTTTTAATTATGGAAATATCTGAAGAAACAAAAGAAGTAAGGGATTTACTCCAGAGCATTGTAAAATCAAAGAAGACCCTCAGGATGTATCCTCAGAACAACCCTGTCTATGTAAAGACGTTAGAGGATGCTTATACAAGATTTAATAGTTTTTTTGATTATAAAGATACTTTCACATTAAAGATAAAACAGAACAGTATTTATTATGATGCGGAACAATTGTATTACAACCCTGAAAAAGAAGATAATTTTGCACTGTTTTTCTTTAAAGACGGTTTAAGGGAGCTATCATTCAAAAAAGGATTGACTCAGGAAGAACTGGAGGAATTTTTAAGGATTATTGCTCTTGATTTTGACAGAGAAGCTATAGATGACGACGTAGTCACTCTCTTATGGGAAAAGGACTTTCAGAACATCAAGTATATTGTTGATGAGGCTTATCTTCTGGATGTTGATGAAGAGAATTATCAGGATAAAGCTGAAGAAAAGACAAAGGAACAGGTTACTGATGTCGATGATCTGATGAGGGCTTATGCAGATGGATTTGCTGAAGAAGACATCAGGACCGTATCAATCGTGCCATTGTCAGAAAAAGACCTCCAGCTTCTCTTGGAGGAACTCGAAAAAGACTCATCTGATAACAAAGTATACAAACTGGTTAACATACTCTTTGAGTTAATCTATCCATCAGAAGATAAAAGCGATTTAGAAGATATCTATACATTCATTCAGGAAGCTATTCTGTTTTCGATGAAACACGGGGATATCCATGCAATATTGGATATCATGAAGAGGGCTCGGGAAGTTGTAGATAACCCTATGTTATCAGAGAATGAGAAGCGATATATGAGAATGCTCCCTGTATACCTTGGGACAGAAGAGATCATGTTGTTTCTGGCTGATCTTCTTGATAGTGGTGTGGAGATAGAAGAAAAAGATCTTGAGAATCTGGTTCAATTCCTTGATAAAAATGCGATCGGACCCATGGTAAAGTGTCTCGGGGAACTGAAGACGATCCGTGCAAGAAAAAGTATTATAGAGGCGCTTATTGTTACCGGAAAGAAGGATATCCAGACTCTGTCAAAGGGACTTGATGACCAGAGATGGTATGTTGTCAGGAATATTATTTACATTCTCAGGAGAATAGGGGACAAGAGAGCTACTGAATATCTCCTGAGGACTGTAAGGCATGGAGACATAAGGGTCCGGAAAGAGGTCATTAAGGCTTTTGGTGAACTTGGCGGGAAAGAAGTAATCCATAGCCTCAGGGAATGCCTTGATGACCCTGATACGCAGGTAAGGATTGCAGCTGCAAAGGCCTTTGGCAGTATCGGGACAGAGGCTCCTAAAAGAATAATACTCGATGAGATATGTGATAAGGATTTTAAAGATAAGGAATTTGATGAGAAAAGGGAATTTTACGAGGTGCTTTCAAGATGGAAGGACGCAGAGGTCTTTGAATTTCTGATAAAGACCTTCAAAACAACGTCATTTTTTGGCAGAGCTAAAAAATATGAGAACAGGGCTTGTGCTGCATTCTGTCTCGGTCTTTTGGGGAACAAAGACGCTCTCCCGGTTCTGGAAAAATATAAGGACTCAAACAATAAACTTCTGAGGGACTTTACATATGCAGCAATCAAAAAACTTGAGTATGGACAATAAGGAAGACAAAGAAATCCACAGGAGCGGACAGGATATAATCAATCAGCTGGCTGTTATCCTGAGGACCGCCCAGATCCATGATCCCGGCAATATTGCCGTAACATCAGCGATAGAAAGGTTTATTTTACTTATCAATCAACTTACCGCTTCTGAGTTAAGCGTTGCACTTGAGCTTATAGGAGAATTTTTTTACATAGCTGATATAAGGATAAGGTACTCCATGGAACATCTCCTTAATTTTGATTTTCTTGTGCGGGAATTTAAAAGGAGAGAGATTGGGAGAGTTATTTTCAGGAATCCTGTCAGGGCTGATGATGTCCAGATATTTCTTAAGGCATTCATAGCATCAGGTTATTCTGATTCACCATATGAAAAAATGCTCGATATAATGACGCAATCAGAGAACATCGATGTAGACAGGTTACAAAAAATAGTGGAAGAAGAAGTAGATGCCAGGAAGGTCATAAAAAAATCATATTTCAATGCTGTTTCATACACAAGAGGCGTGATGACCAAGATTAAACAGGGGGAAAAGGTCAATATTAAAAAGGCGAAAAGGATTGTAGAGTCCATGGTTGACCATCTAATCGAAGAAGAAAAATTCCTGATGGGGATGACTGCGATCAAGGACTATGATGAATACACATATCATCATTCTGTTAATGTCAGCATACTCTCGATAGCCCTGGGCCAGAGGCTGGGGTTGAACAGGAAGGTTCTTACGGAAATTGGACTTGTAGCCCTTTTTCATGATATTGGCAAGATAGACATTCCCAATGAAGTCCTTAATAAAACTACTAATTTTAACGATGATGAATGGAAGATTATGAAAAAACATCCTGTTTGGGGTGTGAAGGCTATTTTAAAATTAAGAGCCATGGACACAAGCGCCATTCGGGCTGCTATTGTTTCATTTGAACATCATATGAACTATGATCTTTCGGGATACCCTAAGGTGAGACAATACACAGAACTGGATTTTTATTCGAAGCTTGTGAGTTTTGCTGATCAGTATGATGCAATGACATCCTCAAGAGTCTATTCAAGGATTCCATTGTCTCCTGATAAAGCACTTAGCATCATGATGGAAAGGTCCGGCACGCAGCTTGATCCTATTCTATTTAAGTTTTTCATCAATATGGTAGGTGTCTTTCCGATAGGAACACTTGTAATGCTTGATACAAAAGAACTCGGACTTGTCTATGAAAGTGATGTTGTATTTGCCGACAGGCCGAGGGTGTTGCTGATAATCGACAATAAGGGAGAAAGGGTTAATGGGCCTGTTATAAACCTTACTGAAAAAGATACAGCAGGCAAATACTTTCGGACAATAGTTAAAACCCTGGATCCCAATAAATACAAAATAAACCTCGCAGAATATCTACTTTAGAATACCGCACTTCCATATTTCTTCTTGCGATTTTAGTGAGATTATTATTTAATATACATAGGTTAGACTGTAATATTTCAAGTCTAAAATAAACAAGGGGTGAATGAATGATTACCGGGAAACCTTTATTCAATAGCCAGGAGATACAGGCAAAGGTTAAAGAGCTTGCTGACAGGATAACAAAAGACTATTCAGGCAAGGAACTTCTTGCGGTTGGAATTCTAAAGGGTGCATATATGTTTTTTTCTGATCTTGTAAGGGCTATTGAAGTGCCTCTGACGCTGGATTTCATAATTGCCTCAAGTTATATTAAGACAGAAACATCCGGAGAGGTAAAGATGTATTATGACATCAGGGAAAATATCCAGGATAAGCATGTACTGCTCATTGATGACATTGTCGATACAGGTATTACCCTGAATTATATCAGGGAGAGAGTCCTTGCAAGATGCCCCCAAAGCGTCAAAGTTTGTGCATTCCTTGACAAGAAAGAGAAGAGAGAGGTTGAGATCCCTCTGGATTATGTGGGGTTTGAAATACCGAATGAATTTGTGGTTGGTTATGGCCTTGACTACGATAATAAATTCAGGAATCTCCCCTATATTTCAATTTTCAAAAAAAGGACATAAAGGGTAAAAGATGTTCGAACTCATGATAGAAACGCATTTTGCTTCTGCACACCAGTTAAGAGGCTATAAGGGAAAATGTGAAAGAGTCCATGGACATAACTGGAAAGTACAGGTCTATGTTCTTGCAGAAAGATTGAATGAAATAGATATAACAATAGATTTTCATGATTTAAAAAAGATGACAGAGGAAATAGTGGGGCAGCTGGACCATAGTTTTCTAAATGACATTTTCCCTTTTACCGAAAAGAATCCATCTTCTGAAAACATCGCAAAATGGATTTATGACTCGCTCAGAAAGCGGATTGATAATGATGATATCAGTCTTTCTGCTGTTACGGTCTGGGAGTCAGATACTGCATCTGCAACCTATTTTGAAGCATAAGTTATTGAAGAATATATCCAGCATATTTCTGAAGGAGAGATCAGAGTAGAATTTTATCATGACGATAAACATAGCAATAGGTTGTCATAGCTATCTTTTGGGTGAAGGGATAAAAAAGCTCCTCAAATATGAAGACGGCATAAATATTATCGGTATATTTGACGAAGGAATAGATGTAAGGGAAATATTAAAACTGAATCCTGATATAATCATTGCTGATTATAAGATATTTCGTTCCTTTCCCGAAGTCCCTTTCAGAGAAGATCAGGTGAAGATTATCCTCATCAGTGACAGGGCCTGGATTTCTGAAGTTGAGAGACAGATACCGGAATTAATCTTAAGAGGTGTTTCCGGTATCCTGCCCCCGGAGGCGGATTCAGATATTCTGAAAAAGTCAGTCAAGGTTGTCTATGCAGGAGAACTATGGATTGATGGCAAAATAATAAAGCATATGCTGTATAACATGAAGAATATTGAAAAGAAAATAGATCTTACGAAAAAAGAAAAAGAGATCGCAAACCTTATCTGTAATGGACACAGGAATAAGGAAATTGCACAGAAACTTGATATCTGCGAACAAACAGTCAAATCACACTGCAATCGTATTTACAAGAAGATCGGTGTTTCTGACAGACTACAGCTCGCCCTTTATACTCACAAGATATGGCCAGGTCATATCTGAGGTATTAAAACCAAAGTATATATCTTTTTAAAACCTATATTAATAAAATTAATCCATTAGGGTAATTGCAAATTACTTACATCTGTAGTAAAAGTAATATAGTTTGCAGAAAATCATATTAGGCGGGTCTTCTTCAGGAGGCAGCTTGCTCTTAAGACTTACATGTCCGGAGTGTGAGAAAGATTCATACAGTGTTTCTGTGGAGAACTTTAAACCGTGTCCTTACTGCGGAATTCTATTTAGCGGGAAATATGGCAGTGAAAAAAGAGATGACGGCCGCATAAACAAAGAAATCCCTTTTATCCTTCCGTATAAAGGTCAGAATCTTGAAGCAAGCACAATAAACTTTTCAAAAAAAGGATTGAGTATCAAGATATTCGGCAACCCATCTCTCCCTGTCGGAGATGTAATGGAATTCAGTATTGGAAACTCATTGGTAAAAACAGAGATTTTGTGGTTTTTTAATGCTCCTGAAGTCTCTATGGCTGTGACTGGGCTAAAGATACTGGAAGGCAGTTTAAATCCTCAGGAATTTCCAGGCCTCAATATATCTGATGACAGATCTACGGAAAGTTAAGAATTGTCAGATGTAGTACAGGATTTCCGTATTCTGTTCCAAAACCCGCTTCTTTTCTGTTAGAATTAACTCCCGATCATAATTTACCCGGATGAAGGAGGTAGCATGGATTATTTCTTAAATGAAGATCAGGTTATGATAAAGGAACTTGTACGGCAGATATCTGAGGAAAAGGTTGTTCCTGTGAGAGAAGAGCTTGATGAAAAAGAGGAGTTTCCCTGGGAAATCATGAAAGTCCTTTCACAATCAGATCTGTTCGGTCTTTTTATACCTGTAGAATACGGTGGAATAGGAAAGGGCTCTCTTGATTTATGTATAGCGGTCGAGGAACTCTCAAGGGCATGCCTTGGCGTTTCAACGACATATGCAGCGAACGCACTCGGTACATATCCTATACTTCTCTTTGGTTCAGATGAACAAAAGAAAAAATATCTCCCTGATATTGCTGCCGGTAAAAGGCTTGTTGCCTTTGGACTTACAGAAGCAAATGCAGGGAGTGACGCTGCGGGGATACAGACTACTGCAAAGCTGGATGGTAATAAATATGTAATTAACGGTACAAAACAATGGATTACTAATGGAGGAGAGGCCGAGATTTATACAATTATTGCCATGACGGATAAGGCAAAAGGACCGAGAGGCGCATCGGCTTTCATCATTGAAAAAGATACCCCTGGTTTTCAATTCGGGAAAAAAGAAAAAAAGATGGGTATCAGAGCATCATCAACAAGGGAACTCATATTTGATAACTGCAGAATACCCAAGGAGAATATTGTAGGCAAGGAAGGTATCGGGTTTATTGTTGCCATGAAGACCCTTGATAATGCAAGAGCTGGTGTTGGTGCGCAGGGTGTTGGCATTGCTCAGGGGGCATTTGAAGAAGCGCTAAAGTTTGCACGCCAACGAGTTCAGTTCGGACATCCCATTATAAGTTTTCAGGCTGTTCAGCATATGCTTGCAGACATGGCAACAGAAATAGAAGCTGCACGCGCACTGGTATACGCTGTTGCAAGATATATGGACAGTGGAGCACGTGAGGTATCAAAGGTATCGGCAATGGCAAAGGTCTTTGCTACAGATATGGCTATGCGGGTTACTACAAATGCAGTGCAGGTTATGGGTGGTTCAGGCTATATGAGAGAATATCCTGTCGAAAAAATGATGCGTGACGCAAAGATCCTCCAGATTTATGAAGGCACAAACCAGATCCAGCGTAATGTTATTGGACAGGCATTAATCAGGGAAGCAGCCAAGAAATAAATTGAATGTAAAGTGCAGCCTTGTTTTCATCAAGGCTGCACCCCAAAATGCAGCAAATGAAGAAGTTACTTCTTTACCCCCGTCAATATTTCCGTATGAACTTCAATATTTGCCTCTTTCATCGCTTTCTCTATAAACTCTGTAACCTTTGTTTTAGTGCGTTCCTGAAGCAGCTTCTGCTTAATTTTTTCTTTTGCAGTATCAAAGGGCTCCATTCCGGGCTCTTTCTTTTCTTCAACCTTAATAATATGATATCCGAATTGCGTTTCTACGATTCCACTGACTTCTCCGGGTTTTAAAGAAAAAGCTGCATCTTCAAAAGACTTTACCATCCTTCCTTTTGGGAAAAATCCTAATTCGCCTCCCTTGGGTTTAGAGCCTGTATCATCTGATACATCGGATGCAAGTTTTGCAAAATCTTCACCGGCTTTTATCTTTTTGAGAATTTCCTCTGCTTTTTCCTTGGCTTTTTTCTTATCGTTATCAGAAGCAGAAGGATCGGTTTTGATGAGTATATGCCGCGACCTTACCATCTCAGGTGTTTTAAATTCATCTTTATGGCTTTCGTAATAAGCCTTTACATCTTCTTCTGAAACCTCCACTTTGTTCGTGACTTCTTTTTTCAAGTACTCAATTGCAATAATATTGTCTTTGAGCAGTTCCAATTGCTCTTTTAATTCAGGATTTTTATCAAAACCTTTCTTTTTTGCCAGTTTAGATATTACGATTCCCTGAATATACTGTTGTAGAATATTCTCTTTTAACTGGGGATTTTTTTCTATGACTTTCTGTTTTTCGCTGTCAAGATATCCGAGCATTTTGTTGAATTCTGAGATTGTTATTTTCCTGTCTCCAATTTTAGCCACAACGTCATCATCCTTAGCTGATACATTGCCATGAATGAATACCATTACCAACAACAAACTTACAATGATTCCAAAATACTTGCGCATAGATAACGCTCCTCCATATATTGAATTTTATTGAACGAAAGCATACAGAAAAAATATATAAACACAAAATTAACGAAATGTCAAACTACACGTGGTTCCTGAGCATCAGCTCAATCGGATGGGGATTTAAATAGAATTGTTCCTTAAGATAGGACTCATCGAACTTTCTGACATAATGATTGATCAGCACAACAGGTACAATTAAAGGCACATATCCCTTGTGGTAATTATCAATGACTTCAAGCAACTCCTTTTTATCCTCCGAAGAGAGAACTGATTTGAAATAGCCGGCGATATGGGATAATACATTTGTATTCTTTTTAGCAGTAGAGAGAAGCTGCAACCCTTCCATAAGGAGCTTAATATACTGTGTCAGGAGATTTTCTTGTTTATATTTCTTTGAGCTTGCAACAAGCTGTCCAAGAGTTGTGAGATGTTTTGGGCTGTGAGACATTATAAGTAGTTTATGCTCAGTATGAAAATTTACGAGATCCTTTCTGGTTGCACTATTTCTGAATAATTCTTTCCAGCGTTTATAGACAAATACCCTTTCAATGAAATTCTCTCTAAGCTTTGGGTTATGCAGCCTGCCTTCATCTATTGCCGGAACAAGAGGAAAGTGTCGTAAAAATGCCCCTCCAAATAATCCTGCTCCCTTTTTACCAGGCATACCGGATGGCGTGTATACGGTCACTCCTCCTATCCCTGAACTGGGAGACCTGCTTTTAAAGATAAAACCATAAAGATCGACCAACTCCAATACTGTAAGTTTGTTTTTAACCCATTGTAGCATGCCTTCAGTGTGGTCAATGGCTGTACGTGTGGTAATAAGACGTAGCTTATCAGTATCGCCCACTAAATGCATTGATTCCCTTGGAATTCTAAGACCGCATTCAACTTCAGGGCATACGGGAAGCCATTCAAAATACTCTCCAAGTGTATCTGTGATATAACGATCCCATTTGTGTCCGCCATCATAACGGACCTTCTCGCCAAGAAGACATGAACTTATGCCGATTTTAATTTTTTCCATTAACGTATTTTAATTTTAACAGTCTTTGCTCTTAAGTTAAAATCAGAAAATGCATCTGATAAAAAGAATATGATAAAATCAATCAGGAACAGGTATCTGTCGCAAATGATTTTATTGGCATGATCATCAAGGAATCTATAATTATTAATGCGGCTATGAGTAAAGTATGGGATACATTTACTGATCTCACGTGCTGGATTAACTGGAACAGTGTTATGAAAAATGTCAGCTCAGAGGAAGAATGCCTCACAAACGGTAAAAACCTTAAATGTTACTTCAGACCCTTTATCTTTCCTATTCAAATGAGGATCAAGGTTGAAGAAATAGTGCCCTATGAGCGTATAGTATGGTCTGCAAGGAAAAAAGGATTATTCGCATTACACGAATTCTTCTTTCAGAAGAATGAAAGAGGCATCCAGGTCACAAGCAAGGAGACATTTTCCGGCTTACTCGCCGGAGCTTCTGGTTTCTTGCTCCCTGAAAAGAGCATGCGATCACTAACAAAGACTTTTCTTAAGGACCTTAAAAACGCTGCAGAGAGTTACTAAGACGGCTATAAGTAAGGATACATGACTGTCATTGTCATTGCACGACCCCCGATTGCAGTCGAGGGCATGCTTGATCGGGCAATCCAGAGAAAAGAACTGGATTCACCGGTCGAGCCGGAGAATGACAAACAGACAAAACTATGTCGCCATTCTAAAGACCGCATTAGTATATTATTTCCTTTACCTGTTTTATGATCGCATTTGCCGATATCTCCTCATAATCAAGGAGTTCTTCTGGTTTCCCGCTTTTTGGCATTTTTCTTACTGATAATGAATAAACAGGCACTGCTATAGCGCCGAGCGCAGTCCTTACAGCTTCTCCAATACCTCCCTCTGCAAAATGATCTTCAACGGTAATAATTGCTTTAGTAGCCTGAGCAGCCTCATGTATTGTTGCCTGATCAATAGGCTTAATGCTGTAAAGGTCGATGACACGAGCGAAGATGCCTTCTTTCCAGAGTTCGCTGTAAGCATTCAGTGCTTCATGAAGTGTTATACCGGCAGCAATAATTGTTATATGATCATTATCGCTTTTCCTCAATACTTTGCAGCCTCCAACAGGGAAATCCTCATTGTTTTTATACAGGATCGGAGTGTCTTTTCTTGTAGTGCGCAGGTAAACAATTCCATGATATTTTGCGGCTTCCTCGACCAGTTTTTCTGTGGATACAGCATCTGAAGGATACAGGACTACACTATTCAGTACAGACCTGAACATGGCAATCTCCTCAAGGCCCATCTGAGAGGGACCATCCTCGCCGATAGATACGCCTGCGTGAGAACCCGAAAATTTTATATTGGAATCTGAATACTGACACATCCTGATCTGATCGAATGCGCGGGTAAAAAATGCTGCAAAGGTTGAAATAAAAGGTATCTTACCGCGACGGGAAAGGCCTAATGCTGTCCCTACCATATTCTGTTCTGCTATGAACATCTCGAAGAACCTTTCGGGGTATGCTTCTTTGAATATCCCGGCAAAGGTTGAATTACTCACCTCAGCGTCCAGTACCACAATGTCCGGGAAATGAGGAAAAATACGGACAAGCGCATTGCCATATGCCTTGCGTGTGGCAACATGTTTGTCATCCGGATAGTATATGCTTTGTGGTTTTTGAGGCAGCTTTGTTTCCGGTCTGAGATTCTCCGGTTTGCTAATTTCACCCCTAACTGAAATATCAACTGTACCAAGTTCCCTTAATGCCAGATTCAATTCGTCTTTATTGAGAACTTTTCCATGCCATCCATCATGGTCTTCAAGGAAAGAGACCCCTTTGCCTTTCGTGGTCCTGGCAATAATCATAACAGGCTTATTTTTAACCCTCAGAGCCTTTTTAAAGGCACTCAGGATTTCCTGAAAAGAATGGCCATCAATCACGGTTGTTTTCCATCCGAAAGAAGAAATCCTTTTTTGGTAAGCCTTCAGATCGTGGCCGTACATTGTTTCTCCACGCTGTCCAAGACGGTTTACGTCGATAATCCCGACAAGATTATCTAATTTGTAATGGGCTGCGATCTGCATTGCTTCCCACTGTGAACCCTCAGACATCTCGCTATCGCCGAGCAGCACATACGTTCTGTAGGGAAGCTTATCGATAAATTTCGCGTTCAGGGCCATTCCAACTCCAATGGAAAGTCCCTGCCCCAATGAACCTGTTGCAGCTTCAGTGTATCTGAAATTTGCGGTAGGATGACCTTCAAGGGGACTGTCGAATTTCCTCATGGTCATCAGTTCTTTCTCTGTCAATTTTCCCGCAACACACCACAGGGCATAAAAAAGAGGTGAGGCATGGCCTTTGGAAAATATTAACCTGTCGTTATTGGGATGTTCCGGATGATCTGCATCGAATCTGAAAAGTCCGCTGAAAATAAGAACCGTCATTAAATCAGTTGCAGACAGAGAAGATGTTGGATGTCCTGACCCTGCCTCAGTTGTTGAAGCAAGTATATGGTAACGGATTAATTTTGCTATTTTCTCTAATGTCATGATATTAGTCATCAAAAGTATTTCTTTTACACTAAACCCCATGAGAAAATTAATAGTAGTGTTAGATTACAGGTATCTAACATTTTATTAATTTTAACAAAAAAAGCAAAAGAGATGCCTGAATTATAACCTTTTGATTTTATTAATAAGTCAAAATAAAAAATTGCCGATATGGAGATCATTTTCCCATTTGAGAAGAAAACTTCATGATAATTTAGCGGTCTGAAATTCCTGCTGCTGAACAGTTCATTTGATAATATGGAGGCTCTCTTTCTCCCCGTACTTGTTGCTCTACCAAGGTGGCAAACAATCCAGCCTTCACATAGTAGGCAACATATCGAAAATATCCAACTGATGTTGATTATGAAAAGTAACGCACATCGACATAATCCCATCTTACACTATTCTCTTGGTGTCTTTTGCAGAACGTGCTCTTTTTATAAAAGAAGCTACTATAGATAATAGAGAACCTGTGGGAATCCTTCCAGAATCAAAATAAAGTTGAAGTTGCCTTGGAATTCCAGTAGAATTAGATCAAGAAAGTGATGTGAAAGGAGGTGCTATCAATACATAGGAAGGGTTTGGCAGTTTAGCATTTAAATTATTTCTAAGGAGGAAGAAAAGTATGAAGAAAATTCTTTTGATATCACTTATGATTGTTTTTGTTTTTGCATCAACAACGCTTTATGCTGCAGAGAAATATGATCTGGGTATGGGCAATATAGCGCTTAAGGTTGATTATATCAACTTTACCGAAGATGCGTTTGATAAGATCGACTTGAAAGACGGAGTTTATGTAGGACTCGAAGGATATTACGCAATTTATCCCAATCTTTATCTGGGACTTGAAGCCGGATGGGCAGGCTCAAAGAATGATGACACCATCGATACCGATGAATTCGGGGAAGTTGATGTTGATATTAAAGTAACCTACATACCAGTAGAATTGAATCTCAAGTATGCAATTCCACTCGATCCCAACTGGGTGATAGATTTCGGAGCCGGTGTATCATACAATTATTTTAAGATTAAGGCAGAGGATATAGATGAGGATGCAGACGACTGGTTATTTGGTGGGCAAGTTTTTGCTGATATCAATTACAAGATAAATAAAGAGTGGTTCATCGGAATCAATGGAAAGTACCAGTTTACCGACGACCTTGAATTCGACAACATCGATACAAAAACCAGTGCTGACAACTGGAGAGTTGGTGCACACGTAGGCTTAATTTTCTAAATTTCCCTTTAACGCTTAGATGTTATCATCCCGTTTATCAAGCTTTGCGGGATAGCTGATTAACAAAAGTTTTTTCACGTCCTCTCCCTTGGTGGGCCAGGAAGAGAGATACAGAGATCTCTCACTTGCTAACCCTCCTCCCATCAGGGGAGAGGACTAAAGAAGGATGCATGGGGATCCAGCTAACAACCGGCAATTGGGTGATTTAGAAACCTCTAATGTTGCAGATGCCGAGGACCAGATGAAAGAGGTGCGAGGGCGGTATCGCATCGTGGTACAAGCCGAGACTGGACAAAGTAGATCCCGCCTTACTAAATATATTTCTATATGGTGCATCTACGAGGCTTGCTGGAGAGGCACTGATACATAAAAATGTGAGGATTGGGAAAAATAAATGCCTATCTGTATAAAAAGTATAAACCATAATTTTATTTATCAGTATTAGTTCGGTTCAACATTCCGAAGTGAAATTGTCGACTAACGAAGGAAATCCGATGTGTCTACTTGATGAAGGAGTTGTGAAAATTCTCAACACTTTTAAAATGCGGAGTTCGAATGGGCATCGATAAAAACAACCTTTGATACAGAACCTGTAAAATCAAGCAAAGAGATAAGATTTTGTTATAATAACATGTACCGATGGTTAATAATGAAAACATTACAACCTTTGTCCAGCGTATTCTCGGATGCGGTTGCCCCGAGGAAGTGTTTCGTTATATAGAGTGTCAGAGCGATATTAAAATAAATGACCTCGCAGTAAAAAACAGGGTAAATATTGGCAACAGGCTGCTGATTTATGTGGCAGAAGTAAATGAATCAGACTCGGTCAATCGGATTCTCCCACTCCTTTGTGATGCCGGAAAAAAGGACAGAGATAGTTCGGGGTTCAACAGATTCCGTCTTGTGTTAGCTACTGATATCTTAGATGATATAAAACAGTCTGCAGAAGATACATTCAAAGTAATAAATAAAGATGAAAAAATGCATCTGCATGTAATTCTGAAAAAGAACATACCGGCCTTTACCAGTGGATGATTTTAATCTCAGGAATTCAGCGAAGAACTCTGTGCGGCCTTGCAATGCAGCCTGTAAATTAAGTAGCGATACATAAAAATATTATAGTTAAAGGAGATATTTATGGCGGATGAACATTCTTTTGATATTGTGAGCCAAACAGATATGCAGGAGGTCTTAAATGCAGTCCAGCAGGCCATGAAAGAGATAGGCCAGAGGTTTGATTTTAAGGGGAGCGAGAGTAATATTGAGCTCGATAAAAACAAGTCAGAGCTAACACTCACCTCTGATAACGATTTCAAGCTCCAGAGTATTACGGAGATCCTAAAAAATAAACTTGTAAAACGGAATGTCTCTCTGAAATCCCTGAATTTTGGAAAGATCGAAAAAGCTGCCGGAGAGACAGTGCGGCAGGTTGTCAACCTCCAGCAGGGCATATCTGCTGAGAGGGCAAAGGATATAGTTAAGCTCATTAAAGATATGAAGATAAAGGTCCAGGCCGAAATACAGAAAGACCAGGTGAGGGTAAGGGCAAAAAAGATTGATGACCTGCAGTCAGTAATGGCAATGCTGAAAGGGAAGGAGTTTGATTACCATATCGCATTCGTGAACTACAGATAGAGAGAAGGCAGTGAACCTTTAACTTACAAACGGACATAAAGCTAATTATCATACATGCAAGACAGATATAAGAAAAAAGATCAGCTTATCAGGGAATTGGCTGCATTGCGCCGGCAATTTGCAGATCTCGAATCAGCGGAACAACAGCGTGAAAAATTAGAAGCTGATGAATTGGAAATTATGAATGAGCAGCTTCAAATGAAGATGATCGAATGCAACAGCCTAACTGATGCATTCCGTGCCACGTTTGAACAGGCTGCTGTCGGGGTTGCCCATGTGCAACCGGATGGGCGATACCTGTTGGTCAACCAGAAAATGTGTGATATTCTCGGATACACAAGGGAAGATTTACTCGGTAAAACATTTCAGGAAATTACATATCCTTATGATCTTACTCCAAATCTTGAAAATGTCCGCAAGGTGCTTGCAGATGAAATCAAGAATTTCTCCATGGAGAAGCGCTGTATACGTAAAAATGGTTCACTCATATGGGTTAACCTGACAGTATCTCTTGTCCGTGATCTTCAGGGCAGCCCGGTATATTTTATTTCAGTTGTCGAAGATATCTCCGAACATAAGAAACTTGAAGAACAACTCTTCCAGGCTCAGAAGATGGAGGCTATCGGTCAGCTTGCAGGAGGCATTGCACATGACTTTAACAATCTCCTGACAGCTGTCATAGGATACGGGCACCTTTTAAAGGCAGAAGTCATGAAGGATGAACAGGCGAGTTCTTATGTAAATCAGATACTGAGCGCTTCAGAAAGGGCTGCTGTTCTCACAAATGAACTCCTTACCTTCAGCAGAAAACAGATAATCCGTGCTCAACCGGTAGATCTGAACAATACTATAAGAGAAGTTGAAAAACTGCTGTCCAGGATTATCGGTGAGGACATTGAATTTACGACTATTCTTAGCGATAAAGATTTAACCATAACAGCTGACAGTACGCAGATAGAACAGTTATTGCTGAACCTTGCCACAAATGCGAGGGATGCGATGCCTGATGGCGGTACAATTATCATCAGTACCGACCGAGTTGAACTGGGAATGGAATTCATAAAGGTTTATGGATATGGAAAGCCAGGTCCGTATGCCCTTATTGCCTTTGAGGATACAGGGACAGGGATGGATGAAAGAACAAAGGAAAGAATCTTTGAGCCGTTCTTTACAACCAAGGCGGTCGGCAAAGGAACAGGGCTTGGCCTTGCTATGGTATACGGGATAATAAAACAGCATGAAGGGTATATTAACGCATACAGTGAGCCCGGCAAGGGAACAACATTTAAAATATTTCTTCCTTTGATTCAGGCAAAGGCTGAAGATAAACAGCCTGCCGGGGTGTTCCCGGTTATTGCAGGCACTGAAACAATTCTCATAGGAGAAGATGATCTTTATGTAAGGAAGTTTATTAAAGAAATGCTTTTAAAGAACGGATATACGATTTTTGAGGCGGTTGATGGAGAAGATACTGTGAGGGTGTTCAGTGAGAATCAGAACGAGATCCATCTTGTTATCCTTGACGTTATAATGCCTAAGAAAAATGGCAAAGATGTATATAATGAGATCAAAAAAATGAATTCCGGCATGAAAGTTATTTTTATAAGCGGGTACAGTTCAGATATTATTCATAAAAGGGGTATCCTTGAAGAAAAATTGGATATCATATCAAAACCTATTATGCCGGATGAACTTTTAACAAAGGTCAGAAAAATATTGGATACATAATATGTATAAAGAACACTTTGGTTTAAAAGAATTACCGTTTTCCATCTCACCCGACCCGCGGTATCTTTACCTGAGCGATAAGCACCGTGAGGCACTGGCCCATCTGATTTATGGATTACAGAGCGACGGTGGTTTTGTTCTGCTTACAGGGGAAGTGGGAACCGGCAAAACGACAACAAGCCGGTGCCTGCTGGAGCAGACACCGGAAAATTCAGATATAGCATTTATCCTGAACCCAAAAGTTACTGCAGAAGAACTGCTGGCAACATTTTGTGATGAATTAGGCATACGCTATTCTGAGGGCAACAGAAGCATTAAGGTCTTTGTAGATGCCATTAATAAATATCTGCTTGATGCATTCTCCAGGGGAAGAAAGACCGTTATGATTATTGAAGAAGCGCAGAATCTCGATCCAGGCGTTCTGGAACAGGTGCGCTTACTCACAAACCTCGAGACCAACCAGAAGAAGCTCCTCCAGATAATAATGATTGGACAACCGGAACTCATAGACTTACTTGCGCGTCCGGATATGTTGCAGCTGTCACAAAGGATCACAGCACGATATCATCTGGATCCTCTTTCCAGAGAAGAAGTTAGCAAATACGTTGATCATCGCCTGAAGGTAGCCGGAGCAAGCACTGAATTATTCCCTGAATCAAACATGGGGAAGCTATACAAGTTAAGCCGTGGTATCCCGCGGCTGATCAATGTCATATGTGACAGGGCATTACTCGGGGCGTATGTCCAGGGAAAGCATAAAGTTGATGATAAGATTTTAGTGAAGGCTGCGGATGAGGTTTTCGGGAAAAAAAGAATCAGGAGACAACCAGCAAAAATCTTGAGATGGGCGCTGACCAGTTTAGTGATCATTGGTCTCGGAGCAACGATTGCTGCCACCTATTACAATAATAAAGTTCAGCCGCCAAAGATAAAAGTCACGGCTATTTCAGGCAAGACAGTGCAGACTCCGGAAGTCAAAACATTGGACGCATTAGAATGGCCCTCTGGCCAACCTATAGAACAGAGCAGGGATACAGCCTTTCAGTCGTTGTTTAAACAGTGGAATATTCCTTACGATAGCAAAGGGGACATCGATGCATGCAAACAGGTGCTCGTTCATGGCTTACGGTGTATGGATAAGCCGGTTATCTTCAATGATCTGATTAATTTGAACAGACCTGCGGTACTCAGAATTCTTGATGATAAAGGTCAGGAGTTTTATGCAACATTGACGGCATTAGAGGGCCAGAAAGCAACATGTGTTGTTAATAATGAAACGAAGACAATAGATCTTAAAGAACTTGAAAAAAAATGGACAGGAGAACATATACTTTTGTATAAAACACCGGAAAATTATAAAGGCACAATGTATCCTGGTCATAAGGGATCAGAAGTTGGCTGGCTGGACAAGCAACTGTCAGTTGTTCAGGGAAGGAAACAGCAGACAAGAAAAAACCCTGTATATGATGAAAAACTCGTCGGCCTGTTGAAACAGTATCAGCTTTCAGAAGGGATTGAACCTGACGGAGTCATAGGGTCCCAAACCATAATTCATTTGAATAATGCAACCAGAACTGATGAGCCTGCATTAAAAAAGAAACAGGGGGAAGGCAAATAAGATGTCTTATATCCTTGACGCCCTGAAAAAATCAGATAAAGAGCGAAAGCGCGGATCGGTCCCGGATATTATGACGGTTCAGGATATACAGATGCCAGGAACGAAAAAGCGTCCTTTATGGATTTTATTGATTTTGGTGGTCTTGCTGCTAAATGCCGTTGTTTTAATATGGGTATCCCCATGGAAGTCAAAAAATCCGCAGACAGTTTCAGATCCAGCTTCTGATAAGCAGATTGTTGCAAAATCACAATTAGCTGACACGAAGATATCTTCTGATAAGAAGAATGCCCTTCAGCAATCTAAAAAGTTGAACGCCGGGAACGATGTGAGAAAAGACATAAAAGAAAAGCCGAAGACAATGCCTGAAAAAAAGATAACACATGAAGCGTCTTCAATAACTCCACCGAAGAAAGAGGAAGCAGGGGATACGGCATCCGAGGCAAAACCGGATGATAACCATCTTCCTCTTCCGTTACCGAACAAAATATATCATATTAGCGAACTGCCTCAATCCTTACAGCAGAAACTGCCGGCTTTTGCCATCTCGACATTTCTGTATTCTGGAGACCCGGGTTCCCGTTCGGTGAGAATCAATGGTCAGATGATGAGAGAAGGTCAATATCTATCTGCCGGCCTGAAACTCGAAGAGATAATCCAGAACGGGATGATCTTCAGCTATCAAAACTATTGGTTTCAGGTTGGATTAAAGTAAATTACTACAGGCATATTTCAACAAGTCTGCTTATAACATTAAAAAGCTTTACATTGTATGGTTTACATCAATAAAATCGACGGCGTATAATATCAATCCAGTTTGATATAGTTTTTAAATTATGAAAGGATCAGACAAAATGAACATAGTTGTATGCATAAAGCAGGTTCCTGATACAGCTGAAGTCAGGATCAATCCGGAAACAGGAACACTTATCAGAGAAGGGGTTCCGAGCATAATTAATCCATTTGACATGCATGCCATTGAGGCAGGGATTCAGATAAAGGAAAAGGCAGGTGGTAAAGTTACTGTAATGACCATGGGGCCTCCCCAGGCTGAGTCTGCCCTGAGAGAAGCTATATCGATGGGCGCCGATGATGGTATCCTCCTCTCTGACAGGGCGTTTGCAGGTTCTGATACCTGGGCAACTTCATTCACCCTATCAAAGGCAATTGGAAAGCTTGGCGCTGATATTATTATATGCGGAAAGCAGGCGATAGACGGTGATACAGCTCAGGTTGGACCGGAGACAGCAGAATTCCTGAACATCCCGCATATCTCATATGTGAGAAAGATAGAAGAGGTTACCCAGAATTCTATAAAAGTTCAACGGTTAATGGATGAGGGTTACGACATTATTGAATCTTCATTCCCTGTCCTTCTGACTGCGGTAAAAGAGCTGAATGAACCGAGACTGCCGTCATTGAAGGGCAAGATGGCTGCGAAAAAGGCAGTGATCCGGAAATGGGGAGCAGCCGATATTAT
>Ga0315273_10000735_pt1 | contig 35307 bp, 30 predicted proteins | sample YL17G02_0_MG_FD_205753 | JGI IMG/M metagenome (GOLD analysis project Ga0315273, IMG submission 205753) | Sediment microbial communities from Yellowstone Lake, YNP, Wyoming, USA - YL17G02_0 | ecosystem: Environmental > Aquatic > Freshwater > Lake > Sediment | place: USA: Wyoming | collected...
GCGTAATCAAATAAACGTTTTTTGCTCACGTCCCCCAAACCAAAACCGACAATCACACAAAACACGGCGGCTTTCCCGCGCGCGTCGTTGATCCATCGGAAGGTGCGATGAGCAAAATGGATTTTCACACCTTGTGCCAGCATCCAATTCCATAACGCACCCACCTGCTCGCCTTGCGTGATCGAGTTGGTGGAAACAAAAGCCACTTTGATATTCGTGTCTTTGATAAATTGCGCCGCTTTCACATACCATGCGCTCACATAATCCAGCACGCCGTGGGTTTTCAATGGCGCGCAGACCAAATCCATATCCGCATTTTGTTCGGCGTTCCGCATGCTTTTTCCAATAAAAGGAGGGTTGCCTAAAATGGTCAGGTTTGCTTTTGGCACAAAATCCCAATCCATTTGCAGGGCGTTTCCGTGCTTAATATTTGCAGATTTCTTCAACGGCAAACGAATATAAGTCTGCCCGAATTCCTGCGAGAGTTCCATGTTCATTTGGTGGTCGGTCAGCCATATCGCCACTTCTGCAATGCGCGCGGGAAATTCTTCAATCTCAATTCCGTAGAGAGAATCCACGTCAATGCGCGAGAGTTGGTTCACGTCAATGACCATTTGGTGCGCGTCTTTCCCTGAAAGTTTTCGCAGTTGCTTGAGAATGTCAATTTCGAGGCGGCGCAGTTCACGGTAGGTAATGATCAGGAAGTTGCCGCAGCCACAGGCGGGGTCAAAAAAGCACATGGATGCGATCTTGTCGTGTAAGGCGGTCAACTTGCGGCGTTCATTTTTTCCAGATTCAAATTCGGCTCGCAAATCGTCAAGGAACAACGGACGCGCCACTTTGAGAATGTTCTTCTCCGATGTGTAATGCCCGCCGATCTCGCGGCGTTGTTTTGTGTCCATGACGGATTGAAACAACGAGCCGAAAATTGCGGGCGAGACCTTGCTCCAATCGAAGGAACAACAGTCAATCAAAACTTTCCGCATTTTCTCATTGAACATGGGAATGGATAAAACTTCCTCGAACAAACCGCCATTCACAAACGGGAATTGCAGTAACTCTTCGTCCAATCCGCTTTGGCGTTTTTCATTTGCAGTATTCAACATTTGAAAAATAAGCGCAAGCGTTGAGCCTGTATCAAAGCCGTTGGGGTTGGTGCGGTTTTCAAGGAAATAATGAAAGTGGTCTTTGGGGAAAATGCCTGTGTCATCTGCAAACAAAGTGTAGACCAAACGCACAAGAAAGACTTCGAGCACATGTCCGCTATAACCGCTTTTCAAGAGTTCGTCATGCAGTTCCCCCATTTTTTCCGCCACGCGAATATTGACGGGGTCTTCTTCGTGATAGGCGTGTTGTTTGTAGCCGGAGATAAAACCAAACAGATGGATTTTTTCAGGCAGTTCGTCTAATGTAAAATCAAATTCTTCATCCGAATCAAGGTTGTATAAACGGAAATCTGTAAAATCTGAAACAAGAACATATTGCGGTAAATCCTGCTCGCTGATTCCAGGGAAGTAATCCAACGCCTGCGCGTATGCTTTGGTCAAATCCCTGCCTTTGGATTTATGTTCAACCAAAAGCGTACCTTTCCAAAACAGGTCAATCGAACCGCGTGCGTCACCCAACTTCTTCACAGGCTCTTCAAATGCAGCCACACGTCGGCGTGTGATTCCGAAGATATTGAAAAAGTCATTCCAAAATGTCTGCGCCTCGGCGCGTTCGCGCGAGGTGTTTTCCCATTCCTTTACAAAGGCATACGCGCGTGATTTTATTTCCTGTTGGGTAAGCGGCATGAAGCACCTTTTGAAAATGATTTACCGCAAGTATAGCATCAGATGATTGTCTTGTTTGACATTTGAGACTTGAACTTCACTTCCATTCCACGCGGTATGGTTTCGCGTTTTCTGGGACATGCTCATACACTTCTTCCATTGAAATCCCCTGCGCGTGACAGATGATAACGGCCAGTGAAACGCCGTGAGAGACGATCAAGACCGAATCATCGGGATATTTTTTCGCAATGTCCATCACTGCAGGGATGACGCGCTCTTCCACCTCCAACGGCGACTCACCTTGCGGTGGGTGTGCATGCAGGGGATCGTGTGCGCGTTCGGCCAACTCCTGCGGATAACGCGCTTCAATCTCACTGGAGAGCATCCCCTCCCAAACGCCGAGATGCATCTCGCGCAAGCGCAGCTCTAAAGTGATGTTCAAATTCAAAGATTCAGAGATCAATTCGGCGGTTTGTCTGGCGCGGAGCAGGTCGCTACAATAGATGGCGGCAAAGCGTAGACCTGTCAAATGCTCACGCGCAGAAATCGCTTGTGCGCGTCCCGTGTCATTTAATCCAGGCGCACCCGAAGTTTGTCCCTGCCACCTGCCTGTTACATTCCAATCTGTCTGCCCATGACGAAGGAGCCAAAGATCCGTCATCTTTTTCTTTCCCGATATTCCTTTATCTCGATCATCGGCGGACGCTCGCGCTCGGCAATCTCTTCAACGTCCAAGGAATAACCATTCGCGTTGTGCCGGATCAATTTCATGGACCTGTTCACGTCTTCAAGCACCGCGCTTCCAAGGCGGCTCTCCAGTTTGCGCATTACCGTTTGGATAATGGCAAACGACATTTTGCTTAACGCTTCCAGGTGCTGGTTGTGATGAATGCGTTCAAGCAGGTCAACTTGTGCGATGGCATTTAGCCCATAGCGTTCATAAATGTCAATCAACAGACCTGTCTCGACGCCGTAGCCCGAAAAGAAAATGGCACGCTCCAAAGCCTCGCGCCTGCCCGCGTATTCACCTGAAAGAGGCTGCACCACGCCTGAAAGTTCAGGATAGAAAAGATTAAGCAGGGGACGTGCTGTTAATTCTGTTACGCGTCCTCCACCGCCAGCCTGCATCTTCCTGCCCACTTTCAAAGGTCGGCGATAAAAGCCTTTTACAAATTGGATCTGGGGGTTAATTAACATGGGCCCCAGAATGCCATATACAAAACGCGGATGGATGTTCACAATGTCTGTATCGATCCACACGATGATATCGCCGCGTGTGACCAGCAGGCTTTTCCACAAGGCTTCCCCTTTGCCTTCCCTTGGTTTTAATCGTTCAAGCAAATGCTGGTGGGTGTAAACAGGTATGCCCTCCTCCTTTGCAACCTCGCGCGTGCGGTCTGCCGAGTTGGAATCGATCAAAACGATCTCATCCAGCAACGGAATTTTTTCCATCAATTCCTTTTTCATCGTCCTTATTACCTTACCCACCGTCTCTTCTTCGTCCAACGCGGGCAAAGCCAGGCTGATGGTCACGCCTTGTCCCCGTTTCAGTTCAATCAGTTCATCCAATTGTTTGAATTCATCCGCGTGAAACGTATTTTCTGCAAACCATTTGTCCACAAGGATGGAGATCGCTTGTACACCCGCGCTTTCATCATAATTTACCTGCGGTAAGGGACGCCCGCTTTTTACTGCGATCACCGCACAATGTGCTTCGTTCAAAATACGATCTGCAAACGGTCCAAGCGAAGCAGAACTTGTGACTGGCTGGTTGGTTGTTCCCAAAATAATGACATCCGCTTGTTTTGCCTTTTCCAAAATTAATTTCGCCGCGTCGTCCGTGACTGCAAATTGTTTCTGCACATCGGGCATTTGCTTCAGGACGCGATCAAGACCTTTGAACGGTGCATCGCTTCCCGCTTCAGGATCATCTGTTTTGCGGAGATGAAGAGCCGTGACTCCTTTTGGATGCAGACCCAAACCCACGCGCAATGACAACTCTGCATGAGGACCGCCTCTGACTGGAACCAGGATCTGTTTCGGTTTATTGGGGAGTTTCCCGCGCACCAAAGCGACATCACACGGCGGGCGGGTTAATACCTCGTTTGTTGTCACACCCAAAGCAGTGAAATGTGAATCCCATTCCAAACAGAGCAAGTCAGGCTTTTCTTTTTGCAAAAGTGTCGAGAGTTCATTCCATGGTTGGTATGAAACAATGATCTGTGATTTGCTTGTAATGCGTTCATCTTTTCCATAACGGCGTAATAGTTTTCGCAACACGCGCGCGGCAACCGCGCCTACACTCAATGACTGATCTGGCGGCACGACCACCACGCCCACAAGAATAATTTCCGCATCCAAATGGCGCGCGGCTTCGAGTGCATGCAAACCAGGTCCCTCATGCACAAAGGGAATCAGGATGGTGTGAATAGGAATAAATTTGGAATGTTTTTGCATGAGGTTCTCCTAAAAACCCTAAAGGTTTCCTTCGCAATCACGTATCCGTTTTAAGAGATAAACCTTTAGGGTTTAATCTAACAAGGGCGCGATATGTTGACGATAGATCGCATCCCAGCGGAATGACAAACGCACGCGCATCGCGAGACGTGCGGACAGGGTAGATTGAAAATACTCGGCGAGCAAGTCCGCGATTTTGGCGGGGTCTTCATCAGGTGAGAAGAAAGCCGCGTCACTTAATCCTAATTCGCGCAGGGGAGGAATATCCGCACAGAAGGCGGGCAAATGACCGAACGCGGCTTCGATCAACGGAATGCCGAATCCCTCTTCGCGGCTGGGGAAAAATAACGCGTCTGCAATGCGATAAAAATCGGCGATGACTTCATCGGGCAGGAAAGAACCAACAAGTTCAGCAAGGAAATGAACCGAACCTTGCAAACCTAATTGGGCGCGTAAATTTGAGAGCATCTCGAAGTATTTGAGATTATTCGCATTATGTGGACCAAGCGGACCCGTCACAACCAACGCGGCTTGCGGAAATTGCTTTTTCAGTTTCGCCAGTGTGTGCAGCGCCAATTCAATATTTTTGCGCGGCGTCACACGGACAGGTAAAAGCAGAATGGGTGCGGCGTCCAGCACATGCGTTTGCTCAAGCAAGACTTGGGTTTGTGCTTCAAGTTTATAAAAGCGAGCCACATCCACGCCATTTGGGATGACATGGATTAAAGAAGGTTGAAGTTTCATCAAATCCGCCAATTCCGCGCGGCGCAATTCTGAAACAACGACATGCGTTGTCTCACCCCAATCTGAGCGTAACAAATCCCAGGGATAGCCGTCGTGCAACTCGGGTTGATAACGCGGCGTTGTCCATGCAAGATCGTGATGCCAGAGAATCAGGCGATGTAGTTTCTTGGATATATGTAATTGATGAAGCGCGGCAGTGAGCGCAAGGTTCTTATTTAGCGAGCAGACGTTGTGCGCGATCAAAACATCCATGCCAGATAAAATAATTTGTAATTCATCCACCAGGTCATCGCGCAGTGTCTCGAAATTTCCTGTCACTTCGCCGCGATCCAACTGTTCTTTCATCTGTGCCACGCGAGGGTGACGTGAATCAGCGAGCGGGATGGCAGTCAATGGAATCTGTTCATTCAACGACTCGCCACGCGCCGCAATGAGGCGCACAGAGTGTCCATTTGCAGACATCAAACGCGCGTGGTGCGCGACCACACTCTCCACGCCGCCAACAATCGGAGGCACTGAATAATGAAGAATGGCAATATTCATACCTGTTGTCCCAAACAATCTGCGAGGGTGGCCTGCAGACGACGCTCCAGCACCGTGAAAGAGAAGTAACGTTTGGCAAGTTGGTAATTTTCATCCGCCCATTCCTGCGCTTCCGCGGGGTTCAACAAAATTTCGCGTACCTTTTTCAGCGTGTCCGTGCTAATGAATCCACCGAACCAGACCGCGCGAAAACCTTTGGGCTTGATATCCACTTCGTAGATCGAATAGTTATTCACCAAAATCGGGCGGCGGTAATACACGGCTTCGAGAAAGGCATTGCCAAATCCTTCAATGCTTGATGGGTAGGTGACAAGGTCGGCATGAGGATATATATCTCCGAGGGTGTAAATTTTGCGGCCGTCTTTTGTTGTTCCGCGCCGGTCTTGCACCTGGTCGGATTCAAAACGAACGGGGACATCAAGCAGATGCGCATATTCGTGCACGCGTTGTTCGTAATCTGTGCCTTCATCACCTGAAGCATGCGAGATTACCAACTTAGCGGGGAGTTCGAGCCGGCGGACAAGTTCAACCGCATGTTCAATCCCTTTGCGCTGGATGACGCGCGTGGGTTGCAATAAAAAGTATTCGCCTGTCTCAATGCCAAAATCCGCTCGCACGCTTTGGGTGTATGGGTCAGGATCAGGCGGCGGGGAGTCGAAATCCATTACATTGGGGATCACGCGTGAGGTCAGGCCGTAACGCGATGCGATCTGTTGGGCTTGGATCGAATTGATGACCACATGTCGAATGGATGGCAGGTTGGGCGGAAACGCGGCGGCGAGATAATCACCCACACAATTCACTTGAAAGCGTTGTCGTTCCCAGTGAAAATCATGATGATGCGCGATGGTGGGGTATCCTGTCTCTGCAATAAATTCTGTTATCGCAAGGCCAAGTGGAAGATTAAGCGGGATGGTAACCGCGTTCTCGATGATGAGCAGTTCCAATTCGAAGCGATGGGCAAATTTGTATAACTGCTCTTTGAAGTAATTCTTGAGTTCATTCACGCGGCGCGTCATCTCAGGCGGACGCACGTAGATGGAGAAAAAATCCTTGTGTAACGCCGCCATCTCAGGATGGGATTCGCGCGCTTCCTTTGTGACCGTCCAACTGCCCGAATATGCCTGCTGATTGATCCTGTCAATTTCGGGATGACGATAGAACGCCTCAGACACAATTTGACTTTGTTCTGCGGGACGATCACATTTGCCTGCGAAATAAAAACACCTATGCCCAAGCTGTTCCAATACGGTTGCCCACTTTTCTGTTTCAAGTGAAACGCCATCCGTTCCTGCAAACCGCGTGGAAATAAAACCGATATGATGTGAAATGTCTGTCATTGTTTCATCCATAAAACTTGATAGGGGGCAAGACAAAGTTGCGCGATGTGTAAAGTTTGACCCGTGAAAAGGCTCGTTGCCGATTCAAAAGGCATGTTTAAAGAAATTTTTTTTGTGCTCACATTATGCAGGCATAACACGCGTGATCTCCCGTTTGGTGAAGAACGTTCGAGCGCGAAAACCGACGGATGCAAATCCAACACTCTTTGTTTGCCATGCGGATGGAATGCAGGCGAACTGCTGCGGGCGGAAAGCAATTGACGATAGCGTGCAAATACGCGCGCGCGTAATGATCTTGGGGCCGCGAGTTCGCTTTGCAGGGAATGAAGATCGCATTTCTGACGGTTGATCGTACGGCTGTGCCCTGTTTGTTTCACCCCATCCGGCCAGCCGCGCGAGCCAAACAAACTGTGGAAGTAAATAGCCGGCATGCCTGCAAGCGAAAGCATGATGGCTTGCGCGGCAATGAAGCGATCTATCTGTAACTCCAAAGGCTCGCCCCCCTGCGGGTTGGAGAGTGCATCAAAATAATTGATGTTCATCTCATATGGGCTTTGTGAGCCATCTGGATTGTCCTTGTAGGAAATCAGGCCGCCATGTTCGAGTGTCTGCTCCACCAGTGCATCAATATCGGTTGTTGACAGGATACCGCGCACAGGATTCAAGCCAATCCCATCATGTGAAGCGAGGAAATTGAAAAACGTGACGCGCTCTGAAGGCAGGGTCAATGTTCTGGCCCAATTTGAAAGTGCACATGCACCCCCTGTTCGGAAGGTATGCAGGGTCAATGGAGGCAGGGCAAAGTTGTAGACCAACTGTGCTTCGTTCGTTCCATCCCCAAAGTATGAGATGTTGTCCGCGTGGGGTACGTTGGTTTCTATAATCAGATGAACATGCGGAGCGACTTCATTCAAAGCGGCGCGCAGGAATTGGATCACACGATGGGTCTGGGGCAGGTGAATGCATGCGGTTCCGATTTCCTTCCACAGATAAGCGACCGCATCGAGGCGGATAAATGTAGTGCCGCGCTCCACGTACATCAATAGGATATCAAGTATCTCAAGTAAAACTTCAGGGTTTTTAAAGTTCAGGTCAACCTGGTCTTTGCTGAAGGTTGTCCATACACGCTTTTTCCCCGCTGACGTGGAAAATGATGTCAGCAAGGGCAATGCCCGCGGACGGCTCACCTTCGAAAGGTTGGGCGAGCCTTCCACTGTAATGAAATAATCACGGTAATGTGCGTCAGCATGCAAAAAGGCTTTGAACCATTCGCTTTCCGCTGAGATATGATTAATGACTCCATCGAACATCAAGCGGAAATGATCCCGCATTGAAGCTATATCTTCCCAATCTCCCAAATGGGGATCAACCTTGCGATAATCCACCACCGAAAAACCGTCATCTGATGTCCACGGATAGAATGGCAAAATATGAATCCCACTCACCACACCTGTCAAATATTGTCTGCAAAATCTGCTTAAGGTTTGTAGAGGCTTTTTATCAGGCGTTTGCACTTGATCGCCATAAGTGATCAGGATCGAATCTCGTTCCGTCAACTTACCTTTGCTTGCACGGACTCGCGCGCGATAACCTGCCATGATTTTTTGAGCGCGATCACGCACTTGTGGGGCTTTGTCTGCTCCGTAAAGGAAGGTGAGATGGGGTAGAAGGTTTGTCATTGTGAACTTGAATAAGTTCTTTTGCTCCAGACCATAACAACGAATAATTTGCTTTCAACATCGCCAACTGCCGCGACGGTGAAGATTCTGTACCGCGATATTTATATCGCTTTTGGGTTGCGGTATAAATACCGCCTTACGACATTCTTTTAAATCCCCAAAACTTTTATACCACAAAAGCACAGCTCTTATGTTAATTCCCGATGAACGGATGCGAAGTTTTTAGATGTTTTAGAAAGGGGAAATTATAGAGAAACGATACAAGGTTGCGCATCAGTGATCGTTACAGATTGCCCGTTTGGAAACGTGACCACAGTTTCTTCCAGTCCGCGCAGAATCGTTAGCCCTCTATATTTGATCGTCACAGGCCAGGGGAATGGATTGATCCCTTCCAGCCGAATGTGTTCGCGTGAGAATATCTTTACCCCCAATGTTTGCATAAATAAGCCCACCGGCGCGAAGCCGTTCAATGAATTGCGTTCGCCAATGCCTGTCCCTTTTTCGGCGTGATAGCGTTGATGAAAAGCGCGCGATTGTTTCAAACTTTGGATGACACCGTTCACCAATCTTGCGGTGAGCAGCGCGGCCTCGCGGCGGAATCCGTACGCCAGCATGCCCTCGCCGATCAACGCGTTCCAGGGGAGATGAACGCTCATCGAAACGGGATCAGCTTCAAGATCCGGTGAGAGCGGCAGGGCGGGAAAGCCATAGGGTCTGTAGAATTGCCCTGCGTCCATAAGCGAACGTCCCAGGATAACCTGTGCGTGTTGATGATCTGGAATGGATGCCCAAAGCGGCAATGCCAAAGTCAGATCCTCACCCATGGTATCCACAATATGGACAATAACCTTGTCTTTTTCATCGAGGCCGCTGACGTTCACCCGGCCAACGCGCTTATAAACTTTTTGACTCGCCGCAACGAGGCCGCCAGTGCGCCATTGAAATTGGTGACCTTCAATGAGTTCTGATTCGCCCTTTTTGCTAAAGAATTCGCTGATCTGGATTTCAGGCCGCTTCGCCGCGGGATTTTTGGTCTGGATCTCTATAAGCAAGCGTACCGGTGTTTCGGAGGCCAACTTGGGACGCATGTTGCCATCGCCTTTGCGCTTGCCGATCACTTTGCCCTCGGACATAACACCCGTTGCATGATCGCGATAACCATATAAGCCGGTGCGCGCATTCCAGCTCGCGTGAACATTTGAGCGCACGCGCTCGGCTTGTGCATGAAGCAAAGTGAGCTCATCGTTTCTGGCAAGTTTCTCTGCCATGCGGATTAGACTTGTTGCTTCGCGATACAACATCGAATGTAATGAGGGGCTATGTACGAGCGAAATGTCGAGTCCCTGCGACCACGGATGCCAGACGTCAAAGAGCGGATTCTCTTCAAAGCCGGTTTGCAGAATGTGATCCCATTCTGGAATGCCATCATTGTCACGGTCGTGTTCGGGCGAGAACCAGGCCCAGAAGAATTTTAGAAGTTTGGGATAGACTTCGGCGAGGAAGGCTTCGTCGGGGTTCGATTCGTAGATTTGCCATGCAAGCGTACACAGCAAAGGCGCGGCGAGGAACTTGCCGCGATGACCCGCAAGACCGGGTTTGTTATCCACTGCGCCGTTTTCAGTTTGTATGGCGAGGAAGTTGTCCAGTAAGTTTTTGGCAACCTTGGGCGCGCCGGGCAGGAGGCTGGAAAGATAATAGCTTTCGAGCGCAGTTTGTCCGCTCCAGGTAGGTGGGTAGTCTGTGCCATCGCCTTTACGTGAGTAACCCTGATCGGGCTGGCGCACTTGTACGAAGGTTGGATTTGGCAGATTCTCGTTGCCTGTGAAAAATAACCCCAGCGCGGCGTTTTGTGCGAAGGCCAGAGCCGCGTCCCATTCGATGTCACCGGTTTGGATATCTATCGTTTGTGATTGGTTGATAAGTTCAATGCGGGCGCGTTCGGCTTCCCACGTGCGTGCGGCTACATGCCGTGCTAATTCAAACGAGGCCGGGACTGTCTCCGCGGCGGCCTGGGCGAAGGTGAATTGGCGCGTCGCGCCGGGACCAAGTTCGAGGTCCAGTTGGAGCGAGGCGTGTGGGCCTGGGCCATGCTTGGGTCCGCCGGTCACAAACAGGACGGGGACGAGTCCGCTGGTTTGTCCGGCGAGGATGTTCACCATTTGATACTGCATGGTGGTGATGTTCTGTCCGTCCAGGTGGGAAAGCGCGGCGCAGATCTCAAATTTAATCTGGCGCGTGGCTGTCGTGCGGTTTGTAAATGTAACGCGCCCGGCAACCGCATGAGATTCGGGAACCCAGTATTCGATTGTGGTGTCCAGATTCTCAAGCGGACTACAGTCAACTGTGCTGAAGTTGGGATAAAAGTGGCGTAGGCGCGGCGCTTTGGCAAACGTGTTCGGGTTTGTGACCACACTGCCAGCCTCTGTGAAGCGAAAGAAAATCCGCATGGAACGCGCCCGCAAGCCGTAAGTGGTATGAAGCGAGAGCGAGGCCGGTTCGCCCGTGTCAAACTCCAGTTCCCAGATGTGATCGTTGACGTAATCCGGCGTGCATATGCGCGCATCCGCGGCGAGAGTGAGAAAAAGTGGGTTGCCAGAACCAAGAGACCAATCGCGCATGTGCCTATTGTACGGGGAGATGGGCAGGAGGTCAAAGGGTATAATTTGAACTTGTTGGAACATAGTAACGAATTTAGTCGTTGACGGGTTTATATAAGAGCAATTGATCTTACAATCATTCTTGAGGAGACAAACCATGGCTGGCTTATATTTTGAAGAATTCAATATAGGGCAAAAAACCGTAACCGTTGGACGCACAATAACAGAGAGCGATATTGTGACTTTCGCGGGCATGTCTGGCGATTTCAACCTGATCCACACGGATGCCGAGTACAGCAAACAAACACCGTTCGGTCAACGCGTCGCGCATGGACTTTTAGGCTTGTCCATCGCATCCGGTCTCGCCGCGCGGACAGGTATTCTCGAAGGCACAGTGCTGGCCTTCCGTGAGATCAACGAATGGAAGTTCGTGAAACCCATTTTTATCGGCGATACCATGCATGCTGAATTGAATGTGACCGAAACCAAGGCACTGCCGCGCATCGGCGGCGGCTCGGTGACGATTATGATTGAAATCAAGAATCAAAACAGCGAAGTGTGCCAGCGCGGTTCATGGACTGTGCTGATGATGAGCAAGCCGAAGTAGCTTTTTACGGATTACGCAATCCATATTGCATAAAGGATAGCCATGCCTGACGAAGATCCTCGTGAGCGTATAAAACGTTTGTTGAATTCGGAAGACGATACACACGCCGAAAAACCGTCACAGCCTGTGCGTAACGCCGAACCATTTCTTGCGCGTCCCGCGCTGGATAAGGACAACATGCCCTTGCCGCACCGCGTCAATGAACTTGACATAGACGGTACGCGCGTCACGCCTGCCGCCTATGAGCCAACCACATCCGGTCGCCGCGCAGGGTCGCCTCGTAATACTGCACCATACAATGATGCTACTCATAATAATAAAAAGCCCCGTTTCAATTTTCGCAACTGGCGCAATCGGCTCGGCTGCTTTTCGTATGGTCTGGTCATCAGCTTATTCGTTGCGGTGTTCCTGCTTTTATGCGGTGGGTCTGTCTCGCTTTACGAGTACTACTCCATTGCCAGCACTTTGCCTGATATTGGCGGTCTTAAAGACAGCGCTTCACAATTTGAAACGACACGCATCCTGGATCGCAATGGAAATCTGCTTTACGAGATACTCGACCCGACCGCGGGACGCCGCACTTACATCCCGCTCGATAAGATTTCCCCGAACCTGGTCGCGGCGACAATTGCCACGGAAGACAAGGAGTTTTATAAACACCCGGGCTTTGACCCGCTCGGCATCGTCCGCGCGTTGTGGCAGAACTATACCAGCGGCGATACGGTCTCTGGCGCATCCACGATCACGCAGCAACTGGCGCGCGCGCTGTTACTTTCAGCTGAGGAACGCGCCCAGCGCACGTACACCCGCAAAGTGCGTGAGATCATCCTTGCCGCAGAGATCACGCGGCGCTATTCCAAGGATGAGATCCTTGAACTATATCTGAACGAAATTTATTACGGTAACCTGGCCTATGGCGTGGAAGCCGCTTCTGAAACTTACTTCGGAAAACCTGCAGATCAATTGACGTTAGGCGAAGCCTCTTTTCTGGCAGGCCTGCCGCAATCTCCCGCCATCTATGACATTTACACCAATCAGGAAGATACGTTGATCCGCCAACAACAAGTGCTGGTATTGATGTTTGGCTTGAGCAATCAGCAGGGATGTATCCAGGTCAGTAACAGCGTGACTCCGGTGTGTGTGGATGCAATCGCGGCGACGGATGCCGCCAGCGAGATGAAGTCCTATGCGTTCCGCACACAGTCCTTTGATGCGCGCTATCCGCACTGGGTCAACTTTATCCGCACGGGACTTGAAAAAAAGTACGATGCGCAGACCATCTATCGTTCCGGCTTTACTGTGTATACAACGCTTGATCCGGTAATGCAGGATCAGGCCCAGCAATTTGTCACACAACAAGTCGCGGGACTGGCGGACAAACAAGCTTTTAATGGCGCGCTGGTTGCGATCAAACCGTCTACAGGTGAGATCCTCGCCATGGTCGGCTCTGCGGACTTTAATAACGCTGATATTGCGGGCCAAATCAACATGTCGGTCAGCCAGACACGCCAGCCGGGTTCTTCCATTAAACCGATCACTTATGTCGCCGCCTTTGAAAAAGGTTGGACGCCGTCCACTTTGATCTGGGATGTGCCGTCTGAATTTCCTCCTTCCGGTGACCCAAACGATACGCGTGAGCCATACAAACCGTCAAACTATGATGGCAAATTTCACGGGCCTGTGACTGTGCGCGTGGCACTGGCGAATTCATTCAATGTTCCCGCTGTCAAAGTGTTGAATTTTGTTGGCATTTATGACAACCCTAATACATCCGAAAAAGATGGCATGATCGCAATGGCCGAACGATTGGGCATTACATCTCTGACTGCACCTGATTACGGACTCGCTCTGACATTGGGCGGTGGCGAAGTCAGCCTGCTGGAGATGACATCCGCTTATTCTGTGTTTGCCAACGAAGGCAAACGTATCCCGCCGGTTTCTATTTTAAAGATCACAGATTACGCAGGTGAAGTGATTGATGAATACAAACCTGGGACAGCCGAACAGGTTATTCGCGTGGAACATGCGTATTTGATCTCATCCATTCTTTCCGATAACAATGCGCGTTCGTGGATGTTCGGCCCCAACTCTGTACTCAATCTCCCATTCCAGGCCGCCGCCAAGACGGGTACATCCGGCACGCCCAAAGGTGATGCGCAGGAATTGGTCTTCGATAACTGGGCCATCGGCTACACCCCCGACATCGTCACAGGCGTGTGGATCGGTAATGCCGATTACAAGCCCATGATCAATACCACAGGCTCATCAGGCGCGGCGCCGATCTGGTCACAGTTTATGCAATATGCCGTGCCGTATTTAACGAATAACAACCCCACGCCGTTCAAACGTCCCGAAGGTATTACGGATAAGATCGTGTGTTCCCTTTCAGGCACGGAGCCGTCCAATTGGTGCAAGCAACAATACTCCGAAGTCTTTGCCTTTGATCAATTGCCTTCGCCTCCCGGCCAGGACCTGCTCCGTAATGTAAAGCTGGATATTTGGACCGGGCTGGAAGCCTCTGAAAAATGCAAAGAGTTCACAAAAGAAGAAACTGTTTTAAATGTTACCGATCCCTGGGCGCGCAAGTGGCTTGAAACAAGCGATGGACGCAAATGGCTTGAAAGCCACGACCTGCCCGGTAACCCTGTCTATGCACCCGAGCGCGAATGTACTGCAAGCGACCCACATCCCATCATGGAATTTGAATTGAAGGAAGGTCAGGTCATTACACAGCCAACTCTTGAGATCAAAGGTTCGGCCTATGCGGATGAAGGATTTAGGCGTTGGGTGCTGGACTATGGTCAGGGTACAGAACCAACTCAATGGTCTAATTTGAACGATAGTAAAAAACCGATGGAGTCTGGAACATTCCATGTCTGGGATTTGGCGGGAGTCCCAAATGGCGCACTCACATTGCGTCTAACTTTATTAGGGGATCATGGAGATGTGCAACGCCTCCTTCATTTGACCCTGGACCTGCCTGCCCCAACCGAGCCTGCCACCCTAACCCCAACTTTGACTCCGCTTCCTCCGCCCACGCCGACAGAAACGCCGACGCTCGTGCCGATCCCACCGACGGAAACTCCCACTGAAACCGCGTTTCCTAATCCTTAGTTCGGACAAACCGAAACACACCCACTTCACTTTTTCCCTGATTTAAAAATATCCAGCCACTCGTTAACTTCTGTGGAGGAAAGCCCGCGCTGACTTAATTCTGGTTTGGGCGCGGACGAACGCGCGCGTACAAGAATGCCGGCAAATTCGTCGGAAGAGATTACTTGTGCATGCAGATTATGCGCGTCTGTTTGTACTTGCCGATCTGAAGAAACTACGCTCCAGTTCTTTGCGCCTTTGCCCATCTTTTTGAGGCGTGCGAGAATGGCGTTATCGGCAGTCTGCCCGAGATGCACAAAATGCGCTTTAACGGTGCCTAGGCTTCGGGTCCCCGCATGAGGCGAGGGAGCTCCGTCAAAGTAAACTTCGATCTGACTTCTCTCCAACCGCGCGAATTCCTGTAGGATGGCAACCAATTCCATTTCGTCATCCACTGAATCGAGCCGCAGTCCCAGTTTTGGAATTAAGTTGTGGCCGTCAATTAGATAAGGCATGGAGATATTTTACTCTGCTTATTCAAATTGATTACATATTTAACTTGACTCTTCCAACTGTGCGTGATATAAACCGCCGCTAACAACTAAATATATGCTCTTATCCAGAGAGGTGGAGGGACCGGCCCTTTGAAACCTCGGCAACCTGACGAAAGTCAAGGTGCCAATTCCGGCAAGTAGGGATGGCTGTTATGGCTATCCGTTTCTGGAAGATGAGAGGATGGTAAACGTGCATCGCATACCTCTTCTTGACTTTCAGGAGAGTTTTTTTTATCTCTTCTGGATGGGGCGATATTACATATATCCAAGAGGAGAAAATCGCATGACAACTCAATCTCGAAAGTTCGGTTTTTCCACACAGCAATTACACGCCGGTTATTCACCTGACCCGACCACCGGTAGTCGCGCTGTGCCGCTTTATCAAACCACCAGCTACCAATTTAAAAGTACGGAGCATGCCGCGAATTTATTCGCACTCAAGGAACTGGGCAACATCTACACCCGCTTGATGAACCCTACCACAGATGTGCTTGAACAACGCATCGCAGCGTTGGAAGGCGGTGTGGGCGCTCTGGCGACTAGTTCTGGCCATGCCGCGCAGGCACAGGCGATCTTTACGCTGTGCAATGCCGGCGATCATATTATTAGTAGTAGTCGTTTATATGGCGGCACGTACAACCAGTTCAATTACACCCTGCGGAATCTAGGAATTGAAGTTACGTTTGTAGACCCGACCGATCCGAAGAATTTTGAGCAGGCCATTCGCCCGAATACCAAGATCATCTACGGTGAAACATTGGGCAACCCAGACATTTCGGTTTTTGCATTTGAAGAAGTGGCCAAGATCGCGAAGAAGCACAAAATTGTGCTGATGATTGACAATACTTTTGCTACACCATATTTATTCCGTCCATTTGAGTGGGGTGCGAACATTGTTGCACACAGTACCACTAAATTTATCGGCGGACACGGCACCAGCATTGGCGGTGTGATCGTGGACGGCGGCAACTTCGACTGGACCAGCGGACGCTTTCCAAATTTCACGACACCTGATCCATCCTATCATGGTCTGGTCTACGCGGACTTGCTCGGCGCGGCAGGATTGCCGCCCTTTATCACCAAGGCGCGTGTTCACGTGCTGCGCGACATTGGCGGTTGCCAGTCACCTTTCAACAGTTGGCAGACCATCCAGGGTATCGAGACACTCAGCTTGAGAATTGAACGTCATGTACAGAACGCGCAAGCTGTAGCCGAATTCCTTGAGAAGCATCCCAAGGTTAACTGGGTCAAATATCCCGGTTTAAAGAGCCATCCTGATCATGAGCGTGCCAAAAAATATTTACCTAAAGGCGCCGGCTCCATTTTGGGATTTGGCATCAAAGGCGGCGTGGATACAGGCAGAAAGTTCATCGAAAGCCTGCAACTGTTCAGCCACCTTGCCAACGTCGGCGACGCCAAAAGCCTTGCCATTCATCCTGCCACGACCACGCATAGCCAGCTCAATGCTGATGAACAGATCGCCGCGGGCGTCAGCCCGGACTTTATCCGCTTGAGCATAGGCATCGAAGATATTCAAGATATCTTGTGGGATCTTGATCAGGCGCTCAACGCTTAAAGAAAGGATGAAGGATGAAGGATGAATTTTTCATTCTTCATCCTTCATCCTTGAGGTTTCCATGCCAGTAAAAATCCCCTCCACCTTACCCGCCCGCGCCACACTTGAAAGCGAAAACGTTTTTGTGATGGGCGAAGAACGCGCCGCGCATCAGGATATTCGTCCGTTGCGCGTTGCCATCCTTAATCTAATGCCGACCAAGATCGCCACAGAGACGCAGCTCCTACGGCTGCTCGGCAATTCATCCCTGCAAGTGGACGTGACCCTGCTCCACACTACCACCTATGAATCCCAAAATGTGGATGCCGATCATTTGCTCAACCATTACGATACCTTTGAAGATGTACGCAGTGAAAAATTCGACGGTCTCATAATTACCGGTGCGCCTATTGAGCATATGCAATTTGAAAAAGTGGACTACTGGCCCGAGCTCGCCCATATCATGGACTGGGCCGAAACGAATGTCTACTCCACTTTCAATATTTGTTGGGGTGCGCAAGCCGCGTTATATCACCGTTATGGGATTCCAAAATATCCCCTGCCGCGTAAAATGTTCGGCATCTTTGAACACCACACACTCTTGCCGACCGAACGCCTGCTGCGCGGATTTGACGACACCTTTCTCGCCCCGCACTCGCGCCACACTGAGATCCGTCGTGCTGATATTGAGAAAGTATCCGATATCCAGATATTGTCTGAATCTGATGATGCGGGTGTATATATCGTTGGTTCGAAAGACGGACGCCATATCTTCGTTACCGGCCATTCCGAATATGATCCACTCACGCTCAAAGGTGAATACGATCGTGACGTGAACAAAGGCCTGCCCATTCACGTGCCCAAAAATTACTATCCCAAAGACGACCCGTCACAAATTCCGCATGTGCGTTGGCGCGGACATGCCAACCTGCTCTACGCCAATTGGCTGAACTACTATGTTTATCAAGTCACGCCTTTTGACCCAAAGGATATTCCACAAGGCGCGATCCATTCCGATTTCTAAACAAGAGGTTTATAGAAAACAAAATATAGTTGAACACTATCTGACTGTGTTCAACTATATTTAAAAAATAACCACTATGTGCGCAAAGAACGCAAAGTTTTTTAGCGCTCTTCGCAACCTTCGCGGTTCAATATTCCTTACCTGCTAAAAGTTTGCGCAATTAGCTGGTCGTTATCTCAAATGTTGGCGGTTGTTGCATGTGCTTCTTTACCGCGCACAACTCCACCGAGTTAATGATGGCTGCCCGATACTTATCTGGGAAGTCCTTCGGCAATATCAGTTCAAGATCAATTTTCGAAACCATGCCTGTCGCGGGATCGCTATGCATTCGTTGAACAATCTTCATGCCGTCTGTATTCAATCCGCGCTGGCGGCAAAAGCCCAACGCATAAATCCCCGCGCATGTGCCAATGGACGAAAGAAACACGGTAAATGGTGCAGGAGCGGAATCCTCCCCGCCACCTTGAACAGGTTGATCCGTATGTACTGTATGTGAACCAACATGCGCGTCCACCTTTGCCCCACCCGGAAAGTCAATTATTATTTCCACCAAAATCCTCCAAAATGAAATTTGTCACAATGATTAGAAGCATTATTCTATCAGAATATTACCCCATGATTTGACAATTCATCTTATGCACATCGTCCCGATGTCCTTCGGGAAAACATCCTGCAGGATGGTGCCTAATATCAGTTGGCACCAAGCGCGAAGCAGTATAATGTAACCACCCTACCAAAAGGAGAATAACATGGCTGATAAAAAAGATCGTAACCTGATGGTTACGCCTCAGAGCGGTGTAATCCACAACCTGGTGATACAAGCAAAACTTATATTGCGCTTGATCGGCGATAGGCGCGTCAGCATCTGGGCCAAGCTCATTCCAATCGGCGCGCTAATTTACCTTGTTTCGCCTGTAGATTTGTTGCCGGGTGTGGCGTTTCCTGTGATCGGCGCTCTGGATGACGCGGCAATCATTGGTCTGGGTTCATATATCTTTCTTGAGTTTTGTCCGCCCGCCGTAGTGCAGGAGCACATGAAGGCACTCAACAGCAACATGGATGCATCTGCAAGCGATGAGGTTGTAGATGCCGACGCCACAGAGATCAAAGAAGAAACCAAATAAAGTTTAATGAGACGGCTTATCTTTTTGCTTGTACTGCCTGCGCTTGCCTGTGGCGGATTAAGTACACCGCTTCCTCCCACGCCGCCGCCTGCTCCCGTTACCGCCACCTTGCCCTCCCCTCCAATTGAATCCGTTACCGCCCCACCGACGACTGACTCTCCAGCTACCGCGCCTTCAAACGCAATAATCTTTCCTGACCCTTCTGCCTATCAATGGCAATCCATCGCAAACGGACTTGACCGTCCTGTAGATGTTCAAAACGCTGGTGACGGCTCCGGACGTTTATTCATCATCGAAAAACCTGGGCGCATACGCGTTTACGATAACGGTCAATTGCTCGAAACGCCGTTCATGGATATTACAGACCGCGTGAACGATAGCAACAACGAGATGGGCCTGCTCGGTTTGGCGTTCCATCCCAATTTTGAGCAAAATGGATTTTTCTTCGTAAACTACACTGGCAAAGGCGGAAATACATTTATCGCGCGTTTTCAGTCCAGCGGTAACTCTGCCGATCCCAATACTGAAACAATTCTACTTACAGTAGAGCAGCCATTCCCAAATCACAACGGCGGCGCGTTGGCGTTTAGCCCAGCGGATGGCTATCTCTACGCCGGTCTCGGTGACGGTGGCTCGGGCGGCGATCCATTTGGGAACGGTCAAAACACAGATGTGTTGCTTGGCAAGATCCTGCGCCTCGATGTTGATTCTGCCAAACTTATCCCATCTGATAATCCATTTAGCAGTGAAGTCTGGGCTTATGGACTCCGTAATCCCTGGCGCTTCTCTTTTGATCGCGCCAATGCCGATCTATATATTGGGGATGTCGGTCAGGAACGTTGGGAAGAGATTGATTATCTACCCGCCGGCACAGGCAACGGCGCGAACCTCGGTTGGAATGTCGTGGAAGGGAATCATCCCTATTCCGGCGAAGCCCAAGCAGGCTTTACCATGCCGGTTGCAGAATACAGCCATGGCGAAGGCGGATGTTCCGTGACTGGTGGTTATGTCTATCGCGGGGGTATGCCAGAGTGGCAGGGCATTTACTTCTACGGCGATTATTGTACGGGAAAGATTTGGGGGCTGATCAAGTCTGAAAACGGATTCAAGTCTCAGGTCCTGTTTGATACGGCTGTGACCATCACGTCATTCGGTCAGGATGAGTCCGGTGAAGTCTATCTTGCAAGCGATAATGGCAGCGTCTACATCCTTACAAAAAAATAAGGATAGTTCACATCTTATATAGGCGCTTTGTCACGCGAGCATGTGACGCCTGTCACTGGCAGGGCAGGTGCTTTTCTTATAAACTTGAAACATAAGTCAGGAGATTTATATGGCAGAACGTACCTGGCAAGTTGAAAAGATCAAGTATTGTGAGCATGTCCGGCACGAGGTCGCGCTCGAAAACGAAGTTGTTTACCCATCTGAACATTTACCCGATCAACCGCCGCGCGTTATAGCTCACCGTTGTTCAAATGCTGTTGAATGCAATATGATGGAAAAAGCCGCTTGTGTCCTATGCGGCACGAACCCTGATCTTGATTCTGTATAAAAAGCGGGCAGTATTGTTTGCCCAATTAAAACTCTCTCCTCCCTCTGAGTTGGTCAAAGGCTACCCCGCGCGCGAGCGCGGGGTGTGCTGTTAATATCCCATTATCGCCGATATGGTGTTCCTCTGCCGGCCTGCGCAACGAGCAAACTAACGCGGGATCAGATGCACGGCCGTGGCCTTGAACGAGGCTGTGACATCAATCCCCTCTTTAAGCTGCATCTCCTGCGCCGACGTACGCGTGATCAGCACCATGACCGGGAAGCCGCAATCGACCTCGACACGTACCAGCGGCCCTTGCGGCATCATACGCAGGATGCGTCCGTGCAGGCGGTTCCGGGCGCTGGACTTTGGGGCTGATTCCCGTTTCCAAAGTGTAATGTCTTCGGGACGCAGGCAGAACAAAACACTGCGTCCCGGCTGGAGTTCACCGACAGCTTCGAGGTGCAGGCCCTTGGCATCCACGATGATCTGTCCCTCATGCGATTCGGTCACCACACCGGGGATAACTGTCTCCACGCCGACGAAGGCCGCCACTTCGGCATCCGCAGGCATGGCGAAGACCTGCTCCGGAGGGCCGATCTGGCGTAGTTGCCCGTTCAACAGGACCGCCACCCGGTCACCAAGCAGGAGGGCTTCGTTCAGGTCGTGGGTAATGAAGATGGTGGTCAGCCCGGTCTCAGCCAGCAGGGACTGCAGATCGTCGAGCAGGTGGGCGCGCGTTGGCGCGTCGAGGGCAGAGAAAGGTTCATCAAGCAGGAGTAGTTCCGGGTTCAGTGCGAACGCCCGCGCCAGGCTGACGCGCTGAGCCTCGCCTCCGGAAAGGTTACGCGCCGGGCGCTTGCACAGGGATGCTATGCCCAGGCGGGTAGTCCAGGCGGTAACACGCGCTTCGATCTCCGCTTTCGGCAGTCTGCGGAAGCGCAGGCCGGCGGCAACGTTGTCGGCCACCGAGATATCCAATAGTAGCGGCTCCTGCAGGACCAACCCGATGCGGCGGCGGTAGGCCAGGCTGTTTTCCTTTTCCAGCGGTCGGCCGTGGAAGAGGATCTGTCCCTCGGAAGGCTGGAGCAGGCGCGCGATGGACAGCAGGAGCGTGCTCTTGCCGGCGCCGTTTGGCCCGATGACGGCCAGTACCTCACTAGGCTGGATGTCAAGGTGGTTAACACGCAGCACATCACGCGTCCCGCGCTGAATGAGCAAATCCTTGATTTCAAGAAGCGCGGTCATCTTCTCGCTCCCCTCTGCTGGATCCAAGTCAGCGCCCAGTTGACCAGAAAGGTGATAGTCAGCAACAGGAGGCCCAGGCCAACGGCTGCATCGAAATTGCCTTTGCTCGTTTCGAGCACGATAGCCGTGGTCAGGACGCGCGTCTGGTAGCGGATGTTGCCGCCCACCATCATGCTGGCGCCCACCTCCGAGATGACCGCGCCGAAACCAGCCATCAACGCGGCCAGCAGGGACAAGCGTGCCTCGCGCCACAATGCCAGTACCATCTGGGGTTTTGAAGCACCCAAGCCGAGCAGTTGTAGTTGCAGGCGTGGGTTGAGGGCTTGCAGGGCGGCGGCAGTCAGGCCGGTGACGACCGGCGCGGCGATGATGACCTGGGCGATGATAATGGCCGTGGGTGTGTAGATCAACCTCAGATCCCCAAGCGGACCCGAGCGCCAGAGCGTCATAGCCACGAACAGGCCAACCACCACAGGTGGGAGGCCCATGCCGGTGTTGACTAGGCTAAGCAGGAATGATCTGCCGGGGAATTTTGCCAGCGCCAGCAGTGTGCCGAACGGCATCCCCATCAACAGACTGAGTGCTGTGGCAATGCCGGAGACCTGCAGGGAAAGTAATGTGATTTGCCAGACTTCTTTATCGAATATCATGATTTGAAGATGCAGGTCACGCTTTGATGGTCGAGTAGCCGGAAGCATATCGAGACCAGGCGTGACCTGCAAAGTAACCTGTTTATATTTTTATAGTCCCAAATCCGCGTCGGTTTTATCTGCGTCTGGGATAAACAATTGTTGTCCGTATTTATCCACGCCGAACTTACCGATCACTTCCTGCGTGGCAGGGTCGGTGATGAACTTGGCGAAAGCCATTGCGCCCTCGTAGTTGACCTTGGGCCACTTATCAGGGTTGACGGTGATGACGTGATAAGCATTCAACAGCGACTTGTCGCTTCCCACCAAAATCTCCAGTTGCAGGTTGACCTTGTTGGCAAGGAAGGTGGCTTGGTCGGTGAGAGTATACCCACCCTTTTCCGAAGCGATGGTCAACGTTGCGCCCATGCTCCCGCCGGTTTCGATATACCAGGCAGGTTTTGTACCGGCAGGGTCGAGTTCGGCTTTTGTCCAGATACCGAGTTCCTTCGTGCTGGTGCCCGACTTGTCGGCCCGCGCAGCAAATAACGCCTCGGCTGCGGCGATGGCCTTGAACGCGTCCACCGCGGAGAGTCCCTTGATCTTGGCGGGATCAGAAGCGGGACCGACAATGATGAAATAGTTGTGCGCGATGAGGGAACGATCTTTGCCCCAGCCATCGGACATAAAGGTCTTTTCAGCAGTCGGCGAATGGACGAGCAATACATCAGCATTGCCTTCCTGTCCCATTGTCATGGCTGCACCTGAACCGACCGCCACGGTCTGGACCTTGTAACCGGTCTGCGCTTCGAAGAGTGGGATTAACGCGTCGAGCAGGCCCGAATCCTGTACGGAGGTGGTGGTGGCCAGGATGATGTTGGGGTTGGCCGGGGCAGGGATTGCGGTAGGAGCCTGCGTAGGAACTTCAGTGGCAGTCGGCGCTTCTGTCGCGGGAGCAGGCGCGGGGGTTGTGGTTGATCCGCATGCGGCCAGCACAATGGAGAGAACGAGCAAAAGGGTCAAAAGAATGTTGCGCAGTGTGAGTTTCATATATTTTTCCTTGATTAGATAGGAATTTGTTCACCGCTGTGAGTTGAGCTATATCCCGTCAGCGATGTAAGTTCATTGCGGAAGGCCGCGGTTTGCAGATAATCAAGCATGGGCGTGAGAGTCTTTTCCTGCTCACGCGGCAGGACTAAATCGTAGCGTTCTTCAAACAAGGGAATGAAATTAAGTCCGTGCTGGTGGGCGGCGGCCTGCAGACCAAGAGACACGTCGGCCTGACCTGCCGCGATCAAGGTGGCGGCTTCGCTGTGTGTCTTGACAACAAGATCATAGCCGTTGACCTTTGCAGATGAAATATCAAGCCGCTTGAGTTCTTTATCCAGCCAAAGACGCGTGCCTGAACCCGCGTTGCGATTTACAAAGCGGATATTCGTGCGCGTTATGTCAGCAATATTCTTGATCCCTTTGGAATTGCCCGTCGCAAGCATAAGTCCCTGTGTGCGGTTGGCAAGTGTGATAACTTCCATTTCTCTATCGGGGAAGAAATGGCGGACATAAGGCGTGTTGTATTCGCCGCTTTCATCGAGCAAATGCGAGCCTGAGATTTGGCATAGGCCCTGGCGGAGATTGACGAGTCCATCCAGCGAGCCGACGGGCAGGTTCAACAAGGTCACGTGTTTGGTCAGGTGTTCAGCAATACCTTCGACAGCAAGGTCATGACTGCCGGAAAAAATGACGGCAGGCTTTTTTGTTTTCGGGAGGATGATTTCCTGCAAAAGCAAGGCGCTGGCTTTGGCGCGATAAAATTTTTCCGTCACAGTGCCCGTGGTGCGGATTTCAGCCAGTTCGATCAGGTCGGCGGATTCAAGCGTCTTGATGTGGTGACGAATCCATGCCGGTGACTGCTTGAGGGTCCGCGCGAGTTGCGTGAGCGTGGCGGGGGAGGCCATCAGCAGGCGCAGAATATCCATGCGGCGCGAGTCCGCAAGCAGTTTGATCTGGTCAAAAGTATGGATGGGTTGGACTTGTTTCATAACAATTAAGGAAAAACTTAATTGCAAGTCTAAGCGTGAATCAAATCCATGTCAAGTGATCTTTGTTCGACATGTCCCATGTCGTGATATAAAAAGGACAAATAACACTTATCCCCGCCCTGCTTTCGTGCTATGGTATGGCCATATAAATTTCTGTTTCAATGGAGAGCTGATGTTCCAAACTTTTGAACAGGCACGACATTTCGTAAATGAGCAAGGCATTCAGATCGTTGATCTGAAGTTCTGTGACTTGTGGGGCCGCTGGCATCACCTCACCATCCCGGCCAGCCAGTTCGAGCCAAAGTTGATGGAGGAAGGAATTGGCTTCGACGGTTCGTCTGTGGGGTTGAAATCCGTCAAATCGGGCGATATGGTACTCGTCCCCGACCTGGGGACAGCCTTCCTCGATCCCTTTTGGGAGAATCCCACCCTGAGTTTTATCTGCCGGACGCTGGAAGCCGACACACATGAGATATTTGCCAACGACCCGCGCAATGTCGCCATCCGCGCCGAGGAATACATGAAATCCACTGGGATCGCCGATGAGAGTCGCTGGGGGCCGGAGTATGAGTTCTACATCTTTGACAGTGTAAGTTATGAAAATGGCGTCAACCGCTCCGGCTACACCATCGAGTGCCGCGAAGCAGATTGGAACAGCCATACGGGCGGGCATGGACATTACATCCCGCTGCACGGCGGCTATCATGCCATCCCGCCCAAGGATCAGTTGTATAAGATGCGCACATGCATCACACAGCACCTGGAAAAGATGGGCGTGCCTGTCAAATATCACCATCATGAAGTCGGCGGCCCTGGTCAATGCGAGATCGAAACGCCGATGATGGGCCTGGTGCAAGCTGGCGATGCGACCATGATCATCAAATATGTCGCCAAGATGACTGCGCATGAAAACGGGCAGACCGTCACGTTTATGCCCAAACCGCTTTACGGTGAAGCCGGCAGTGGCATGCACTTTCACCAACACCTGTTCAAGGGTGGAAAAAACACCTTTTACGACGCGGCAGGCTATGGCTGTCTGAGCAGGGACGCGCTTTACTACATTGGCGGGTTACTCCAACATGGCCCCGCGCTTTTTGCGTTGACGAATCCATCCACAAATTCGTATCGGCGCCTGGTCCCGGGTTTCGAAGCTCCGGTCAACGCCTTCTTCTCGCTCGGCAACCGCAGCGCGGCAGTTCGCATCCCAAAGTATGCCACCCAGCCCGATACCGCGCGCATGGAATTCAGGCCTCCCGACGCGACCGGCAATGTTTATTTGATGCTCGCGGCGCAATTAATGGCCGGCCTGGATGGGATCAAGAACCGCATTGACCCGACCGAAGCGGGGTTCGGTCCGATTGACGCAAACATCTTCGCCTGGAGCGACGAGCAGCGCACACACATCAAGCCGCTGCCATCTTCACTTAATGAGGCCTTGCGTGCTTTGGAAGCCGATCATGCTTTCCTCACCGAGGGCGACGTGTTCAGCGAAGAGATGATCATGCAATGGGTGGATTTCAAACGCCATTCGGAGTATTACGCTGTCCGCAAAAGGCCGCACCCATATGAAATGAGTCTGTATTTTGACGTGTAGAATGAAAGGATGAGCATTGGATTCAGAGCATTTCCATCCTCGCTTCTTTCCGAACTGTTAACCTGTTGCCGTTAAACAAACGTGATCAAACTCCCCGGTCTGATCGATCCTCACGTTCACGTGCGCGAACCTAGTGCAAACAACATAAGCTCCGGGCCATCCGCAGACAGCCTGACCATTTTCGCGAATCTCAGGCCTATTTTTTCCAGAACACGGATCGAACCATAATTGTCCGCTGAAGTCACGCCCACGATGCGGTTTAGCCCCAGAGCACTCTTTCCATAGGCCATCACAGCAGATGCCGATTCAGAAGCATAGCCCTTTGACCAGAACTGTGGAAGAAAAGCAAAACCAATATCAACATCCTCCAGGGATTCCCTTTTCACCAGCCCACAGATGCCAATCGGGACTTCGCTCTCCTTCAACATGGTCAAATACAATCCAAAACCGAAACGCTCATAGCTGGCAATTGGCCCCTTCAAAATATAGTCACGGGCATCATCAAGGGTTCTAACACCCCTATCTCCGATGAAATGAATGAACGAAGGCTGGTTCAACAGATCAAGAATAAACCCGGCGTTGTCAATGGAGAGCCTGCGAAGGGCTAAACGGTCTGTTTCAATAACATTCATGGAAGAAGTACCTTCTTTTTTGATGCGCAACGCGGGAATACTTCAATGCCTTCGGCAGGATACAAATCCCAAAGTCGGACCCCGCCTTCAGGACTGCACCTCGGTTGGATATGGAGGTGTAACCCGCCTCTTTCCATTCGCTGATACCACACGCCCGGTGGACAAAATCCTGGAGCGTAAATCTTGCCCATTTATTATTGCTTACTGCGTCATATTGCTCCCATCCACCAGTAATAAATGACCTGTCACGAACGATGACTCGTCTGAAATTAGAAACAATATGATCCCAAACAGAAATGCCGAGTAAATCCCCAAATCGTTTAGAGATTTATTCGGCATTAAGCTATTTTATTCGCAGGAATGTTTTCAATTGATTTATGCCGGGTTCAACACCTCCCTGTAGGAATCCGAGACCAGGTTCAGGTCGTTGGCTGGATGTTTCCTATAGCGCCCGTCCTCGGCGTACTGCCAGATCGCGCACTCTGTCCAACCCGCAGGGATGTAACTCTTCGGGCAGGTTACATTACTATCCACCCACAGCGCATACGGATACCCGGCTGTCCAAAGGCGATAATCCGGTGTCCATACCGGCGGTTTGCCCTGCCGGTCGAATGTAAATGCCCAGAACTTCGCGGACGTATAAATCATCGGCTTTTTGCCCGATGCGGTCTCCACAAGGTCCAGCCACGCTTTGATCTGACCTGCCCATTGAGCGCCGTTTACGGCATTCTTATCTTTGCGGGACGGCTCGTGTTCGACATCCACGATCGGTTCCATATCCCCAAAGCCGCCCAAAGACTGTATGGTATTCAAGTAGAAGTCAGCCTGTTCATTGATGGAATTGGGCTTTAGGAAATGATACAGCCCATACTTCACACCGTTGGCCTTCGCCTCGTCCACGTACTGTTTTACTTTTCTGTCCGGCTTGTCATCACCGTGCCTGCCATGTCTTCCGAACGTGGCTTGGAATGCAAGGCGCAAAGGAGCGGTAGCCTTAATCGCATCCCAATCCAGCGGATATTCCTCTTCGTAAAAATCGTAGATGGCAGGGCTTTTCAGTGCATATTGATAGGGTGTTAGCGTATTGGCAATCCTAACAACACCTTCACGCCCATTCTTTTTCGGTCTTTTTCTACCTTCGTCTTCATCATCCTTATTTCCCATTTTTACTCCTTTGGCCGCAAAAGCCATATATGAAACCATGGACTTACCGACATTCAGATTATACTCCGCAAAATATATAACCCAACCTACTGCGCCGTGTTACCTCCATCCACCAGCAATAAATGGCCCGTCACGAACGAAGCCTCATCCGACGCCAGAAACAACACGGCTTGTGCGATCTCTTCGGGCTTGCCAAAACGTCCCATCGGGATATATGCGCTGGATTCCTTGATGGCCTCCTCCAACGTCACCGGGTCGGAGCCTTCAAAGTATCCCTTCTCGATCCATCTATCCACGAACGTATCGCCCGGGCACACGGCATTCACTCGGATTCCCTCGCGCGCATGATCGAGCGCCATTGCCTTCGTCATCAGTCCCACCGCGCCCTTGCTCACCACATACGAGAAGGCGTTCGTCCCCGCCACCACGGACCAATCCGAACCGTTATTTACGATCGCACCTTTCCCCTGCTGTTTCATGTGCGGGATAACCAGCTTACACATGCGCCAGGCCGCCGTCACATTGATATTCAACGTAGCCTGCCAAACATCATCGGACGTCGTCTCGGCTGTCCCTTTGGTAACAATACCGGCGTTGTTAAATAAAATATCAATGCGATTGAATTCCTTGAGCGCGGTTTCCACCACCCTTTGACAGTCTTCCAGCCTTGTCTGATCCGCTTCGATGAAAACGCATCGGACTCCTTTTTGCCTGCATTCCGCTTCGACAGTTTTGCCCAACGCCGCGCGTCTGCCTGTTAAAACCAAATCCGCGCCTTGTTCAGCAAACAGCAACGCAGTAGCCTTGCCAATTCCGGAAGTTGCGCCGGTGATGATCACAACCTTGTTCGAGAGTCTGCCTGTCATGTGAGTCTCCTTGAAGCAAAAGATTGTCTTATTCTACATCACCATAAGCCATCTGGCCTTATAATGGAAGCATGGAATTAAACCGCCTCGCACCTGACTTCGAACTGTGCGACATCAACGGGCATACCCGGCGACTGAGCGACTACCGCGGCAGGATCGTCATTGTCAACTTTTGGTCTGCAGAATGCCCACACGCCGAGCGGACAGATCGCTCAATGCTGGCCTGCCTCGCGCAATGGGGCGCGGATGTGGTGATGCTGTCGATTGCCGTGAATCGAAGCGAGTCGGCTCAAACGATCACAGAGGCCGCTAACACGCGCCGCCTGCCCACGGTCCTAGTGGATGTGGAGCAAGTTGTCACCAATCTATATGAGGCGCATACGACTCCGCATGTCTTCGTCGTGGACCGTGATGGAATCCTGCGCTATCGCGGCGCAGTGGATGACGTCACATTTCGTCAGCGCACGGCAAAACGGTTTTATCTTGAAGAAGTCGTTGAAGCATTACGGGCAGGCCGCGTGGCAGAGTTAACCGAAATGCCTGTATACGGTTGTACCATCGTGCGGGAAGTTTGATAGAATCAAGCCATGACCGAACTCAACCAGCGCATTTCGTTCATACATAAAATCCATCTCTTCAACGGGTTGAAAGATGAAGAACTCGCGGGTATCGCCGAAAGACTGGTTGAGAAAACATTCGCGCCCGAACAGGTTGTGTTTGAGCGCGGCAGTGTGCCGGACGGTTTTTATATGATCTTTAGCGGTCAAGTGAAAGTGACGCGTCCTCGCCAAGCCGGAAGCGATTTTCTGGCCTGGCTGGTGAATGGGGACTATTTCGGCGAAGAGGCGTTGTTTGCCAAGCGAAACCGCTCGGCTACGGTGAGCACAGTGGAAGATAGCACCTTGCTATTTCTCTATCGCACAGATTTCGAAAGCCTGCTTAAGAAATATCCGAAACTTAAACCCAATTTTGAGGTGGCGATCAGAAGCCGCCGGCTTGCGCGCCGGATGCGTTTCAAATGGCTGGGGCCGCAAGAGGTGATCTATTTTATGGCACGCAGGCATACCATTCGTCTGATCCAGGCGCTGGTCGGGCCGGTGATTTCCCTGCTGGTGCCGGGATTTTTGTTCGCGTTGTCTTATCTCACGCAGGCAATCACGCCTGCGGCAGTGGCTGTGATCGTTTTGATCGCGATCATTCTGTGGGCAGGATGGAATGCGCTGGACTGGAGCAATGATTATTACATCGTCACCAACCAGCGAGTCATCTGGCTTGAAAAAGTGATCGGTCTTTATGATAGCCGCCAGGAAGCGCCGTTGGGTACGATTCTTTCAGTGGGTGTGGCGACAGATATGCTGGGCCGCGCACTTGCTTACGGAAACGTAACTGTACGCACATTTGTGGGAAAGATCGAATTTGATTACGTTAATAATCCGGATGAAGCGGCAGGCATGATCCGCGAGCATTGGGAACGCACAAAACAAAGTGGCACGCTCGCCCAGAAGGAAGCCATGAAAAACTCCATCCGTTCAAAATTGGGCTTGACCGTGCAAACGAAAGTGGAGCAACAGGCGCCTATAAAGGTCACCAATACAAATCCACAGAGAACATCTGCTATTCGAGTCGTATTGTCCAACTTGTTCAAATTACGCGTGGAGGACAGCGGCACAGTTACCTATCACAAGCACTGGTATGTTTTGCTTCAACAGACCTGGAAACCGGCCGTGTTCACCCTGGCGGTATTTGGCTTAATTCTCTGGCGCGGCATGGTTTTGCTAAAGTCCACACAGGTTGCATTAATCATGCAGGGGAAGTTTGATACGATCACGCTCCTGCTTCTCATATTCATGATTCCTTTTGTCGGCTGGCTGATCTGGGAATATGTGGATTGGTGGAACGATATCTTCCAGGTAACGTTGGATGAAATTCTGGATATTGACCGCACGCCGCTTGGTACTGAAGAGCGCCGTGCCGCGCAATTAGACAACATCCTCAGCACGCAATATAAACGGATTGGACTCGCAGGATACCTTTTCAATTTCGGTACAGTCTATATCACAGTTGGCGGCACACAACTTGCCTTCGAGGATGTTCTCGACCCGGCTGGTGTGCAGGCTGATATTGACCGCCGCCGCATGGCGCGCCAGGAAAAGAAGCGCGAAGATGCGGCGGCTATAGACCGCGAACGCATGGCATCATGGATCGCGGCCTATCATCAAAACATTGACGAGTTCAACGCGCCGCCTCCGCCGCCCGTTGCCTTTAACGATAACGAGGATGAAAAAAACGGGTAAAATCGGGGGACTCAATTATTGGAAGGAATGTAATTATGGGAATAAGAACCATCGTATCACTACCGGACCCAGTCCTGCGTCGCAAGGCCAGGCCTGTTACTAGGTTCGACTCTACTCTGCAAACCTTGATCGAAGACATGATCGAAACGATGCGCGTTGCACCCGGTGTGGGACTTGCCGCGCCGCAGGTAAATATTTCGCAGCGTTTAATTGTCGTTGAATATGCCGAACATGAAGATGATGAAGACACGGAAGAAAAACCTGTAAAGAAAAAGCTGTACGTGATGCTCAACCCTGAGATCATCAAAGCATCAGAAGAGACCGTGCCTGGCGTGGAAGGCTGTCTCTCCGTTCCCGGGGTGGTGGGAGAAGTGGAACGCTTCTCAATGATACAGGTCAAAGGCTTGAACCGTCATGGCAAGCCGATGAAGGTCAAGGTCGAAGGCTGGCTGGCGCGTATCTTCCAACATGAGATCGATCACCTCAACGGCGTTGTCTTTCCAGATCGCGCCACGCGCGTTTGGAAACCAGAAAGCGACGAGATCGAAGATTTGGTATAGCGAGTTTTTGTGTTCACCATCCGTCGTCTGACTCCCAAGAATCTGCCGTACCTGAACCTGTTTTGGATCGAACATTGGGGCGGCACGGAAATGATCGTCCATGCTGAGGTGTTTCGGGCGGAGCAACTGGATGGCTTCGTGGCAGAACAAAATGACGAGTGGATTGGACTGGTAACATTATATATAAAAGATAAAGCCTGCGAGATCATGTCCCTTTATAGTTTGCAGGAAGATCAAGGCATCGGGACAAATCTGATCGAGGAAGTAATCCAGGAAGCGCGTAAAGCAGGTTGCCAACGCATCTTTTTGACGACAACCAACGATAACCTGCGCGCGCTGGGTTTTTATCAAAAACGTGGATTTGAGCTTGTCTCCATTCGACGCGGCGCGGTAGACGAAGCGCGCAAGGTCAAACCAACCATTCCATTGACAGGCTGCAATAACATCCCGATACGAGATGAAATAGAATTAGAATTGCTTTTGTAGAGTCTACTGAAAAAACTCTCAACACAGGGAACACAGAGAGACAAAAAGCAAAATCCGCAAAAAATCTGCTCTGGTTTTGCCGAATTCTCAAAAAATCTCAATGAACTCTGTGCGCTCTGTGGCTAAATGCCCTTTATCCTTGCGCCCAAATAATAATGTATCTCAAGCATCTCTCCCTCACGAACTTCCGCAGTTTTGCCCGCCTTGATATTGACCTGCCAAAGCGGGTTGTTCTGTTGGTAGGTGGTAATGCGCAGGGGAAAACCAGCATTCTCGAAGCAATTTACTTTCTGGCCGCCTTTACATCCTTTCAAACCAATACAGACCGTCAACTTGTCAACTTTCGCGCCGCGCGTGAACCTCTCGCGGTTACGCGCCTCGTCGCGGAATATCAACGCGGCAAGGCCAGGCATCGTCTTGAAGTACGTTTGATCCTTGAGCCTGCCGGCGTAGTGAACGGACAAAGACTCCGCAAGGAAATTTTACTGGATGGTGTCAGGAAACAGGCGGGCGATGCAATTGGTCATTTCAACGCGGTCATCTTTGTGCCGCAGATGTCCGCGATCATCGAAGATGGGCCGGAAGAAAGACGGCGTTATCTTAACCTTGCCATCTCGCAAGCGAATCCGACTTATGCACGCGTGCTGTCCGAATACACGCAGGCGCTTGGTCAGCGGAACGCGTTGCTCAAAGCGTTGAACGAACGCGGTGGTGACGCGCGCCAGCTTCAAGTCTGGGATGAAACGCTGGCGAAATCCGGTGCGCAGATCATCCATGAGCGCATCCAGGCGGTTCAGGAAATTGAGCGCGTCGCATCGCGCGTCCATCACGAGTTAACTCACGGCAGTGAAGTCCTTCGTATGGCTTATGAACCTGCTTATGATCCACTGCCGCGGCCAAACGGACAAATCGGTTTGAACTTGGATACTGTCGTGGATCGTTCCGGTTTGAAGTTGGATGAGATCCAAAATGGTTTTTACGAAAAACTGGAGCAACTGCGCGGCGAAGAGATCGCGCGCGGCGTGACCACCATCGGTCCGCACCGCGACGAAATCCGTTTCTTTGTAAACGGTATTGATCTCGGTGATTACGGTTCGCGTGGCCAGATCCGCACGACACTGCTGTCATTGAAATTGGCCGAAGTGGAATGGATGAAGGACCGCACCGGCGAATGGCCTGTGATCCTGCTCGATGAAGTGATGGCTGAGCTCGACTTGCAGCGCCGCGCGGACTTGTTGAGCTATGTTGATAAAAGCGAGCAGGTATTATTTTCAACAACAGATATGAACTTGTTTGCAAACGAGTTTACGGACACAGCCGAAATATGGAAAGTGCAGGATGGAACCGTGCTGAAAGGACAATACCCATGACCGTCAAACATGCTAACGATGTAGAAGCCAAGAACGTAGCCGCAGGAAAAGATACCACCATTCAGGTGTTGATCTCTTCACAGGAAGGGCCGAACTTTGCCTTGCGAAAATTCTCCATGCAAAAGGGCGGAAGCATGCCCTTACACACAAACACGCTCGAACATGAACAATATGTTCTGCGCGGATATGCGAAGATCGGAATTGGCGACCAGACCTACGAAGTGAAAGCCGGCAACGTTGTTTTTATCCCCGAAGGTATACCGCACTTTTATACAAATATCGGTGATGAGCCGTTTGAGTTTTTATGCATCGTTCCCAACAAGGAAGATAAGATCACAATCGTGGATGAGGCGAGTTGTTGACCGGATGGGAAGTGACGCGTTAGCGCAAATACTTTGGCAATGAATTCTCTACCGTACAAAATTCAAGCGGGACGCTGAAAAACGCAGAAAACGCAGATGAGTTCTTTAAATCAGCGTGAATCTGCGTCCCAAGATTAAAATGTACGGTAGAGAAGCAATGGAAAAAAGATGTCGGCATCTTGAGAAATCCCTTATAATGGTATGTAAAGGAAACAGCGTATGTTCAAGCAAGGATTAGTTCTGGCGACCTTCACGTTCTTGATTGCCACGGCGGCAGCAAGACCGGGGATTTCATTTCAAGAGGATGTTTGTCCAAGTGCGCCTACACAACTTAACCCTGGGGATATTGCAGCTGTCACTATTTCAGAGGCCAATAATCTCAATTTAAGACTGCAGCCTGGGCTAAGCCAGGAGATCATAACTGGGATCCCAAAAGATGCTTCAGTTACTGTTATTGCCGGACCAGCTTGCAAAGACGGCTTCAGATGGTATAAAGTGGATTATCAAGGGCAGGAAGGATGGTCAGTGGAGGTCGGCCCGGAAGGACTTTACAGTTTGTTCCCCACCGGCACATCTGTGATTGTTGGGGGAGATAACCAGCTCACGGATCAAAATCCGCCAATTGAAGAGACACAGCCGCAAACATCCATGCTCCAGGAGCTTGGATGCGCCATATGGCCTTTTTTTTGCCCACAAGAGGTCAATATTAGAACCTGGGAATTCCAGCAATACCAATGCACATGGTATGCGGCAGTCAGACGGCCGGATGTTTACAATTGGATGCCGCTATATGGTGCGAACGCCCGGGACTGGGCAGACATCGCCATTCAAAACCAGATTCCTATAAGCTCAGCCAGCGATTTGGATTTTAAAGTGGATTATGACCACGTCCGTTACGAAGACCTTGTAGTTTTACCACCGGGATGCGCCGGGGCAGATGCCAATTACGGGCATGTTGCTTATGTGGAAAGCGTTGATTACGCAAACGGGATCATTCATGTATCAGAATACAACGCCAAATATGAAAGTAACTATGACGAACAGGATTTGTATGTTTACTGGTGCATGAGCTTTATTCACTAACGGATTACAACGGTTGTTTGGCCAGTAAGCCCGCCTTGCGCGGATACTTCGGCGGTGTTGCGGCGATCTTATCGATAAGGACGAGATAGCGATCATCCGCGACGCCGGGCAGGTTAACCGGCAGTAGTTGTTTTAATTTTCCACCCAATAGCTTCATTGCCTTTTCGGCCTCTTGTGCTTCGGCCGGAGCGCTTTCGCCCTTTTGCGCCAGAACCATGCCGCCTATTTTCACAAGCGGCAGCAAGTATTCCACCAACACATTCATTTGGGCGACGGCACGCGCCACAGCGCAATCATACTTTTCACGATGCTCAGCTTTCTGACCGAGATCTTCCGCGCGCGCCTGAATGACTTCCACGT
>Ga0315273_10000738_pt1 | contig 35271 bp, 49 predicted proteins | sample YL17G02_0_MG_FD_205753 | JGI IMG/M metagenome (GOLD analysis project Ga0315273, IMG submission 205753) | Sediment microbial communities from Yellowstone Lake, YNP, Wyoming, USA - YL17G02_0 | ecosystem: Environmental > Aquatic > Freshwater > Lake > Sediment | place: USA: Wyoming | collected...
CCCTTTTGGCGTTTCAGTCTAATTCCCCGGATCTTAACGCTTTTACTGCTTTTTTTGTTTTCGATTTTACATAAGATTTAATATTCTTCTTATGCGTCTTTAACTCGCGGCTTATTTCTGTGTCCCGGCGTGCTATGATCTTTTGTATTTCTTTTTTCGCTTCTTCGTTTATTTTTTTAGTGATCTCATTTTCTGCTTTAAGGTATTTTATTACCTTTAAGTAAGCGATAAAGAATACCGCTAAAAAGATTATAAAACTTATCCCGATCAGTATTTTCATTTTCTTTTCCCCCTATGATCCGGGATTATAGCATAACTTCCGTATTTTGTCAATTATAAATAATTCCAGCCGATAAGAAATAATATATAAATGACTTTACATATCAGCCCGAATATCATAAAAGACAGCAAAAATAAAGCCGCCAAGCATATATTCGTAATGATATGGACGATCCTTGCATAAGTTTCTTTTTTCATTTTTCCCCCTTTGTTTTTGGTAAACATAAATAATAATTTCCGGTTTCTTTTTTAAACTTTATGCTCTTGTCTTCAATTTTCTTTTCTCTTGCGTAAGTCAATAGTTTTTCCGGGTTTTTGTCTATTGCATACGTTCTGCCGTTAAACTCTATTTCTTTTATCAATTTTCCCCCTTTTTTAAATTGCAGCAGTCGTCCGGGTTAGCATTTACATTTTCTCGATCGGCTGAAAGCAGTCAGTCATTCCGCCAAGCCGGACGATCTGCGCGCCTTGCATACGCGCTTTCCGTATTTGACGCGCGACGTCGCTTATAGCAGCGATCTTTGGCGTTTCGGCGTCCCATAGTTTACGAAATGATAATAAATGTTTTGAATAACAGTAAGCGCAGTTATGAAAGCAACCGCAACCGTAAGTATCGATCCTTACCGGATATTTACAGCGGCTTTTTTCTGCGCCTGCCGGGATCTTTAAAACGCTGCCGAAATGTTTTTTCATTTTTTATAATCCTTGTAGTAATAAATGACGTCGCCGTTTGCGTCAAGTTTTTTAGGGATCAGTATTCCGCCAAAATATTTATATGGTGATCTATGCGCGTTCGGAGTATTCCATATTTCCCGGATAAAATCGTATAAACTTTGATTTTGACGCAGCGCCCGGCTTTCGCTATTTAACACATTATACCCGGTTGTTCGTGTCCAAGGGATCTTTTTAAACATATCTAAATATTTACTGATCTGCGAAAACTCGACGCGCCCGGTTTTTTTTGCGATCATAAGCGCTTCTGTAAATTGACCGCGGCAATAATTCCAACTTTCCGGCAATCCGCAACAAGATCCGTTATGACATTTTTCTTTATGGTTTGCGTCGCTTACATAAAATCTTAATCCGATCTTATCGCATAGCGCCGACATTTTTTCCATAAAAGGTTTTTTAACAAAATAGTTTAATCGGTAATATCCAGCGCCGGACGAATTCTTACGGTAATAATCCCATATATCATAACCGATTATTTCCGACATTTGTTTATATCTGTCTTTCAGTCGATCGTCAGCGCGTCCGTCCATACAAAAGAATTCCGTTGAAACTGCCGTTGCGCCGGCGTCCTTTGCCTGTTTTATTAGATCTAAATATTCGTCCTTACGATCGCTTAAACCGATTATAAAGGGACGCAGCCGCAGCGTCGCGCCGCCTTTGTTTAATGACGTATATTTTCTTATAGCAGCGATCCGGCGCGCCGGACTGTCGACGCCTTTTTCCATTTCCTTTGCTGTTTTTTCGTTTAAGTTTATGATCGTAAACTTGCAATTCCAATTATCTTGATCTTTAAATAATTCTATATAGCGCGGATCTTCCATAAACCAAGTCGACTTTGTGCTAAAACATATCGGATAATTTATTGATTTTAAAAACTTTAATATTTCATACGTCGTTCCGTGCTTTCTTTCGTATTCGTCAAACTGATCCGCTAAGCCGCCGTATTGCATTACCTTTTTATCCCGGACATAATCAAAGAATTGACGATCGCCTTCTGATTTTGATTTTAAAAGAAATATATTTTTTACTTTCTCGACGTTTACGGACGTCAATTCTTTTACGTTCTGATAATCGACTTTCTCGTAAACATTATTTTTATGCGCTGACTTAGACTTTTGAAAATAAGAAAAACAATATAAGCAATTATAACTGCATTTATTATAAGTGTCAAACGTCATAGGCATTGAACAATCTAATAATTCTTGCGACCAGCGCGGCGATCCGTAATTGTTTTTCATAGTTTCCCCCAATTAAATCGTATTTCTTTTTGACCGTGTTTTTCTACTTCCCGGACGCAGTCGCTTCCGTATTTGTTTTTTAAATAAGCGATCGCATTTGTCATTATTTCCGGCTGCTTATAGATCCCGGCAGCGCCGCCGTCCATTCCTTTCATTTTATGTTTAAACATATATTTATAATAGCAAGCCGTTTTGTAGCCGTCCCGGATCAGTTTAGCCGACATATCATAATCATTAAATATTTTTATCTTATCGTCATAGCCGCCGACTGCGACAAGATCAGCCGTTCTGTTTATCATTATTCCCCAAGCGCCGATTTTTTCTTTTATATCTTCTTTCGTAAACCAATTATGACCGATAAAAGATAACATAAATTGACTGTATTTCTTTGCTTGCATTATATTTATCATTTCCCTAAATACTTTATCAAGATCCGTCGGCTGATTTCTGCGATCGACTATTCCCCTAATATCGTCGTCAGAAAACATAAAATATTCTATTCTGTTTTCTGCTGCGTGCTTTAACATTTGATTTAATAAATACGGAAAGCCGCAGTCATTTTTAGGCATAACTATTATTTTATGCCAATGACTATAAAGCGCGGTATAATCTTCTTTTTCTTGCGGCTCAATAAATAAATGGATTGGATAATATAATTTAGCCATAGGGAATAACAAGCGGCTTTTGCTGCCGATAAATACCGGGACGCTTATTTTATTCATATAATTTTATATTTATTATTTATTATTGAAAATTGAATTACTTTCTGCGTCGCTTTTAATCCGATCTTATCCCGGAAAGCATTGACAGTTTCCGCGTCATCAAATTGCAGTATTAAATATTCCCCTTTGTTTTCGACTTCGCCTTGTATATCGACGTCCGGGATCTGATCTTTGCTATTGATCCTATTAAGCAGCGTCGCCAAAGACGTGTCCGGCGTTTTAAGATCGACCTTAAAATCGTCTAAGTTAATGTCCAGCCCTTTTAACTGATCGGCTAAAAGATCTTCGACATAGAAACCAGCCCTGTCATTATCCGATAAACTAATTTTAACGCGTTCTGCTTCGTCTTTTACTTCTATTACGGTGATCCATACTTGCTTTATTTTCAATTCGCGCAGCGCGCGCAGCCGCATATTTCCGCCAAGCGTAATATAACGATCGCCGGCGATCTCACAAAGAAGCGGCTTATATACGCCTAATTCTTTTATCTGACTTTTAAGCCGTTCAAGATCTTCCGGCTTTATATCGCGCGCGTTATCTTTCCAATTATCGATCTTATCTATGTCTATGATCTTTGACTTCTCAATTATTTTCATTATTCCCCCTTTTTATTTTTTTCATAACCACTTTTATCTTCGCATATTTCCCCGGTTTCGTCCGTGAAACCGCAAACGCCGTCCGTAAATATTCCAAAATATAAACACGTTTCGCATTCTTTTTCTACGTCCATTTTTCCCCCTTTTAAAACGGCGGCTTATCGCTGTCAAGCGAATTAGTAAACTCTTCGTCCGTTTTGTATTTTGTCCCGGCTGACTGATCCGCCGGCTTATTGTCCCGGTTTCTGAAAGTGTCAGCCGCCGGACAAGTCGAGAAATGCGACATATAACCTTTGCGCGCTTCATAGATCCATTTTCCCTTTTCGTCCTTTGTCCCGGTTGAAACTAAAAGAAACGCGGCGTCCGGGTTTATTGGGTGTGCCTTTAAGATCCCGGCTTTATTCCTTGCTATGACAAAGTTTATTTCCTTGCCGCAGCCCTTACATTTTGGTTGTATCCAAACTTTTTTTTCTTCCATTATTCCCCCTTTGTAAAATAATATCCGCAGCCGTCAATATTTGTCGGGACGTCCGGAAAGTCTTTACAGAAGCCCGGACGGCTTGCGTAATTTTTACATATCGCTTTGCCTTTCTTAAAATATAAATATCTGCATTTATCTTTTAGATCTATTCTTCCCCCTTTTAAAAAGACTTTTATTCTGACTATTATTTTCTCAATCGGTTTCATAGATCCGTAAGTATAATATGTTTGACAACATTTTCCGCAACGCTTGCAAGCGCCTTTCCGTTCCATTTTTTCCCCCTTAAAATAATACTTCTTGTCGCAATCTTTCTTCCGCAATTTTACAGTATTTCGGACTTATTTCAATACCGATAAATTTTCTTCCTAAATTCTTACAAGCAAGCGCGGTTGTTCCGCTTCCGGAAAATGGGTCAAGGATTATATTGCTTTCATTACTCCACGATAAAATATGTTCCTTTGCAAGTTTTTCCGGAAATGTTGCGGGGTGCTGAAATACTGATTTATCTGATGATGATTTTCCATAACCGACATCATAAATCCAAACATTATCTTTAACCCTTTCGTCTTTTCCCATCTCATATTTCATATCAGAACAAGAACCATCTGCATTTCTTTGTGTTGATGATTTATGTTTTTTCCCAATAGTTTTTACTTTTATCAAATTAGTTGTGTTTGGTGTTCCCTTGCTAAATATAAACATATATTCAAATACATTAAAATACCTATTTGACGGCGGAAAGGGAAAACTATTTTTTTGATATATCATAGTATCGTGCAAATTAAATCCTATTTCTTTAAAATATAATGCTTGCTTGAAACTTGTTCCGGTTTCGCTTCCGTCAATTGTTGCGTCCCCGACAACCCAAACAACAACGCAACCGTTTTTAATTATTCGAAATATTTCTTTTGCTGTATTTTCAAAGTCAAAACTATATCCTTTATAGTCCCTTAAATTATCATACGGCGGACTTGTTAAAATCATATCAATAGAATTTTCCGGTATTCCCTTCATTACTTCAAGACAATCGCCGCATATAATTTTATTTATGTAGTCATCGGGATAGTTCATCTCTCTATCTCCCCTTTTAAGTCTTGTATAGACAACTCTGACAGTATTTCTTTTAATGATAAATCACAAATAGGACTTAATCCTTCAACTTCCTTCATTTTACTTTTAATGATAGCGATAACTTTATTAAATGCGTCTTTATATCCTTTTTCATAACTTCTTTCCGCTATTTTTTCGACTATTTTATCTTCCATTATTCCCCCTTTATTTTTTTAATTAATATCCATATTCCCCAAAATACAACCAAACAAAAACTTAAAAAATTGCATATATCCGCTATATTCATTATTCCCCCTCTTCTTTAATTTTAAAATATTTATTTACGCCATTTTTTATTATGTCAATATCTTCTTTTTCTTTTGAAGTTATTGTTATATTTCCTGTAATATAATAAAATATAGTTTCCTTTTTTTCATAATCAAAAATAATGTCAACTATTTTATCAGTATTTATATACGTTATTTTTTTACCGGTATTTAAAATTAGCCATTTCTTTTTATTAAACATTATTCCCCCTTTACTTTATGACTTTTTATTATATTTCCTTCAACTTCAAAGCCGTTTTTCGTCATACTAATATTTTTAATTTCTAATTTATCTATAACGGTTATTTCTTTTTTATTTTTAATATCTCTTTCTAAAATAGGCATAGCGCATTTTTTACAAGTTTTGTATATTTCTTTTTTACAGCCAAGCCCTTTTACATAGTTTTCTAATACCGCTTTTAATACCGGACGCAGCATTACGACGATCGACGCCGTCCGTATATAATTGCTTTCGTGATTAGCGTTCTCTTGCGTCCATAGCGCCGGACAACATAACCGGACACCGCGCCGCTTACCGCTTGCGCCGTGATGTAATTCACAAAGTTTATCGGCGTGCCATACTGTTTTATTTATATCATAGATTTTCGTTTCAAAATCTCTAACGCTTTTATGATAAAGTTTTTTAGGGATCATTTCGCCGCCTTTGTCTTTGCGATCAGTATTAAATTATCGTCGATCTTTTTACGTTCAAAAGAATTAGCCGCGCCGATCTTATTAAAGATTTCGTCCCGGCAAGCGATATGGATTATTAGGTTTATGTATTCGTCAGCCGACTTATCAATTTCGCCGCTGCAATTTTCTTCTATTTCTGCGCCGATATTTACTTTCATATTACAGGTTATTTCGCCTTTTGCTATCTGGTTTCCGCATAAATCACAAAAATTAGTTATGACGTTTACTTTTGGCGCATTATCCGGGATCGCTGCGACCTTTGACGCGTCCGGGATCTGCGGCGCTGCTTTTAGGATCTTAAAATCGCTGTCAGCGTCTACGATCTTATCGCCGGCGATCAGCCCGGTAAGCATTAAGCCGATTTTATTGCCCTTTATTATATCATACCAATTAGAGAAATTGCGATATTTTTCATAAACGCAAGTGCGATATGATCTTCCTTCAAAACTTTTAAAGAATATATACCAAAAATTGCCGCCGTCCCTTGCTTTCCTTTTATCTATTTTCAAGATTGTAGCGTTCATATTTTCCCCCTTTATGACAATGTTTTATATACTGATCCATTCTTGGCGGATCTGACTTTAAATAAGCCGGATATGCGCAGCCGAACAGGATCGCAGCCGCTATTGCTGCTAATAAAAGTTTTTTAATCATAATATAACTGTTCCTTTCCCGGTATTGCCGGGACAAGTTTGACCGTGTGTTCGACTTTGTCAATTTCATATTGATAATAATTTCCGTTGATATAAGTATAATCAATCGGTTGTTTCAAATTCCAGCGAACAAGAAAATTAAACTTCCAAACATAAATTGTAAAATATCTATTATGATAATTTCGGTCGCGCCTTCCGATTGAATAAAACGGCGAAAATTCATAACTAAAAGATATTCCAAAGCGTTCAACGCCGACCGTAAAGCCGACGCAATTTAGACTGTGCTTTAAAAAATATATTTGTTTATACAATGGACGCTTCATTATTCCCCCTTTCGATCTTTAATATTTCGCAGCGTTCTTCTATGCGCCGCGTGATCGCGCCGCCGTATATCTCGGCAAGATCATTTAAAGAATAATTTGACGATATTACCAGCCCGATATTATACCGGTAAACGTCATTATAAAAATTAAACAGCGCTTCAATATCCCAATTAGCGATCTTTATTTTGCCTATGTCGTCGATGTAAAACGTCGCCGCTTCGTTCAGTTTTTCCCGGATCGCGCCGCTTTTTATGCTATCGACTAACTGCGTTTCTGTCAATATCGTCGACGATAGCCAGCGACCGCTTGTGTAATTTTCTTCAAAGATCGCCGCTAATAAATGCGTCTTGCCTAATCCGACGTCGCCGTAAATAAAAAATGATCCGGCTGGCGTTTTCTTTAAATATCTGACGGCTTCACGCATTGACGCATTTCTGCCTTCGTAATTATCCAGCGTCTTACTTTCAAAAAGATCGCCGAATAACCGGCGCTTCGTCGCGCGCATTGTGCAACGACAAGGCGCTAATGCGTCATTTCCGGCTGCCGTCTTTGTCAATATATATCCGGTATCGCTGCATAAATTACAGTTATATGTTTGCTGGTTTTTTTCGGACGTCATAATTTAAACTCCTTTCGCGTTTTAAAACTGATCCGGCTTTATCTGCCGGCTTCATTTGGACAACTAAACGCGTGAATTTATCTCGCAGCGTTCCCATTGATAAAATGTTTTGCCGCCAAAAACTATGCGACTGCGACCATAACAGGACGTCCCGGATCTGCGCCAGCGTCCTTTTATCGCGTTCTACCATAAGCCGAACGTCCTTTGTCCATTTCTTTACTTGCTGATCGCTTATCTTAGCGCCGGGATCGTTTTTAAGTATTTCGTCCCTTAAAAGATTAGCGATTAAAAGAAACTCCGGCTTAATTATATCTTCTAAAGCATTTAAGTTAATATCTAATAAAGCATTTTCCCTGCATTTTTCCAGCGGCTGGATATTCGCCGGAGTGGTTTTTGTGTCCACTTCCGCATTTTCGCCGGAGTGGATTTTCTCGTCGTCCCATAGATATTTAACCTTTATATACCAGCCGACGACCAGCCCGGTTATTACGTCCTTTCTCTTAATATCTTCGATCAATTTAAGATCGATTAAAACTTTTTTAGCGGCTTGTATCCGGCGTTCTGTTATATTTAAACCTTTCATTGCATAGCCGGTTGTCGCTTTTATCTGACTTGTGCCTTGCCATTTCGCCGTATAATAATAAAAAAGATATAACGCGATAAGATCTATCGCGTTATCGTATTTTGACAGAACGTCAAACGTCCGTTTCGTTATTATTAAAAGGCGGCTTTCTATAAAATCTTGATCTTCCATTTTTTCCCCCTTTTAATTTTTTAAGATCCCGGACTTTTTTGCCTTTTTTGCTGCTGTCTTTATTTTATCTAATGCGCCGGCTGTCGTGAAATGATTAGAAACTCCGATCTTTGTATAATCATACGCAGCGCGCGGCTTCGTTTCTTCGTTCTTATGACAGTTTTCGACATAAATAATCTTATCGCCGACAATAAGATCCTTTTTTAAATTAGTGTCGAAATGCGCTTTTAACATTTCTTTTAAAACTTTTTCTTTTGCTGTTATAGCGCTGATCTGATTTTTAACTTGGACGAATTGCTTACCTATGTCGTTTATATCGTCCAGCCGCGCTTCGCCTGTCCTTTCTTGAAGCAGCGCAAAATATTGCTTACATTTCTCGGGACAATATTGACAGTAAGCGGCAATATCCGGGTTAGGCGAAAAGTCGACTTCGGCAGCCATTTTTTCCCATATCATTTCAAGATAGTCGCCGACGTCATTTAATTGGACAATATCTTTTTTGACTTTCTTTTTATAGCCGCCTTTCGTTTCCCCGGTATCAGTTATTTCGCAGTCAAGCGACTGCCGCGAAACATATATTTCTTTTGCGTCCGGGAATTCTTGCATAATAATAAAAGCGTATATTCCTAACTGCAAGTCGCGCTGTAATTCTTCGTTAGACGGAATAAGCGCGCCGCTTTTAAAATCTATTACTTCTATCTGATCCGCGCCCGGACAGTCGACGCGATCGATCCTTCCTTCGATTACTGCGCCGCCTTTTAATTTGTATTTAAAAGGATATTCCGCTTTTAAGATAATCGCTTTTTCTGCGACCGTCTTTAAAGTATAAGCGCGCATATTTTCCTTTCCGTTCGTATAAGCCGCCGGATCAAAATGATAATTTTTTACTTCGTCGTCATAGATCCCGGCGACGTCGTCAAAAGAAATATCGTCTTTTGACTTCATAATCATTTCATTTATCCGACTGACTACCGCGTGTTGCATAGATCCGAATTGAAGCGCAAAACTTTCAGCGCTGCGCTTACCTTCGTGATATTTAATATAATAATAACGCGGACAGTTAATAAAATCTTTTATCTGACTAAACGAAATATGATCCTTTGCTAATCCGGTTTTGTCCGTCATTTTATTATTTCCCCCTTGTCATTTAATTTAATGCAATTCATATTTTCTACGAATTGTTCAAGCGTTAGGATATTTGAATTGACTTTTGAAGTTTTTCCCGGCTGGTTTCCGTATATATCGGCAAGCCCGCGCCCGATCTTTTTTAAAACTTCTACGCTAAGATCTTTAAGCGACGCGACTTTATACGACTTATGCAGCCACGCCCGGACTTTATCTTTATCGACAGCCATTCCGCCGATTATCGCATAGATCCGGGACAGCGCAGCCGTTTTCTCTTTACCGTCCTGTTCTGCGGCTTGGTTTCCGTCAGCCAGCGCCTTTACTGCTTTCTGATTTTCTTCGAGCGCCGGATCGACATTTACCTTTGCTATGAAACCGCGTTTTACGCAATAGTTTATAAATAGCAATTTCATTTCCGCCGGCAATTGTTTCAATAACGCGTTGCGTTCTGCGTTCGTTGAAGCCGTCCGATCCCCGAAGCGATCGCCGCGCTTCCATTGACAAGTCGACCGGGTTATTTCTTTTGTCTTTGGATTTTCGCAAAAAACTATTTCCCTAAACCAGCCGTCGCCTAAATCTTCCCTTTCGTATTTAAACTTCGGTATAAAATTAAATGCTTTCGCTTGCGTAAATCTGATCGCTTCACGCGCGCCGACGGCTCTAATTCCCCGGACGATCTGAACTTCGCCGCTGATCGTTTGCTTAAACTCATAGGCGTATTTATTTGTTAATTCCCCGGCGATTTCTGCTTCTATTCCTTTCATTTCTTGGTATTCTAAAATCTTACAGGTTATTTTGGCTTGATCCCTTGCGGCAGTCGTCAGCGCATTTATTACCTTTCCTTCAAAAACTTTCTTTTTACGGTTAGAGCAATTTTTCTTCATTTTAATTTTCCCCCTTTTTACGATTTTAAATTATCTTGATTTTTTAAAATATTTCTTATCCCGGCGCGGATCTGATCGGCGATAGAATAGCGCGTGTTATTTCTTATTTCTACCATAGCGGCATATTCTTCTTGACTGATTTCCGCAAAAACTTTTTTCCCTTCTTCTCTTTTTGCCATTTTCTTTACCATTTTTTCCCCCTTTATTTTGGCGCGGCTGCTGATCTTAAACAGCCGCGCCATAGATTTTAAAGACGTGTTGCGCTTATTTCTTTTTTGTATTCTTCCGGTATTGCTTTCGCGTCTAATATTTCAAAATCCCAAACGATTATTGCGCGAATTCCCGGTATTACTATTTTGCCATTTGTGCTTGCGATAGCGCTTCTTATTTTGTCGTTATCGACTATTTTACGAAAGGACGTCCCGGCGATCGACGTTTCTTGCGTCTTGATCGTCTTTGTTTCTGCGACTGCTGCGACGGCGCTTTCCTTTTGCGCCTGTAATATGATCCTTTCGTCGCCGCGCGTCCCTTTCATTTCCTTTTTGAAAGCGGCGTCAACTTTTGCCTGTTCGGCTGCGATCTTAGCCAGCGTCTTTGCGTTTTCTGCTGCGATCCTTGCGGCTTCTTTTGCGCGGTATTTCATTATTTCGCCGTTCTGTAAATCGATAGCCGACAATATTTTATCGGTTATCTTTTTGAATTCGGCGTCGATCAGTTTTACCGACTTCTTTATCGGATCGACTATTTCCTTGCGCTTATCTTCTTTCGCCTTGTAATACGCTTTTAAGCCGCTTAAAAACTCGATCGCGATATTTAGATCTGCTGCCGTTTTTACTGCGACGATCGAATTTATTATATTGGCTTTACTAAACTCGGCGGCGCTTTCTTTTATTACTTCTGCTGCTTTTGGATCTATACCGGTTAGAGTGCTTTCCATATCGTTTCCCCCTTTTATTACTCTTATTTTACTCTTTTTTTAATACCGTGTCAATAGAAAAATGATCTTAAAACCTGTCGGCGTGGATCTGCGCGACTTGCCTTTCTTGGCGGCGCTGCGCGTCAGCGATAAAAGAAACGTCATATTTAAAGGCGCGCGTTTCTACTTTGCCTTTGCGTATGATCCCGGACATTACCAGCCGTCTTTTACCTTTCTTAAATATCTTCATATTTTCCCCCTTTTATTTATTAAGATTTTGCTTCTATGCTTATCCGCGCCGGCTCATAACCAGCGCGGTAAGGACAGAAACTTACTGCTTTTTTAATTCTGCCATTTTCTCGGTAAGCGACCAAAGCGCTTTATTCAATTTAAGATCCTGTCCGATCCCATTTACCGCGCGCATTTTCTTATAACCTTTATTTGTCGATAACTGCCAGCGGCTTCCTTTTATCAAGTTTTCCTGTATTACGTTATATGTCGTCCATAGATCCTTTGCGTCAGCGTCGACCTTGCGACGCGGTATTAAAAGATCAGCGGCTTTAAAGCGTGTTTTAACCGGCGCGCCGGCTTCTGCTTCTGCGTTGTCTTTATCTGCGTCTAAATCGCCGCCGTTATTAAATCTTATATCCATAGCGCCTTCTGCCAAAATCTGCCTTTCTGCCGGCTCTAAGTTTATCCCTTTAAATCTGTCGACTTGCTTTATTACATTTCCGCTTTCCTGTGCGATCTGCATTGACGCATTTAAAACGTCGCGCGGCGAATTACCTATATGTTTTACTTTTACAGAATAGCGCGTCGATCCGACGACTAAGCCGTTGCTGCAAACAAGCCGGTAAATCCCGGCTGTCATATTATATGACGACGTGCCGTCATTTGAATTGGACAATACCAATTCAAAAATGTCCTTTAAAGATCCGCCGGCATAAGTCGCGACAGTTTTTTCGTGCCAAAACTTTATGACGTGCTGCTGAAAGCCCTGTCGGCTATCGTCCCGGACGTTCTGTTCGTGCGCGCTTACCGGCAGCCAGCGTTCTTTGCCAAGCAAGTTTATTATGTCGACAGTCGGAAAGCGTTCGTATTTATCCGATCTGCTTTCGTGCTTATCCGCCGCGAATACTGACGGCGCGACTTCTCTTACTGCGTCCAGCGTCATTACGTTTCTTGATCCGTTCATACTTTCCCCCTATTTGTTTCCCCCGGTTTATAGTTTACCGGAAACTTATTTAATCTTTGCTTCTGCGCCGGGACGACCGGCGCAGCCGTAAAGACTAAATTTCGTCGATCCCAAAGTCGACGCCGTTATGAAACTGTCCAAACTCGGTGATCATAGTAAATGAAACTTTTTTTACTTCTGGGAAAAACTTTAAAACGTCCCAAAAGTTTTTTATCTGTGCTGCTTCTTTGGACATAATGCAAGTCCCTTGCAGTCCATCGAAAAACAATTTTCCGCTGATCCATTCGCCGTTTATCTCGACTTCTTTTATCGCAAGCGGTATCCATTTTACTTTGTCAAAGCCGATCCCGGTTAGGTATCTTTCAAGCCCTTTCATTTCTTTTTTTGCTGTTTTCATATTTTCCCCCTTGCCGCGATAAGCCGTCGCGGCTCGGCAATTTTTTTATCTTAATTTTTTTACGTTAAGCGTCATACTTTCGCCGGGTTTTAAATATCTGTCTTCGTCTTTTTTCCCGGATCTGTCTTTCTCTATTGCTGCAAACATTTTTTCATAATTCGCGTCCTGTTCGGCAGTCGCTTGCCATACGTCGCGCTCTAATTCCAATTCTATTTTTACTACTTCCAGCGCGTCTAATAATCTTTTATTCTTCTCATAGCCGCAATAACCTTCGTCGTCTTTAAATCTTTTATCGATCCTGTTGTTATACTCGATTATCGTTTCTACTTTTTTTATACTTTCCTTTACCAATTTTACCGCGTGCGCTGTGTCCTTGCATATATGTTTTTTCATTTATTCCCCCTTTCGTTCATTATTTTTAAACCTTCTTTACAATTTTCTATGATCTGTCTTTCTGCTGCCGGGACGTTTAAAAATCTTTCCGTCATTTCTTCGCTTTCTTTTACCGTCATTTTTCCCCCAACTTTCTTTCTCTTTTGCGGATCTTCTCCGCCGATCTGCAATAAGTATATCACAAAATAAAGGATCTGTCCAGCGAAAAATGACTATTTCAGTCGTTTTTCGGTGTCGAAAGGATAGCGTTTAAACGCCTTTAATATACTATTTATATGTGAACGCTGGATCTGCTTTATAAAAGATTTTTTTTATTTTAAGGTAGGAAGCCGGCTTTTTTCAAGATTTTATCAAAAAGTTAAAATAAGATCTTGCCGACGCGCCGGCTTTATTTGATAGGATTAAAACAGTAATTGTATAAATGCGATCCCTTTTATTTCTTTAAATAAATCTTTTTGAATTATCATAGCGTTTATTTGAACATTTGATATAATGACGCTGCCGCCAGCGCCGAATTCATTTAAAGCATTAAAAGGATTAAAAGCAATTCCGATCCCGGCAGTTTGATATATTTTTTTCTCGCTAAATATTTCTTTATACTGCGTTTCTACTAATGTAATTGTTTTTGTCGACGTTTCGGACGAAGTGTTTATACTTAGATTAGATCCGCTGACGATCGTTTCGCCGTTTGGTTTTATCGTCGCGCCTGTTGCGCCTGTGATCGCTGCTGTTGCTTTTATCGTAATAAACGTCGTCCCGGTTGTCTTTGTGTTTATAAAAACTTTATCGTGAATAACGCTGACGTCCGGCGCTTTTGGTATTAAATAACCTATGACAAAACATATAACGGCAATTATTATTATCTTTATTTTATCCATTTTTATTTTCCCCTTTTAGATCTATAAGCAGTTTATGCGCGCATAAGATCGCGTCCGCTATGTCGTGCCGGTATTTATAATCAACGCTATCGTCCGGGATCTTTATTCCGTATAACTGACATATTTTATTATAGATTATTTCCTTTATCCCGGATCTGTCATAACCTTCTTTTTTTAATGCGCGCGGATTAACGCCGATCGCTGCTTTCATCGCGCTGGACGCTATAAAGACGACGTCATTTCCGTTATAATCAAAACACGTTAAATAAACTACGCCGTTAAAATAGTTTAATAGTTTTGCTACGCCGGCGAATTTTAAAGCGATCATATCTTCAATAGCGCATAACGTCGGCTGGTATTTATTTAAGATCCCGGATAACTCATTCCGCGTTTGCCGCAGTCGATCCGGGACGATCCCGGACGGCTTTATTACGCCGTAAGCGATTAGTTTTCCGCTGGCGTCCATTACCGACCAGCCGGACGAATTAGACGAAATATCCAAGCCCATAATGATTATGTCGTTTTTTGACTGTAAAATCCTTTCGACGTTTGCGTTTAACGCATAATTTTTGCCCGGACGCGTCTTTATACGTCCCGGCTGTTTATCTTCCAGCCGCGACCTGTTTCCTTGATGTTTTACCATAGTCTATAACTCCATTGAAACGTCATTTTTGTATTTTTCAAGCGCCCGGTTTATATTAGCGTATAGCGTCCAGCCCCAAGACGAATAAGCGAACGCCTTTTTGCAGCGGACGCGTTCATTTATCCATATAAAAAACATAGCGACGCCGATTTCTTCGTCAGTATAAACATTACATTTCTTGTTTTTTAAGTGATCCGGTAGTTTAGAGAAGCCATAATCCCACGCTTCCGTTGAATAATCCCATTTTTTTGTTTTTTCATCGTATTTTGAACCGCTGTTTATCTGCGTTAAATTGCGATCTATTGAAATTACGCGCCCGGTTTCGTCTTTATTATGACATTCGACTGTTGGATTATAATGCGTTTCTTGTGCGATCCATACCATTGTAAATACTTCCGGGACAATCTGCCCTTTTTTGCATACTTCCGCCGCTTCTGCTGTCAGCAGCGACTTATATTTTAATGCGTATTTATATATCTTCTGTAAATGCGCCGGATCGCGCGCGTAAGGATTATTAGGATCTGAATAACCGGCATTTCTGAAGTATTGAATAATCTCATTACTGACGACGTGCAACCGGTTTTCTTCTATGGACGACGCGGCGACTTCCTTCCACGTCCTTACTTCAACGCGTAATTTAATATTTTCTTTTGTGATATTTAAAAGGCGCATTCTCATCTCTTCCATTGTATCATATAGCGGCGCGTCGGCTTGACTTGCGGCGACTGTTATAAATAATAATGTCATTAAAAATATTTTTATTTTCATAGGTTTTTTTGTTTTTGTTTTAATTGATATATTCCTTGAAGTATTGAAGGCATAATCTTTCGTTAAATGTAAGAACGTCTATATGCGGCGTATATTTTAAAAGCGCGTAAGTGATCGCGGTTTCCGGCTCGCATTGTTTCATTTCTTTATCTAATAACTCATTTATAACGCCCGGCTTATATGCGTCATACCAAAAGCGATAAGTCGCGGCAGCGCCTTTTATCTGGTTTACGAAACCTTGATATTTTTTTATCGACGCTATGCTATCCGGGACGCCGCAGCCGCAAGCCCAATTTAACGGATAAATCTTTTCGCCATTTGGACGCGTATATTCTTTTACTTCGTCGACGCTTTTTTTACTAATTAAGCCCTGTTCCCTTTGAAGCGTTATCATTATTATTCTTTGGTTTATATCATACTGCGCGCAGAAAGAATTGATAATATTTCCCGGCATAAAATTATCAATTTTATAATCCTTTAAAAAACAATTTTGCGTAAAAAAGAAATGATTTGAATTGAAGTCTTTATCATATCCTTTTAAACATTCGTTTTTTATTAGTGTCTTTTGTTTTGTCATTATTTACCGTCCGGGACAGGATCTAATAAGTCTTTGCTTTTTCCTGTTTTTTTATCTATCCAACTTGCGCCTAAAACTCCTGCAACGCATATTCCGGTTATATCCCTGTAAATACTACCGTCAATATTTTTCATTACAAGCCATATATTCGCCGCCGTCCATACGATAGCGCAGAACATTAGTTTTGTGCTTAATAATCTATCCCCGAATGACATTATTTTTGCTTTAAACATATTTCCCCCTAACCAATAATAAATTTTATTATATACGGTATTGCTTTACTGCCTAAATCTATACCAAGCAATAAAGCCGCTGCTATAAGCCAGCGCAATATCAACGCAATTTTTTTATCTATCTTTGAACTAAAACCATTTAAGTTATCTTTATTTAATTGTATATCTTTTTCGTGTATAGCGCATTTTGCTATCGTCCCATCATTTATATCTTTTACTTTCGCGAAGCCATTTGCCATTGTAGTTTTTCCCCTTTTCATTAAGTAGTTTTTTTCCAATTTCCTACCGCAACGCCATAAGCGCCGTAAACGTCTTGCGTCCCGGTATCAATATAAATCTGTCCTATAAAAGCCGGGACAATAAGCGTCGGCGCGCCTGCGCCGCTTTTTGCTATCTTTTTTAAATTAGCAGCGATCAGTAATTCAAGCGTTTCTATTTTTTTGTGTTGTTCAATTACTATTTCTTCTAATGTCATTTTTATTCCTTACTGCGACGATAATTCCATATCGGCAGTTATCCCGGACGCGCTGATTTTATATTTAACGCGCTTTATATATAACTCATACGCTATTAAAAAAGATAAAAATATTTCCGTCAATTCTATTGACGTTAAAGGATTATTACTTTCGAATTCCCAATATAATTTTAAATATCTATATGCTTGTATTTTATCGCGCGTTGAAAAACTCGCAAGCGGCGGAAAAAAATCTATCGTCCAAGAATAAAGTTTTGCCGTATAATATGCGTCCGTTGTTGCGAATTCAATCTTAACGCGCCAATATCTATGCTTTCCCAATGCAGTAAGATCCGAATAACCTTGTGTCATAGTTAGCGTTGTAAATCCTGTCCAAGCAATATTATCGTCGCTTGTCGCGACCTTAAAAGTTAAAGTTGTGCTGGTTTGTTGTAAATAATAATCAGCGCTAAACGTGCAAAAATAAGCCGGGACGACGCCTAAATCAATGTCGTTCTGTATATACCCGGACGCGTGATAAAAAGGCGCGGCGTTTATCGCAAGCAATACAGCGCCGGCTTCCGTCGCCGTGTCGATCTGACTTTGGACTTCATTATTTCCTTCAAAATCTGCTTTACTGTTTAATGTTTTATAATCTGCGGTATTAGCATAACTAATTTTTCTTGTTATTAGTTGCGTTTCTACTAATTTTATTCCGAATATTAAATCATATCCGGCGCGCATTGTCCACGCCGCGCCGCTCCAATTACCTTCGACGCCTTTCGCATAACTGCCGACATATTCTTCGCCGACATAAAGATAATCCGTTCCATTTATTGCATAATCGGCTTTTACTACAAAGTGATATTGCGTATTATTAGTTAATGGTATCGTCGCTGACGAAAAACTAAATTCCGTATAAGTGTATTCTGTCTTTCCGGACATTATTGTTGTTGCTTCGACTAAACTTGAAGTATAACCGCTTATTATTGCATTTGGTTTTCCGGCGCCGTCGTCCGTCCATATTTCAATCCAAACTTTTTTACCGGCTGTGATCGCGCCGACTTCGTATAAATGAAGTCGTATTTTATCGACAATTCCGTCTTTTGTTAATTTGAAACCTTGTGAAATATATGTCCTTGCCGCTGCGTCGCGTAAATAGATCCCGGCGTTAATTTTTTCTTGCGGCAATTCTTCGTCCCAATAATTTTGATTATAAACTTCTACATAAGATCCCGGTATAATCGGACGACTACCTAAATCTAATATTGCAGAAAACGCGCCCGGCTTTTCCGCATATCGATCTATATATATTCCGTAAATATCCCATATTGTAAATTGATAATAACAATCTAAACCGAACCAAGTATCGCCGCTCATAAAATGATCTTGCACTGTATTATTATTTACATTTGCTATTGCTATCGGCGCGCTTGTAAATAAAACGCCGGCTTCATATAATTCAAGAGTATAATTTGTTGCGTCTTTTATTATTTTGCATACGCCGCCATTCGCGGACGCCGCGCCGCAATGTGTATAACCCCCCCACGCTGCGCCATTCCAATATTTTAATGCGCCTATTCCTGCATCGAAATAAAATATTACATAATTTCCTGCAAGTGTTATATGAAAACATATTTTTGGATTATACGCGAATTTACCTATTCCAGCAATACAAGATAAAGGATTAGACTCTTTTATTGTAGATTTAAAATTTAATTTTATTTCATATTCAGAAGGTAAAATATCGCTTTCAATATACGCGCCATTTCCGTTGAAATGATTTCTTATTATTTCTATTTTAGAATTAATAAACATAGCGCCTTCAATTATTGTTGACGTTCCGAAAAATGTCGCGTGTAAAATTGTGCTTACAAGTTTATCGTCAGTTCGATCTTGCTTCATCGTTATAGCGCCGTCTTGCCAATCCGGTGTCATAATAAACTTAATGATCCCGGCGTCAAAATCTGACTTTGTCGTTATGTATTTATCAATAGTCGCCGCCATTTAAACCGCCTTTAACATAATTCTTGCTTTACCTTTTGCTTCTATTTTCTCGCCTAAAAAAGTTATATCTATATTTGAAATAGTTGCCGTTATGATCGGATCTTTTTTTTGGTTTAATATCCCGGTTGCCCATTGTGTTGCGTCCGCTATGTTATTTGTAGTTGGTATTGTAATTATATCTTCTCGCAGCCCATAAAGCGCCTGCGAAACTAAATTCTCGACCGTTGTTATATAATTAGATCCGCCAGCGATCGCGCCGCCTTTAACGTAATATCTGTTGACGATCCCGGCGACGTCTTCCTTTGGTAAGAAATTATCAATATGTTTTTCGACTGCTTTAACCGCTGCGACTTGAACGTTAGGATCGCGCGCGCGGAAAAAAAACTCCCGGACTTCATCGACGCCAGCGATCCACGTTTCCCCGGCTGCGACTAAATCAAAGATCGCTTTTTTCGCTTTTGTATAATCGAATATCATTTCCGTTGCTGTGTAAGTCGTCGCGCTGATCTTAGCCACGTTTTTAATTACTCTTGTTTTTGGCGTAATATATGTGTCTAATAGATCCGTCGCGATAACGCTTAATTCCGTTGCTAAATAACTTTTATTTGCTACGATCGTATCTAATTCCGCTAAAAAACCATAACCGGAAAATAAATAAATATTATCCGTTCTTCCGCTTTCCGGTATTTTCTGAATATAACCGGAATACCAAGGCGTCGCCGTGTCCATTAAATAAATAACGATTATATCATTTCTTAATATTTCAAAGGACGGAAGCGCGGTTAAAACAAGGTTAAATGATCCGCAGCCGGTTTCGTTTAATTCAAAATCAAACTTATTTATATAACGTTGCGTCGTTTCGTTAGTTAATTCGCCAATCTTTAAACCGTTTTTATCGTAAAACATTATTTTATAATGCGGCGATTTTCTGCGTCCCATTTTACAATTCCTTTTTATACCACTTTGTTATCATTGTGCAATTTGCGCCGGTGTATTTTATTGTATTATTCCCCGGAAGCAGCCGCAAAAATGATCCGGTAAATAAATCTATTGTATTTGTCGTTCCCCTTTCTACTGTCCCTTCCAAGTTATCAATCGTCAGAACGTTTGTATTTAAAAAGTTTGCGTCAATATAACTACATAATCTTGAATTGTCTGTTGTGTTTTCTATCGATAATGTCGGATTATTCGCAGCGTTAGTTATTTCTATTACCGGAAATACTTCATAAAGCCCGGCGTTAGCAATAACCCAAGTCGTCGGACTTGCCGCGATAACTTTTGTATCAGTCGTCAGCGTGTCATAATAAATAAAAGGATCTTCACAAAGACAATTAAACTTTAAATGCGTTAATCTGAGAAAGCCGCCGTCAACGAATTGCTGTTCTACATCCGTAATCTGTCGGACATTTATATATTTCCCGGACGTCCAAGAAAGTTTTAGATCCAATTTATTAAGCCAAACAAAATAATCTTGAATTGCGGTTTCATAAGCCGCTGTCGACGCGCCGCGTATTATTCCTTCAATGCTTATAATGCGCGGATCTACTTTGCAATCGCCGACGGATCTTGCGCCGTCCCGGTAAGCCAGCGATAACATTGTGTTTCTTTTTTTAAACGAAAATGATTTTATTTTAAAGTTAGCGTCCAGCGTTTTAGTTGCTGCTAATGTGTCAGTTAGTATTATCGACATTATATTGTTCCCCTTACGCGATTTTGAACGGCTGCGCCAATCCTTTCGCCTATTAAATCAGCGTCAAGATCGCTTGCTATTCCCCCGGCAATATTTACGTTAATTACCATTCCGCCGATCCCGGCAGCCGCTAACGTCGCCGGTGTTCCTATCGCTTCCCCGGCGTGCGCCATAACCAGCGCCGGCGCGCCCGATCCGGCAGAAGCAAAAGACGGCAAAGGAAGTTTCGTTCCGCCAGCGCCTACAATTCCGCCGTCAGCGAAGCCGACTATTCCGTGAATAACTGCCTTTGCCGCAGCGCCGGCAGCCGCTATAAGCGGTATAAGCAATAAAGTCGCGCCAAAGGATAGGAAGCCGCCTAACGCTGCTTTCCCGGTTTCAAGCGCTTCTGTTATACCGATCGACTGTATTGCTTTATCAATTTCAGTATCTATGATCGCGCGCGCGCTTGCTTTTGCCGCGTCTTCAAGCGCCGTCCCGAATGATTTCTGCCCGGATAAATACGACTGCGCGGCTGCGTTTGATATTTGCTGGATCGCTGCGTTAGTCGACTGAACGTTCTTTTTACGATCTTCCATTTGTTTTGCGTCCGTGTCGTTAAACTTTTTTCCGGCTGTTGATAGATAATTATAATATTCGTCCTGTGTTATTTTACCTTCTTCTAACAATAACGCCATAGCCGCTTTATTATCTTGAAATATTTTTAATTCTGCTTCTGTATAACCGCGCGCCAGCGCCAGCAATTCTTCTGTCGTCGCTGCTGCTGTTTCTGTTGCGCCTTCTACTGATCCTTCAAAAGTGTCGACAGCCGAAGCAGTTTCTTCATAAACAACTTTGATGTCTTTTACGCTTGTCTTTACGTTATTTATCCCGGCGATTAAAGTATTAAAAAACGCTTTCCTTTCGTCGCGTGACTTATTCCCGGCTTCTACTTCTTCTTCTGTTGCTACTTTCATTTCTTCAAGTGATTTTACCCACGCGCGCGCCGGCGCGTATACAATAGATATTGCTTTTACAATTTCAATTATCCCGGATATAATACCGCCAAAAACTTTTAATAAAACATTCCCGGCGTTTGTCCATATATCCGACATAAACGAAACCGCTTGAACTAACATTCCGACGGCGTTTATTACGAAAATAATTCCGTCTTTTACCAGCCCGGCTAACATTTCTTTATGTTCGCTTACCCATTTTGTAGCGTCTTCAATTACCTTTACCAAAATAGAAAATATCTGCTGTAATCCTTTATTATTTGTAATGACTGCGCCGACTTCTTCCTGTAAGTCATTATATACATTACCTAATTGTTTTAAGCGCCCGGAAAATGACTGCGTTTGTGCTGCGGCTGATCCGCCGAATAGTTTTGTAATCCCTTCTACGACTTGCGTTGCGCGTTCTGTTTTCGTCGCGCTTTCTTCTACGTCAATTCCATATCTTTTTAACGCGTTAGACGACGTCCCTATTGATTTTGCTACTACGTCGCCGGCGCTGGCTAAGTCCATTCCTTTTGCTGCGGCAAGATCCAGCGTTGCTTTCGTCGCTTTATTTAATGCTTCGCCTTCAAGTCCAAAATTACTTAATAACTTTTGAACGACATTTATTTCATCGTCGCCATAAATAGAAACTTTTTGTAATGCGCTTGCATAATCTAAGTTTGCTTTAAAAGCGGCTTGCGTAAACGTCCCGGCTTGTTGCATAGCAGCCGCCAGCGTCATTTGATTTTTCTGCGCTTCTGCTGCTGCGCTTATAGATCGTCCTAACTCATTTACCAAAGATCCGAACGCCGACGCCAGCGCTTGCGCTGCGCCTTTGGCTATGTCGGACATAATATTACCCATAGCGATAGTCTTTGCGCTTACGCCTTCAACCGCGCCTTGCGCGCCTGTGCTATCGCCGTCTATAACTAAAACCCATTTTTGTTGCGCCATTTTATTTTATCCTTTTATCTTTTTTTTACGCCATTGTTCAGCGTTCGCGCGCCATTTGTTTATTTCCGGATCTTCTTTTTTATACATATTAGTTAATAACTCTTGATAAACTAAAAATGTGACGAACGGTAATTCCATTATTTCCCTGTGAGAGAAATTAAGACGCATAAGCAAAACGCCAAAAAGATCTGCCAGCCGGATTATTTCGTTTCCGGCTGGCTTCCCACGTTTTTTCCTTTATCGTCTTTTAATTCCTGTCCGTAAAGAAAGGCGACTAATTTAGGTAATTGATCGCTGACGTCAAGATTTTCTAAAACTTCTTTACTGATCGGCGTAATGAAAAACGCTTGGATCGACGTAATCAGCGCGTCAATGCTTTCCGGTGAAGCCGGCGACTTCTGCCAAACTTCCGCGCTTTTTAAAAGTTTTAAAGTCGTCTTAACTGACGCGTCCCCTTTTACCTTATAGGTTATTTTATTTATTACTACTTCCCTATCTTCCGGGACGAACGCGTCAAGATCAATTATTTTAATTTTGCCTTCTTTTTCGGACATAATTTCCCCCTGTTATACGTCGTAATCAGCCGCGAACGAATTCTTTATGACGACGTCTAATAAATTATCTGCGCCCGGCTTAATTGCATATCCGACGCATTCTTGCATTATTGGACTTGCTTCCCCGGACAAGTTTACCGGCGCGCCTATATGTTTAATATGCTTTAAGTTTATGTCCAGCGATCTTATTGCGTCAAGCGCGCCATATCCGGCTTGAACGCGGAAAGATCCGTCGGCGATTGTATCGACGATCGCCGTTCCGGCATTATAATAAACTTTCTTATAATGCGTTGCATTTAAAAACTTTAACGTAAAATTGACTTCTATTGTCAGCAATTTTTCAATTATTTCTGCCGGCGTAATAGTCGTCCCAAACCATATATCAAAATTATTAGATATCTTAAAAGAAAACTTTGATATTTCTACCGTTCCGCCGCCGTCGACTGTATAAGTCGGCGTATCAAAAAACATAATCGGATCGTTTGCTTCATAAGTCGGCGTTGACGCTGCGACTTGAACGACGCCTTTCGTCCCGATCAGCGAAGCCGTGCATTTTATCGGCTGGCTGCTTTCGCCTTCAATAGTTAAATCGCTGACGTGAAGATCTTGAAAGCGTTCTACTATTGTTGGCGTCGCCGGATCTATTCCGCGTTCCAGCGTAAAGAAATGCGGTGTTGCTACTTCTATTGTGTGCTGTGCTGGCGAAACGCCGCCGACCGCTGCAACGTAAGTATCTTTTCCCATAAGCATATTTAAAAAGAAACCTAACACGTCCGGGCGCGCATAGAAAGAAACGTCGCCGCTGACTTTATGCGTCGACTTATACGCTTCGATTGTATAGCGACCGAAGCCGCCTTCTGCTGCTTTTAAATCTTCCTGTTCATTTACTAAACCTTCGGATAAATACTTAATAAAAAGCCCGGCTGTTGGAGCAACCGGCGTTCCGAATGTTGTTTGCTTTCCTACTCCGATATAACCATTTGTCGATAAAATTGGCGGCATATTTTTATTCCCCCTTTAATTTTTTGCTTTCATAGATCGGCTTAAAGCCGTTGCTAACTTTTGCTCGATCTTCCGAAAGCGGATAGATTTTTCCTTTTTCTAACAAGCCGAATTCAGCCGTAAATAATTCTGCGCCTGTCCATTCAGCGCCGATATATTTTTTATCGACTGCCGGCTTGTCTATATCAATTATATCCTGTTTTTTTTCTTTGTCAATATATTTCTTTGTCATAATTCCCCCTTTAATCTTCTTCCGTCATAGTAGTTAAATTAAACTCTACAATTAAAACTGTGTTATTCTGATCTAAGACAGCGCTTACGATCCCGGACGGTATTGTTTCCTTTAATACTGTATTTGATAAATTAAGATCCGACTTAAACGCCGATAATATACTTTTTGACAGCGCCTTTACGTCGTCCTGTGCTGTCTTTGCGTCTAACAGCCGGACATAAAGACGCATAAGCCATTTATGATTGACCGTATAACTAACCGCTTCTGTTTGTGTTTGATCGAAGCCGTCATACCATAGCGTAAGCGCCGGTAATTCCGGTATTAGTTTCGGCTCGTAATTTAATATCGTCTTTAATCCCGGACAGTAAAGCGTTAGTAAATTGACGATCGCAGTTTCTATAAGCGCTATGTCATAATTACCGTTTGCTGAAACCGTTATCGTCGACGGCGCGAATTCGTCCGATCCGCCGACGTCATTTATCGCTATAAACTTTGCCGTTTGTCCTGTGCATAAGCCGATTTGATAAGCCCAAATAATAGCGCGGTAATGTATTCCCGAAACCAGCGTTAAAGCGAAAGCGTGATCGTTTATTATGACGACCTGTTCCGCCGGACGCCCGGTAATGTCCATTTCTGCCGTTAGCATTTTTTCCTGTGTCGGCGCATAATTGCTTAAAAACTGATTAGTAATAACCGGGATCGCTAACCAATAATAAGCGCCATATTCCCAAAAATGACGCGTATAATTTAAAAAGTCGTAAGTAAAATAAGCCGATAGATCGACGCCAGCCGCTATACAAGGCGACGCGTTTTGTAGTTTATAATCAGTCGCAAGGACGCCGCCAGCGTTCACGAATAAAGGATCTGCGCTTATAGAAGTAAGATCTTGACCGCTGTTCGCTTGCCAAATTGCTAACGTCGCGCAAGGAATTGTATTCCAAATGTAAGCAATATATCCAGCAGTCTTATATAAACAATTTCTATCTGATTTTATATATCCGACGTCAGCCGGGACAGTAAAAATACAACCGCCGCCGCCGGCTTCAAATAAAATATTATTAGTTAAATAATTTGCGCCGGTCAAGGACGTCATTGAAACAAGCCAGCCCGCGCCATATATAGTATTATTATAAGTCCGGTTGCCGCTTCCGTTTGAAATGCTTAAAGAAACATATCCGATATTTTTTATTAAATTATTGTAAATCAAATTATTGTTTCCGGTTATGTCAATACCAATATAATATGGATTGTCATATACATAATTATTATAAATCTTCATATTGTTGCCGCCGACTAAAATTAAAGCGACTGTTCCATTGTATAATTCGTTGTCGTGAATTTCCGCATTATCAGCGCCGCCATAACCATAGGAAGAAACGCCATAATTTACATTATAAACTTTATTATTATATATTTTACAATTTGCCGCGACATTTACAACAATTCCAAACGTTATATCGTGAACAATATTGTTGTGAACAATATCATTATTTCGACAACCAATTCCATTATTAGAATTATAAATATTGTTATTAAATGCTTCGCAATTTTCCCCCAATGACAACGGCGCATAACAATTATAAACAACATTATTTTTTATAATTCCATATTTTGAAGCATAAATAAAATATATTCCATAACCGCTTGCGCAATCGTGAACAATTAAATTTTCAAAAATTACATAATCGCAATTATAAATATACGTTGAAAATGCGGAAGCGAAGTTTTTTATTTCAAATCCTTTTATTGTTAAATAGTCGGTTTCGTAAAAATAAAATCCATAAGTCGTAATATTTTGACCGTCTAATATCGGACTATTTCCGGCGGCGGCTTCTATTACAAGTCTATAAGTCGCAGTTGGCTTTAATACATTTTGCGACATTGGCGTTTCCGTATATGATCCATTATATACGCGTATTGTTTGCGTTTCCGTGAACGGTGTCGATCCGACAGCCGCTTCAAGATCCGCGATCGCTGCCGATATTGTAGCAAACGGCTTTCCGCTTCCGACTTCTCTTATCATTTATCCGCCTTTGGCGCTAACCTTTCGGGAAGATCCGGGACATTAAAAGCCGGGATCGCTTCGGGATCTGCTAATTGATATTCTACCGGTGTAATAATGATCGCTGCTTCTGCATTATTTACGCAGTATTTATTATTCTTCGACCACGCTTTTGTTTTTGCTTCTGTTATGTCAGCGTTTAAAATACCAAAATTATTTTCGTTCAATTCTTCCGATCCAAAAATAAAATCGTCCGGCTTAATAGCGACGATCTTAAAATAACCGTAAAGATCTTTATTTTTGCTGTAAAGTATTTTCATTGTAAGCCAGCCGTTCCCCCGATCTTATTTAACATAGTTTCAAGTGTCGACATTATGCTATCAATGGACGCTTCCATTCCGCGTTCAAAATATCTCTTTGGCTTTATCTCGACTTGCTGCTTAAATATAAAATCTGTTCCATATTCAAGATCCGATCCGCCTTTACGCGCGCCTGTCTTTTGTCCTTTTATCGACATTGGTATAAATAGCGCCTTTGCTTTTTTAGGACGTATTATTCCGCCGTATTCTTGTATATCGCCATAGATCCGGTTATGTCCTATCTGTAATCTAAGCCCGGTTAATTGATAAACGATCGTCCCGGATAAGCCGGCTGATCCGTGAAATAACGGAAGCCGTGTTTGGTGTCCCATATTCCAGCCCGGCACAATGTTTCTTTTGACGTTCTCTTGTATCTTACGTCCGACGTTTAGCAGCGCGCGTTGAAACGCAGAATAAACTGTCGAAGTCGGATCTTTTAATAAAGGTTTAGCGGCGTCCGGGATATTTAATTTAATTTTGTTAATCGGCATTTCTTTTCCTTTTTAAAATCTTATTTTCATATACGGTGTAAGCATAGAAATAACGTCGGACGATAAAAACTTTTTTGGATCTGACAGGATAACGCCGTCGCGTAATGTCTGTGAAAAATCTGCGTTATCTCTTTTATAAATAAACTCGATCTGTAAAAAAGCCGCTAATTGAAGATCCGCCGGCATATTAGCGATCGCTGCGCCATAACCGCAAGCATATTTTACTTGTATATTCTGAAAGCCCGGCGCGAATATTCCGTTTATATACCGGATCAGCCCGGCTTTTGAATTGATTTTAAAATCGGTTAGCGTCATTATTTCCGGCGTGTCATCAAAATAAAATTGGACTTCTGTAAGCGTATTTATCGGGCTATTTTCGACGATCAGTATATCTTCCCCCGATCCGTCATAAACTTCGGTAAGATTTTGGTTTATAAACTTCTGCGCGCAATAACTTTCAAACATTTGCGACGTTCCGTTTATTAGATTTTCTACAATAGCGTCGTCAGCCGTCCCTAACAGTTTAATCATAGATTTGCAGCCAGCAACGCTTACGATCGCATTAGCATTTAAGCCCATAATTCCCCCTGTTATTTCTTGGCTTTCTTTTTACCTAATATCTTTGCCGCGATCCCGGTTGCGTCTTTTTTATCTGTGTCTTCCCCGGTTATTACTTTTTTAATCGGCGCTTCAATTTCTTTTTCTACCGGCTGCGCTGCGACTGATCCGACTTCTTCAATATAACCGGCGTTCATAAGCGCTTGCGCGCGCGCGTCGTCAACTTCTACTTTTAATATTTCCCCTTTTAAATGTCTTGCGCCTTTCTCTACAAGATTATCGATGGTTGAACGGTATTGTTTTTCCATTTTAGTATTCCCCCTTGCTTCTGCCGCTGCTTCTGTTTTACTGTCGACGGCGTCTTCTTCTTTTAAAGAAAGGACGGCTTGCGCCGTCCCTTCTTCCTTTGTCATTCCGAATACTTTTTTATAGTCTAATACCATTTTATGATCTCAATATCCCGGTTACGACATATTCGCAAGTCGCTGTTGCGCTGTCGAATTTCATATATATTGCGCTGTCTTTTTCTGCGACGAATATTGCTGTTGCGTTTGTCTTATCGACAGTCGCTATTCCGCAAGGAATTACCCAATCGGCTGCCTGTGTTCCGCCTGTTCCTACGCAGCGGTAAACTTTTGCGCCGGCTGAATAAGTGTTCACAAGGTTAGCGCCTAATGTATAACTAACGTTCGCTGCGACTGCGCCCATTGTTTGTATTTCATAAATTGTAGGATCAACGACGTCCTGTATAATAACTACGTCATTTAATACGATCCCGGCTGTAAGCGTGCATAACATTACTTTCTGTCCGGCTGCGCCGCCAGCGGTTGCGCGGCTTAATGTCGATCTCCATAACGACATATAGGTTGACGCTTTATCGTTTGTCATAGAAAGCCAAGTCAATATCCTTTGAAGATTTGTCTTTGCCGGAAGCGCTAAAACTAATCCAGCGCCAGCGACTTTTGCCTGCGAAAAAAATGTTTTCATTTGTTATTTCCCCCTTTTTAATTTGACTTCCGCGCCGTCGAATAGTTTCGCATACCGGCGCGGTAAGCCATTACTCTAACCGTTTAATTTAAAACTACGCCATTGTTATTCCAGTTATCCTTGCAAACTTCGACGCGTCGGCGATCCTAAATGCAACTCTTTTTACGCCGCGGAAGCAAGTCTGGTCGTATTCGAAATATCTTTCTTTGCTTACGTCAATTACCATTTCTTGCCTGTCGCCGATAAATGCGTAAGAGAAGTCGCCGGCGATCATATAACTTTCATTTACGCCAACGCCTAAATTGCTGGGAATATATTTGTCAGCGTAAATATTCGCGTCCCAAAGTGTAGAAGGGAAGCCCTTTACTGACGGCTGCTGATAAATATACATTCCTTCGTCGTCTTTCATTTTCCTTAATTTTCTTTTTTCTCTTAAAGCGTGTAAAACTGCAACGTCAGCGCCTTCGTCTTCTTCTACTGCGCCGATAAGATCCGCTGCGTCGTCCATTAAGTCGCCGCTGTAAGGAATGGTTGAAATTCCGGCTGTGTTATAAATACCGGTGATTGGATCGCCTGCGCCGCCTGTTCCCTGTAAAAATGCGGTTTCTTCGCCGCGTATCATAGCCAGCGCGAATAAATTCATCAACACGTCATCAACAGCCGGGTTGCTATCTGCAAGCAACTCGTCGCTGACTAATGTCTTTACTACAAGTTTATAAGCGGTTAATGTCATCTGCTCGAATGTCGGATCTGACGCAGTCTTTAAGCCGTTCTCGTCAATCCAATAAGCAGTATTTCCGCCAGCAACGACCGGGACGGTCATTGTCCGGGACATCATAGGATAAATATTGGCAAGGTTTCTGATAATCGAATTTTCTTTTATTAGGTTTACTATCTTTGTGGACTGCTCGACCGGGACTAAAAAGCCGCCGGTTGCGCCAGCGCCTTCGGCAAGTATTTTCTTATCTGCTTCTTCGCCGTAAAACTTTGAAGCCGACTGCAATTTATATTTATCGATTATTCTTTTATCGCCTGTCTTTATTCCGACAAGTATTTCCCTAAATGACTGCTTTTCGCCGCGTTCGCTAATTACTGCCGGCGCTTTCATTTTGCTGATCGCTTCCGTCAGCCCGGACGTCGCTTCTTTTACTGCCGTTCCGACTGCTGCCGAAACTGCGTCAGCAACTTCTTTTAAAGAAACTTCCTTTGTTTCTTTTGCTTCAAGCCCGGACAATTCCGTTTTTTCTGCTTCGGTTATTGTGCCGGCTGCTGCTTTTGCCCTTAACTCTTTTAATCTGTCCATTTTGTATTTCCCCCTTTTATTCGACTTCGCCTTTTATTCGCTTAATTTCTCTGCGGACGATCCCGGCGACGTTTACGCTTTTTACTGCCGCCTTTAAATCTTCCGCTGAAATTCCCGGCGCTGCTGGCGCGTCTTTTATTTTCTTATCTGATATTATAACAAACTTATTGCTTTTGTCAAGTGTTTTTTCTGCTTCGTCGTCAGTCGCCGGATCGGTTGCGTCCAATAATTCCTTTAATGCGCTGACTGCTGACTGTATAAGATCCCGGTTGCGCTTCGACAGGACGCGACCTTCTTTTAAATTAAACAATTCATCAAGCGACTTTTTTAGGACTTCGTTTTCTGCTGTTATGTTTTTTAACTCGTCCATAAGATCGCGCGTAAAACTGCTTTCTTTTACTACCGGCTCGGCTGCTGCCGGCGGATCAGTTTTAATTACTTCTTCTTTCTCAAAAGTTTTAACGAACGCCAGCCCTTCTTGACTTTTTATCAGCCCGGACGCAGCGCGTTCCATAAGCGCGTTTGCATTACAAGGGACAGGGACGCAAGAAACTTCCAGCAATTCCGCGTTCCTAAATATTTTACTGTCTTCGCTGTCCCGATCTGCTTGAAAGCCGACGCTGAACGCATTTAAAAAGCCGCCTTTATATAACTCGAATATATCATTAGCAAAATCAGTCTTAGCAAATTGTATTTTTTGTATTAAACCTTTTTTATCTGTCTTCGTCCATAGCGCCTTTGCTACCGGCGGCTGACTGTAATTATGCGCCCATAATATAACCGGGTTTTTTTCGTAATTCATCAACTTCCATTCTTCCGGCGGAATATACTCGCCAACGCGATCCTGTTCCCCGGTTGATACTAACGCCGTGATCGATCGTTCTTCTTCATCGACGCTTTTTATTGCCGCTGCGTATTCCTTAAATATTTTTATAATCATTTTGTTTTCCCCCTTTTGTTTTTTAAAGCGTTCCGCGTTCTGCTGATTTTAAACTCGCATATATTATTATTTGCTGTGATTAAAACGCATAAGCGCGGATAACGCCCCAATATCGATTTTACTTGCGGGTTTTTACAGCCGCCATTATCTTTTATAAACTCGCAATTTACAATTTTATCTGTCATATTTATTTCTCAATGATCGGAAGCATTGTGCAAGTGCAATTTATAGTTTCTCCGGGTTGATCTGTCGACTGATCGCCGGGATAAAGTAAGCCGTTGCTAAAACGTTCCGACATTTTTACGCGTTCGTCATTCATCGCTATATGATTTTCCCTTGGAGTATATCCGCCGCCGCCGTGCAACCATTCCTTCCATTCGACGCCGCCTTCTTTATTCCATTGATCTAAGATCCCTTTATTTTCTGCGTCCGATATTTCCGTTCGTGCAATACGCATAGCGCGAAACTCTTGCGCGAAATTAAATACGTTCTGGACGCGATCTTTTAACTGTCCGACAGTTTCCCCGGCTGTCAGCCCGGCGTTTAATTCTGCGCGCAACTGATCTTGCGTTGTTTTATTTGTATTGAAACTGAATATAAACTTTTTATTTTTAAGCCATAACTCCGCTGTTGGATTAGTTAGTCTTATACTCGGCGCGATCCCGATTAGTTTAGCGCCGTGTTCTACGCCAGCAATATAAGCGTCGTCTATATCTACGCCGGCGACTTCTGCGAATTCTTTCTCCCAAAAGTTTATGTCGAATATGATCGTCCGGGACGCGTCTTTCTCAAAAGATTTTCCGGCGTATTTATCTAAGTTATCCATTACTTCTTTCTCTTGCTTCCTAAATAGTCGTTGCATAGTCGAACGCATATTATAGGTTTCTCTATCAAAACGCGCTTTATAGATCGCGAATACGCGCGCGCGCGTGAAATACTTATCGACGTTTCTTTTTGGCGCGTTCTTTTCGGCTTCTGCGGCTGCTGCTTCGGCGGCTGAAGCTTCTTCTTCGGCTGGCGGCTTAGGCGCTGCGGCTGGCGGCTGTTCGGCTGGCGCTTCCGGTTCTGATCCTAACGGCGCGACTGCCAGCGGTAAGATCGGGACGCTTCCCCATTCTACCGGCTCTAATCCGTCATTTTCTCTTTCTTCGTTTATGGTTGAATATCCGGTATTTAGGCGCGCGTTCCTTTCTGTTATCTCTAATTCCCTGTTAGCCGGGACGACGCTTCCGAATTCTACAAACAGTTTATTTGTCCCGGACTGTTTATACAACGGCATAATTTTTTCGTTTATCTTCTCTTGAAAGCGTTTTAGTTTCGGCTGGATATTTCGCAGCGCAAAAGTATATTCCGACGCTTCCGCATTAGCGCGGTTTACGTCTTCGACCAGCCCTAAGATCGACTTAGGGACGCGGAATATTCCTAATATTGTGTCCCGGTTAATATTCTTCGACTGAACATAAGACATTTCTTGCGCCGACATTGTTATATTTTCAAACTTTAAGCCGCGCGATAGGATCGCGACTTTACCGGCTTTATTCGTGCCGCCGTATAACTGCTTCCATTGCTGACGCATACGATCCGCTTCCGCTTGACTTATGACTTGATCCGACGACAGCAGCCCGGCTGGTAATGCGCCGTTCTTAAAACTCGTCGCTTGATATTGCGACATATATTTATCAGTATCAACGGCATAAGCCGCAGCGATCAGCGGCGACATTCCATAAAACATATTATTAGGATTAGTATATTTAAAATGAACGATCTCTTCCGGACTGAATGCGATCGGTGTTGATCCGGCTGGCTGGTAAATATATCCTTTTATAAAGTTATTCGGATCCGGGACGATCTTCATATCTTGTGCCGGGACGATCCATATTTCCGCCGGGACGCCGACGCCATTAAGCGATAAATACCAATAGGCGTTCCCTGTAAGCAACTGAAATGTTTCTGTTATTTCTCTCAACTCAAAAGCGTTCATAAAAGGATTGACGTTAGACATAACGTCTAAAAATATATGATCCTTTATTTCTTCCGTCTTATCGCCGCGCGCGATATATAATTTTAACTGCGCCAACGCGCAACTTTCTGCGATCGCAGCGACGCAAGCATATACCCAACTTTCGTTCGCTTCGACCTGTTCTTGATAATCCGTCGGTTGCATTTTACCATATCGGCTTTCTGTCGGATTGATGAAGCCGGCTATCACGTCGGACGGCTTTGCTTTTAATTCCGGGTTTAGCATTTCTGATAATCTTCTACGCGTGTTATTGATAACGTCATTTATAATCATTTTTCCCCCTTAGAGTAATAAAGCGTTATTATTATTTATAAATGCTTGGACAGCCAGCGCGTTAGACCAAAAGGCGTCGCCGTGTCCGTCAGCCGTTTCCGGCGACTGTAAATTACCGTCGACTGATAGGATCGATCGCGTTTGCCTTTCGTCGTTTAATAATATGATCGTCTTATTTCCGACTTTCTTATCAAACTCGGCAGCGATCATTTCTTTTCCGCCGGCTGTAAAAACAAACGGCTTCATTTCGTCCGGCAGTTCGCCGCGTTCCATAAATCCTTCAAACTCGCCGCGCGTGTTATCCCATAACATTTCGCTTATTCCGAAACGCCGGATCGCTGCTTTGAATATGTCGATCTGATTATTAAAGTCGACGCCGTCTAACCATATCGACGCGACTTGTATTAAATAAATTATATCGTCGTCCGGGACGGCTTCATAAACGGTTAAATGTGAAGGGTGTCGTTTCTTCCCTAAATCAGCGCCGGCAAAACATTCCCCGAATGCGTCGTCAGTTTCTTTTTTATACGGCGAATAATTTTTTAACTGCTTATCGATCCGCGCTTCGATCTCGCCGTGCGAAAAATAACCTTCTGCCGATCTGACCGGCTGCAACTGGTATTCCCTTTGAAAGTTCTTTTTTCCTGTTTCGTTTAATTCTATGTCGATCAGTCTATCGAAAGGAAACTTCTCGATCCATAAAACTATTTTCTTTTTGCGATCTATTATCGCCGGGCATAACTTCCAATTCCAGCCGGGCAGCGTCCTTAACTTAAACATAATATCCGTTTCGTCTTGCGACGTGCCGACGACGTGTAGAAAGCCGCCTTCTTTCGGCAACGACGTTATTTCTGCTTCAAAGATCTGCGTTATTTTCTCGATCTGCGTAAGATCCAGTTTCTTCTGCGGATCTCTTAGGATATCGTCGCATATTACGCCGTCCGGGTGTTTACCGCGCTTAAATGACTGGACGCCAGCCGGCTTTACGCTGACGATATGTTCGCCGTTTAAATATTCTATTATGCTTTCGGCTGTCGGCTTTAAATCCCGGATATGATTAAAGAAAGGATTACATTGTATATATTGTTTTATTCTTTTTATTTTCTCGCAAGCCAGTTCGTCAGAATACATAATATATAAATATTCCGAAACCATTTTATTTTCTATATCGCTGCGGAAGATCAGCCAAGCGACATAACCGGCTATAACAGTCGTCTTACCGTGTTTACGCGCTGCCAGCGTGCAAGTTTTATTATACCGCTGTAAGCGATCGCATAAATCATTAAGCCAAGAGCCGCTGACGTATTCGCCTTCGATTATCTGCAAGGAAATTGAAAATATTGTATCAAAAAAGAATACAAAATCTTCACGCGCCCGGCGCGATATTTCCCGGCTTAATAGGAAGTCGTCGTCTTTTAAACTCTTCTCGTAATTTATCGCTGTCCCATTTTGCATAAACATTTTCCCCACTTACGTTCGTGATATTTTGGTTTAAATAAAAGTTTGTATTGTCCCGGTCTAATCCGTGAATGCGCGCGATCCGGGACGCTGCTTCGTTTATTTCGTGTATATATCCGACTTTTGCATTTTCTGGTATTCCGACTTGATTGACTTTTTGAAAACACGTTCGGATTACTTCTTTTAGGTTTGCGTCAATTTTTTCCTTGACGTCTTCGATCGGCTCTAACGCTGCGATCGCTTTAAGATCTTCTGCGACTGTCGCCGACGTGATATTAAATTGCGCTGCGATTTCTGACTTTATTACTCCCATACTCCAAAGGCGATATTCTTTTAAACGTCTTGCCCATAACTCCCGGCTGGACGCAGTCGATCTGCCGCCGTGCGATCCCGGCTTGCCGCTGCTGGTTGTCTTAATTAGTTTATTCCCTTTTGTTTTCATTAGTTTAATTATAACAAAAGATCCTAAAAAGTCAAGATAAATATATATATCGACTTAATAGGATCTTCCCTTTTGGCGTTTCAGTCTAATTCC
>Ga0315273_10000740_pt1 | contig 35241 bp, 47 predicted proteins | sample YL17G02_0_MG_FD_205753 | JGI IMG/M metagenome (GOLD analysis project Ga0315273, IMG submission 205753) | Sediment microbial communities from Yellowstone Lake, YNP, Wyoming, USA - YL17G02_0 | ecosystem: Environmental > Aquatic > Freshwater > Lake > Sediment | place: USA: Wyoming | collected...
CGCAGACGATGCCGTCCACCTGCACGAACTCGGGCAGGTGCTTGTAGTCGATGGTCTCGTTGCGGAACACGCGGCCGATGCAGAACGACTTGAACGGCGGCTTGAACCTCGCGACGCTGCGCGCGGACACGGCGGTGTTGTGCGTGCGCATGATGTTCTGGCGTGCGACGGTCTCGGACCACTTGTACCTCCAGCCGAGCGAGCCCGTGCGGCCGCCGTTCTCGTGCACGACGCGCACCGGGTCGACGAATGCCTGCGGCAGCTTCGCGCTTGCAGGAGTCTTCATGTAGAACGTGTCCGCGAGGTCGCGCGCCGGGTGGTCCTGCGGCTGGTACAGCGCGTCGAAGTTCCAGAAGCTGGACTCGACGAACGGGCCTTCCGTCTCCGTGAAGCCGAGGTCGAGATAAATGCGGCGCACCTTCTCGATGAATCCCGTGAGCACGTGCAGCTTGCCCGCGTCCAGCCTCTGGCCCGCGGCCTGCACGTTGTACGGCCGGAAGCGCACGTCCTTCCACACGCCAGTCTTGATAAGCTCAGGGGTTAGATCGGCGACTTCCTTGCCGATTAATTTCTTCGTTTCTGCGACTTCGTCGCTCTCGATGCGCGCCAGCTTGCGCCACACGAGCTTTTCGAGGATCGCGTCGTCGACGTCCTTCTCCCTGCCCGCGGCGATTGTCCGCAGCGCGTCCTGCTCCGCCGACGTGCCGGCCTGCTTCAGCAGGACAATCTTCCCGTCCTTGACGTCGACCCAGCCGTTCTTCTTCGCCCACTGCAGCGCGATGTCGAAGGCGTGCACGCGCTTGCGCGCCTCGTCGAAAGGCAGCGGCCCCTTCTTCAGCGCGTCCGCGAGCGCCTTCTCCGGGAGCCCGTGCTCCGCGTAGCGTTTGCCTTCCTCCGTGAGTTCGACGCGCCTGCCTGCCATGGGAATCGCTTAATTAAGATTGTGCATTCGCGGATTAAAAAGTTCGGGGACGGCCGCAAATGCTCAGCGCACGGGCTTGTAGTCCTTGTTGCTCAGCCCGTTGCCAGACACGAGGAAGCGCAGGTAGAACTCGACGTACTTGACGAGCGTCTTGACCAGTCCCATGTTCTGCAGCCTGCGGGGCGACGTCAGCGCGAGAGTGTTCTTCGCGAACGCTATCTTGCCGAGCTTGGATATGCGCTGCGACATGTCCAGGTCCTCGCCAGTGGAAAGGCTCTCGTCGTAGCCGCCGATGCCCTCGAACACGCGGCGGCGGACGGCGAAGCACATGCCGCCGATGTGCGCGTACTTCGTGTGCGTCGTGGCCTTCGCGTACTGGTTGTATATCCAGTAGACCATGAAGTCGTTGTACTTGGCGCTTATGGGCACGACGCTGCACGACACCGCGTGCACGTCTCTTCGCCTGAACGCCCGCTCTATCTCGGAAAGCGCGTTGAAAAGCAGTATGGTGTCCGCGTCCACGAAGAGCAGCATGTCGCCCTTCGCCGCGCGCGCTCCCGCGTTTCGGCCTGCGGCGATGCCGCGCTTCTTCGCCTGCGCGACCCTTGCGCCGTGCCTTTTCGCTATGCTGACGGTGCGGTCCGTGCTTCCGCCATCAGCGACTATGATTTCCATGCGTCCTTCGTAATCCTGGTTCTTCAGCGACTTGAGCGTGGCCTCTATGTACTTCTCCTCGTTGAGCGCCGGTATTATCACTGATATCATTTGTTCACCATTCAAACTCCCGCTACCTGCAAGGCCTGTATTCCCTGATTGAAGTTTTTTCGTTGAAGATGGCATGCTTCAGGTTTATCTTTATCCATTTCATCATGCTTTTCGCCCTGCCCCACTTTTGGATCCTCCTCGTGGATGTCAGAACGAAAGTGTATTCGGCGAATCCTATCTTTCCGAAGCGCCTGAGTCTCATGACGAAGTCTGCGTCCTCGTTGACGTTGATGCTCTCGTCGAACCCTCCAATCCTTTCGAAAGCGTCCCTCCGACATGCGATGCATATCCCAGGGATTACCGGCCGCTTGGTCGTCAACGAAAGTTTCGTGATGGTTTTCAGCGCAAGGGCCTGAAGCCAATCGGCCGCGATGCTGCTCATCGGCATGACAGGGCATGTCGCCCCAACTACTCCACGGTGCCTCATCGCCGATTCCAACTCATTCAACGCGTTCCCGTACGGTACGGTATCCGCGTCTATGAAGACCAGCACGTCCCCCTTCGAGACCAGCGCGCCCGCGTTGCGGCCCTTCGATACGCCGCGGCTGGTCACGACCACCTTGTCCGCGTACTTCCTCGCTATCCTCACGGTGCGGTCCCTGCTGCCGCCGTCTGCGACGATTATCTCGAACTTCTTCGCATAGCTCTGGTTGCGCAGCGCCTTCAGCGTGGTCTCCAGGTATTTCTCCTCGTTGAACGTCGGGATTATCACTGATATCATGTTTGTAAAACACCCGCTTACGAAAATAAGCTAGCCTTCAGCATTTGTATACGAACCTTTCGAACTGGCTCCTGGCCTTCTCGCGCTTCTTCTGGTGATCCTTCAGGAACGAGTTGATTTTGTCTATGAGTATGGCCTTGAGTTCTCCCGTCAGAAGAGTGCCATGCACGTAATCGTTCCTTATCTTTTTCAGCTTCGCGTCGCTCTCCTCGAGGAACGTGAGCCACTGGTACGGCACGTCGATGTCCGGGTTCCCGCCCTTCTTCCTATGCTCCGCTATCGAGACCTGGCCGCCTGAGAAGGCATACTTGTTTATTTTGTCCCGGACCTCCTTCTCGCTGTCCACCGAATACACGGTCGTGTTCTTCTCTGAAGATGACATCTTTCCCTGCTCCATCATGCCCCCGAGGCCCGGCAGGAACTTGCCGTGTATCTGCGCAGGCTTGTAGTACCCTATCTTCGGCAGTATGTCGCGGGATATCCGCCAGTGCGGGTCCTGGTCGATCGCGGCAGGGATGAGGCACGGCCGGTTCTTCCCAGCTATCACGGACGGCAGGAACGCGGGCACGGACTGCATCGCCGTGTAGAATATGGATCCGACGTTCGTGTCGTCGCTGAAGCCGAACACCGCCTTCGCTGTCGAGAAGTTCAGCTTCTTCGCGACCTTGCACGCCTCCCTGTACATTATGCCGGCGTGTACCGTGTCGATAAGGAAGAACGTCTTCTTCGGGTCGAATCCGAGCGCTATCACGTCGAGCGCGTTCTCGTACGTCCACTTCTTCGTGTCCTCGAGCGTCAGCTCGTCCTTGAACAGGAATTTCTCCTCGTCCGGGAACTGGAACCACATCTCGACGTCGAACTTGTCCTGCAGCCACTTGGCGAACTGCCACACGACCAGGTGCCCCATGTGCACGGGCCCGGAAGACGCACGGCCGGTGTACAAGAAGAAATTGTTGCCTTTGTCGTACTCGTCCAGCACCCAGTTCATGTCCCTGTGCGAGAAGAATATGCCGCGCCTGAGCAGCGGGTGCAGCTCGCCCGTGTGCTTCCTTATGCGCTCGAGCAGCTTCGAGTCTATCTTCTCAGTCCCGAACCTCTGGATGAGCTTGTCGTAGTCGACGTCGCCCTTTACCTCCCACGGCGTGACCTTGAAGTCCCCGCCTTTTGCGCTGTCCCCGGCCATAATCGCATGCACCGTATATCTTCTATTATTCTTTTCCCGGATTTAAGAACTATTTAAAAGCATAAGAACAATTAAGATTTTAATCCGAATAGAGTAATGTAGAATACCGAAAACGGTGGCAATCACATGGCGATATTCAAAATAGTCGTGAGCGACCCGAAGAGCAAGCGCGCGGGCCAGTTCGAAGTCGACCAGTCGAAGGCATCCGCGCTCGTGGGCAAGCGCATAGGCGACGAGTTCGACGGCGGGCTCGTAGGCTTTACTGGGTACACGCTGCGCATACGCGGCGGCACGGACAAGGACGGTTTCGCGATGCACGCCGACATGAAAGGCGCGGGCAGGAGGAAGGCGCTGCTCGACGGCAAGCCGTCGTTCTATCCGGACATCAAGGGCCAGCGCAAGCGCAAGACCGTGTGCGGGAGCACCGTGTCCGACTCCATAGTGCAGATCAACGCTGTTGTGGAAAAGTACGGCGAGAAGCCTTTCGAGGAGCTGGTGCCTAAGAAGGAGAAGCCGGCCGACGGCGCGGAAGTGAAGCCCGAGGACAATCCAGCATAGGCCATCCGTTTTTTTGACGCAGCATAGCCTTTATCGGGGGTGGCCGAGGTAAAATCCAAAACAGAGAAAATCCCGGGGGAGAACGCAGCCGAGACAATCGACTCGCGAAGGATACCTTCTTCTAACATCGGCATGGTCGGCCATGTCGCGCACGGGAAGACCACGCTGGCGGAAGCGCTGACGGGCAAGCTCACGCTCACGCACTCGGAGGAGCTGAAGCGCGGGATAACCATCCGCCTGGGTTATGCCGATATCAGCGTGTACAAGTGCAAGCCGTGCGACCGCTACTGTCCGGACGCCAAGTGCCCGTACTGCGAGGGCGCGGCGGAGCTGCAGCGCACGCTCAGCCTGATTGATGCCCCGGGGCACGAGACGCTGATGGCGACGGTGCTGACGGGCACGAGCCTGATGGACGGCGCAATACTCGTCATCGCGGCGAACGAGCACTGCCCGCAGCCGCAGACCAAGGAGCACCTGACGGCGCTCGAAGTCGCGGGCATAAAGAACGTCATAATCGCGCAGACGAAGATAGACCTCGTGGACGAGGCCGAGGCGAGGAAGAACTACGCCGAGATCAAGGCATTTGTCAAAGGCACGGCAATCGAAGGCGCGCCAATCGTGCCGGTGTCGGCGCAGAAACGCATCAATATGGACGTGCTGCTGGCGAAGGTGCAGGCGATGATGCCCGACCACGCCGCGGACGCCGCAGCGGAGCCGAAGATGCTGGTCGCGCGCAGCTTCGACATCAACAAGCCCGGCATACATCCGTCGAAGATTGTCGGGGGCGTGCTGGGCGGGAGCATAGTCGCGGGCATGCTGCGTGTGGGCGACGAGATAGAGATACGCCCGGGCGTGAAGAAGAACGATACGTCGTACCATCCGCTGCGTACGACCGTCACGGGGCTGCAGAAGGCCGGCCTTCACCTGCATGAAGCGGGACCGGGCGGGCTGCTTGGCGTTATGACGGAGCTGGACCCGGCGCTGACGAAATCCGACCTGCTCGTGGGCAACATCGTCGGCTTTCCAGGCAAGCTGCCCGAGTCCGTCAGCGAGCTCGAGCTCGATGCGTCGCTGCTCGAGCGCGTCGTCGGCTCCGAGGCGATGGCGAAGGTCGAGCCGCTGCGCGTCGGCGACAGCCTGATGATAAACGTGGGCACGTCGCGCTCCGTGGGCGTAATCGACCAGAAGAAGAAGACCGTGCACATGAAGCTGAAGATACCGCTCTGCGTTGAGAAGGGCGAGCGAGTGGTGATATCGCGCCAGGTCTCGGGCCGCTGGCGACTGATAGGCTACGGGATAGTCTTCTAACTCTGTAAAAGTCGCGGCTTTGGATTTTAAAAATTAAATTTAAAATAAAAAAATCCTTAGCCTGAGCAATAGACGCTGCCCGTTGCTGTGTTAGACGGGCCACTGACCACAATCCTGTTGTTGCCGTTAGTCGCGAGGGTTAGGGTACCGCACGCAACCGAGCCTGCGCCAGCGTTCAAAGTCCCGGATGCGCAGGCTCCGCCGCCTGTCAGCGCTCCTCCGGCCGAGTTGGTACCGGATAGGCTGATGAGGTTCTTGTTGAAGGCAATCGTGCCGGTGTTTCTTACGTACACCGTTATCGTGGTGCCCGTGCAGCTGGTCGCGGTCTCGTCTATGTCGGTTATCGTGCCAGTCTTCGCCGTGAAGATGCCCGAAATGTACATGTAGGCCACGCCGGCCATTGCGATGGTGATCATCAGCATCAGGATCGTAGCTATTACCGCTGATATTCCTTTCATTTGTTTTTTTCACCCTTGTCCGAACCCTCGCGGGTTCTTTAATCTAATTTTCACGAGCTTTATATAAATATTTAGCGTCCCGGGCAATATTAGAGTGTCCAAGGCGGTGGAATGGCAGGCGCGTTCAAAGTGATAGTCGCCACCAACTTTTAAAATAAAATAAAAAAATCCTTAGCCTGAGCAATAGACGCTGCCCGTTGCTGTGTTAGACGGGCCACTGACCACAATCCTGTTGTTGCCAAGCGTCGCGGCAGTGAGCGAGACACCGCACGCAACCGAGCCTGCGCCAGCGTTCAAAGTCCCAGCTGTGCAGGTTCCGCCTGTCAGCGTTCCTCCAGACGAGCTGGTACCGGATAGGCTGATGAGGTTCTTGTTGAAGGCAATCGTGCCGGTGTTTCTTACGTACACCGTTATCGTGGTGCCCGTGCAGCTGGTCGCGGTCGTGTCTATTTCGACCAACGTGCCAGTCTTCGCCGTGAAGATGCCCGAAATGTACATGTAGGCCACGCCGGCCATTGCGATGGTGATCATCAGCATCAGGATCGTAGCTATTACCGCTGATATTCCTTTCATTTGTTTTTTTCACCCTTGTCCGAACCCTCGCGGGTTCTTTAATCTAATTTTCACGAGCTTTATATAAATATTTAGCATTCCGGACAATATTAAAGTGTTCGAACGAAGAGGCTTTACAATGGGCAAGACGTTCAAGGTCGTGCTGGACACGAACTTCCTCATAGACCTTTTCCGGTTCAAGACAGGGTTCGACGAGGTGGAGGACGCGCTCGGCGGCCGCTGCGCGTTCGTCATGGTCAGCCAGTCCGTTGCGGAGCTGCGTCGCATGGCGGACGTGAGCGCGAAGGTCGGGGCGGGCTTCGTCGATTCCGGCAAGATAACCGTTGTTGAAGCGGGCCGTGCCACGGAAAAATCTGCGGACGAGGCGATAGTCGAACTCGTCAAAACAGTGGCGCCGGGTGCCATGGTTGCGACGAACGACGCGAAACTCAGGAAAAGGATTAGAGCCTTGGGCGTCAGGACAATTTATTTAAGGGCGCGAAAGAGATTAGAAGTAAGCTGACCCATATTAAAGAACGTAAAATCGCGAGGTGCGTGTTTTGTACAGGATAGCGACCATAGAGGACAGGATACGCGTCCCGCCCGAGAAGCTCGGGACGGACGTAGCGAAGGCGCTGCGCGCTGCGATATCGGAGCAGATGGAGGGCGTGCTCAACAGCAGGCTGGGCATGGTGCTCTCCGTGGCGTCGATCGACCGCATAGGCGAGGGCAAGATAATGCCGAACGACCCGGGCGTATACTACGACGCGGAGTTCAGGCTGCTGTCGTTCAAGCCTGAGATGAACGAGGTCGTCGAGGGCGAGGTCATAGACAACACCGAGTTCGGCGCGTTCGTGCGCATGGGCCCGATGGACGGGCTCGTGCACATATCGCAGCTGATGGACGACTTCGTCAGCTTCGACGCCAAGAACTCCGTCTTCCTGGGCAAGGAAAGCAAGCGCACGCTCAAGGAGGGCGACATGGTGCGCGCGCGCGTGATAGCCGCGAGCTTCGGCTCGGGCGACAACAAGATCGGCCTGACCATGCGCCAGTCCGGGCTGGGCGTGCTTTCGTGGATAGAGGACGACAAGCGCAAGGCCGGCGGCAAACCCGACAAAGCGGAGAAGCCGGAGAAGAAGGAGAAGAAAGAGAAGAAGGAAAAGGAGTGAGCTGGAATGGCGAAACGCACGCAGACGTGCAGGAACTGTAGGCGCTTCACAACGGAGAAGGTGTGCCCGTCATGCAAGTCCACGAACCTCTCCACAAGCTGGAAGGGCGTCGTGGTGGTGCTGAACGCCGACAGCGAGATAGCGAAGATGCTCGAGATCAAGGAGCCGGGCAAGTACGCGCTGTACGTCGGCTGACGCGCAAGCAGATAAGCTTTGTTCCCATATGTTTTTAGAACGGAGTTGCAGACGATGGAGATAAAAGTCGTGAGGGAGAGCGAGAACGCGTTCTTCAAGCGCAAGGATTTGGAGTTCGAGATAGCACACGTTGGCGCGCCTACGCCGAAGACCGACGACATAAAGGCGGAGCTGGCGTCCAAATACGGCGTGGACAAGGAGCAGATTGTTGTTGATTACATTCTGACCAAGAAGGGCTCGAACGGGTCCGTGGCGAAGGCGAAGGTGCTCAAGGAGAGGCCGGTGAAGGTCGAGGCGAAACCATCGGCGCCGCAGCCGGCCGAAGCGCCAGCGGCTTGAGGTGAATTGGATGCCTGCAGCAAAACCAGAAAAAAAGTCCAAGGGCGCGAAAAAAATAAGCAGATTCTACAAGATTGTAGGCGGCAAGATCGAGTGCAGCGGCAAGCCGTGCGACCGATGCGGCAGCGCCACTTTCATGGCCGATCACAAGGACAGGTGGTACTGCGGCAAGTGCCAGCTGACCGTTTGGAAGAAGAAGGAGTAAGTTTCGCCGGATGAGCGCGTGCTCGCTTGTTTTCCGCGTTTCATATATTCTGCATCCCACCACGTCTACAATGTATTTAAACGGGCTTCGATAAATAATGTATTAGGATGTCATGTCCAAAGCAATCAGCCCCATGATCGCAACGGTTCTTCTTATCGCGTTCACGGTGGCAGTTGGCGGCATATTGAGCCTATGGCTGACCGGGCTCATGACCACGACCACGAGCAGCGTTGAAAACACGACAACTGACCAGGTCAAGTGCGCCTCGACATGGATAAACGTCATTTCCGTCACTCCGACCGGAGTGGTAATCACCAACGGGGGAGCTCAAACAATAAGTAATATCTTTTGCTATTCAGGTACCGGGAAGAATGTGACAAACGTGTCCGCATCCAGTTTAGCTCCAGGTGGAGTTGTAGCTGGAACCTGGGTTGTCGATACCAACACATCTATTATTTGCTCTGGGAAATGCCTGACAATCGGAGTGACAGGCGAATGCAAATCAGGGCAGACGTGCTGGAAAGTCTAGGGGATGCTTATGAGTTCTAAGGCCATCAGTCCGATGATAGCGACCGTACTGCTGATAGCTTTTACCGTAGCCGTTGGCGGCATATTGAGCCTATGGCTGACCGGGCTCACGACCACGACCACGAGCAGCGTTGAAAACACGACGACTGACCAGGTCAAGTGCGCCTCGACATGGATAAACGTCATTTCCGTCACTCCGACCGGAGTGGTAATCACTAACAGAGGAGCTCAGACAATAACTAGCGTCAATTGCTTTGCAGGTAACGGGACGAATATAACAAGCGTGGCCACACCCAGTTTAGTTTCGGGTGGAATTTCAGCTGGGAACTGGACTGTCGGTACCAGCACATCTATTATTTGCTCTGGGAAATGCCTGACAGCCGGAGTGACAGGCGAATGCAAATCAGGGCAGACGTGCTGGAAAGTGTAGGAATCGCATTAGGCGGGGTCTATTTTATGAAGTCCATAAGTTCCAAAGCCATCAGCCCGATGATTGCCACGGTGCTGCTCATAGCGTTCACCGTGGCGGTCGGCGGGATACTGAGCCTATGGATGACCGGGCTCACGACCACGACCACGAGCAGCGTTGAAAACACGACGACTGACCAGGTCAAGTGCGCCTCGACATGGATAAACGTCATTTCCGTCACTTCGAATGGAGTGATAATCACCAACGGGGGAGCCCAAACAATAACTAACGTCTTTTGTTATACGGGTACCGGGACGAATGTGACAAACGTGGCCACACCCAGTTTAGTCCCGGGTGGAATTTCAGCTGGGAACTGGACTATCGGTACCAACACATCTATTATTTGCTCTGGGAAATGCCTGACAATCGGAGTGACAGGCGAATGCAAATCAGGGCAGACGTGCTGGAAATAAACAAAAGTCTGTCCGCGCCTTGTATTTTTTTCTAAATTCATCCCGCCAGTACTATGAGATTTATCTCATAAAATATATGATGGGGCATACGTTAAAGATGCTACCAAAAAACTAACATCTTACGTCTTACACTTTGATTTGCGTATGTCTCCGTCTTTAGACCTTCACGGACGTCCTTTTCCAGCGCTTCTTGTATGACGGTATGCGCCGCGTGCGCGCGTGCTTCATGCCGAACTTCTTGATGTCGGCCCACCTCGGCGCCGCGCGGATCTTCATTACCTTCGCGAGTCTCAGCTTCTTCAAAAGGGTCTTCTTCATGCCGATCACTTCAGCAGCTTCCTGAGTTCCTTGGACTTTGCAATCGCGGTCTCGACCATGCGCTTGATGTCGTCGATGCTCACGTCCTTCGCGCCCTGCTTCTGCAGCGCGCAGATGTTGTCGTCCTCGCGCACCGCGATCGTCAGCTTCACCTCGACGGCGTCCTCCTCGGCCTTGTCCGGGTCGAGCAGGAACTTTTCAGCCACTTTGCATACGGTCACTTCGACGGGCGCGTGCAACAGCTCGAGCTTGGACTGATAATCGCCACGCACAATCTTCTCGTCCACGTACTTCGGTATCTTCGTGTCCGCGAGCGCCGCCATCGCCGCCAAGAACGCGCAGTCGATAAGGTCGCCGTCGTGGTTGATGATGTGTATGTCCACGTTCATCATCCAGACCTTCTCGCCAGGCGCTATGCAGAGCTTCTTGAAGTCCACGGTCTCGGACTCGCGTATGCCGCGGTCCACTATGCGCGCGAGCTCCGTGGCGTCCTCGCCTGGGGGTCCGGCCTCGAAATCAGGCGATGACAGCGGAGTGAACTCGGCGTTCACGACAAGGTTGCCCTCGTCAAGCGTGTCGGCGAACGGCGTGCCCGTCTCCATCTTCACGCCCGCGATGATCTTCGTGCTGCCCATGGTGCAGACGGCAGAGCCTTCGGCGTTGTGTATTATCCCGCGCTTTATGGAGATCTTCCTGTACTCGTCCATCGCGCGTCCGTCGATGCGCTTGTCGTTTACCAGCAGGTCGTACGCATAAGTTTTCATTGCATCTCACCATTGTCAGCTTCCACGGCAGCTTCTGCGTCCTGGTTCTGTTTGAAGCTGTTCTTTATCGCGGCCTTCTGCATGTCGTAGATGCGCATGCAGTTCTCCCGCGCCTTGCCGAGCAGCGTGAACAGCTCGTCCTTCGTCAGCACGCCGTCCATCTGCAGCAAGGTCACGCGGTCCTTCGTGGGCATCATCGCCACCGCCACATCGGCCTCGGAGTTGTTGTCCTCGATTCCGTTCAGGTCGACTATCAGCTGGCCCTGAATCTTCCCGACGGAGCACGCGGCCACGAGGTCGCGCATCGGCACGCCCGCCACGGCAATCGCCATCGATGCGGCGTTTATGCCAGTCACGCGCGTGGATCCGTCCGCCTGCAAAATCTCAGTGAAAACATCGACGACCGTCGTGGGGAAGTCGTTCAGGAACGCGACAGGCTCGAATGCCAGCCTGCTCGTCTTCGATATCTCTGTGCCGCGGCGGCTGCTGCCAGGCCGTATGCGGTCCGTGCACGAGAACGGCGCCATGTTGTACCTGTATCGCATTATGCCGCGATCGTTCTCCTGCAGGAACCGCGGGAACAGCTTCCTCGGGCCGTACACCGCGACGATGGCCTCGGTGTTGCCGAAGCTGACCTGCGCCGAGCCGTCCGCATTATCCACGGCGTTTATGCGCATGGTTATCGGGCGCATGTCGCCGAACGCGCGGCCGTCCAAGCGCTTGCCGTTCACGATCAGCTTGTCGTTCGTCTTCGCCATATCAATGCACCATCAGAACCTTTCCGGCTCCCATCCGGGCTTCGGACGCTCGATGCGCTCCTCCGCAGGTTCGGACGGTTCGGCCGCGACGGGCTTCGCCTCGGCGGCCGGCGCCGCAGCAACGGCAGGCTGCACCGCGCCAGGCAGGCCTTCGAGCATGCGCGCGATCCTGTCGGTCAGCCCGGCGGTGTGCGACTCGCGCTCGATCGTGAGTATGGCCTCGATCGCTTCAGCTTTATTGTCGCCGCGCAGCCAGACGACCCCGTTCTTGCCCACGTATATCACGCAGCCGGTCTTCTGCTTGATCATGTTTATCATGCTCCCGCCCTTGCCGATTATGCGCGGGATCTTGACCGGCTTCACCTTCATAAGCACTCCTCCGAGCAGCTTGCGAGCGCCCATGGTCCGCATGCTGACGCGGGTGGTCTTGTTCTTCGTGACCTTGGATATCTTGCAGAAGATGGCGTCGCTCACGTCGAAGAAGCGGCTGATGTCCGTTCGGTTGGTGTCGACGAACTCGTCCACGCCGTCAGCCACGGGCAGGAACGCGATGTACGGAGAGTTGATGTCCACGGTCCAGCCGGAGATGCCGACCTCGGTCATGACGCCTATAACGTTGTCGCTTATGCCCGGGATGTACACGCCCGACATCGGTATAATCTTTATCTCGTTCTCGTTAGCGACGGGTATGCCCAGCACTTTGGCAAAGACCTTCTCGCCCTCCTCGTACACGTCGTCGCCGAGCTTCCTGCCCTTCTTCTCGTCTATGTACTCGCCCGGGATGACTATGATGCGGTGCGCGTGCTCGTGCAGCTCGGCCGCCTCGCCGCCGTCTGTACCAGGCTGCTCGGCGCGGTCGTCGAAGTTCTCGCGCGGGGCTTCGCGGTCGAACCCGCCCCCGTCGCGTCCGCCTCCCATGCCCGGGCCGCGGAACCCGCCCCTGCGTATGGGTCTCCTCATCATCAAAGCCAACAACCTCTTGCAATCACGCGTCCATCCTGCTTACAACCTTCGATTCGAAGCTGCCGTGCGTCAGGCCCGCGAGTTTGTCGAATAGTTCCTGCTGCATTCCGCCCAGGATCTCTATCTCGACCGACAGGCTCCCGTCTCCCAACCACTGCTCCTTGCGCGTAGTTCCCGCGCCCTTCAGAATCGAATATACGCGGCCAGCGTATTGCGGCTGAACCCGTACAGCGATTGTAACTCTCTGAAAACTAATAGGCAGGAGAGCTTTTAAAGCTTTCACGGTGCGGTCGAACTGCAGCTCCGCATCCTGGAACGGGTCGATGTTGACGCCGGCCTGGTCCATCGCCGCGAGGATGCGCTGCGGCGGGTGCGGGGCGTTCGTCTGCGGGTTTATGCCGCGCCGGGAGACGAGCTCGGCCACCTGCAGCCTCTTCTGCGCCGTCATCTCGCGCTTCTGCTCCGTGGTCAGCTGCAGCTCGCCCTCGCGCAGTATCTTTTCAGCGATTTTGAAAGGATCGGCGGTGCCGAACGCCTTCTGCAAATCGGCCTCGGGCACGACGTCCGCGCCGCTCACGTCCTTGTATATCGACGGGTACGCGAGCACGTCCTGCACCGAGAGCTTTGCGCCCTTCTTGTACTCGAACGCCCGGCGCGGGTCGACCAGGATCTCGAAAGTGCGTCCCGCGTGCTTGAGCCTGCACACGACAGCCTTGCCGACGTCTACGGTCAAAGGATCACTTGTGGCCCTTCTCTATGCGCGACAGCTCGTCCTCGCCGAACTTTTTCATCTTGCGGTCGGACTTGATCGACACGACATCGAGCGAGCTCTCGGCCTTGTCCTTCTCGGTCTTTGATATGGCATCGAGCGCGAGCTGGATGGCTTCGTTCTCCGCCATGTCCGGCTTCCACTTCTGCTCCAGGATCTTGTTCGCAGCCTGGGCGCCGCGGCCGATCGCGTAGGCGCGCCACTCGTACAGCATCCCGGAAGGATCGGACTCGACGAGGTGGACGCCGTTCATGTCCGTGCCTGCTATCAGGAAGGAAACGCCGTACGGGCGGAGGCCTGCGTACAGCGTGCTGTACTGCATGCGGTCGCCTATGACGCGCGCGAGCGTCCAGACGTCGATCGGCTCCTCGTACGTTATCTTGTGTATCTGCGCCCTGACACGGGCCTGGTTCACGACTATGCGCGCGTCCGCCAGGAGACCTGACGCGACGGCGGCGATGCCGTCGTCTATCTGGAATATCTTCTCCGTCGTGTCCGTGACAACGAGCCTGCTCTTCGGCTTTATGCTCGCGAGCACCACGCCGCCCTTGAAGATTATACCTATGCAAGTGACGCCGCGCTTCACGGCCTCCTTGGCATACTCGACCTGGAACAGCCTGCCGTCCGGCGAGAAAACGGCTATCGTCCTGTCATAACCCATGTAGTCCGGCGCAACGTCAACCATGCAAATCCACCTCTCAGTTTTTCCCTAATCCTCTTATTGTCCCTGATACCTTTAATATCTTCACAGCCACTCGCACGTCGCCGAGCCTCGCAAGGAGCCCCATGCACGCCAGCAAGGCAGGAACGGCCGTGTGCGCGCAGCGCGCTATACCTATTTGCTTCGAACTATCATATAAGTTTTTCACGAGCCACAAATCCATGCCGGCCACGCCCCGTTCGCCGTAAAAGTCCAGGGCGGTGTTCCACAGCGCCGCGTCGAGGTCGGAGAACTCCACCTGCTCTTCGGACAGCACCTGGAAGCGCACGTAGCGGTGCTTGCCGCGCTGCGTCGAAGGCAGCACCTTCATCTCGCGCTTGCGTTTTATTTTCTGTCTCGGCATAACGGTCACTTCACGATCTCCACGCCCGGCATCACCCACTTGCCGTCCTTCCGCTTGCCAGCCTTGTCGAAGATGGACTGCGGAACGCTGGACAGCGCCGTCTTGGCTTCGACGGGCGTCATGCCGAGCAGCTGCGCCATCGACGTCATGCTCAGCGGGTCCCGCAGCTCCGCGTGGCTCACGGCACCGCTGCATACGATGATCGGCGCCTTGTACTTGCGCGCCAGCGCCACGTTGTCGCGCATGTTCTCAAGCACGCGGCTGCGCGTCTTCTTGTTCGACGTGAGTATCTCGCGGAAGTTCAGTTCTATGGCCACGCCGTTCTCCTTCGCCAGCCTCGCCATCACGTGGTTCATGCCGCCGTCGTATCGGCCGTGCTCCGGGTGCGTGAGGATGTCCACCTCGCGCGTCTCAACTGCGGCGCGGTTCATGGCTATGTCGCCGCCGTGCGCCAGGAGCACGTCGAACATGCGACGCAGTTCGACCAACCTGCGCAGCTCCTGCGTGTTGCGCGCCTCGAAGCCGAGGAGTATCTCGATGCCCGTGGCGCGCTGCGCCGCCGCGGTCTCCGCCTTCAGCTGCTCGAGCCTCGCGCGGCCTTCGAAGTATTCGGAGAAGCAGATGCCCGCGTAGCCGAGCTCCTTCGCTCGCTGCGCCAGCTGCATCACGCTGCTCTCGCCCTCCGAAAAGGCAGAGTGCACGTGCATGTCGAAGAACTTCATTTGCATCCAATTAAGAATTGTGCGGCGGTGTATTTAGTCCTTTTCGGCGAACGGGTCGTAGCCAGCGTCGAGCAGACCCTTCACGGCAAAGAACCTCGGCTGTGGGATTTCGTTCCACACGACCCACCTCCATTCCTCGCACTTGTCCGGTTCCATCACGACCGGCTCGCCATCATCGGGTTCGCATTTGTAGAAAAGCGTGACGTAGTGCTTGCTGTTTTCAAGTTGCACGTCGTTCGTTATGCCCACAAACTTGGCGTTCCTCACGCGCAGCCCCGTTTCCTCGAGCGTCTCCCTTGCGACCGCTGCCGCTATGTCCTCACCGAACTCGAGGTGCCCGCCTGGGAAACTCCACGTCCCACCGCCGTGCAAACCTTTGCGCTTTCCGACGAGAACCTTACCATCGCGTATTAAGATTGCGGCAACGCCGACCTTCGGGTACGCCTTCTCTCCAACGTGCTCGCTCATGATATATATTCAAGCAAAGAAAAGATAAAACGTTTTAGCTTTTCAGGCCGACGTACATCCTGAGTTTCGTCGCTTCCTGAGACCACTTGCCGTCCAAGTCCACGCCGACGATTTCCTTCTCGAACTTCCTCATGTCGTTCTGCGCCTGCCTTGTCACGAGTCCTATGGCGAGCTTGTTGTCTTCGACTGCGAAATCCATCCTCTTCAGGATGTCGTAGCCCTGCCTCATTTCCTGCAGCGGCGGCAAAAGCACGGCCTTTGTTATATCCGGATTCGCCTTAAGATATTCCTTGACTTCGCTTTCGTCGAGCCTGTCGTGGTTTTCGAGCGTTAGCAGCGTCCATAGGTTGTCGGAATTCGCATGCATGTCCTTCCAGACGTTCAGGCTGTCGTCCTGCGTGAACTGCTTCAGCAACGTGCCCGCGTGGTAGAATTTCCTCAGCCCTCCCCTTATGCCGTCCGCGCGCGACGAATCCACGCCTTCCGGCCGGGTCGATTCGAAAACGACGACGGCGTTCTCCTGTCCTATGTACGCCAGCTTGTCTCCGATTTTGATTACGCCCTTCTTGTATCCTCCAACTTTCCCGGAAAGGTACGACCTGAGGCTTTCAAAGTCGTCCTGCGCGAGGCACATCGAACAGTAGAGCGATTCGGCCTGCGACATGTATGCGCCATTACGCCCCGCTTTCAAGACTTCGCGGGCTTCGGGCTTGTCCTTCATCCTCTTCTCGCACAACTCCCGGTTCTTCATAGCCGCGTTCAGGAGCTGCTCCGGATAGATTGGTTTGTCATCGAGCTTGAACGGTCCTACGGACTTTGCTACGTTTCTCATCTGCTCGAGGTCCGTTATGGCCGAATATATTTTTTGCGGGTCCGTATCTGCCGCTTTTTGCTTGCTCAAGACCTTTGGCGCGAACACCAGATCGTGGAAGTTATCCCCGATTGTGCCTTCTTTATACGCAAGTATTGAGACGACGGTCGCGTAGCTCACGTCTTTGCGACCTGCGCCGTTGGCCATCCCGATGGACGCGGTCTGCAGTGATAGCGGGAATATCACGCGGCTCTTGGTGTGCTGGTAGCCGAGTTCTATTTTATCAAGAGGATCCTTCCTGCCGGCGTACACCTGCTTGATGATATCATTATTCTCTCTCCTAGCGTCCCAGTATATGTCGAAGAATTTGTCCAGGATCGCGCCGCTTTCCGGTATGTCCCGCAGAGTAAGCTGCATGCCCAGCCTGTAGATAGGTTTCGGCAGTTCCATAACCATCGGTAAAACTAATACAGTAGTCAAGCTTTTATGCGTTTAGGGAACGCCTGCCAAGAATCATGCGGCGGTATATTTACTTCTGCCTGGTCCGGGTCCCGCGCCTCGACTTGGACCGCTGTTCGAACCTCGACTTTTTACCCGCCGATGTCAGGCCGCGCAGCACGCGCCTGCGATTGCCAGGCGTGGCGAGCCATTTGTAGTTCTTGTCGTTCTTTATCGCGGGATGGTTCGGGTCGGCCATTATGACCTCGAACCACTTCTCGCGGCCGTCCTCGCCAGCGAGGTAGCTGTTCAGCACCTGCAGGCTCACGAAGCGCTTCGCAGCGCGCTCCTCGCATATCCACTGCAGCGACTTGCCATAAGTGTAGTTCGTAAGTCCGGACTTGGACGGCTTGCGTCCGCGGCGGCCGTACAGGCGTCGGTGCCGTCCGCCCTTCTCGATGCGCACGCGCGCCACGACGAATCCGACCTTGGCCTTGTATCCCAGGCGGCGCGCCCTCGAGGGCTTGGTCGGGCCGTCGATGCGCTCGATCGTGTGCTGCCTGCGCCAGATAATCAGCCTGTCCTTCTGCAGCTTCTCCATTTCGCCGAGTTTCGCCATGAAACAGCACCGTCGCGGCCGCCTGAAGCGGCGCGTTTAACCTAATCAACGTAATTCAAGTTATTAAATATTAATACTTAATCGCTTTAAAATTGTTTAAAGGTGGTTAATCAGATGCATCCTATCGTGAACATGGTGATCGGCGCCGCGCTGCTGATAGCGAGCGTGGCGTACGTGTACACGGACCAGTACGGGGCCTGGGGCGACTTTCTGACGGTCGTCAACGGCATCGTGCCCGCGTTCGTGGCGCTGATAGGCGTGTTCATACTCTGGCTGGAGCTTGACGAGCTGAAGGTCCGCAAGGAACTGAAGGTCGAAAAGTCGAGGAAGAAGTGAGCGCGCAAGTGACGCGATTGCAGTCGTTAGACGCGGTTTACGTTTTTTGCCCCGCGGAAACAACCTTTTTATCCGGTTTTGTCTTATCTTTAATTACGCTGGTGGCGTGAATGGGCGTGGACATATCGGGCTTGGTCGAGCCTAGGGACATCGAGCTGCTCGAGCTCTCGGGCAGGCGCGTGGCGCTCGACGCGTTCAACGTCATGTACCAGTTCCTTACCATCATCCGCGACCGCATGACCGGCGAGCCGCTGCGCGACAGCCACGGCATGGTCACGTCGCATCTGTCAGGCATGCTGTACCGCACGTCCAACCTCGTCGAGGCGGGCATCAAGCCTGTTTATGTGTTCGACGGCAAGCCTCCGGCGCTCAAGCATGCGACGGTGCAGGCGCGCATCGAACGGAAGGAGGAGGCGCAGAAGAAGTGGGACGCCGCCGTGGCAGCGGGCGAGGAAGCCATGAAGTACGCGCAGGCCGCGGCCAGGCTGACGCCCGAGATGGTCGAGCACGCGAAGCGGCTGCTCGACTGCATGGGAGTGCCGTGGATCCAGGCGCCGAGCGAGGGCGAGATCCAGTGCGCGCACATGTGCAGGCGCGGCGACGTGTGGGCCAGCGGCTCGCAGGACTTCGACTCGCTGCTCGCGGGCAGCCCGCGGCTGGTACGCAACCTCTCCATAACCGGCAAGCGCAAGATGCCGAACAAGGAGGTGTACATAGACGTGAAGCCGCAGCTAATCGAGCTGCAGCCCACGCTCGAGAGGCTGGGCATAACGCAGGACCAGCTGATAGTGCTGGGCATCCTGGTCGGCACCGACTATTCCGAAGGCGTGAAAGGCGTGGGTCCGAAGAGCGCGCTCAGGCTGGTGCAGGAGCACCGCACGCTCGACGAGGTGCTGGCGCACGTGGAGTGGGCGTCGCCCGTGCCTGCGCAGGACGTGTATGACTTCGTCCGCAACCCGCCCGTGACGGACGACTACGCGCTCGAGTGGAAGGAGCCGGACGCCGACAAGCTGCGGGCGTTCATGCACGGGGAGCACGACTTCTCCGAGGAGCGCGTCGACAAAGTGATCGAGCGGCTGCAGGCCGCGTGGACGACGGGCAGGCAGTCAAGCCTATCCGGCTGGCTGAAGAAGGAGTGAGCGCGGGGAGTTTAAGAAATCGGAAATCCTAAAACAATTAACCGCTGACGGTGAATAATTATCATGGCGAAGGCAGCGAAGACGGAGAAGCCGAAGAAGGCCAAGCCCGCGGCTGCTGAAGCTGCGGCCGTTGCGGCCGCTACGAAGGACACGGACTTTTTCGAGAGGCTGATGTCGCTGGCGAAGCGGCGCGGGTTCTTCTACCCCGCTGCCGAGATACACACGCCGATAGCCGGGTTCTGGAGCTTCGGGCCGCTCGGAGCGGCGATGAAGCGCAGGCTCGAAGGCGCGTGGCGCGACGCGTTCGTGAAGGACGAAGGCTACTACGAGGTCGAGGGCTCGAACATACTGCCCGCGTCCGTGTTCGTCGCGAGCGGCCATCTTGCAGGGTTCACCGACCCGCTCGTCCAGTGCAGGCGCTGCCATGCGATGCACCGCGCGGACAAGCTCGTGGAAAAGGCCGCGGAGATATTCGTGCCCGAGCGCATGCCCGCCGGCGAGGTCGACAGGATAATCGCCGACAACAATATCAAGTGCCCGGACTGCGAGGGCGCGCTCGACAAGACGCGCATGTTCAACATGATGTTCGAGGTCAAGATCGGCGCGACCGAGCCTCGCGAGACGGCGTACCTCCGTCCGGAGACGTGCCAGATAAACTTCATCGACTTTGCGAACGTCTACCGCGCGATGCGACCGAAGCTGCCTTTCGGCATAGCGCAGATAGGCCGCTCGTTCCGGAACGAGATCTCCCCGCGCCAGGGCCTGCTGCGCCAGCGCGAGTTCACGCAGGCCGAGATGGAGGTCTTCTTCAACCCCGCAGAGAAGGCGTTCGCGCGGTTCGACGAGCTGAAGGACTACAAGCTGAACGTGCAGCGCGTGGGCAGCGAGAAGGTCGAGCATATCACCGCGGCCGAGCTGGTGAAGAAAGGAATCGTGAAGTACGAGCTGATAGCTTATTATCTGGCGAAGATTCAGCGCTTCGTCAGCAGCCTCGGCATACCTCTGGAAAAAATCCGCCTGCGCGAGCAGGACCCGAAGGAGAGGCCGTTCTACGCCGAGTCGGCGTTCGACTGCGAGGTGCTCACGGCGTTCGGATGGGTCGAAGTGGCTGCAAACCATTATCGCACCGACTATGACCTCGGCGCGCACGCGAAGGCCACGGGCAAGGATTTGACGGCGATGCTCGACTCCGGCGAAAAAATAACCCCGCACGTGTGGGAGATTTCCGAGGGCATCGACCGCACGATGTTCTGCGTGCTCATGCAGGCGTACGCGGACGACAATGAGCGCGGCTGGGAATGGCTGAGGTTGGAGCCGAAGGTGGCGCCTTACGCTGCGGCGGTGTTCCCTCTCGTTTCGAAGGACGGGCTGGATGAGAAGGCGAGGGAAGTGCACGCCGCGCTCGCGAAATGCTTCGACGTCCTGTTCGACAAGCCCGGCAGCATAGGAAAGCGCTACGCGCGCGCCGACGAGATAGGAGTGCCTTTCTGCGTGACGATTGACTATGACACCATCGAGGACGGCACTGTGACGATACGCGACCGCGACACTGCGACGCAGAGGCGCGTGAAGATTGACGAGCTACAGACCGCGCTATGGAATCTAGTGTTTTGCAGCGCTGCATTCGAGAAAATCGGGAAAGAAATCACTTCTAAAAAGAAAGAATAAAGGAATTTTCACGGGTCTAAAAATATTTGGTTTTCTACCAGTCCTTTCTTGAAGACAAGGACACCGGGTTGACTTAACTCCTCTTTGGCTTCTTCGTAAATCTGACGGTATGTTTTGTAGTTTTGATAGATTCCCAAAATGTTCTCGTTCCAGGGATTCGTCATTGGGGTTCTTTCTCCGCAAAAGTAGTTCTTAATCAACTTTCCGAGAGTGCCTAGCAATGCTAACCCCTGTGTATCTTGGCATACTTGGGCGTCAGGACGAGGAAGTCCTCGTCCACGCCGATGATGTCGCCGTCCATCGCCGCAACGGTCTTCTTCAGCTTCTCGACGGACCGCTTCAGCTCGCTCAGGTCGCGGTGCCGCAGTCCGCCGATGTTCAGAAACACGATGTTGCCCTCGCGCAGCAGGTACTGGATCCTGTCCGTGTCCATGAGGTCCTTCAGCGTCTCTACGCGGATGTTGACCTCGCTGCTCTCGTTGAACGCCGCGCTGTCCAGCTCGACGAAATCCGGCTGCTCGGCGGGGTTGCCGCCCCCGATCGGAATCTTGAAAGCCATTGTATCGCCTCTCCTTGCAAGCAAAAACGCATTCGTATACTATTAGCTGGAGTTTCAAACTTAAATAAATTGAACCCGGGCGCCCGCAGGCTATTCGAGGCCGCGCCTCAGCTGCTCGAGCATGCTGACCACGTTCCATATCTGCGTCCTGGTGTACATGGGCATGTTCGGGTCGTTTATTATCTCGTCCAGGGTGCCGACGGCCGTGCTGACCTTGAGCTCGTCCGAGGTCGCGCCCTCGATCACGGCGCGCGCCTGCTCCGCCGCGGCGCGTATGTTCTTAGGAACGGTGCGGTCGCCCAGTATCTGGCCGAGTATCTCGAGTATCGGTGAAAAATCCAGGTTCTTCTGATCCGCCACAATCAACACCGTCCTTCGTCCAGTCCATTCGCATCCACGTTTTGCCTTTTATTTATTTCATCATGCTTTTGAGCTTTCCCTGCAGCTCGACGAGCCTGTCCGTCAGCCGCTTCTCGGCCGCGTCCATGCCCTTGACGCGCACCTCGATGTCCTCCTTCGACTCGGCGAGCTCCTTCTTCAGCTCGGCCGCGGGCTTGCGCACCATTATGGCGCCGGTTATCTTGTACGCCTCGCCGTCCTTGCTCTTCTCCAGCTCCTCGACCGCGCGGTCGATCTCCATGACCGCGACGTTCAGGCTCTCCTTCTGCATGAGCAACTGCTGCAGCTGCTGCTGCATCATCTGGAACTGCGCGACAAGCACGTTCGGGTCGTTCTCGGCCGCGTGCACGTGGCCTTCGTGGTCGTGCCCGTCGTGCGAGTGCCCTTCATGATCGTCGTGCTTGTTCTCCTTCGCCATGACGCATCAGCTCATTTTATCTCGGCAGCCTGCTCCAACATCGAAACTATTGAGATGTATGAATTTATAATCGCTTTCAGGAGGCTTAACTTCTCCGAGCGCAGCGTTATCACGAGCGCGCCCTTCTCGACCTTCAGCTCCGTTCGCGCCTCGTCGTCGTTCTTGATGTCAGGCTCGAGCGACTTCTCCGCGGCCGCAGGATCCTTGCATTCGAAACGCAGCCGCACTTCGTGCATGCTAGATGATTATGCGCCACAGGATTTATATTCTCTGCGAGATTATCTTCAGTTTTTTTCCGGCAATTCAGTCAACGCTTCTTCGGCTCGTTTCAGGTCGGCCAGTTCGCCAAAATTTTCTCCAAGTCTTCCATAACAGCCGGCCAGAGTGCCAAGGTCCTCCCCAATTCTTCCGAATTGTTCGGCAAGCTCGCCCGAAAGTTTTAATTGTTCTAAGAGTTGTTGCTTTATGTTGGCGTAGCCATATCGCATTTTGACGATATAAGGTATCGTTCTGTCCTCGAACTTATCGACCACTTCTTTGAATTTTTCGGCGAACTCGCCTTTGCCTACGCAGTATAAGCGTTTTTCGCCTTCCGCTGACAGTATGCCCAGTAACGTCATGTAATGCGAATACACGTCCACATTCTGCTTTCCGTAATTTTTCAACGAAGATATGAGATGTTGATGGTCCGGCTTCACGCCTCTGTTTTCGGCGATGTAAACATGCATGAAAATCGACTTTGCGCAATCGCTTTCGAGCAGCGTTTCGAACGTCAGCCATCCGAATCCGGAACGAGAAATCATAATTCATTTTAGGCCGATGTGACTTAATAGCCTATCTCGCCTGCACGCGCTTGACCATGTCGGGCCGCACCTTCGCGAGTATCCGCGCCCCGCAGTACGGGCAGCGGACCGTGCCATCGAGCTTAGGAATCAGCTTCTTGCACTTTACGCACTTGTACATACAATCACTATGCCCGCAATCCGGATATAAGCCTTAGTGGCCCTCGGTGGACTTCGTGGTCGGCCTGTACGCCTGCCCCGCGAACTTGGTCCCGCACTTGCGGCACTTCCAGATGCCGGAGGACTCGCGCTTGACGTACACCATGGCGCACCTGGGGCACTTGTACCTGGCGTTCTTGCTGCGCTCGGCCGCGCTCGTCAGCGATTTTATGCGCTTTCCGTAGCGCTCGCCGAACCTTCCCGCCGAACCTATCTTTCCCCTGCTCTTCGCCATGACAACCAACCCTGTATCTGCATTCTACTTCTTTAATATCTTGAACCCCTGCTTCGCCGGTCCGGCGGAGAGCATCTCCAATATCTCCTTCAGCTGCGCGTCGCTCATCTGCGCCTTCAGCTTGCCGGCCTCGTACAGCTGTATCAGGTACAGCTCGATCTGCGACGCCAGGTCGGGCTTGACCATGCGCACGCGGTTCATCCGCTCGCGCGCGGCCTTGTCGAGCACGTTCTGCAGGAGCGTCCTCTTCATCTGCTCCGCGCGCGCGACATCCGCAGGCGTCGGCTGCGAACCGTACCCGCCGTTCGACATAACTACCATCCCCGAGGTTCAGACGGCGCTCAGGCCGTGCGCGAGGTTGTCCAGGAACTTCTGGCCCTTCGGCGTCAGCTTGCGGCCCTCGGCCTTCTTCGCCTTCTCCACGAAGCCCGCGGCCTCGAGCTGCTGCAGCAGCTTCCTCAGCCCCGACCCGGCGCCTATCCTCGAACGCGCCGGCGCGGCCCCCCTGCGCTTGCGGCCGCCGTAGAACGTGCGGAGCTTCTGGACGCCCACGGGGCCGTCCAGATACAGCCGCCTGAGCAGGCTCGCGCCGCGGATGTACCAGAAGTCATGCTGCTGCGGCGGACGCTGGCGGGCGACGCTGCTCTTGGCGAAAGCCGCCCATGCCGGAGGCTGGATTTCCGTGACCTTCTTCAGCTCCTCCTTCACCGCAGCCACCAACCTGGCCGCGTCCACGTCCCTTGCTCCGACCATGCAAAATACCTTACCAATACCTTTCTCCGTTAAATCTTATTAATCTATGGTATGTGACATACCCCACGGCTAAAGCGTGTGGGCTTCTTGCTTCATCGACGGAACTACTGTTCCATCTCCACGAGCGTTACTTCCCGTCTGCCCGACGGTAGCTTTCATTTATTGTATCGCGGTAGTTCATATATTTTCCTATGTGTCCGCTTTCATCCCACCCCTGAAAGATGTGGGATTTCCCGCTCACACGGGTTAAAAATCCGGGAAAACGACGGCGCGCGTCAGTGCGCCGACAGCATCACGTATGCCGTGCCGGTTATCGTCAGGACGAAGCCGCCGATGATGAGCAGCACGATCAGCATCGATATCGTAAAGCCGTTCAGCTTGTCGCAGAACGGCAGCGCGCTCTCGCCGGACTTGCATTGCGTGGCCAGCTGCTCGAGGCTGTGGAATATGAAGAACAGCGCGAAAGCTGCGATGAATATCGTCGCAAGCCCCATGTAGACGTACATGCCCATGATCAATCGCCCCGGCGCGGCGGCCGCCTATAGATTCTATCGCAGCCGGGGCACTTAATCGTTGCGCCGCGGCCGGCAGGCAGCAGCGCGCCGCAGCTCTTGCAGAACACGCGCTTCCACTCCGGCGGGAGGCGGACGTTGTAGCGCATCCCGATCTTGCGCGCCAGCAGCGCATAGCGGCGGCTGCGGTCCGGATGCGTGCGCGCCTCCTTCTTCGCCAGGCGCAGCAGTATCTCCATCCGCTCCTTCGCGATCCCCGTCTGGTACGCCGGCCTCTGGCCGCGCGGGCGTTCTGACATAATAATAATTCATCTAGTCTCTAAAAGTGCCTTTCGCTCAGGAGAGTTCCATACCAGGGACGCTGTCTCTGAGCGCGTCCGTGACAAGCCCAGAAAAATATCGGCCATCCTTCAGATAGCATGCGACAAGCTCTCTTATGTCCCTTTCTACGTGTTTTGGATAACGAGAGTTGAAGTAAAGATCGCTTGAAAGATGGGCGTTGTTGTCCCTTATTAGGCTCTTTATCAATGATGGTTCCAGTTGACGCACGCAGCAGTAACCCACTATCGATGCAATCGAATCCATGGTGGCGAGTTCCAAATTCTCCACAGGCGCGTCGTCCGGATACGAACCTTCAAGTTTTCCCCCTTTAAGGTCGGCTTTTATGAGTTCCTTGTGCCAGACGCCTTTTCCTGCCGGAGCGACGGCGTAGCGTCTGTTACGTCCGTCAACAAAGTAGTTTTTCATTTTCATATAGCCGTCCATTACAAATTCCTGCACCCGATACGCCAGACCTTCGCACCAGACCAACTTCTTGTAGTAATCCACTAGCTTATTCTCGTCCAAAAGCATCTCGTCCAAGATACCTCTATCTATAGCCTCCCTTCTCGGAGTGCTGTTGTACGCGCCGTTGCTCAACTTCCAGTGAATGGCGTGCGTACCCTCGTGTGAGAAGCTAGTAAAGAACGTGAGTTCGCCGAATCTTTCTGCGGAACCGAGCGTTATTATGTACTCGTGGTCGTTAAAAAAACTCCTGCCGTAATTATCTATCCTTATTCCAGGCAATGGCACTTCGGACGGATTGGATCCAAGTTGCTGTAGCATATTGTTCCAAAAAAGCTTGGTGAGCTTAGGCGGTTCGTATCCCGAAACCATAGAGTAAGGATTACCAGAGAAAGATTTAAGATTGGTGTGGGATCGCTGGGATTTGAACCCAGATCACGAGCGTGCCTTGCGCGATGCGCACCCAAGGCTCGAGTCCTAACCAAGTTAGACTACGATCCCCTCAAATTTCATTTCGCAAGCGGCGTATAAAAGCGAATGGGGAAGCCGGGATTTGAACCCGGGTCCTAGCCACCCCAAGGCCAGATCCTAGACCAAGCTAGACTACTTCCCCGGAACAATTATAATGGGCGCTTTTACTTCATATTAGCTTTGTCCAGCAGCGTTGAGAGGTATGCGCGGCCGAACTCCGTGAGCGCGTACGTGGCGCAGCTGTCGTCCACGATCTCCAGGAACACGAGCACGTCCATGCAGTCCTTCAGCTCGCGCTTCCTGCGGAAGCCCATGTCCATGAACAGCCGGTCGTTGTAGAACTCGAGCATCGGCACGCTCCCGGCGCCGGACATGAACTCTATCGCGTTCGCATAAGGCACGGGCGGGTTATTGAACTGCCTGTAGGCCAGCTCCTCGTCGGCCTCGGTCTCGATCCTGGTTTCGCCGAGCTTCCGATAACCTAAGACCTCCGGAAGCACCTCCTCCGCGAAAAGGGACGGCAGCGCCCCGTACAGGTGGATTTTGTCGGCTGCGGCTCCAGAAACCTTCTTAATCCGCTCCTCGTCCCATCCCAGTATCCTTGCCACTTCGTCGTTGCCGAAGTCCTGGTTCTTGAATTTCAGCAAGAGCCGCTCGTCCTCCGTGAAGCTCTCCTCGTACGGCATGCGCATCAAATGTAGTAAATAAGGCGAATTATTTAAACCCTTCAGCATCTGCGGCGCCAAACTACTTTTTGTTGAGAGACGAAGTAATATTATGGCTTACGAGACCGTCATCGGCCGCAACCGCGCCGACCTGGAGAAGTTCGGCAACGCGACCGCGGGCTTCATCGGAAAACACATCGTGGGCATGGGCGAGGACGCGCACCTGACGACCAAGGTGCTGATGGACTTCATGAAGCCGCACATGGTACTGATAACCGGCAAGCGTGGTACGGGCAAGTGCCTGCATGGGGACACCCTGGTCACATTGGACAACGGGCTTGCAGTGCCAATCAAGGATTTGGAAAGATACGAACAGGATGTATGCGGGTTGGATGTGGGGCTCAAGGTAAGGCCGCTGCATAAGGGCGCTTTTTTCAAACGGACAACGAACAGGATGCTGCGAATCACGTTGAGAAGCGGCCGGGAGATCAAGCTCACGCCGGAGCACCCGCTGCTGACGGTCGCGGGCTGGATTCCTGCAAAGGACATCCCTGCCGGTGGAAGGATTGCGACGCCGAGGAAGATTAGGACGTTCGGAGACGCGCCGATGAAAGAGAACGAAATAAAGATCCTGGCGTATCTGATCGCAGAAGGGCATACCGCGAATTCCTACGTCATTTTCAGCAATATGGACAGCGATATCTGCGACGATTTCTTTGAGAGCGTGATGGAGTTCGACAGCGGACTGAAGATATCGGAGCATGGAAAACATGGGTGCTACAGGATATCGAAAAGCGGGAAGCGTTCGGGGGCGAATGGGCTAGGCGGCGCAGCCGCCGGGACATCGGCAAGGGGTCGCGCGAAACCTACTTCGTTGAAGGTCTGGCTCGAAGGTTCGGGTGCATACGGGAGGTTGTCCAAGGAGAAGACCATACCGGACTGCGTATTCAGGCTTCCGGCTCACCAGCTGGCATTGTTCTTGAACAGGCTGTTCAGCTGCGACGGCAGCATATACAAAAGGAAGGCCACCCACGGCGGATATTGGGAAGCTTCATACAGCACCAGCTCCGAGCGGCTGGCTCGCCAGATGCAGCACCTCCTATTGAGGTTCGAAATACTTTCCAGACTCAGACGGAAGAAGACCAAGTGCAACGGGAAGGAATTCGACACCTTCGAACTCGTCATAATGTCCGGCAACGTCCTGAAGCTCGTCGATTCGATCGGCTTCTTTGGAAGGAAACGCAAAACGCAGGAAAGGTTCCTTGGCGAGGCTGCGAATATCTTGCGGAAATCGAACGTGGACACGATTCCGAAGGGATTGTGGTCGCTGTACCGGCCGCGGAATTGGGCCGAAATCGGACGGAAACTCGGATACTCCATTCCGAAAGGCATGCAGACGAGCGTCAATTACAGTCCGACAAGGCAGAAGCTTCTCAGTATCGCGCAGTTGGACGGCAGCGAACAGATGTCGCTTTTGGCGACGTCCGACATCTTCTGGGACGAGATAGCGAGCGTGGAGGAGCTTATGGGCGAGTTCACAGTCTACGACATTTCCGTCCCAAGTCATCATAACTTCGTTGCCAACGACATTATCGTCCATAACAGCTACGACGCTGCCGTGATCGCGGAGGAAATCTCGCGGCTGCCCGAGGACAAGCGCCGCGGGCTGGCCGTCGTCTTCATAGACACGATGGGAATTTTCTGGAGCATGAAGGCGCCGAACGACCAGCAGGCCGAGCTTCTCCGCGAATGGAACCTCGAGCCGAAGGCGACCGAGAACGTGCGCATGTTCGTGCCGTACGCGCAGATCGACGAGTACTCGAAGGCGGGGCTGCCGGTGGACGGCGGGCTGAGCATAGCCCCGCACGAGTTCTCGGCCGAGGAATGGCGCTTGGCGTTCGGACTGGGCGCGATCGAACCGGCGGGCGTCGCAATCGAGAAGACCGTGAACGCGCTGGCCGACGCCGGCGGGGCTTTCACCATCGACGACATGATCGACAAGGTGCGCGACGACCCGGAGATAGGCGCGGACGTGCGGGACGCGCTGGCGAACATGCTTACAGTTGCGGCGAAGTGGGGCGTTTTCGGCACCGAGGGCACGAGCATCGACGACATCGTCGTGCCCGGCACCATAACGGCCGTGGACGTTTCGCGGCTGCGCTCCGGAGAGGCGTGGAGCGTGCGGAACTTCATCGTGGCAATCCTCGCGCGCAAGATATACCAGCGCAGGCTGATGGCTCGCAAGGAGGAGGAGACGGCGAAGCTCGGCATGTCGGACGAGCGCGGCGCGAAGAAAACGTCGTTCCCGATGGTGTGGCTTATTGTGGATGAAAGCCACAACTTCGCCTCCTCAGGCCAACCTACGGTTTCCACGGAGCCGCTGACGACGATAGCGAAGCAGGGCCGCGAGCCCGGCATAAGCCTCGTGATGATAACGCAGATGCCCAACAGGCTGCACCAGGACATACTCTCGCAGTGCGACATCGTGTTCGCGCACAGGCTGACGAGCCGCGACGACGTGGAAGCCCTTCATTCCGTCATGCAAACTTACGTGCCCAAGGAGCTGCAACAATACATAGACGAGCTGCCGCGGCAGCCGGGCGCGTGCGTGATACTCGACGACAACCTCGAAAAGATTTTCAAAGTGCAGATACGGCCGAGGCTATCGTGGCATTCCGGCTCTACCGCGACGATCGTCTAACGCCGTTTTCACTTCAACGATTCCATTATTTTTTCGATGCGTTCCTTACCATGGAGGGCTGCGGCCTCGTCCACGAGGTTCGTGTACTCGAAGACGAGCGGAATGCTTTCCAGCCTTTCCCTGCCTATGATTTTGAAATGCCGCGCGAAATCGATTTCGCCAGTGCCGACCGCGTGGTGATCCTCGCCGTCCACGATGTCGTGCAGGTGCACCTCGAACACCCTGTCCTTGAAGAGGGCGGTAAAATCGTACGGGTCGTAGCCGTTCGCGGCCGCGGTGCGGTGCAGGTGTCCTACGTCGAGCAGCAGCCCGAACATCTTAGAGCCGAACCTCGAGAAGACCTCGTCGAACTCGTTCGGGGTCTTCGGTATCGGGTTCCACGCGCCGTCGGGCGCGATCTCCAGCGCAAGCTTCACGCCTGCGTCCTCGGCAATCGCGACCAACCGCTCCAGCACGACGAGCATGCCAGTCATCGCCTTCTCGCGCGTCATGCCGCCTTCCATCACGAGCTCCTTGAAACCGCCGCGTCCGGCCTCGCCCCAGCCCACGTGGCCGCAGTACCCGCCGTGCAGCCCCACGACGTCGGCGCCGATATCCTTCGCCAGGCCGAACATGCCCGACACGGCCCCGACTATCCTCGCGTGCTCCTTCGCGTCGGCTATGTTCATCGCGTAGCTCTTCTGCACTGGCGGGAAGAGCGCGTGCACTGTGAAGAGCATGTCCGGATGTTTTTTGTGCAGCTCGATCACGGTGCCAACGGCGTCCGGCTCGTACTTGTGGCCCGCGCCAACCTCGACCAGGCCGAAGCCGAGCTCGAAGCAGCGTTCGATGGACTGGCGGATGCCCAAGCCGCGCGTCGCCATCCACGTGCTCGACATGCCGATCATGAGAAACGCCATCCGCTCCTACGCGTACGCTAGGATTTTCGTTATCGTGCCGATGCCTTTCGTCTTGCCTTCGCGAAAAACGAGCTTGTCGCCATCCTGCAGGAACTGCGGCTTGTAGCGGAACGTCATCCGCACCCGTCCGCTCTCGCCGGCCTTCAGGTAGCGCTTGTTCACCAGCGTCAGCTTCACGCTTTCCGCGACGGTGTTCGTGTGCAGCACGGGCTCGTAGCCGGTCGCGATGCGCGTCGGGTGGTTCAGCACGAGCACCTCCGCTTCGAACGAACGCACGGCCCGCGGCTTTATGCTCGCGTCGCACAGAATCATGCCGCGCTCAACGTCCTCGAAGCGCACTCCCTTCAGCGCAACGCCCACGACCAGTCCGGCGTTCGCCTGCTCCAGGCGGTGGTAGTGCATCTCTATGCTTTTTGCCTTCGCTTCGGAGAAATGACCCTCCTTGTCCGGTCCGATTATCAGCTGCGCGTCCGAGGTCAGCACGCCCTGCTTGATAGTGCCGCTGACCACGACGCCTGCGCCCGTTATGTTGTACGCGCGGTCGATGAACATCAAAAACGGCTTGTCGAGCGCCTTCTTTCGTTCGGGCAGCATGCCAAGCAGGCTGTCCAAAAGCGCATAGCCCTCGAGCGTTGCCGCGCTCGTGCGCAGCACAGGCACGACGGTCTGCATCTTGTCCACTATAACAGCGATGTCCTCCTCCTTGCGTATCGCGTACGGCACGCGGCCGACGTTCTTCAGCAGCTCGTCTATCTGGCGTTCGACGTTGGCCATCTTCGCCTCCTGCGCCCGATCGACCTTCGTCACGCAGATGATGATAGGCAGGTCCATCGCCAGCAGCAGCCCGAGGTGCTCGCGCGTTATGTGCGTCACGCCGTCGTCCGCCGCCACGACCAGCAGCCCGTAGTCGATGTTCTGCCCCACGAGGCCGCGGATGGTTGTTTTTTGCCAGTTTTCATGCCCAACTGTGTCGACGAAGCTGACGAGCTTGTCAGCCTCGGCCACGACCTTCGCGCGCTCGCGCTTGTCGAGCGGGTTCTTGAAATGCAGAGGCTTGCCTGCCTTGAAGCCGTAAAGCGCGAAGTGCAGGTCGGCGCTCAGTCCGTGCTCGATTTCGTGCGGCAGCGTGTCCATGTATAGCCACGACTTGCCGTTCGTGTCCGGACGCCCGGTCATAAGACAGGCAATCAAAGTGCTCTTCCCTGCGTTGACATGACCAGCCGACGCGACTATAATATGTTGCTTAACAGGCTTGCTGTCACGCACTATGATCACGCGCCCGATGAACTTTCCGTCGCCGTTCTCCGAGAACTTCTCGACCTTGGACATGCGCGCGCCGTTCTCCACCGCAACCGCCTTCAGCACATTCAGCGTCTCCTCGAACTCGATGTCCGCCAGCCCGACGGCTTTTCCGTTGTCGTCGACGCCGATGATGTACACCGCCTCGCCCTTGCCCAGTTCGAGCGTGTAGCGCATCTGCGCGGCCAGGTGCTGGCGCTTGTCGTCCTTCAGGTGCACGGCCGGAGTGAGCCGCTCCTTGAACTCGATGTTCTTGTTCTCCTTGCGCGGGATTGATATCCGCTCGTTCGACAACGGTACCATGCTCGTCACTTCGCCTGCATCGCTTAATTACAAAAGGAAACGCAGCTAAAATAGCTTATCGTTCGGCCGATTTCAGAAGCTCTTCATCCAGTCGATTCCGCCCACGGCGTTCTCCGCGCGAGCCTGCCCGTCGCCTTCGAGGATGCGCTGCACGATTGCGGCCGTCTCGGCGGCGTCGCGCCTGGTCGTGTCGACCTCGAACACGGTGCCGATTTTGTGCATCAGCATCGCCTCCTCGGTTATCACGCCCATCAGTTCCGCCTCGGCGTTCTCCGTCACCTTGGTCGGCCAGTCGTACTTGCCCTTCAGCCGCGCCTCGAGCGCCTTGGGCTCGCAACGTAGTATGACGACCAGGTCCGCGTTCAGCAGGTGCGCGAAATGCCCTTCCATGACGATGTTCGCGTGCTTCGCCGCGAGCTCCTTCAGCGCCGCGCGCAGTTTAGTTATGCCGACGATCTTCGAGTGCCGCTTGTCGTCGTAGCCGACCTGCGCGCCGGTCTTCTTGACAAGGTCGTTCAGCCTGACGAGCTTGTATTTTTCCGCGGCCTTCTTGACGTTTTTGTTCAGGTTCTTAACCAGTATTTCCGCGACGCTCGTCTTTCCCGTGGCTGGCGTTCCAGAAATTCCAATGATTGTCATTTTGCCACCAGTCCTCTATTTAGTTTTTATTGTTATTTTAACTTAGTTCTCAGCGGAACTCAGCGGAAGCGAACTATCGAAACGGTATTAAGATATAAAATTCAAAAGTAAATCGTTAAAAATGTGCCGGCTACGGGTTCGCAGCGGCACAAACTTCATTCATTGCTGCTCCTCTTCGTAGGAATTGGGCGCATTCGCCTATAAAAAGTAGATGGTAAAAATGGAAAATATCAAATTGAGGGAGACTGCAAGACGCTATGAAATTTCTCCAAAAGTTATCAATGGTATTGATAAGTTTTTTAGAAAAGAAAAAGCGATAACTTTAACAGATGCTATGAAATTTTTAGGAAAAAGTAAAACCACAAGCAGCAAGGCGTTGAGCGCATTAGGGGAATTAAGAAACGATGTTGTAAAAGTAGATTTAGAGGCCATAAATTCGATATGGTATTCTAAGGGGTATGAAGATTTTGCAATCAACAAATATCCAATGCTGTTTACGAATTTATTTGAATGGTCGGATCTTTTTAAAAATTTCAGATTGATGTTTGGCATAACGGCAGGCGAATTTTCTAATATGCTAGGTATAAATTGCTCTATCTATAGGAACATAGAGCAAAAAAGGAAAAAGATTAAATTGTTGTACATAAAGGCATTGTTGGAGTTTTTCATAAAAATGAAAAACAACGATGTGCGGAGATTATTGTTCCATTCTAGGACTAGAAAATATTTCAGCTCGTTTGAAATGCTCACTCTTCGCATAATACGGAAAAGGTTAAAAATCAGTACAAAATCAATCGCAAAAGACCTCAATTGTATGAACCAATACGTTAGTGTTATCGAAAGAGGAACTTCTACCCCCAAAAAGGAAACTATTTCAAAATATAGAGAAATCCTTCGAAAAAGAGCAAAATCATCTGGGCTATCATGGAATATGTTAGAAAAAGACGTTGGGAAGGAGATAAAAAACGAGAAACGAATATGGGAAAGGGCTCGACAATATGAAAAGATAATAAACATTAGAGACCGAAAGGGTCCAGGAGCTTCATTTGAGCAACGTGTATTCAAAATCTTAACTGGGAAGATGAACTTCGACGACGTTTTCACGAATGTTATCCTTTCAACGCCATTTTTGGATTATCAGAGAGAAGCGGATATCTTCGCAGTAAAAGCGATAGGTTCTATAAACGGGAAAAAGTTAGTTTACGATACAATAGTCGAGTGTAAAAGTCGAAATTCTCCTCCAAAGGACTTTATGCTCCATGCCCAAGAACTCAAATCCGCCAAGGATGCCCTGGGTGTTTGTTCGGCAATCCTTATTACCGATGCCAAAGTTTCCGACTATATAAAGGCAAAAATAAATAAATCGGGTATTATATTCTTTGATAGGACTGATTTAATAAGGATTGGTTATGACAAAAGGAATTTGGGCAGAAATATACAGGCCGCACAGCCTTAAGGAGGTCGTAAATCAAGTCCATGTAGTTGAAAGATTAAAGTCCTTCGTAAAGGAAGGCGAAATCCCTCATATGATTTTTGCAGGCCCCGCCGGGACAGGCAAGACAACTTGTGCCATCGCTACAGCAATGGACTTGTTTGGCGAAAACTGGAAAGAATATTTTCAGGAAACCAATGCTTCCGATGAAAGAGGGATAGACACCATAAGAATGCGTATAAAGGAATACGCGAGAACGAAACCCATAGGAACCAAATTTAAGATAGTTTTTCTTGATGAGAGCGATGCCCTCACGAAGGACGCTCAGAATTCACTTAGGAGAATAATGGAAAAATACACAAACGTAACTCGATTTATTTTTTCCTGTAACTATAGCTCTCGTTTGATACCGCCAATTCAGTCAAGATGCAGTTTGTTCAGGTTCAAATTGCTATCAAAAAACGACACATTTACATACCTTGGGAGGATTATCAAAGGTGAAAGGTTAAACGTCAGTGAAGGCGCTTTGGGAGCGATATACACGATATGCGAAGGTGATTTAAGAAAAGCAACTAATGTTTTGCAAGCATGCACTTCTTTTGACAAGAAAATAACCGAGGAGCTCGTATACGAGATTGCGTCGCGCGCCAAGCCAGCGGATGTGAAGGTCATGATGGAACTGGCGCTCGCGGGCAACTTCGCAGCCTCGCGAAAGAAGCTGCAGGATCTGCTGTTCATGCAGGGCCTGTCCGGGGAGGATGTCATCCGCGAGATGCACAGGCAGCTGGACGACGTGAAGGCGGACGAGCGCACGAAGGCGGAGCTCGTTGCGAAGGTCGGCGAGTACGAGTACCGCATAAGCCAGGGCGGGAACGACCTGGTGCAGCTGGAAGCGCTGCTCGCGCAGCTCATGCTGTGCGCGAAGCGCTGATTTCGATTTTTCATGCTAGTCGAAAAGTACAAACCCAAACGCATAGACGACATCGTCGGTCAGCGTGAAGCCATACTGAAAATCTCGAAATGGCTCGGCTCGTGGAAGCGCGGATGCAAGGCGCTGCTGCTGCACGGTCCGACCGGCACGGGCAAGACGGCGCTCGTGCACGCGCTCGCGGCGCAGCGCGGCGACGACCTGATAGAGATGAACGCGTCGGACTACCGCTCGGCCAAGCAGATCGCGGAGAGCATCGGACTCTCGGTGGAGCAGCGAAGCCTCGTGAAGCGCGGGAAGATATTCCTCATCGACGAGATCGACGGCCTGTCGGGCAACTCGGACCGCGGCGGGGTCGCGGAGGTCGTGAAACTTATCGCACGGTCGGCGTACCCGATAATACTCACGGCGAACGACGCGAAGGCGGGCAAGCTGAAGGCGCTGAAGAAGTCGAGCGTGCCCGTGGCGATGAAGCCGCTGGCCGACCTGGACGTCGAGCGGCATCTGGGAAAGGTCGCGTCGAAGGAGAAGATTGCCATCGAGCCGAACGCGCTGCACGAGATCGCGCGGATGGCGAAGGGCGACATGCGCGCCGCGATGAACGACCTCGAGTCGCTGGTGC
>Ga0315273_10000742_pt1 | contig 35221 bp, 40 predicted proteins | sample YL17G02_0_MG_FD_205753 | JGI IMG/M metagenome (GOLD analysis project Ga0315273, IMG submission 205753) | Sediment microbial communities from Yellowstone Lake, YNP, Wyoming, USA - YL17G02_0 | ecosystem: Environmental > Aquatic > Freshwater > Lake > Sediment | place: USA: Wyoming | collected...
TTAATTAAAGGGTTTAAATGATTATATTTAAGTTATTGATAATTATATATATATTACTTTTGCCATCATTGGCTTTTGCCTGGGGCCCTTTGACACACACATACCTTGGAAGCGAATTGTTTTCATTAGGCGCACTACTTCCTGCAGGCCTCTTTAAGATTATCAAAAAATACAGAAAAGATTTCATATATGGGAATCTTATGGCTGACATTATCGTTGGCAAGAAATACCTTCCAGACCACAAGAACTCTCACAACTGGGATTTCACCTTTGATCTTTTGAAGGCAGCCGAGACAAAGCAGCAAAAGGCATTTGTATATGGATATATGAGCCATCTTGCTGCAGATACCGTTGCTCACAACATCTATACTGTAAATAAAAAGAATATAAGACATACTTTACTCGAAATGAAGGCTGACTGCATTATTGACAAGAAATACTGGCAGCAGGTAAGGGAGATAGACCGCAATATACAGATTAGAAACGATATCTTCCTCGAAAATTACATAGAAAGGTGCATTTTTTCATTTAAAACAAACAAAAGGATTTTAAAGGGCATGGCTTTTCTCACCATATGCTATCCGGAAAAAGTAGGGGACTTCCTCGATAGAAATGTTGTCACTTACATGCCTGTCAGGGAGACAATAGAGAAACTGCATCAGGAATCGCTTGATAAAATAATTGACCTGTTTCAGAACTGGGAAAAATCTGAGGTTGTAAAAGTAAATCCGAGCGGCAACATGCACAGGAGAAGATTCTTAAAGAATAACTTTAATGCATTTCTGTATAAGCCTGTTAAATTGAGGAATTATTATATTTTTAAAAATAAGAAAAGGGCCGGTATAAAGCGGGTTAAGGACATTTGATACTCTGACCGAGCTTATCCCTGCCGAATGGGGATAGTATCCTGAGGTCTTTTATTATCTTTGGCATAATCTCTGTTACTTTATCTATCTCGTCTTCTGTATTGTATCTGCTTAATGAAAATCTGATTGAGCCATGTATTGCGGTAAACGGCACTCCCATCGCCCTGAGAACATGAGATGGTTCAAGAGATCCCGAAGTACAAGCCGAGCCTGATGAGGCGCAGATGCCGTATTCGTTGAGTCTAAGGAGTATCGCTTCTCCTTCAACGTACTCAAAACTCAGGTTTGTGGTATTCGGCAGTCTGCTGTTTACATCTCCGTTGATCCTGACATCAGGGCATGACTGCAAAAGCGAATTCTCAAGTTTATCCCGCAACCGGGTTAAATATACGACTTCTTCATCGAGATTCTTCAGGGCAAGTTCACATGCCTTGCCAAGTGCTATGATTGACGCCACATTTTCAGTGCCGGCCCTCCTCCCTCTCTCCTGATGTCCCCCGATAAGATAGGGATGAAACCTTGTGCCTTTTCTCACGTACAGAGCCCCTATGCCTTTGGGAGCATGCAGCTTATGACCTGAAAGTGACAGCATGTCAACAGGGAGTCTCTTGACATCTATGGGTATCTTCCCAACGACCTGAACAGCATCAGTATGAAACAGTATTCGCCTTTCCCTGAGTATTTCTGCGATTTCCGGTATGGGGAAGATATTCCCAACCTCGTTATTAGCATACATAATAGATACTGCCACTGTATCATCCTCAATCGTATTCAATAAATCACTGACCTGTAATTGTCCATAGTTGTTAACAGGTAGATATGTAACCCTGAAGCCTTTTCGTGCAAGATGCTTGCAGAAATTCAGAACAGCGGGGTGCTCAACCCTTGTTGTGATGATATGCTTTTTTTGGGGATATGACTCAACAGCGCTCATTATTGCTGTATTATCACTTTCTGTGCCAGAGCTCGTGAAAATTATCTCTTCAGGCTCTGCGCCTATCAGTTGTGCAACCCTGTACCTTGCCTCTTCAACCTTTCTGTGGAGCTGACCGCCAAAGGTATGCATGCTTGAAGGGTTGCCATAATATTCACTGAGGTATGGAATCATCTCCTCAAGAACTTCAGGAGCTACAGGGGTTGTTGCATTATTGTCAAAATATATCGTGTTCATTGCGCCTCTATAACTATATCATCGTTTACAAGCTCTCTGAGTTTTGCCTCGACACCATTGATTGTTACACCTGCCATAGCGCATCCGGTGCACATACCGCGCAGGGCAATGATAACCCTGTTGCCGTCTATGTCAATGAGTTCGATGTCTCCTCCATCTGCCTGTAATCCCGGCCTTATTTCCCGCTCGATAATCTCCTGAATAAGGGCTATCTTTTGAAGGTTTGTAAGTTTTTTGGGCTTGACAGGTTTTTCCGGAGCCTTCAAAGACCATATATCTCTGAGAATAGCCTCTATATCAGGCCTGCAGTCACCGCAGCCTCCTCCGGCCTTTGTGTAATCGGTAATTTCATCAACTGTAGTCAGATGATTTTCTATCGCAACCTTTCTTATCTTTTCCTCTGTAACATTGAAACACTTGCAGAGAACCTTGCCTTCTTCTTCAACAGCTATCGGTATCCCCTTATAATTTGCAATAGCAGCCTCAAGGGCCTCTCTTCCCAGGACTGAGCAGTGCATCTTCTCCTGGGGCAGACCGCCGAGGAATTCTGCGATATCCTGATTTGTTACCTGAATCGCCTCATCAATTGTCTTTCCTTTAATAAGTTCAGTCAGTGCGGATGAGCTTGCGATTGCACTCGCACAACCGAATGTCTGGAATTTCGCATCAGTGATCCTGCTCGTATCTTTGTCAATTTTCAGGGTTAGTTTTAGAGCATCACCGCATACGATACTGCCGACATCTCCTACAGCATCCGGGTTCTCAACTTCACCGATATTCTTTGGTTCTAAAAAGAATTTTTTTACCTTATCTGTATATTCCCACATGGTTAATTTAAACAAAGAGCTGGAATAAATGTCAATTCAATTGCCGGTTCAATTTTACTGCAGAATAATCAATTTACAAGGGAGGACAGAGAGGGGTATATTGTAGTATGCTCATCCCCCTCATCACCATGGGCTTCACATCAATGCTCCTTCAGATTACCGTCCTGCGCCTGCTGCTTTCGACATTTTCAGGAAATGAACTCGATATCGGGATAACATTATCCTTCTGGCTTGTCTATGTTGGCCTGGGAAGTTATATCGGACGCACAATTAAATTTAAATACGCATTTGTGCTTTCTTTTATTGTGATAGGCATCCTGTCATTTCCAACTGCTTTCGCCATAAAAGCAATAAGAACCGTCCTCTCGTTAGATCCCGGTGAATCAGTATCCTTTTCATCAACTATCCTGTCAACAGCGATTATTCTCCTGCCAGTTTGCTTTATGACCGGATTGCAATTTCCCCTTGCTGTTTCATCTTCCGGAGGAAACAATACAGCAGGAAGAGTTTACGGACTTGAGGCGCTCGGAGCCTTTATCGGAGGCATATTGTTCACATTCATAATTTCCGGGAGGATAAGCGCTTTTGAGCTGTGTTTAATGCTCTCTTTAATTAATATACTGGTTGCGATCTATCTTTCAAAAAATAAAATCTTCTTGTTTTTTTTGATTATTCCGTTCTTGTTTTATTTCGGATTTCATAAGACTGCAGCCTCCCTTCCCTGGCACGGCATAGAGGTTTCAAAGACAATAGAATCCAAATATGGAGAAATCGGTGTTATTAAGGTAAGAGAGCAATCGAGCATTTATTCGAACGGGCATCTCATGTTCACGTATCCTGATTCACAGAGCGAGGAGATGAATACACACATGCCAATGGCTTTGCATTCCTCTCCCCTGAATATACTTATCATTGGAGGCTCACCCGGAACAATAAAGGAATTTCTGAAATATCCTATGGATTATATCGATTTTATAGAACTCGACCCGAAAATAGCAGAGGTCTCTCTGAACCTTCTTGATACTGCAGAGGATAGAGATGCTATAAAAGACCGGAGGGTTAGAATAGCAATTGAGGACGCAAGGAGATTCATAAAACGATTGCATAAAGCGACGTATGATTTAATCATTTTAAATCTGCCTCAGCCTGCAACAGCAGGTATCAACAGGTTTTACACAACTGAATTTTTCGATGAGGCAAAGGGTGTTTTGAAGAAAAATGGCATTCTCGCAATATCAATACCACGGTCAACCGGGTATATCGGTAAAAAGATGCAGACATCAGCCGGCTCTGTCTATAACTCACTCAGATCCGTTTTCAGTTTTATCGAAGTAACATCACAGGAATACGGTGGGCTATTTGCATCTGATTCTGTAATTCACACAGAACCTGAAATCCTTGAAAACAGATTTGTTCAGAGGGCAATCAATACACAGCACTTTAATCAGTATATATTCAGAGATGCCTTCTCTCCGCTGAATGCAGAGTATGTCAAAGACAGGCTCGGTGAGATCAAACTGATAAACACCGACCTTCGGCCTTCTGCATACCTGTACAATCTCATGCTTTGGTCAGAGATACACGGTGGGGAAATACTTCATTCACTGATTTCGATCAAGGGCCGGGATGTTATTATGGTTTCTGCAATTGCCCTTGTTTTTATTGCATTAATATCCTGCAGAAAAAAGAAACGGTCAATCTATTTCTCTGTTTTCTCCACAGGATTTTCAGGGATGTCATTTGTCCTTAGCGTCATTCTTGCATATCAGGCTCTCTACGGTTATGTATATGAGATGATAGGAATACTTTCAGCAACATTCATGATCGGTCTCTGGATCGGAACTTTCATAACAAGAACTGTCAGAGAGCCGTTAAAAATACTGTTCTGTTTAGAACTTGCTACTATACTTCTGGCTCTATCGTCACTGATCTTTTTCAAGACAGAATTCTTCTTTTATGTATTAGTTTTTGTGGCAGGTATAGTTACCGGAAGCCAGTTCAGCACAGCAAATTTATCCATGGGAGAGCCAGATGCCGGTGGAAAACTGTATGCATTGGATCTGATCGGTTCATTCACAGGCGCACTGATACCATCCCTGATAATCATACCCCTCTTTGGAGTTTCAAATACACTCCTGCTTGTAGCTTTCATAAAGGCATTCTCTGCAGCAATGATATTATCTGTTTTTCCCTCTTTCCAAAAGCAACCCCACCATAGTGGGAATTAAAAATGCATAACGTTTTATAATAGAGATATGGCTAATCGAGTCCAGTGTGAGCTTTGCCCGAACGGTTGTGTCCTGGATGAAGGCCAGCGCAGCAGGTGCAGGACAAGGATGAACAAGGATGGAAAACTCTTCAGCCTTGTATACGGAAAACCATGCGCAGTCCATATTGATCCGATAGAAAAAAAACCGTTTTTCCACTTTTTGCCGGGGACTACTGCTTTTTCCATCGCTACCGCAGGGTGCGTACTGAGTTGTAAATTCTGCCAGAACTGGCAGATATCCCAGGCAAAACCTGAAGATACTGACACGTATGACCTGCCTCCGGATAAAGTTGTCACTCAGGCGATAGCAAATAAATGCAGGTCTGTTACCTACACGTATACAGAACCTACCGTCTTTTACGAATATATGTATGATACGGCTGTCATTGCCAGAAAGCATGGGATAAAGAACACAATGCATTCCTGCGGATATATCAATGAAAAGCCTCTCAGGAAATTATCAAAATACATGGATGCCGCTGATATTGACCTTAAGGCATTCACAGAAGATTTCTATAGCAGGATCTGCAGCGGCAGTCTAAAGCCTGTACTGAATTCTCTTGTGGTTTTAAAGGAAGAAGGTGTCTGGCTTGAACTCACCAATCTTGTTATCCCGACGTTGAATGATAACATGAAGAATATCAAAGATATGTGCATATGGATTCAGAAAAACCTCGGATCTGATACACCGATTCATTTCTCAAGGTTTTTCCCACATTACAAACTGACGAATCTTCCCCCTACCCCGCTTGAGACCCTTATTGATGCAAGAAAGTCTGCAATGGATAGCGGTTTGAGATTTGTCTACATCGGAAATATCAGGCATGAAGGGGAAAACACTTTCTGTCCTAAATGCAAGAAATTGCTTGTTGAAAGATTGGGTTATGTCGTAAAACAGAATAACATTTCAAATGGCAAGTGTAAATATTGCAGCACTGCCATTGCAGGAGTATGGAGCTGATAGTATGAAGAGAAGAGATTTCCTGAGAACGCTCTTATTAGGAGTTTTTTTCATTCTTTCGGGGAAAAAAGTCAGAGCTGAAAAGAAACCTGAAAACAATCTGAAAGAGGCGATGTTCTGGAGGAAAATAGATTGATCCTAAAAAGAATACTCCTTCTTATTATTTGCAGCCTGTTGTTTATTCCCTGCTCTGCAGGCTGTGCTGAAAATATCAAAGAGCCGTCTGTAGCAGGGAAGTTCTATCCTTCTGATAAAAAGGAATTGAAGGAGTCTGTCGAAAGTTTTCTCTCGAAAGTGCAAAAAGGAAAAAGAGATGGAAGACTCATCGCAATCATATCGCCACATGCAGGCTACAGATATTCAGGACAGGTGGCAGCATACGGATATCAGGAGATTAAAGACAGCGGTATAAAAAAGGTTATACTGATCGGAGCCAGTCATCATGCGGGATTTAAAGGGGCATCTGTTTATACAAAAGGGAGTTTCAGGACTCCTCTCGGTGATGTAGAGATAAATGAAAAACTCGCAGGGAGCCTCCTGAATGGGAATGCTGACGTTATATTTAATCCGGGCGCATTTGAAAACGAGCATTCGCTCGAGGTACAGCTGCCGTTCCTCCAGACGGTTCTGAAAGACTTTACTATAGTCCCCATTCTGGTTGGTTCCCCCACGAAACAAACATACGACCATCTTATATCAAAACTGACAGACATCCTTGATGAAAAAACAGTTATCGTGGCAAGCACAGACCTTTCGCATTATCACGATTATAATAGGGCTATAGAAATGGATAGCAAGATCATATCAGCCGCAGAGAGGCTGGCTGTCATTGATGCAGGACAGCTTTTGCAGGACGGCAGGTCCGAAATGTGCGGCGCCGTCCCGGTCATCATTGCAATCGAGGCGGCACGGAGATACGGAGCAAACCTCGGCGTTCTCTTTAAATATGCAAACTCAGGTGATGTAACAAATGAGAAGGACAGGGTAGTTGGTTACGCCTCCATCGGACTTTTCAAAAGTCCCTTAACAGGAGAAGAGAAAAAGGAACTTCTCGCATTGGCGAACAAAGCTGTTACCGACTATGTAACAAATGGGAAGGCACCTGAAGTAGACATGCAGAACAGGAAGTTTAAAACAGATGGCGCTGTTTTTGTTACCATCAAAAAGAATGGCGCTTTAAGAGGTTGTATCGGGCATGTCCAGCCAGTCATGTCTCTTTACAAATCTGTCATAAACAATGCTATAGCAGCATCTTCTGGTGACCCACGGTTTCCTCCAATGACAAAAGAGGAATTAAAGGATATCGATCTCGAAATATCAATCCTTTCTCCACTGAATCCGGTGAAAGACATAAAGGACATTCAGATTGGCAAACATGGTCTTGTTATCAGAAAAGGCGTGCATAGCGGCCTTCTTCTTCCACAGGTCGCAATAGAACTGGGATGGGACAGGGACGCCTACCTGAAAAACCTGTGTGCAAAAGCAGGTTTACCAGAATACGCATGGAGGGATGCTGAATTATATACCTTTACTGCCGAGATTATAAAATAATCTTTACACATATTATTCACACACATTTCACCAGAAAAACCTTTCTAAATCAATCTATTATAAAAATTTCACTTTTTTCTTGACTTCCACAATATATTGTGGTTTAATTCACGTGTAATACAATTTGTTGAGATATTTTGAGACAAAAGGAGCGCATATATGGAGCCTTGTAAGGGTTTCGATGATTGGCTTGAATGCCTGAATTGTCCACATTTATGCACAAAAGCCTGCCCGATAGAGGGTGAAAATGTTATGGAGGAAATGAGAAGGCAAATGCACATGTCATTTGTCTCTGATGTGAAAAAAGAGAGGAAATCTTTTGAATAATACAGGCATATATAAAAACAAAAAGGGTTTAACAACGAAAAAGGGGGAGTGATGGAAGCGCTGAAAGGATTAAACTTAACACCAAATGCAATAAAGGTTCTTGAAAAGAGGTACCTGAAAAAGAATGAGGAGGGCAAGGTAGTAGAGACTCCTGAGGAGCTTTTTCGGAGGGTGGCAAAGAGTATTGAATCTGCTGATTTGCAATATGGAAAATCTCCTGAAGACATTGTAGCGGCTGAGAACGATTTCTATTCGATGCTGACCTCCCTGGCATTTCTTCCCAACAGCCCTACCCTTATGAATGCAGGAAGAAGACTCGGCCAACTCAGTGCATGTTTTGTCCTCCCTGTGAATGACTCTATGGAATCCATATTCGACGCGGTCAAACACACCGCAATTATTCATAAATCAGGCGGAGGCACAGGCTTCAGTTTTTCGAGGCTGAGACCTAATGGAGATATTGTCGGCTCTACCAAAGGCATATCTTCAGGACCGGTCTCTTTTATGACTGTTTTTGATACAGCCACTGAAGCTGTTAAACAGGGCGGCACGAGAAGAGGCGCCAATATGGGCATCCTGAGGGTCGATCACCCTGATATCCTCAATTTTATTACATGCAAGGATGATACTACAAAATTCAATAACTTTAATATCTCTGTTGCAATTACTGATGAGTTCATGCAGGCCGTTGAAGAAGACCAGACATATGACCTTATCAACCCGAGGACAAAAAAAGTAGCGAATACCCTGAAGGCAAAGGATGTCTTTAATCTCATCGTAGAGCATGCATGGAGAAACGGAGAACCCGGCATCGTCTTCATTGACAGGGTTGATGCATCAAATCCTACCCCCAAAGCAGGACATATCGAGTCAACCAATCCCTGCGGTGAACAGCCCCTCCTGCCGTATGAGTCCTGCAACCTGGGTTCAATCAATCTCGCAAAGATGATAAAAGCAGAAAGCAATGAGGTGGACTGGGATAGACTCAGAGACACAACATGGAAAGCAGTACACTTCCTCGATAACGTCATTGATATCAACAAATATCCGCTCCCGAAGATAGAGGAGATGACAAAGGCGAACAGAAAGATAGGCCTTGGGGTGATGGGATGGGCAGACATGCTCATACAACTCGGGATTCCGTATAACTCTAATAAGGCTACGCGTCTTGCAGAAGATGTAATGGAATTCATTCAGAAAGAAGGCAAGAACGCATCAGAAGCACTGGCAACCGCACGCGGGGTCTTTCCGAATTATGAAGGAAGTGTCTATGACGACAAGATAAAGCTGAGAAATGCAACAGTTACAACTATAGCTCCAACAGGAACACTCTCGATAATAGCAGGCTGTTCATCAGGGATTGAACCGCTCTTTGCTGTCTCTTTCGTAAGGACTGTCATGGAAGGCACAAAACTCATCGAGATAAACCCATATTTTGAGAAGGTTGCAAAAGAACGCGGATTCTGGTCCAGAGACCTCATGGAGAGGATAGCAGACAAAGGATCCATCCAGGATTTTGAAGAGATACCGAGTGATGTTAAGGCTGTCTTTGTAACTGCCCATGACATCACACCCGTAGAACATATAACCATGCAGGCGGCTTTCCAGAAATTCGTTGATAATGCTGTTTCAAAAACCGTGAATTTCCCTCATAAAGCAACTCCAAAGGATGTGGAAGATGTATATCTCCTCGCATATAAACTCAACTGCAAGGGTGTCACTGTTTATCGCGACGGTTCAAGAGAAAAACAGGTTCTTACAAAGGGCAGAAAAGATGAGAAGCATGCAATAGAATCATGGCAGAAGATTGTGCCGAGAAAGAGACCGGAAGTTATAAGGGGATCGACAAGGTTCATGAAGACAGGTTGTGGAAATGTCTATGTCACGATCAACGAAGACGGAGAGGGACATCTTTTTGAACTTTTTACCTCAATGGGCAAGGCTGGCGGATGTGCTGCGAGTCAGTCCGAAGCAATCGGCAGACTCGTGTCACTGGCATTCAGATCAAATATCGAACCTGAAGAAGTTATCAACCAACTGAAAGGCATTTCATGCCATTCACCAACATGGCATGACGGAGGCAGGGTACTTTCCTGCTCTGATGCCATAGCAAGAGCATTAGAGAAGTACTATACAAAAGGCAATAAGGGCAATGGAGACAGCAATAAGGTTATCATGCTCATGGGCGCCTGCCCTGAATGCGGCGGAGCAATTGAACACGAAGGCGGATGTGCAGTATGCCATAACTGCGGCTTTACGAAATGCGGATAAGAAGGGTTCTTCTCAGGTAATATGCCATATGAAGGATGCATATAAGACAAGGGAACAACTCATCAATGAATTAAGAACATTACGAAAGTCTATTGCTAAAATGGAAAGGGCTAAATGCAAGTTTGAAGAAGCTGAGGAAAGGTTGCATAAAAAGCTTACTGAACATGAAAAATTATCCGCCCTCGGCAGGCTCACGGCAAATGTGGCGCATGAGATACGAAATCCGATTACCGTAATCGGAGGATTTGCAGAAAGGCTCAATAAAAATATTCCTTCCGGAGCAAAAGAAAAAGAGTATGTAGAACTGATTTCTTTGGAAGTAAAAAGGCTTGAGGACATACTTAGAGATGTACTGCTTTTTTCAAACAAACCTTTTTTTATCAAGAAAAAACTTGATATCAACAGGGTAGCTGTTGAATCTTTAAATGCATACAAAATTGTTTGCAATCAGCGGTCAATCAGCATACAAAGATCTTTTGGAGAAGTCACCCCTGTATATGCTGATAAAAAACACATTAAAGAAGCAATCAATAACCTCATATCAAACGCTATTGACGCAATGCCCCAGGGCGGGGTGCTGGCTATTGAAACCAATGAAGAATCAATGAACAGGAAAAATTATGTAACGTTGAAAATAGCAGATACAGGCATAGGGATTCCTGAAAAAAATCTAAATTTTGTTTTTGAACCTTTCTTTACCACAAAAGTTACAAAAGAAGAGACTGGTCTGGGTCTTTCAATCTGTAAAAAAATTGTTGAGGGTCACGGAGGTTTTATTAAAGTAGACAGTTCTGCCGGAAAGGGCTCAGTCTTCAGTCTCTATTTCCCTTACAGGTCACAATAATCAAGTACCTTCATCAATATGATCGTACAGAAAAATAAATCCGCTGAGTAATTCCCAATCTTTTTCAGGCATGTCCAGAAATTCTATCCCGATGTCATAATTCACTGAATCCTTATCCTTTTTTGTACAGCATGATGCAACACATCCAAGGACACTGATAGGTTTATGTTCCGGAAGTAATATCTCCATATCTAACCTGCTTTCCATTTCCAGTGGCTGTTTGCTTTCCATGAGCATATCAGTCGAACTGAGTTCTTTTACCCTGAAATTCTTGTTGCGATTCAGTATAAGTTCTCCCGGAGCATTGATATTTGCCTTGATAAAAATCCTGAGCCCACTTATTTTAGACACATTAACCTGTTTATGACCTTCTTTCTTCTGCTCATCTGAAAAGTTTGATCCCTCATGGCCATTGTTAAAATGTGCAGCTATGAACTCGGCAATTTCCTTTTTCTTCTTTTTCGTAATATCCGCAAATTTCATGCCGGCTGTATATATAGGAACAATCTCACCGTGCTTTCCGTCTTTGTTTTCACTGAGCAAGGACCAAATAACCTTTCCCTTAACAGTCAGGATATTGCCTTTATCTTCAATATTCAGCATATGATTGCAACCGATATTCAGCCTTCTGTCTGCCTTCAGAGAAATACCGCTGAGGCTTATGTCAAGAATCTTCACATCATCGGCCAGCACCATCTTGCCATGCATATCCATGACATCGACTGTAAATCTCTTATACTGTCTTTTATCCCACATAATATGCCTTCAGTGAACTCATTTTACCTATTATATAAAAAAGACTCTTGCAAAAGTATAAAAACAAGCGAATCTGTCATCCTGAATGAAACGAAGGATCTTGTATTATCAGTGAAATATGAGACCATTCGCTTCGTTGATGAAATAATATACATTTTCAAATTATATTTAGCAAATGCTATTTTAGGGTGGCATTTTAATCTGCTTGATTGTATTTACTTGACGGTTTGACAGATATTTTATTCCACTATCCTGAGTAGGTTGGCATATCAGTTCCCAAGCCCTTCAGTAGGTTGGGTAATCTTATCAGGTTCTATAAGTGGGACATCAAGTTCTTTCAGGAATTTTCGGGTGCAGTGGATGATTCTCATGCTTTTCTTTTTCTCTTTGAAATCCGTTCTTGGGGTTCAACCCCAAACCTCTGGTCATTCATCCTGACTGCATCAACGATATCAGAAGCCACTGTTTCAAAATCCTCTGTTGCTTCAGGCAAGTAAAGCCATTTTTCCAGGACAGGATGTTGTACAACTCCATTGAAGTCCTTCTTGATGGAATTATGGAACTGATGTTCAGTTGGAATCAGCAAGCCATTCCAAGGTTCCTCTTTAGATGCAAGAACTAAAGCTAATCTCCCATGAAGATAATGGGCCTGGCACCCGAACATAGGTTTTTCCAAATAGCTTGGTTCTTCTATAAGGGGTTCAACAACCCAGGAAAGTGGATGTTGCTTCTTTATCCTTTTTCTCGATGAAGGCATATTTGAAGGTAGCTAATCCTGACAGGAATATGCAAGTTCAGTGTTCCTTAGTTCCTTAGATAAAGTTGGGACACCGTTGTCGAAATAGTAATTTCCATATAGTTCCGATTAGATAGTGAAAATATTAACGCATAATCATTACCTCATCCCTTGCTGAATATCTTAAAGAAGTCTCGATTTTGAGTAAGAATTATAGATAACAGGCTTTGGAAATATCAGAAACGCCACAGGCGTTCTTATTTCTGTATATTTGACTCTTGCGACTTCGCATATAAGGAGTATAATTGAAATTAAGAAAAGGAATTGCGATACCCAGAACGGGATTAAACTTGGGACCAAAAGTAGTAAGGGAGCGGGAGTGAGATGCAGTGAGCAAGCCTCCAGAAGCGAGGAGGAAGCCTAAAGCATCTACCGAAGCACCCACTTAGACAAAAGAGCTCAGGGTTACCCGAATATGGGTTCGCAAGTTTTATTTTAGAGCCATATGAGGATCAAAAGTCATCCTGTTATAATTGCAGGTTGTCCAATGAAACAGATCTTCAGAATGGCTCTATTTTTTTAGGATAAGGATTATTCATTATAAGCCCTTCCACGCCCTCAGACAGACTGAAAAAGAATATAACTGATTTAGCGTGTAGAAAATAAAAAAGCGACCATTCGCTGTGGTCGCCCCTAATTTAATCGGTTGCCGACTGATTTCTCAGTCAGGCTTATGGTAATACCAAGTAACTTTATTATCATATGTCCTGCCAAAAAAGTCAAGGGCTGTTACAGGGCTTCCTGTACCTAAGATTTTCTATATAAGCGTTATTTTAGCACTGCTATATCTTCTTCATATCCCTTACCAGCTTCAGCCATTAATCGGATGCGTTCTGGCTTCATTCGAATAACAACATATGTAGGTTCAGAAGGGTCTTTCCAGAACATTTTACGTCTCGTGAGAAGTTGTTAGCTTAAATACTTCTTTATCTGAGATTCAATCATTTGAGAAGGGATAATAAACGGCTTGTCCTCAATTATAATCTCTATTTCGTTGTCAGAAATACTACGATATTTTACCTTAATTGGTCCCAGTACCGACTTCCCGTCAAAGAAGCCACATTCTGTATTTCCCTCAAATCTTCCACCTTTCCCCGTTATTATGGACTTAACTTTCGTTAGGATTGAAGATATTTCATTTTTGAGTTTTACAATGAAAGAATGTTTAGTTTGGGATGTACCTTCACAAACACATGGTTGTTCCAATGTAGGGGGTTTTGTTGTAACTTGGTCAGGTTGTGCGTGAATCACTGCTGGCATAAAAAACAACCCAATAACGATGGTCATTGTTTTTATTTGAAGTGACCTTTTCATATTTCATCATTCCATAGTCTTTTACGCCCAGCGTTCCTCAAATTTTCTCATTCTTCTGGCAAACACGATGTTAAGGAGGGATGGCAGCCAGTCATAGGGGGGAACTGGCTGCCACGTGAAAATAACAGTTTTATCATTAGTCTTAATATAAGAGAAAAATATGAAGAAGTGATGAATAAAATATGAAGAATTAGAATAATTTTTCCTTGAAAGAAATCTTAAAGTACAGACAATAGCTTTTTGATGGAAATAGTCCCCATCAACCGTACTTATGGGTCTTTGATTGTTGTTTTTTGCCAACATCTGAATGCGAGTTGCTGCAAATCTGCGACATAAAAATAAAAAAGGACTAACAGAAAACCTGCAAGTCCTTGATTTTATTGGTCGGGGCGAACAGATTTGAACTGTCGACCACTCACACCCCAAGCGAGTGCGCTACCAGACTGCGCTACGCCCCGTTTTTTTGATTCTTTATTGGAGTTGACTCAGTATCTCCCTGAGTCTTTTCTTGATATGCTCGATTGTCCGGGCAGATTGACGAACATCTTTCTTTGGGGCTTCCGGTTCAGGTTTGGTTTCAGCTTGAGCAGAGCCAAGACCAAATCTTTTCCTGACACCCTCTATTGTATATCTTTCCTGATAGAGAAGCTTTTTAATAGACAGCAGGAGTTCCACATCTTTTTTGATATAAACCCTCTGACCGGATTTATTTTTCCTCGGCTTTAAAAAAGTGAACTCTGTTTCCCAGTATCTGAGAACATATGGTTCAACACCAACAATCTTACTCACTTCCCCTATCTTGTAAAATAATTTGTCCGGAAAAGATATGAACGACTTAAGGCTATCTGGTGCAGTTTTATACATCATGTTTTTCCATTGAAGATTTAACCTGGTTACTCGCCCTGAACGTAATAACCCTTCTTGGAGTTATCTCAAGGTCATCACCTGTTTTAGGATTCCTTCCGCGCCTTGCAGTCTTTTGTCTTACATTAAACGTACCGAACCCGGATATCTTGACAGATTCGCCTTCTATAAAGGTTTGTCTCATGGTATCAAACAGGATCTCGATTATTTCCTGCGCCTCTTTTTTTGAAAGTCCTATCTTCTCAAATATTCTTTCTACTAAATCTGCCTTTGTCATAAACTCTACCTCAATTTTTATAATTATATTAAGGACATAGATACTTGTCAAGAAGAAATTAGTTGAATATAGTAGCTCAACCATATAAAAAAAGTCAAAAACCTTCACAATATCGTAAAGATACACGTTAATATGTTACTCTTTTATTCACATGATTTACGGAATCGGCATAGATATTATCAGGACAGATCGGATGAAAGAGGTTGTAGATAAATGGGGACAGAAGTTTCTTGCAAGGGTATTCACTGAAAATGAGATATCTTATTGTTACCAGAAGAGAACTCCTTATCTCTCGCTTGCAGTACGCTTTGCAGCAAAGGAAGCATTCATCAAGGCTATAGGATCCAGTATCCCTGTATCGTTGACCGATATTGAAGTTGTAAACAGTGATTCTGGGAAACCCATTTTACATTTGAGCAGCAGACTTGAAGATTTTATTAAGATAAATTTCATTAAAAAAGCACACCTGAGTTTAAGTCATGAGCATGAATATGGAGTAGCCTGCGTAATATTGGAGCAGTGACAGACTCTATTTATTCTTTTGTGTACCTGGAACTCCTGCAGGAGTCTCTATCGGTGATTCCGGTGGGGACTTGATTTCAGATGTTATATCGCTTCCCTTTTCTTCCCCTGTGACTTCCTCATATTCAGGCACAACGATACCTCTCCTGACCATTATACTGTAAATAAGGTTAGACCTGTGCGTTACATATCTGCTTTCACCAAGAGGATTGTATTTCCTCGGGTTTGGAAGTATTGATGCGAGCCTTGCAGCCTCTTCAGCAGAAAGTTCAGATGCAGTTTTACCAAAATAATGTCTTGATGCGGTTTCAATGCCAAAAATCCCATTGTCACCCCATTCAGCAACATTTAAATAAAGTTCGAGAATACGTTTTTTGGTCAATGCCCTTTCCATCCTCCATGTAATGATCGCCTCTCTTATTTTCCGTATAGGGTTTTTTGAAGGAGAAAGGTACAGGTTCTTTGCAAGCTGCTGGCTGATAGTGCTACCGCCTAACTTAAACTTTTTCGCTTTGATATCCTTTTCAATCGCCTTCTGAATTGCTTCATAGTCAAACCCCTCATGGCTCCAGAATTTGTCATCTTCAGCAACAAGGACAGCCTTCATGAGATATGGAGATATCCGGGACAATGGAACCCATTTCTGCTGAATTCTGTATTTCTTACCCTCACGCTCCCACTCTCTTTCACGATATTCCATAAAAGAAGTCTTTCGGGGGTTTTCTGTTTTCAGCCTTCCAATATCAGGAAACATTACAAGGTAAAAAATGATCCCGCCGGATAAAATCAGGAAAAGGGAAACAAGTCTTTTATGCCTGAATTTCTGTGCCAATTCCCTCTTTTGTAAATATTTCAAGAAGCATGCAGTGCGCAACTCTCCCGTCAATAATATGCGTCTTGGAGACACCTCCCTCTATCGCCTTTATACAGGCCTGAACTTTTGGGAGCATCCCGCCTGAAATCGTTCCATCATCAATGAGTTTTTTTATCTGCTGCTTCTTCAGGGTCGAGATTATTCTGTCTTTTTTGTCAATGATCCCCGGAACATCTGTCAGGAGTATAAGTTTTTCCGCCTTAAGCGCAGATGCAACAGATGCAGCAACGTAATCTGCATTAATGTTCAATGTCTCACCCTTTGGTCCAACTCCAACCGGTGATATGACAGGGATAAAACCTTCTTTTTCGAGACTGATTATTATATGTGGATCGACCTGAGTTACCTCACCCACCAGACCAATATCTATAATCTCATCAACGCCTTTTACAGATGATTTTTTTATCAGTTTCTTTTTCGCCTTAATAAGTCCGCCGTCTTTGCCGCTCAGACCGACTGCCTTTCCTCCGTGGTTATTAATGAGAGATACTATCTCTTTGTTGACGAGACCTCCGAGTACCATCTCTACGATATCCATTGTCTCCTGATCAGTAACACGCTGCCCCTGAACAAATTTTGGTTTCTTGCCCATTTTCTCCATTGTGGCAGAAATTTTGGGACCACCGCCATGGACTACGGTGGTCTTAATGCCTATAAAGTTTAGTAGTGCAATATCCTTGGCAAAAGACTCTTTGAGCTCTTCCTTTACCTGGGCTGCGCCACCGTATTTTATAACAAAAGATTTCCCGTAAAAATTCCTGATATAAGGCAGGGCCTCTATCAATATTTCAGCCTTAGTTATTATGTCTTTCATTATCAGCTCCATTTAATTATTATTCTCAAAACACGGGATACACACAATCTGTCCATCTTTTACCCGTGCCCTTGGCTCCATCATCTTTTCACCACAGACGGCACATGTCAGACTTTTATATATCCTTGCCTCCTCAGGCAGATCCATTTTCCCTTTTATAACCCGGAAAAGCTCTTCATCGCTTAAATTTAGTATTATGTCAATTTTTTTTGATTTTCTGTTATGAACCGTTTTTAAAATCTCTTCGGATTGATCGCCATTCATGTATCGCTCCCACATGCGTTTCTCTTCTTTCGTCTCTTCAGGAGATTTCCAGTCAACGGAGATCCTTATCCCTTCTCCTGAAGGTCTCTTTATAAACGTATATACCTGCTTCCCGTAATCCCTGAAAATAAGATTGCCCTTTCCGAATGTGCAGCCTGTTACAACCTGAACAGCATCAACAGCACACGAATTATTCTCAACAATTGCCACCAGTTCCTCATCAGCCGCCCTATTCCCAAGTTGTTTTAGAGCAAACACAGATGCCCTGTATCCCAATGCAAGCCCGGGGCATGAATGACCATGAAATTCAACAACATCTTCAAATGTTTTCATTTCAGATGATTTTACATCAAAACAGTGGTATTTTGTAAATCAGTAGATATACGGGCTTACCATAAAGTAAAGAAAGTTGACCTATCCCTCTGTTAAAATAGAAAATATATGTTATTAGCAATGATTAATAGAAACTTCACTTTAGGTATCTCTGAAGATAAGATTTTAACTCTTGTGAAAACCAGACCAATCAGCAACAGGAATCGTGAATGCACTTTGTAGTATCCTGGGAAATCAATTCAAAGGATAATTACAGTGAGGAGATCAACAGCTCATTAATGGAAGGACTTCTTGGATATTCCTGGTTACGTCTTCTCAGGACATTCTACATATTAGAAGTTGAACATGAACAGGACTGGCATGTAATCCAGGATAAATTGCTTACTATTGCCCAAAGGTATGCAGGTGAAGTAAACTTTTTAATGAGTCCATTATATGATTTTGACTCTGACTATTTTGTATATAAAATGCCGGACTCAAATTTTTATCAGGCTCAATAAGAAGGAATGAACTTTACGCAATGGAAGAAAATAAAATAGAGAAGATAAAAAACAGCCATATTGCCGGGAGCGATGGTAAGGAACTGAAAAATATTTACATGGAGATGGCTCTCGGCATTTCCGAAGTCTTCGAAGCTTTAAAAAAGATTTCCGCGGGTGATCCTTATATACGGATCGATGAAACTTCCAGTGTTGAATTAATTTCGCAGCTGAAACATATGATCAATCTGACTGCTGAAAATATAGGGGAAATCGTTGATCAATCACATGAGTTTGCCATGGGTCTTGCCGAACACTTTGATGTCTTGCTTAAAGTATCACATGGCGACCTTAATGCACGGGTATCCGGAAATTCAACCGTAGAACTGCTGGAGTCTCTCAAGAAGGTAACAAACGAAACGATAGAGAGCATATCCAGTGCTCTGAACGAACAAAAAAAGGCAGAAGAATCTCTCAGGGATATAGAAGCGCTGGAGTTCTCTATCCTTAGTGCAATACCTCACGCAGTTATTGGGTTACGTGAACGCAAAATCATCTTTGCAAACGAATCGGTCAAATCTGTTTTTGGCTGGAAGCCGGAAGAATTAATAGATAAAAGCACAAGAGTGCTGTACAGGTCCGATAAAGAATATGAGGAAATCGGCAGATCTTTTTATCCTGTCCTTGAGATACAGCGAACCCATACTGAAGAGTTTACATGCCGTCACAAAGATGGCAGCGATATTTTATGCCGGGTGAGTGCTTCTGTAACCGGAGAGAAGCTTGAGAAGAAAAAAATTGTGGTTATCTATGAAGATATTTCTGCCCGGAAGATGGCAGAGAATGCCCTGATAGAATCAGAGAAAAAATACCGCTCACTTATTGAGAATCTGAACATAGGCGTATATAGGAATACAGCCGGAGAGCATGGATGTTTTATACAGGCTAACCCTGCCATGTCTAAAATTTTCGGTTATGAATCTGTTGATGAAATCATGAAAATTCATCCATCTGACCTCTACCAAAACCCGGTTGAAAGGAAGCGATTTATCGAAAAAATCCATAAAGATGGTTATGTCAAAGATGAAGAGTTGAAACTTCAGAAGAAAGACCGAACCCCTATATTCTGTTCTGTCACCGCTAAGGTGCAGTACTCAAAAAATGGCGGGATAAAATGGATAGATGGTGTTATGGAAGATATCACCGAGCGTAAACAAGCTGAAGAAGAGCGGGGCAAGCTTGAGGCACAGCTTCTGCAGGCGCAGAAAATGGAAGCTATCGGACAGCTCGCAGGAGGCATCGCGCATGACTTTAATAACCTGCTAACAGCAGTCATAGGGTACGGGAACCTCTTAAAATCAGAGATAAGCACTGATCGCCTGACTTCATATATAACTCAGATCCTTAGCGCAGCAGAAAGGGCCGCTACCCTTACCAATGACCTCCTTACCTTCAGCAGAAAACAGATCATCAATCCCAGGCCTGTCGACCTGAATAAATTAATCAAAGAAATGCAGAAACTGTTATCCAGGATCATTGGTGAGGATATAGAGCTTTCAACAGTCCTTTCGAATAAGGAATTAACCACTATGGCAGACAGCACCCAGATAGATCAGGTGTTAATGAATCTCGCCACAAATGCACGTGATGCAATGCCTAAGGGAGGAAGTTTAATCATCAGCACAGACTATGCTCAACTGGACAACGACTTTATAAGGGCCCATGGTTATGGCAAAACCGGTCCCTATGCGATCCTGTCATTTGAGGATACCGGGACAGGCATTGATGAAAAGATAAAGGAGAGGATATTTGAGCCATTCTTTACCACGAAGGATGTTGGAAAAGGGACAGGCCTCGGGCTTGCAATGGTTTATGGGATAATCAAGCAGCATAATGGATATATCAATCTATACAGCGAGCCTGGCAAGGGCACAACTTTCAAATTATATTTACCATTGATCGAATCAAAAGCTGAAGATGACCAACCTGAAGTCTTTCCTCTGTTAAAAACAGGCACTGAAACAATCCTCATCTGCGAGGATGACCTTCAGGTCAGAGGTCTCATGAAAGAGATACTTGAGAAGGCCGGGTATGAGATTATCGAGGCTGAAGATGGTGAAGATTCAATAAGGATTTTCAATCAGCACAAGGACAGGCTTCATCTTCTTATCCTTGATGTTGTCATGCCGAAGAAAAACGGCAAAGAGGTGTATGATGAGATAAAGAAGGCAAAGCCGGATATCAAGGTTGTTTTCGTAAGCGGCTACAGTGCAGATATCATTCATAAAAAGGGGATCATGGAAGAAGGAATGGAATTTATCTCAAAACCTATTTTACCCGGAGACTTTCTGGCAAAAGTCAGAGATGTTCTGGATACATAACATAAAGTTGCAGCTAAACGTACTTTTTCAACTCTTTAAGCATTCTCATAAATTCCTGGCTGTACTCTTCTTCATGTTTTGAGAGGTGTTCGGCTAACCGGGCCTTTACCGCTTCATCAACTGATACGCTCATTTGCATGACGGTCTTTCCATCCGGGGTCCTCACAGGCTGCATCCTCAACTGCGGGTGCATTTCCATCTGCTTCTTTAAATCTTCCCTGACCTTTACCTTTATTTCTTCGTATTTCCTCTGCAGGTCCTTGATTTCGTAAAGTATTGGCTCAATAACTGACGTACGCGGGCTTTCCTTGAGTGTTTCGATCGCTAAAATTCCCTGCCTTTTTGTCTGCAATTCCTCCGTTAAACTTCCCAAACTCAATGTTTCGATCAGGTTTATTTGAACCATATGTAAAAGAGAAGGCTTAGTCCCTCTTAACTGTTGCCAGAGACCATTCGAATCTAATTTCCCTTGATAAAACTCCTTTAAGATGGAGAGCACCTTCTCTTCATCTCTTATTTTTTCTTTTTCTTCCTGAGATAAACCACCAATCTCATCTGCCTTTTCTATGGCAATTTCAAGAGCGCTCTTTACTCTCCCCATCTTTCCTCCTTGCAAATTCATATTTTAAATGCTTTTCGGTAAATGTTCAAAAACATCCTTATTGAGAATTTTATTCTCCCAGTTCAGCCAGACATTCTGATCCTTTCTGCAGTCATAGTTTCGGCATCTTTCAGGCCGGTCTTCCCAAATCGTGCAGATCAATTTCTCTCTATCAAGATGAGGGCAAAATCCATCTTCATCTCTCGCTATAAAGTAAGGCTTTTGGGGATTCCATTTCACTATCCCTTTTTCAAGATCCTTCTTTGTTAGTCCAAAAATAAAACTGCAGCATATTGATTTACAAAGTTCCCTGCTTCCCATTTCATCAAAAACAACTGTTTCAGCTGTCTCATCCTCATCGCCATAAACGACAAAAATACCCTTTTCCATTAACTTTTGAATCATCTCTTTCATGTAGGTCCGTTGCTCTTCTGTTAATTCTTCTTCATCTACATTGGTTAGATAAACTTTGTTAGCTTCTTCTGACATAACAGTCCTTTCTCACCGTTCGGTACCCTTCAGCGCACTTTTCGGGTTGTTTTTTTTCTTCTCCCGTATATCTCAGGAAGACCTGCACTCCACTTGAATATCATTGTCTATTATACGGACCTTCAACCCGCGGTCATTCAGGCCCTTGTATAAAGGACGCCCGAAAATAAACATTTCAAATTCTTCCATTAGTCCTAACTCAGCCACAGCATAAGATCGAATGGCAAAATCCTTTCGAACAAACTCAGACAGCTGAGAGAGAATTTTTGATTTCTCTTTTCCTGAATAAAGTCCGGATACCAGGGTGTTTATTTCGTTAAAAGGACATTCCTGCTCATGTTCTTCGATAACCTTCATAATAGGGTCACCGGGATTAATAATATCCGCGCGTGTAATAGTGTTTTTCCCTATGAGAGACATTATTTCAGATGTATCCCAGCATTTTAAGAGGCAGCATTCAAGGAAACGGTTCTCATAAATATTACATGATGCCTCTTTTTCGTCATAAAAATAACATGCCCAGTCATCACCTTTTCCTTTTACCTTAATCAGTTCTTTTTTAACTGGTTCGAGTATGTTTCTTAGAGGGTTAAAAGCCATTTCGCCTTTCCGTATAGTCACCAAATGCTGATGGCCTGCGTAACCGGCAAGGAGTATTTTTTTATCTTCATGGTGCAGTGCCGGCCCTCCTTTCAGACAACAAGTCCCGCATCGCGAACATTCAGATATGTTTTTTGTATTAAGATGAAACATTAATGTCACCTTTTTAAAATATCTTACTGCGTCTTTTATTCCATACTTTAAAGTAATATACTATATCGTAAAGATAAAACAAAGGAGGCTCTATTATGGTAAAGGCAAGAATATTCAGCTATGAATGTGAACAGTGCGGTTCTGAAATCATTGTTACATCATCCGGAGAAAGTCAGTTGAGTCCTATTTACTGCTGCGGGATAGAAGTAACAGAGATTTCTTCCGAAGCAAAGAAACCGGCCATGCCTAAAAAGAAGATAGCAAAGAAAGCGGCCAAAAAGATACCGGCAAAGAAGGTTGTTGCAAAGAAAAAACCGGCAGCTAAAAAGAAGGCGTCCAAAAAATAAAAACTGAGTTGAGCATCCTTTAAGTTATTATCTCTTTGTGAGGACTATTTTGTGATGTAAGAGGGAAATCTCCTTTATCTCTCCATCAAAGATTTTCTGTTCTCCGAAAAGGTTCCTGAGGTATATCTTTCCCTCTTCCGGCCTCATAATATCAACGCTCTCCAGATAGAGATCTTCTTTCCCGTTCTCATAAATATAGGCGTTTGCTTCACACATATTACTTCTCCTTTCCTATCTCCTGCCTGACATTCTCAATGATCTTCTCTATCATATGTGGAAGGGGCTCTTTTTCTACACCTGTAATGTCAATGCCTTCCTGATTAAGGGGCAGAAGAGTTTTTTTTGCTTCGGATGACAGTATTGCATCCGCCATTTTCGGAGTCAGCTCCCCAAGCATTGCATTCGGAAGAACAATACTGAGAGACCCTATGATCATTCTGACCCTGTTCGAATTCCAGACGATCGCATTTTCTCCTGTAGCGCCTTTATTAGCCCTTGATTTCATCATGGAAGATGTTGCTGCAGCATTTGTGCCGAGGGCAATGATCTCGATTTTATCTCCGAATTCATCCCGAAGCCTCTTAACAATCAAGCTTCCAATGCCGCCTCCCTGACCGTCAACCACAGCGATCTTAAACACAAAATAAGTATAAAAATATACTCCCTTATATGTCAAACACTGAAAGGGTTTTCATGAGCTGTTGAGTCGATGTAATATTTGCAGTACATCGGCTATAATATTTATTTAATAAAACAGTTTTGATTCTTTTGGAGGCTACGATTAAAAAATTACCTGACAGAAAAGGATATTTCGGCATGTACGGAGGCCGTTTTGTACCTGAAACCCTTATGCCGGCTCTCAGGGAACTGGAGGATGCTTTCCTGCAAATAAAAAACGACAGGAATTTCCTGAGAGAGCTCGTCCATCTCCAGAAAACATATATTGGGAGACCAACACCACTGTATTTTGCACAGCGGCTTACCGAATATCTTAAAGGGGCAAAAATCTATCTGAAACGTGAAGACCTTGCACATACAGGCGCTCACAAGATCAATAATGCTGTCGGCCAGGTGTTGCTCGCAAAAAAAATGGGAAAGAAAAGGGTGATTGCCGAGACCGGTGCAGGTCAGCACGGAGTAGCCACTGCAACAGGGGCATCACTTCTCGGTCTGGAGTGTGAAATCTATATGGGCACAGAAGATATGAAAAGACAGTCCCTGAATGTGTTCAGGATGAGACTCCTTGGAGCAAAGGTAACCGGGGTCTCAACCGGCTCAAAGACACTGAAGGATGCGATCAATGATGCCATGCGTGACTGGACCACGAATGTCCGTACAACACATTATGTACTTGGGACAGTATTCGGTCCCCATCCATTCCCTGTCATGGTCAGGGATTTCCAGTCTGTCATCGGGAAAGAGGCAAAGAGACAAATACTCAATGCAGAGGGAAGACTGCCTGATTATCTCATCGCCTGTGTTGGCGGTGGAAGCAATTCAATGGGACTTTTCTACGAATTCCTGAATGATGAGAAGGTGAAAATGACAGGGGTCGAGGCAGGCGGTAAAGGGATAGAGACAGGAGAACACGCTGCACGGTTTGCAGGTGGTTCTATCGGCGTATTTCAGGGATGCAAGAGTTATCTCCTGCAGGACGACGACGGAAATGTCCTTGGGACACATTCTGTATCAGCAGGTCTTGATTATGCATCCATAGGTCCGGAACACCCTTTTCTGAAGGATACAGAACGGGTTCAATATACGTATGCCACTGATGATGAAGCATTGCACGCCTTTGAGCTTCTTTCAAAAACTGAAGGCATCATCCCTGCGCTGGAATCTTCCCATGCAGTTGCAGAGGTGATCAAACTTGCGCCTCTGCTTTCCAAAGATACAATTGTTCTTGTGAATCTCTCGGGAAGGGGAGACAAAGATGTCCAGCAGGTTGCACGGATTAAGGGGATCGAGTTGTGACAACAAGGATTTCAGGAACATTTAAACGATTACAGAAGGAAGGGAAAAAGGCCTTTATCCCTTATATAATGTCCGGTGATCCTTCCCTAAAAGAGACAAAGGATATCGTGCTTCTTTTCGAGGAATGCGGAGCGGATATAGTCGAATTAGGCGTGCCTTTTTCAGACCCTCTTGCAGATGGGCCTACCATCCAGCGCGCCTCGGAAAGGGCCCTGAAAAATAAGGTTACTCTAAGAAAGGTCATCGCTCATGTTAAAGAGTTGAGATCTTTAACGCAGATACCGCTCGTTCTTATGACTTACTTCAACCCTGTATTTAAATATGGCATAGAGAGTTTCATAAAAGATGCCGGGAATGCAGGTGTTGACGGTGTGATTATCCCTGATCTGCCGCCTGATGAAGCTGAAGATTTCATTCTGCTTGCGAGAAAGGCAGCTCTTGATACGATCTTCCTTCTTGCGCCAACCTCAACAGAAGACAGGATAAAGAAAGTGGCAAAGGCTTCAACTGGTTTCATATATTACGTTTCCATCACAGGTATAACAGGAGCCAGCCTTTTGTTCGATGGATCTATGGAGGTTTTGATATCAAACATTAAAAGATATACGGATAAGCCGGTAGCTGTCGGATTTGGTGTTTCCACTCCTGAAAATGCTTCGGCAGTCGCAAAGATATCTGACGGAGTTATTGTAGGAAGCGCCATTGTCAGGAAAGCTCATGAGAATCCCGATGAGCTAAAGAGCTATCTTTTGAGTCTTCGCAAAGCAATCCTATGAATTCAATCCTCAGAAAACTTGAACAGTTAAAAACACTGATGGAGCTCTCCTCTCTTATAAACTCATCACTTGATCCGGCTGAAATAAGGAAACGTGCAATTGAGGCAGCCATGAAGCTTGCAGAGGCAGAGGCCGGCAGTCTCATCCTTGCTGACCAGGAATCAGGTGACCTTTTTTTCGAGGTTGCCCTCGGTGATAAGGGAAACATGGTGAAAGAGGCCAGGATCAAGAAAGGTCAGGGGATTGCAGGCTGGGTAGCGGAAAAAGGGGAATGCATAATAATTGATGATGTGCAGTCAGACCCCAGGTTTTACAAGATTCCTGATATAAAAAGCAAATTTAAGACAAAGAATATGGTATGTGTCCCTGTAAAATCAAAAGACAGGGTTCTTGGCGTTCTCGAGGCAATAAACAAAAAAAAGGGCGTCTTTAGCGATGATGATAAAGAGGTTCTTTTAGCTCTTGCAAACCAGGTAGCGATAGCAATCGAGAATGCAAACCTTTATCAGGAATTGAAGGAGACATTCTATGGCACTGTTGAGGCGCTTGCAGAGACAATCGAAAAAAGAGATCACTATACAGGAGGACACACAAGGAGAGTAATGAATTATAGCATCATGATCGGGGAATCTATAGGTCTTTCAAAAAAAGACCTCGAGGACCTCAGACTTGCTTCTATACTCCATGATGTTGGTAAAATAGGTGTCAGTGATGATGTCCTTTTGAAAAGAGGCAGACTGAACCGTGAGGAGTTCGAGAAAATGATCCTGCATTCCAAATATGGGGCTGAGATACTGGGTCATATCAGGTATCTGAAAGATGTGATACCGGGTGTCCGGGGCCACCATGAAAGGGTTGATGGCAAGGGTTATCCGGACAGTCTGAAAAACGATGATATCCCGGTTATAGCAAAAATAATCGCGGTAGCAGATACTTTTGATGCAATTACTTCAGACAGACCTTATAGGGATGCGCTGAGCGCTGAGAATGCTTTAAAGGAATTAAAGATGAATTCCGGCATACAATTCGACGAAGTGATAGTTGATACTTTTATAAAGCTTTACCAGGAACAGAAATTCACTGTTTCATCTTCCGGAAAGAATGAGGGCTGATGCATGGCTTTCAGGACTGTAACTGCCGGATAATGGTTGCTTAGGATAACAAAATGGCTTGGTTTAAAAAGACAAAAGAGATACGAACTGACAAAAAGGGCAAAACTCCGGAGGGACTCTGGGTAAAGTGCGACGGCTGCAAAGAAATCATATACAAAAAAGAGATAGAAAAGAACCTCAAGATATGCCCTAAATGCAATTACCATTTCAGGATAAGCGCGCGTGAACGATTGAAACTGCTCGTTGATGAAGGAAGCTTTGTTGAGATCGACGAAAACCTGTCATCTGTCGATCCTCTGCATTTTAAAGACTCCATCTCATACAAAGACAGATTGAAGGAAAACCAGAAAAAGAGCGGTCTTAAAGAAGCTGTCGTTTCAGGAGACGCATTGATAAAAGGGTATCCGGTCAGTCTTGCTATCATGGATTTTTCGTTCATGGGTGGGAGCATGGGATCAGTTGTCGGTGAAAAGGTATCAAGGGCAGCAGAAAGGTCAATCGAAAAAAAGCAGCCGTTTATTTCTATTGCGTCTTCCGGTGGTGCACGCATGCAGGAAGGCATTTTTTCTCTTATGCAGATGGCAAAAGCCTCTGCGTGTATTGGCAGGCTGAAAGATAACGGCATCCTCTATATATCAATTTTATGTGACCCAACATTCGGCGGTGTCACCGCGAGCTTTGCTACATTGGGTGATATCATAATTGCTGAACCAAAAAGTCTGATAGGCTTTGCAGGTCCGCGGGTGATCGAACAGACCATCAAACAACCACTCCCCGATGATTTCCAGAGAGCAGATTTTTTGCTCGAACACGGACTTATTGATATGGTCGTAGACCGTAAAATACTGAAAGAAACCCTTGCTAAAATCTTTGAACTTCTCATATGAATTACGATGAGACGATCCGGTACCTCTATAACCTCCAGAAACACGGCATAAAATTCGGGCTTCAGAACATAACCAGGCTTCTTTCAGCTCTCCATAACCCTCACAAATCATTTCTCACCGTACATGTTGGAGGTACAAACGGAAAGGGTTCCACCTCAGCTATTATTGCCTCTGTCCTCCGGACCGCAGGTTTAACTGTCGGCCTGTTTACATCACCACACCTTATCAGTTTCACAGAGAGGATAAGGGTTAACGGAGAAGAGATAACCGGGAATGATATTATAAGCATAGCTGCAGAGATCAGGGATATTGTCTTGGGTTTTGATGAGTTTTCTCCTACTTTTTTTGAAGTAGTTACTGCAATAGCCATGCTGTATTTCAAAAGGAAGGAAATAGACATAGCTGTCATGGAAGTCGGCATGGGTGGAAGGCTTGATGCTACAAATATCATTATGCCTGAAGTCTCTGTCATTACAAACATCGGCTATGACCATAAAGAGTTTCTCGGAGATACACTCAGAGAAATCGCCCGGGAGAAGGCAGGCATTATAAAACAAGATGTTCCTGTTGTCATATCATATCAGGACAGAGAGGTATTGGATGTTATTGAAATGACAGCAGATGAAAAACACGCCGACCTTTATCTATACGGCAGGGATTTTTCTTCTCTGCTGAAAAGCGAAAATGTTTCGGCGTTATGTTTTGATTATCGGGAGAATGATTCTTTTGCGATTCATGATCTGATCCTGCCGCTCACAGGTGAGCACCAAATGCAGAACGCCTCACTTGCCATTAAGGCAGCAAGGATTGTGCTGAGCAATCTCCGGGTCTCCGGGTCCCCGGTTCATGGGGAAGATACCATTAAATCCATAAAAGATGGCATTGCAGCATTAAAGTGGCCGGGAAGGCTCGAGTACATTCAGGAAGACCCTCCGATACTCATTGATGCTGCCCATAATCCTGCTGCTGCAGACGCTCTTGCCAGGGCATTAAAAAGAACCTTCCTCGAAACATACAAAAAGATTATAATTATACTCGGCATTATGGCTGATAAAGATATAAAAGGGATCATGGAACCATTATTACCTTTGGCATCTGAGGTGATTCTCACAGCCCCTTCTTACAGCAGGGCAGCCTCACCTGCACACCTTGCAGATATCGCCCATTCATTGGGATTCTCTGACCTGCGGATTGCGCCAACGGTAAAAGATGCTATTGAAATAGGAATGAAGACAGGATTAAGGGATGAAGAGAATGGATCAGGTAAACTACCACTCATTCTGATTACCGGTTCATTCTATACAATAGGCGAAGCAAAAGAAGTGCTTGGACAAAAAGGTGTGCTGACAAGACTGAGAGAATGAAAAAGACAGCAGACAGTAAACAGCTATCAGTAAACAGCAAAAAAACCAACTGGATCATCTTTTTAGTTTTTCTTTTTTCTGTCTACTATCTACTATCTACTGTTCACTATTGTTTTGCTGAAGAGAAAACAACCATAACTTCAGATAGCCTCGAATACAACAGTGAGACATTTACCTATAATGCTAAAGGCAATGTGAAGGTTCATAAAGCTGATGTTGTCGTTGAAGCCGATGAAATGATATATAACGAACAGTCGGACGAGCTTGTTGCCAAAGGGAATATAAGATACAGGGATCCTGAGGTTTCGTTCACAGCAAGCAGGGCTGATCTGAATCTCGAAAAAAAGACAGGTACCCTTCATGATGCAGAAATCCTCTTTAAAAAGGACAATTACCATATAACAGGGAAGGAGATAGAAAAGAAAGGAGAGAAATATTATGTCAGTCCTGAAGCTACCTTCACGACTTGCGATGCGCCGGCTGCATGGTGTTTTAGAGGTAAAAATATGGATGCTATCGCTGGTGACAGATTAAAAGCAAGGGATGTGACATTTCGTATCAGCGACACACCGGTTTTCTACACTCCATATCTCATAGCCCCTATCTTAACAGAGAGAAAAACAGGCTTTCTCATACCGTCTGCAGGCTACAGTAATCAGCGCGGGTTTAATTTATCATTGCCTTTCTTCTGGGCAATAACAGAGAACCGTGATGCAACATTTATTCTTGACGAATACACCAAGAGAGGCATTGGTGAGGGCATAGAATACAGGTATGTGGAACCAGGAGATATTAAAGGCAAATTCTGGCTTTACCATATAAGGGACAATGAGCTCAATAGGGACTTTGTTGAAATCAGAGCGCTCCACCAGCAGTATTCTGCTGAAAAGATCGGAGGGTTTTTGAGCCTAAATCTTGTGAATGAAAAGGATTATTACAGAGAGTTCAATTCAGCAATTGATTTAAGCTCAAACCGTTTCCTTGAATCAACAGGAGAGATAATGATCCCGTTTTCAAACTCCCGCGCCTATTTTATGTCTCAGTACTGGATAGACCTTAAAGAAGACAATGAAAAACCTGCTCAAAGACTGCCTGAAGCAGGCTTTGTTTTACATCCGACCAACATCGGCAATTTCTGGTTTTCTGCGGCAACCGCAGTCTCCAATTTCTGGAGGGATGAAGGCGTCAACGGTTATAGATTCGATGTTTTCCCGAAACTGCGGCATGAGTTCGGCAATGATATCGTTATTTCACAGACACTCGGTTTGCGGGAAACAGCATACTCGCTCCAGGATTACGATGAGAGTTCTCCTCATAGGGAATCGCTGGAATATACTATAGACGCCCATTCACGGTTCCTTAAGAAATACAGCTCATTTACACATATTGTTGAGCCTTCTTTAAGCTACACCCTGGTCACAAATTCTGAGAATGATCTGCCCGTCTTTGATTCAACCGAACTGTTTAAAAAGACCTCCCTGATTGAGCTCTCTTTCTTAAACAGAATAATAACCAGTAGCGGAGAGCTTATGGTATTCAGGATTTCTCAGGGATTTGATTCAGAGTATGGAGACAGGCCATTTATGCCACTCAAACTCGAAATCGGTGTAAAAAAACCATTTTCCGTCCGATTTGATATAGACTACGACGTGCATACCGGAAAAGTCGAGAATACAAATTCTAATGTTTTTTTACCAATCTCCGACATAACCATTATGGGAGGCCACAGGTATAACAGAAAAGATGATATTTCATACTTTGATGCAGGACTTGGCATCCGTCCATATAAGCCCTTATATATTGAAGGCAAGATATGGTATGACAATACCGAACACGAGACAAGGGCAGTATCTTTGAAGCTCAAATATCTAAGCAAGTGCTGGGGCATACTAATGGAATTTATCAACAGGCCTGATGAATTTAGCGCAAAGGTAATGTTTGAACTGACCGGTATCACCAGCAGTCTTAGCAAGCTTTAAGCCGCAATATCTCCTGATCCATTCTTTTTCTTATCTCATCAATCGAAGCTTTATCCGCGTCTATTAAGATTTCCGGATTTAATGGTTCTTCATAGGGCACTGTCACGCCGGGTACCGGCGAGCCTGCAGCGCCTTTCTTATAAATATTCCTCGGCGCCTCACGTGTATTCACTCTGTCCTTTTCCCTCTCCATGCATATCTTTACAGGGCATTTGAGATAGGCCTCTGCGAATCGAGGCATAAGCTCTCGCGCAAGATCACGCCATTTTCTGAGATTTCCGGTAGCATCGATGATTACATCTTGTCCGGCTTCTGTGAGCTTCATGGCAAGATAGACCAGTGCCCTGTATACCATCTCCCTTTCAGAATCAGAATATGTCGGCTCAGGTGTGACGACTTTTCTGAATTCATCCATCCGTAGCAGGATAAATTCAGGATGAAGCTTTTTTATTTCATCCGCCACCGTACTCTTCCCGCTCCCCGGCAGCCCGGTTATCCAGATCGCTATACCTGACATAATGATCTATTATAATTCATCACTATGACTTATTCGCAGCAAACTTTTAGGTGATATTGAAAAAAGGCATTTTACTGCTATACTTTTACGAGAAACATTCAAAAGAGGTTATTGATATGGAAAGAAAAGGTGTAATTACTTTTTTGGGCAACCCCCTAACCCTTATCGGGACAGAAATAAAAGTCGGTGCAAAGTCAGGGGATTTTACTGTTCTCGACAAGGAATTAAAGGAAATCACATTAAAAAACTTCTCCAGTAAGATAAAACTGATCAGCGTCACTCCTTCTCTCGATACCCCTGTTTGTGATATGCAGGCACGGAGGTTTAATCAGGAAGCAGCTAAATTGCCTGATAGTGTTGTTATCATGAATATCAGCATGGATCTTCCATTTGCAATCTCACGGTTCTGTACATCAGCAGGCATAGACAAGATTAAAACATATTCAGACCACAGAGACGCAAACTTCGGCAATGCCTTTGGTGTTTTGATCAGGGAACTGAGATTGCTCGCAAGGTCTATTTTTATAATTGACAGGGATGACACAGTCAGGTACATAGAACTCGTGCCTGAGCTTACAAACCATCCGGACTACGACAAAGCGCTTGCGGAATTAAAAAAACTTATATAAACAAGAAATATACTTATATTTTGCCACGTCTTTTCAGGTCCTTGAGAACTTCCTCAAATGACAGGTCAGGCTAATGAGCCCTTTCTCCAAATACAGCGATGTCTTCTGCATCTTCCGCGAAGACTATTCGGATTGCCTCATTGACGATATCAGAGACAGAACTATCAGTTTCAGCGGCTTTTATACGAAGAGCTTTATGGATCTGAGGGTCAAAATAAATTGTTGATTTTTTAGCTAATGTTTTCATGTTTTTAATATACCATCATGAAGGCAAAGCGTCGAGACGCTATTTTTGTCAAATTATTGTTTGGTAATTTTATACATAACGTTGAGGGTCAGGTGCGCGAGGGTAGCGCGTCGCCTGTACCCTCTTGTTGGCCATCCGCTTTGAATCCCACGTGAAACTCAACCATGCCCTGTGGAATATGGCCATCGAAAGATAAAGCGAAGAAGACCTCTTCCGGTACTCCCTCACAGACAAGCCCCCGGATGTTCTGGAACCCGAAGCGCCTGTAGTATTCCGGATGTCCCACGAGGCAGCATCCCCGGGCACCAAGATCCTTCAGACGTGATATCCCTTCCTGTATCAACGCGCTGCCAATCCCCCTTCGCTGGTATTCCGGCAATACCGACACAGGTCCAAGTCCATACCAGTTCGGAGAACCATCGGAAATCGTCACCGGGGAGAATGCGATATGTCCCAATACACGCCCATCTGCTTCAGCTACGAGCGAGACCATGAGCGCCTTGGCGGCACGTAGCGCCTCGATGATGAACTGCTCCGTGTGGTTGCTGATCTCCAAGGTCTTGAACGCTGCGATAGTCACCTCAGTTATCGCGCAAACATCGTCATGCGTCTCGTTCCTGATAACGATCTTTGGATTCATGGTCTCATATTCCTCTTTCTTGCAGGCCAAAGCTGGCCTTAACCAGCGCGGCTGAAAGCACTGCAAAGTCAAACCAGCATTATTCCGCGTCTGGTTGAAGGCTGTGTTATGTTGATTTTTATTTTTATAGATCATTGAATTTTATTATAAAAGCCTTTTGCCTTTCCGGACTGTCTTGCAATTCTCTGCCGTAACTTTCAGTGTATTCCCGTATGGCTGTTTCAAAGTTGTTCCGATATACAATTTTAGAGTTCTTGTCTATTAGTAAACCATTATTATTTGTTGCCCATATCCTCCAGCCACCCTTTGTACTTGCCTCATGCAATAAGCCGCAGCGTATATTTTCATAGAATTCTTTGGCCAATTTTTCGTCAAATGTATTGCTAAAAGGCTTTCGATTTTTAAGAAAGCTGATAAACATTTCTTTGCTTGATGAATACTCGTTAGCTCCAAGTAATTGGCCCTTGCGTTTATATTTGTATATCTTTCCCTGATACGTTGACTCGAGAAATTCAATCAGCGAGCAAAGTATCGCCATAATGGAAAAACCTTCACCGGCGAATGTGCCGTTATCTTGCAGTATTTTTATAGGATGCAAATAGCGTAATTCCAGTCTCTTTATAAAATATTCTTCGAATGCTTCACGCCATAGATCCTTTGTTCTTTCTTTTTCTATGCGCTCGCGGAAGGCTATCCAATCAGCCGGAGTTTTATTCCCCGCGATATAGTATTCATTATTGTCTTTATTCATTTTTCAAACATAACATTTATTTTTATACTGATTCTATATTTGGTTCAAAGATTATACGCTTTAGGTACCTTTGTCAATAAATTTTGCAGGAAAACTACCGATAGGGGCCTGATAATTCTATATCAGGAAAAAACAACGAGGCAAACCATCTGTTAAATAGTCACAGCCCGATTTTCTTATGCCTTGCCTAACGCAGCCTTTTCGAGTTCTTCTTCACTTATTTGGAGTTCATGCGAAAGGACTTTCAGAGTTGCGCCTGACTGTTTTATCACTTCTCTAACATACTCCTCATGTCCGATGTTTCCTTCCCAGCAACGCTCGAAGTACTCCTTAAGCACTGTTGAAAGTCCTTCTGATGGTATCCGGTAGCCCTTTCTCGTTGCTTCTTTTTCTCCCGTGCTTTCCGGCATGCCGATTACCACGATCCTGTCATCAACAACAATGTATCTGCAATCATGCACAATGGCACAGGTGCTGTACCTTACCTGAGCGCCTGCCTTGCTGTACATATTGCCGAGATATATTCGATCATGGAATTTCGGAATGATGTATTTCACGATTACTCCATCCTTCGACAGCCGTTCGATGTTATTCACAATGGCCCGCGTCCTCTTCGTATCGTCACCGGTCGGCATTCTCCCTGTGATAAAACCGATTAATTCCCGTTTTGCATCAAGCATTGCATCCATAACTGTCAGGAAATACTCCTGGCGTGTGAGCACCTTTGTGGTCTTCTCGACTTCCAGCAGGAGGTTCCTCCGTCCCCTTCCCTCTTTAATGTTGAAGAGAAGCAGAATGATAGTGAACCCCAGCAGGAGCGATTCAAGGATTAATAATATGGTCTCTATCTTCATGACATCACGTCCTACAAAAGAATAGCATAAAACCCTCTTTGAGTTGAACCGACAGCCTCATCGGCATAATGTCCGGCGATAGATTCCGGGTTGAGCCCGGAATGAATAAGAACCTGAACTTAAAACAGACATTACATACAACATGAGTCCCCTTCCCTTTTTTCCTCATGCCCTTTATAATAAACCCAATTTTATATTAAAATACAAAGAGATAAATGCTTGTTGGTTACAACACAAACATACCTTATAAAGATAAGACCTATCATGTCCAGACAGAGGATAATGGAAAAAACAATCCGGTGATAGTAACCCTTCTCTATTCACAAGGTGCAATCCTTGCATCTAAAAAAACAAGTTATGCAGACATTATTTCAGAACCTGATTATGAGCGCAAGGTCAGGGAGCTCATGAAAGCACAACATAAGGTCATGATAAAAGAGCTTATAGCGGGCAAATATACAGGTGACCAAAAGGAACAGGCTAAGGCTGAGGTTAAGGTTGAAGTACAGGAAGAGTCAAAAGAAAAGGCAAAGGTTAAGG